>ERZ827168.999-NODE-999-length-41908-cov-5.645951_pt1 | contig 41908 bp, 39 predicted proteins | sample MGYA00519868_ERZ827168 | MGnify/ENA primary metagenome ERZ827168 (study PRJEB31778, sample SAMEA3449271) | human gut metagenome | biome: human gut; feature: human-associated habitat; material: faeces | place: United Kingdom | collected 2010/2012 ...
GGGATCTGCAAAAAGGTGCTGATCCTGATGCTGGTGGGGCTGGCCAACATTGTGGACCTGCATGTGGTTGGAACGGGCAGCGCGCTGCGGGGCGCGGTGATTTGCTTCTACCTGAGCAATGAAGGCCTGTCCCTGCTGGAGAACGCGGCCCACATCGGCCTGCCCGTGCCGGATAAGCTCAAGGACGTGCTGGCCCAGCTGCACCGCCGGGAGGAGAAAAGCGGCGAGACCGGAAAAATCGAATGACGCTCTTCGGGCGGCGGAGCAATGGACGGCGGAGTGATCCGCCGTCTTCCCCGTCGGAAAATCCGGACTCAACAACGCAACAAAAAAGACCGACTGATCGACACAATCACAGGGAGGAAAAAACATGGCGCGCATCGATACGCCTTTTACCAACGAGCATTTCGTCGCCTGGTGCGAAAAGATGCTGGGGCAGCCCTACTGGTACGGCTCCTGCGCCTACAAGGCCACCGCAGCGTTGCTGAACCGGAAAAGCCGGCAGTATCCGTCCCATTACGGCAGCGCCCGTACCGCCCGCTATCAGCAGGATATTCGGAACAGGGCCGTGGTCTGCGACTGCATCGGCGGCCTGAAAGGGTACTGCTGGACGGGCGGCGGACAGTCTGCCTTGGAAGCCATCGGGACGGACAAGGCCGTAGCCAGCCGCTATGGCGCCAACGGCTGCCCGGACAAGGGCGCCAACGGCATGTTCAGCTACGCCAGGGCCAGGGGCATGGCCTGGGGAACCATGGATACCCTGCCGGACGTGACCGGGCTGGCGCTGTACCGGGACGGGCACGTGGGCTACACTGTAGGCGGCGGCTATGCCGTGGAGTGGCGGGGCTTTGCCTACGGCTGCGTTAAAACCAGGATCGCAGAGAGAGACTGGACCCACTGGTATCAGATCCCCTTTCTGGACTATGGGAACGCCGGGTTTGACAGCCCGGGCGGCAGCGTCTTCACGCAGGCGGCGCTGGGCAGCCGTCTGCTGCAGAACGGCAGCCGGGGAACGGACGTGCAGTCTTTGCAGGAGCAGCTGATGAAGCTGGGCTATTCCCTGGCGAAATACGGCGCGGACGGAAAGTTCGGAGCGGAGACGGAAAAAGCGGTGAGGGCGTTCCAGCGGAAGGCCGGGCTGGCCGCGGACGGGAAGTACGGGAACCTGACCCACGACGCTCTTATGGACGCGGTCTCCGACGCGGAAGATTCCGGCGCGGATCATCCTCCCGTGAGCAGCGAAAAGAAAGTGGCGATCGTCTCTTCTGGCGGCAGGGTCAACATCCGCTGCGGCAACGGTGAAAGGTACGGCAGGATCACTCAGGCGTCTGCCGGGCAGCGCTTTCCCTATGTGGCCGCCGCTCCAAACGGCTGGCACGCATTGGAAATTGCGGGCAAGGTGGGCTGGGTATCCGGAGCGTTTTCTCAGGTTGAGGGATGACTGGAGACTGTGAGCTGTGCGGAGGCTTCGGCCTCCGCTTTTTCATTACTTCGGAAAGGAAGGCCGGACATGACAAAGGAACAGAAGACGCTGATCCTCTACTACCGGGAGCAGCATATGACCTATCGCCAGATCGGCGAAAAGCTGGGGCTTTCCCCGGACACCGTCAAAACCTTCTGCCGCCGGAACACTCCGCGGGAGGACAGGACTGAGGCGAGCGCGTCGTCCCAATGCAGAAACTGCGGCGCGCCTGTTCACCCGCTTCCCGGCAGGCGGGAGCGCCTGTTCTGCAGCCCGGCCTGCCGCACCGCCTATTGGCGGAAGCATAACCTGCTGGGCAAGGATCCCCGGTACTGCGCCGGGTGCGGCGCGCTGCTGACGGGCGGAAGCGCCTCCAGAAAGTACTGCGGCCACGCCTGCTATATCCGTCATCGCTTTGGAAGCACTGCGTCTCCGTCCGGGGAGAGCGAAAAGGAAACGCATTCCCGTCGATTGGAAGCAGACCCGATTGCAGCAGCGACAAACAAAAAGCCGACGGCCTCCCCTCGGGAGGAAGCTGAACCGACCGCGCCCATACTGACAAAGGAGCAGTTCGAGCGGGAACTGAACTACCGGGCGGCCCTTTCCATTGCAAAGCAAATGCGGGAGGACGGGCTGGTCACACCCGGAGAATTTGTGCAGATCGATAGGTTTCTGCGGCGGAAATTCTCTCCCGTATGGGGCGGTTTGTATCAAAATAACCCTTGATAGTTCCCCTCATAAGAGCGAATATGGACGGGAAAGGAGGCGAAAAGCCTGATGGAAAAAGTGATTCATCCCCTGGCAGTCCCTGCGCCGCGGCCCCGGCTGCTCCGGGTGGCCGCCTACGCCCGGGTTTCCTCCGGAAAGGACGCCATGCTCCATTCCCTGTCCCGGCAGATCAGCTATTACAGCCAGATGATCCAGAAGCATCCCGGCTGGACCTACGCAGGCTGTTATGCGGATGCGGACTACACCGGCACCAGGGGTGAGCGGCCGGAGTTTCAGCGGCTGCTGGCGGACTGCCGGGCCGGAAAGATCGACCGGATCCTGACCAAGTCGGTGAGCCGCTTCGCCCGGAACACCGTCACCCTGCTGGAAACGGCCCGGGAACTGAAGGAGCGCGGGATCGCCGTGTTCTTTGAAAAGGAACGGATGGATACCCTGAGCGGGGACGGAGAGCGGATGCTTTCCTTCCTCGCTTCCTTCGCTCAGGAGGAAAGCCGGAGCGTATCCGAGAACTGCAAGTGGCGGGTGCGCAAGGACTTCTCCGAGGGCAGGCCCATGAACCTGATGCTGCTCTACGGCTACCGCAGCGAAAAGGGCAGGATCGTCGTCGACCCGGAGGAGGCCTCCGTGGTGCGCAGGGTCTTTCACGACTACACCCACGGTCTGGGCAGCAGCCTGATTGCGGAAGCCCTGAGGAAAGAGCGGATACCCTGCCGGCTGGGCGGCCGGTGGTCTTCCTCCCTGATCCGCACGATGCTGACCAACGAAAAGTACATGGGCGACGCCCTGTTGCAGAAAACCTTCTGCGCGGATCATCTGACCAAGAAGAAGGTCGTGAACCGGGGGCAGCTGCCACAGTATTATGTGCAGGATTCCCACCCGGCCATCATTGACCGGGAGACCTATGCCCTGGCTCAGCGGACGCTGCAGGCCAACCGGGAAAAGACAAACGTGCAGAAGCCTACCACCGCCCGGTATCCCTTTTCCGGCCGGATCGTCTGCGGCTGCTGCGGACAGCATTACCGGCGCAGGACCAACGTATCCCGCATCACCTGGCAGTGCTGGACTTATCTGCAAAGGGGCAAGGCCTTCTGTCCGGCCAAGCAGATTCCCGAGGGGACTTTGTATCGAATCACAGAGGAAGCGCTGGGGGTAAAAGAGATCACGGAAGAAGCTCTGACGGTTCTGAAGGAGATCCGAATACCGAAGGACAATCATCTGGTCTTTGTTTTTCAGGACGGACGGGAAGCGGAAAGGGTCTGGAAGGACCGCTCCCGGGCCGAAAGCTGGACGGAGGAGATGCGGGAGCAGGCCCGGCTCCATAACCTGAAACGGAAGAAGGAGGGAAACCAGGGATGACGCAGTTCATGACAGCCGCCCCTCCGGAAGCCGTCCGGGTCATGCCGGACGGGCGGAAGGTCACCGCCATCCCGGCCAGGATGCAGGCCTGTGCCGCAGTCCCCCTGCAGCCGGTACGGAAGCCCCGGGTGGCCGCTTACGCCCGGGTCAGTACCGATCAGGAGGAGCAGGAGACTTCCTTCGAGGCCCAGTGCGACTATTACGGCAGCCTGATCCGGAACATCCGTCTTGGGCCTACGCTGCCGGCGTTCGTTTCGCCGGGTGTGCTGAACCATCTGGTGGAAAGCTTCGGCATTGCGCCCATCTCCACCCCGGAGAACGACCTGAAAGAGCTGTTGCCATAACCCCTTCCCAAGGACGGGCTTGCGCGTTTTGCGCCGGCCCGTCCTGTCTTTTTCTAAAAATGCTTCGTTTTTTTCAAAATCCTGTAAGGTTTTTCCTTTTTCAGCGTCATATAGGTGAACCGGGCAAGGAGGTGATCGGGTGACGGACTTTGATCAGCTTTACAGGGACTATTTCCGGGACGTGTTTCTCTACGTCAGGCGGCTGTCCGGCGGGAACGAACGGCTGGCGGAGGACGTTACCAGCGAAGCGTTCTTCCGTGCGATGAAGAGCGTCGACTCCTTTCGGGGCGATTGCGACGTTCGGGTATGGCTGTGCCAGATCGCCAAAAACTGCTACTATACCCATCTGAAGCAAAGCCGCAGAGCCACGCCTGTCGAGGCGGCGGAGCGGCTTGCGCTTGCACAGGAGGGCGAATCGCCGGAGGAATTTCTGCTGCGGGGCGAACGGGCGCGGCAGATTCAACGCCTGCTTCATGAGCTGCCCGACCCGTACAGGGAGGTCTTCCTGTGGCGCGCCCTTGGGGACATGAGCTTCCGGCAGATCGGGGTGCTGTTCCACAGGACGGAGAACTGGGCCTGCGTCACCTATCACCGGGCGCGAAGCATGATTCGGAAAAGAATGGAGGCGGACGATGATGAAGCATGAATGCGATATTGTCCGGGATCTTCTGCCGCTGTATGCGGAGAAGCTGGGCTCGGAGGCAACGACGGAGCTGGTGAAGGAGCATCTGAAGGGCTGCCCCGCATGCCGCGTGGAGCTGGAAAAGCTGCGGGAGCCGGTACCGGCAGCGCCGGAAATCGACGTGGACGCTGAACCGTTGAGGCGGCTGAAAAAAGCGCTGCTTCGGAAAAAGGTACAGACCGTTCTTTGCACTTCGGCGGTGCTGCTGGCGCTTCTGTTGTCGATTCTTTCTTTTTTGACCGCGCCGGAGTACCTTCCCTATTCGCCGGAGCTGGTGACGGTGACGGAGACCGACGGGGGCGCGGTCGGGCTCTCCTTCAGCGGCAGGGTCACCAATTACCGGCTGCTGAAGGTCGCCGATCCGGAAAGCCGGAATACGGTCTACCATCTGGAGGTGTGGACCTCCCCATGGGACAGGCTGTTTCAGCGGCCCGGCGTGCAGGATGCGGCGGCCGTGCCGGAAAGCGGCAAGCCGCTTCTGATCTATTTCACCCAGTTTATCAACGAAAGCGGCGACAGCTCTAGCGAAAGCTCCGTGTGCCTCTACGGGGCCGCCCCGGACAGCGGCGGGTGGATGGCGCTGTCCGGGCTTGCCCTGGGCTTCTGGCTGCTGCTCCATGCCGCCTTGCTCCTTCTTCTGGGCGGGCTCTGGTTTCTGCTTCGGCAGCGGGAGGGGGCCCGCCGCCGGGTGGAGCGACTGCTGCTGATTCCTGTTTCCTACGGGCTGGGGCATCTGTGCGTCGTGGGCTTTCGCACCGCGTCCTGCTCGGCATGGCGCGACTTTCAGTTGATTCTCGCCGTCGGCGTGCTGTGCTACTGCGCCCTGCTGCTGGCGCTGAGGCTCTTTTACAGCCGAAGGGAGCTGTGGGACATCCTGACAGACGGCCGGAAGCCTTAACGGCCTGCGGCTCCCGGACTCCGAAGAAAAGCACCTCGCCTTTCTCTGTGCGCCCTCCGTCTTGGCCCCGTCCCCTTTCCGGGGCCCTTCCCCGCACAGAAGCGCTCCGACCTGCAGGCCCCTGGCTTTACAGATCGGAACGCTTCTTTCCTGATTGATTCTTTTCCATCGTCCGCGATGGTTTTGTCGCCGCTTCCCCGCCTGTTTTTATCCCTTGACCGCGCCTGCTGTCAGGCCCTTGACGAACTGCTTGGACATCGTCAGATACAGCAGGATGACGGGCAGCGCGGACAGGGACAGGATAGTCAGCAGCTTGGGCCAGTCCGTGGTGTATTGCCCCTGCAGTCTGGTGACGGCCAGCAGCACGGTTTTCTGGTTCTCCACGTTGATAAAAATCAGGGGAAACCACAGGTCGTTCCAGATCGGCACCAGGTTATAAATGGCCACGGTGGCCAGTGCCGGGCGAATCAGCGGAAGGACGATTTTGCGATAGATCATAAACCTTCCTGCGCCGTCCATGAAGCCCGCTTCATACAGCTCGCCCGGCAGCCCCCGGATAAACTCGGTCAGGATGAACACAGCGACGGGCAGACCCATGGCGATATAAACCGGGAACAGGCTCCACAGCGTGTTTAAAAGCCCCAGCGTTTTCATGATCTCCAGCAGCCGGATGGTGGCGATTTTGATGGGCAGCATCATGCCCACAATGATGAAAAAGTACACGCCCCTGGACGTGCGGGTATGCCAGTGCGCCAACGCGTAGGCACAGAGAGAACCCAGCAACAGAATCACCGCCAGTGAAACGACCACGACGATAAATGAATTCCTGAAATAGCTGAAGAAATTATTGTCCGATATGATATAACGATAATTGTCCAGCGTCCACTCTCTGGGCAGGCCAAATGGATTGGTGTAGATCTCCTTCTTGGGCTTAAGCGTGTTGATCAGCAATAGCCACACGGGCATCATGGCGATAAGCGACCATATGATCATGATAATGTGATACGGAATATGCAGATTTATAATGCGCATGGAGCGCGCTCTTTTCTTCATGCCGGCTCACTCCTTTCCCTGCGTGCTGTGAAGGGTGGGAAGCACGCCGCACAGAAGGATCAGAAACACGGTGGTGGAAATGGCCGCCCCAACGCCCGGCTCCGGAATGCCGACGGGGTGCTGCCCGGCGACGCCGTATCGGTAAAACAGCGTGCCGATGATATCAGTGGAGTAATTGGGCGCACCGTCCGGCGTTTCCATGGAGAACACCACGTCAAAGGCGTTGAAGTTGGAAACGAACGTCATGATGGCGATCATTCCGATGACCGGTACAATCAGCGGGATCTTGATCTTGATAAACTGCTGCCAGGGGGATGCTCCTTCAATGGATGCGGCCTCGATCAGGTCGTCGGAAATGCCCTGAAAGGCGGCTACGAACATCATCGTCGGGATGCCTACCCACTGCCAGACGGAAACCAGCGATACGCAGGACAGCGCCGTTTTGGGGTCGCCCAGCCAGGAACGGACCAAGAAGCCGAGTCCTGCCTTTTTCAACGTAGCGCCCGCCCAGATGGGGTTGAGAATCAGCTTAAACAGGTAGCCCGTCACCAGCACAGCGATGGTGCAGGGAATGAAAATCAGAGTCTGGTACAGTTGCCGGCCGCGCATGGTACGGTTGGTCAGAATAGCGGCGAACAGAATGCCCAGCGAGTTTTGCAAAATCATGTGATAGGCGAAAAAAATCCAGTTGTTGCCAAAGGCGTTCCAAAACCGGGTCGAAACCACGGGGTCGGTGAACAGGCGCACATAGTTGGCGAAACCCACGAATTCCCTTGTGCCTGTCGTTCCTGAATAGAAGGACAGACGAATGGAGTCGATCATCGGGTACGCCATGAACACAACGTAAAACAGCATCGCGGGCAGAATATACAAAATCCAGTAAACGCCGCCCGGCTTGATGCTGCCGCCGCCATGAAAGGCCCCGTATTTTTTACCTGTCTGCATAGGGGCTTCCTCCTTATTTGAAAATGGCAGGGCGGCTTGCCGGGCCGCCCTGCCGCTGGTCGCGCTTGTTTACTTGTTCCAGATCGCGGCGATCGCATCAGCGGCCGCCTGGGGCGTGGTTTCACCGCGGCAGAGCAGGTTCAGCTGCTCGACCATCGGCGTGTACAGATCCATCATCCTCGCCCAGATGAATCGTGCGTCGAGATTCTTCCCCTCGTTCAGCGCAAGCATGGCGGCGATTGTATCGTCCTGCAGGGTGATAGGGGTGCTGATCAGCGGGAAATAGCCGCCGGGCTGATAGTCGGCGGAGATCTGCGCGCCTTCAGGAGAGGCCAGCCACTGCAGGAATGCCTTGACCTCTTCAGGATGCTTGGTGGCAGGGTTGCCGGCGATACCCATATCGGGATGCAGGCACATGCCGGGTTCATTGCCTTCGGGCGGCGGGAACGCCATAAAGCCCAGATCAATGTCGTAGTTGGCCTTGTCGTTCAGCACGCCGCAGCTCCAGGAGCCATCGATCAGCATAGCCGCCTGACCCAGACCGAAATAGGTGTTGGCATTGTCGTTGTCAATGGATTCAAAGCCGTCCGGGAAGAAAGGTGCGAGCTTGGCAAAGTCAGTGTAGATGCGAACCCAGGTCTCATCGTTCATCTTCTTTTCGCCTTTTTCATAAGCGGCGCGGCCTTCGAAGGGAATATAGTTGGGCACCATGCCCAGCAGGACACATTCCAGAATATCCCAGTTAGAGGCAATGCCGTTGGCCAGCGGGGTCACGCCGTTGTCCTTGAGCTTCTGGCACAGGGCAATGAATTCTTCCCAGGTCTTGGGCAGCTCGGTGATCCCGTTCTCGGCAAAGATGGTTTTGTTGTAGTAGATGGGCTGAGAAACGGCGGCAAAGGGTACGGCGAAGACCTTGCCGTCCGCGGCGGTGAAGGGTTCTCGGCTGGCGTCGGTGAAGTTTTCCATCACGCCGGGGATGTCGTTGCAGATCATGTTGAAGCCGGCGTTGTACAGTTCTTCGCCTGTGGCGTAGGAACGGCTGTAGAACAGGTCGGGGCCGGTTCCGTTGTCCAGCTGCAGGCGCAGGGTAGCGTTGTACTGGGAGGAGACGGTTGGTTCGAAGCGGATGGTGACGCCGCTGATTTCCTTATAGCGCTTCAGCAGTGCTTCCACCTGAGAAGCGTCCGTGTTGCGCCAGGAGCCCATGACCAGCTCCACGTCTTCCGCCATTGAAACGGCGGGCAGCAGCGTGAGGGTGACAAGCAGGGCGGCGAGCAGAATCGCGAGCAGTTTCTTCATGTGGGTTTCCTCCTTTTTTGTTGTTGATATGCTACGCTTTACGCGTGATATCCTTACGGTTCGCCCTCCAGCTCCTTCTCCATTGCGAGCCGGAGTACGGGGCAGTCCGAATGATCTGTAACGTACAGCGACGCGCCGGACGCGTCCCCTGCGGCAAAAGGAAATACAGGCAGCGTCGTGGCGGCGCCGAACGCCCCCTGCGGGGACAGGGCGATCAGACTGATGCTGCCTCCGTCCTCGCCCAGCTCCAGCTTGCGCCGGGACAGTCCGCATAGCGCTTCTTCGCAGGCTTCCTTAGGTGTCCTGCCGCTTTTCATCAGCGAGACCGTTTCATAGGACAGGCAACCGCGCATAATGTCCTCCCCCAGTCCCGTGGCCGCCGCAGCGCCGAACCGGGCGTCACAGTAGAAGCCGGATCCGATGATGGGAGAATCGCCTACGCGTCCCGGCTCCTTCATGAACAGACCGGAAGTGGAGGTGGCCGCTACCATGCGGCCGCTTTCGTCCAGCGCCAGCACGCACACCGTATCGTGCCCCCGGTAGGCCGTCAGCGGTTCGTTTTCCTTCTGCACCGCCTCTCGCCAGCGGCGAAGACTGTTTTCCGTGCGCATGTCGCGCATAGCCAGCCCCTGTTCAACGGCGGCCTGTTCCGCGCCGCGACCAGCCAGCAGACAGTTGGTCTCTCTTCCGCACAGAGCGTGAGCCAGCAGAATGGGGTTTTTGACATTTTCAACGCTCATCACGCCGCCCATCCGCAGCGTATTTCCATCCATATACGCGGCGTCCAACATGACGCGCCCGGTTTTATCCGGCAATCCACCAAAGCCCACGGAGGTATAGGCGGGGTCGTCCTCCACGCGCATGATGGCGTGGACGGCCGCATCGCCAGCGGAGGCTCCATCCCTGAGCATCCCGCAGGCCTCATACAGCCCGGCGGCACACATTTTCCAGGTTCCGATGATGGCGTACATCGTCTGCTCCCTCCCGCGTTTCAGATGCTCTCGCGCACAGCGGCTACATAAGCGCAGTCCGTCATATCGAAACGATCCTCCGGCGGGTACAGCGCGCCGCCGTAATAAATGCTGCGGTTGTTAGCTACCGACGTGTCCGACATACTTTTGTGCCGCGCCAGGTGTATCTGCGTACAGCCCGTTGTCTGAACCACGCGGCGCACGTTTTCCAGCGTAATGCCTGCGCCGGGCAGGATCTCAATCGCGCCGTCCACAAAGCGGATCATTTCAGCGATGGTGTCCAGTGCAAAGAAAACGTCGCTGGCCTGTCCGCTGGTCAGGACGCGCGTTACGCCCAGACGGATCAGGCTATCCAGCGCACGCTTCCAGTCCGGCGTTACGTCCAGCGCACGATGAAACACCGCCGGCTTTCCCTGGCACAGCGATACCATTTCGCGCGTCCGCTTTTCGTCCACCGTGCCGTCTTCATGCAAGAAGCCAAAGACCAGCCCGTCCGCGCCGCCCAGCAGCAGGGCGTGTGCGTCCGCTTTTGCCGTTTCGAACTCGACGTCCGTATAGCAAAAGCCGCCCGCACGAGGACGCACCATGGTCATGACGGGAATGGAGACATACCGTTTGACCACTTCCAGCATGCCAATAGACGGCGTCAGCCCGCCCTGAAAGAGATTGGAATTCAGTTCTACACGATCCGCGCCGCCTTTTTCGGCCTGAATGACGTCATCGGCGGAACCGCAACAGATTTCCATGAGGATTCGTGACATCTGTCGTTCACTCCCCTGTGAGTAGTAGTTTGGTCGTTTTTCAAAGCTGTCGTATGATTCGTCATGTCGTCAGGTTGTTTAATGCTCAAATTCGTTCGTTCACAATTTTATCACAATCAGTATAACATGGGTCTCTTTCCTGTGTCAATTGTGATTTGTTATAAAACATAACGTTCATCGTTCATTATGAAACTAAAAAACAGGATAATGAACAGTTTCTTTTGAATAAATGTTGGGAGGAGTCCTCTGCAAGGCTATATTTTCCTGAATTGAATCGTCTATATATCTATATAAATGAAAGGGGGTAGAGTCCAGTGGCCACGGCTCAAAAACCCGATCTGTCCATGGAAGAAACGCTGACACGCATGGTCGGCGAATGGCAGCTTCCGCTTCTGCGAACCTGCTGCGCGGTGCTTGGCAGCGAGGATCTGGCAAAAGACGCCGTTCAGGAAACCTTCCTGAAGGCTTACCGGGGACTGCCCTCTTTCCGAGGGGAATGCAGTGAAAAAACCTGGCTGATGCGCATTGCCGTCAACGTTTGCCGGGATATGCTCAGAAGCTCCTGGTTTCGCACGATCGACAGGAGGGTCAGTCTGGAGCAGCTTCCAGAACCCGTTTCTCATCCCGTGGAGGAAGACCAGTTCCTCATGGAAAGCATCCTGACCCTGCCGCTCAAGCAGCGGGAGGTCGTCCTTCTCTATTATTACCACAACATGACCTTGAAAGAGATCGCCGGAGCGCTGAATATTTCGCAGCCGTCCGTATCCCGAAGGATGAGCCACGCAAAAAAACAGCTCAGGAGTCTGCTGAAGGAGGAAGTACTGTGAAAAAGAGTTTTCATCAAAGCGCTCAGCGCGCTATGGACAGTTGTTTCTCCGGCGTGCAGGCTGATCCCTTTCTTGCGCAGAAGATCATCAACGACAAGGAGGAAAAGCCGGTGAAACGAAAACTGACCCTTGCCACCGTCCTGGTAACGCTGCTGATTATGCTGGCGGTCACGGCGCTGGCCATGGGGGTCTACGAAGCAATAAAGCCCGCCATGGATCAAAGCGTGCCGCTGCTGCTTGGTGAGGATTGGGGGCTGGACAATAAGCTGCGCTTTGTGGAAGTGCTGCGGGCATACGGGATCGTTGCAAACGACGATGAGCAGCTGGCGTTATGCGTGGATCCTTCGGTTTCAGACGACCGTCGTGAAGAAGCCGCTTCGATTTTGATTGATCGCATCTATGGCGACTTGATGCGTGAGCAGCTGGATCCCACCATTCTTCAGCCTGAGGAATACAACACTCCTGGTCTGGAAACCGTATTTACTGTTTTTTATCGCAGCGTTTCCCCGGATGCGGATCAGGCCGTCATTTCCGACGAGTTTGAAAAATGGTTTGCGGAAAGCGACCTGTTTGAACCCGCCGGGGAAGCTGCGACATACCAGCGGTCTGAAAAGGCTACCGAGGAATACGTCCGTCAACTCTGCCTGAGCGAGCTGTCTGAAATCCACAGTTTCAGCAAAAAGGAGCGGCAGGCGACGGAGATTACAATCCGCTTTGACGATGAGGCTGGCTTGTGGATCGCCGATTTCTTCGTGGAGGCGGAGCAGCTGAGACCCGCGCTGCGGGCGGAATGGGGCGAAAGCTATTTCGACCCGGCGCAAAAGGCCTATCATTGGACAAAGCTCTTTCTTGCAAGCGGAGAGAGAACCGACGCTTCCAGCGTGGAAGAATACGAATGGAGTCAGCTGATCCCGCGGGCGGCCTATCCGCACTGGGAGGACTGGGAGTCGGATTTGCGGGCTTTCCTGTACTGTTCCACCGAGGAGAGAGCCGAATTCTGCGCGACTTACAAGCCCGTTGTCGACGCCTTCCTGGACCGGCGTCCGGATATCAAACAGTATTTTCTGGATACCCAATCGGGATATGCCGATCGATACAGCCAAACCATCTACGACATCACCCGTCAGACATACGGCATTCCCGATGAAGGCAGCATCCCCGAAGAAGAAGCGCTTCGTATTGCTCAGGCGGCTTATCTGAATTCCGGATTGGAAGGCATAACGCAGGAAATGCTGCAGAAGCGCTGCCTGACCTCTGCGCTCTTCATCGTCACCGAGCCGTCCAAGCCGATCTGGAAGGTAAGGATCGCGGCTTCGCCCCATAGCGGAGCGTGGAGCATGGAAGATCATCACAATGGATACCGGGTTGTGATCGATGCTGCGTCATGCGCAATTCTGGAAGAAGGCGAGCTTTACGGCTCCACACCGGGGATGAGCGTTCTGGAATCCGCCCTTTGGCATTACTGAGCCTCAGGCATGAAAGAAGGTGTTTCCATTGCAGAATTCAGCTGGTGCAACCACAAAAAAGTCAAAAGACCAAAGGAGGAGTGCTAAGTTATGGCAACGAAATTTGTGAATTGCTCAAGCGGAAGGAATTGCTGACAAACCGTGTCGGAAAACAGCCAAGAAAAATCGACATCTACTGCCGGGCTAAAATGACGAAACGAGCCGTATGAATACCAGCTTTCATGGCTTCGCATCGGCCCAGAATAAACGCATTGCAGCACGTTAAACGGGGATTATCATCAAACAGGAGAATGCATTCCATGAGAAAAAACAGACGAGTGATCATTGCTTACGTAATACCGACTTTGCTGGCGCTGTTCCTGAGCCTGTCCGCCGAGGGAGAAAATATCTGGGCGCAGTGGGATGAAAGCCGCCCACAACTGGAGGTACGATATCTGGATACGGAAATCATCCTCTCTGGGGAACGAAAAACGCCGGAACTTTACTACCTGAACATGGACAGGCAGCCGCAACTGTTCGGCGAATATATAGCGCAGGGCATCGCGCTGGAGAAAGGCGGTGGGCTATGTGACATCGGGCTGTGCGTATGGGACGGCGAGAGAGTTATTCCCTTCGTCCGCACGGGAGAGGGCGCGCTGGCCGTGCGTGGTGAAAATGGTCGGGTCTACGCCGCTGCAGCGGATGCAGAGTCACTATACGTCGGGGCGGAGGCGTTGCTGGGCTATGCACCGGGCGTGCTGGATTTTCAGGGGAATGTCTGTATCAAGGCCGCTCTTCTTTGGCAGGGCAGCCAGACCGAAATAACCGCTCCCGCCGCGTTGCGGCGCATTGATGAAATGATCGCCGCGCTGCGACCGCTTTCCAGCGGCACATCCTGTCCCTTTGACATGATCCTGCGACTAACCTTCGAGGACGGTACGCAGGCTGATTTGTTTCTCGCCACGGATAGCTGTGACGCGCTGTTTTATCACGGTACAACCTACGAATATTCCGGGAAGAGTATCCTGCTCGCGCTGTTTGACCAGTTGTAAGCGAAAACAAAGGATTGGGTGGGAATACTCTTGCTATAGCGCTACTAACTATGCCAGCACTTGTTACAATACTTTCAACTATACACGGGGAGTAAAAGAACAATGGAGATTATTCTAAATGGAGTGACGGTTCACATCCTTGGTTCAAAACGCTCTCGGCGGTTCAAAATTACAAAAAATGAACCGCCCATCCGTCATCCGGGCAAGGGGCCACTTGGTATTACTATATCCGTATAGACACATATTAAGTACCAGCTTTTGATACAAAGGCTGGTGCTTTTCTTTTACCCCATGGTGGATCAAATGCCCTTGCCACAAGGGCTTTCCCGGGCATTTTCCTGGAAAGGTATCCTGATATGACTTTCATTGATAAACGGGGCTTCGTGCCCGGCGTGCGGACTTCGGCTGACGCCACGCCGCACAGGCAGCATAGCAACAGGAGGACGGATAGAAAGCGTTTCATGGACTACACCTCCTTTTAACATTGAAGAATATTTTTTCGCTTATGGTGTTTTTTAGGTATTCGCTCGCATAAACGAGAAAGCTGAAGAAGCATATCATCGAATTTCGGTCAACCAGTTCTACCATCATGAGGATAATGGGCCTAGAAGTTCGAAATTGCACGTTGCATCGGGTCTGTTTAAGCCTGCTGGACAGATATTCGCAGGTGTCACCACGCACGTCTGACACCTTGGTTCCATTCATCAGCTGGCATATTTCATCCGGCGTGTCCGTCACCTTGGAAAACAACAGTTGCGTGGACAGCTTGAAAAAACGCGTCACCCATATATTTGAAGTAGCCGCTACTTTTATTGCCATGAAGCATTTCTCTAAAATGAAGAAAAATACCCAATCCTGCATGAAAGATTACATTTTTGCAGCAGGGAAGTCGCGGAACACGCTCTCCTTGAGCTGTTGAACATCAATGGTGCGGTCGTCCACCTGTACCTCATCCGCAAAAATGCTCTGGTACTGCAGTACCAGTATGGCCGCTTTTTCCCCGAAGGGTGCCGGAAACATCCGGCCTGGTGATGCTGGGGAACCCTGAAAATCTCTCTACTGGCGTTTCCTATCAATTTGGATCATACGATTTCATTGTATTCTTGAACAATACCCCCCTCAATCCTAACTTTCTCATCATGAATGGTTCTACAAAGGCGGTTTTCCCTTTCTTCCCGGCATTCCCAAAACTTTCCCTCGCATAAGGCATCCTCAAAATTCCATACTAGCCACTGCAAAGAGAAAACGGCAGGCAGAGCCAAAACGCGCGAAGCAAGCCGTCAAGGAGGCAGGGACAATGCGGGCAACCGGAATTGTACGGAGGATCGACGAGCTTGGGCGCGTGGTGATCCCCAAGGAGATCAGAAGAACACTGAGGATCCGAGAGGGCGATCCTCTGGAAATCTACACCGACCGGGACGGCGAGGTCATTCTGAAAAAATATTCGCCCATCGGGGAAATGTCGGCGTTCGCCAAGGATTATACGGAATCCATTTTTCGCGCCATGGGTCATATTGCGTGCATCGTGGATCGGGATCAGGTAGTGGCGGCCAGCGGCGTAAGCAAAAAGGAATTGTCGGATAAGCCCATCAGCCCCGATTTGGAAACGGCGATTGCCAACCGGCAGACGGTGGCCATCAATCGGGCAGGCGGGGGAAAGATCGTGGCTGTGACCAACGAAGAAGACATCAACGGCTATACGGCCCAGGTAGTGTCGCCCATCATTGCTGACGGCGAGGCCATCGGCGCGGTACTGCTGCTTTCCAAGGAACAGGGCGCGCGAATGGGAGACGCGGAAATGAAGGTGGCGGAAACCGCCGCCGGGATCGTGGGCCGTCAGATGGAGCAATGAAGATGGAACAGCCAATGACAAACGTGGTAAAAGCTTGATAAACGGCGGCTATGCGCTTATAATAGGCATAACCGCCGTTTTTTTGGCAGGCGCTTCCAGAAAAGCCGCGCCTTGCGGACGCGGTCTGCCGTCATGCACTTTTGAGCTGACGGGCCCATCAGATAGAAATGGAGGCTGCTTCGTTTGAGCAAGACACAAAAATCCATCGTAGGCGGAATGACGGTCCTCAGCGTGGTCGGAATCGTGAGCAAAGTGATCGGCGCGCTGCACCGCATCCCGCTGGCGTGGCTGATCGGCGATACGGGCATGGGCGTGTATCAGCTGATTTTTCCCACCTATAATATGCTGTTGGCGATCTCCTCGGCGGGCCTGCCGGTGGCAATCAGTCGGATGGTGAGTTATTCGCTGGCGCGGGACGATCCCCGCAACGCCAAGCGTACCTTCCGCATCGCCTTGTGTTTCCTGTCGGCGCTGGGACTCATCGCCATGCTGCTGATGATCTTGTTCAGTCCCCAGTTGGCGGTGCGCTCCAAGAACCCGGCTACGCAGTCCGGTTTTGTGACCATCGCCCCGGCCTTGCTGCTGGTATGCTCCATGTCGGCGCTGCGGGGATTTATGCAGGGACAACAAAATATGGTGCCCACGGCCATTTCTCAGTTCATCGAGCAGGTGGCCAAGGTGTTGATCGCGCTGCCGCTGGCTTATTGGGGCAGCAAGGTGTCGATCTCCTACGCCGTGGCGGGCGTATTGCTGGGTACCTCCATTGCCGAGGCGCTGGCGCTTTTATACATGATCTGCGTTTATCTGCGGAACCGCAGGGAATTTCGCGAACTTCCCCAAAATGAAGAACTGCCGGTCAGCAGCGTGAAAAGCACCCTTTGGCGGCTGGTGGCGTTCAGCATTCCCGTCACCATTGGCGCATGTATCGTACCGATCTCCGGCTTTATCGACAGCGGTCTGCTGCTGGGGCGGCTGATTCAGGCGGGGATCGAAGCGGACGAAGCAACGGCGCTGTATGGTCGCTATTCCGGCTATGTGCTGACGCTGATCAACGTGCCGTCCGCCGTAGCCGCCGCAATTTCCATGAGCCTTGTGCCGACGATCTCCGCCGCCATCGCCCGGGGAGACGGCAATTATATGCGCCGTCAGAGCGCCTTGGGGCTTCGGCTGGCCTTTGTGGTGGGAATGCCATGCACCGTTGCTATGGCCGCATTGAGTGAACGTCTGCTCAGCCTGATGTTTCATTTTACTTCGGAAGCCAATCTGGTCAAAACCGGCCATATGCTTAGCCTGAGCGCTGTGACCATTGTTCTGTTTACGGTGGTGCAGGCTACCAGCGGGATCCTGCAGGGACTGAAAAAGCAGTGGGTGCCCATGGTAACTTTGCTGGCAGGTGTGTGCGTCAAGATCTTCCTGAACTATACGCTGATCGCCATTCCTCAGATCAATATATACGGCGCGTCCCTTGCGTCCATTACCTGCTATACCATCAGTATGCTGCCGAATCTGTATTTCGTACACAAATATACCGGCCTGAAAGCGGAGCCGGTCAGCATTTTCTTGAAGCCCACGCTGGCCTCGGCGCTGATGGGTGCGCTGGTGATGCTTCTTTCCCGTTGGCTGCCGTCCGGGCGGCTATGGACGATTCTGATCGTATTGGTGGGCATTGCCGCTTATGCCGGTTTTGCCCTGCTGACGGGCGCTGTACAGAAGAGCGACCTTGCGCCTCTGCTTCGCAGGGGGAAGAAAGGAGCGGAATAAACCGTGGCGGTTTTGAGCGTTGTTTCTTTAGGAACCGGGAGCGCCGAGTATCTGACTCGCGGCGGAGAAGCGGCCATGCGGAACGCAAAACAACTGGTGCTTCGGACGGGCCGCAGCCCGATAGCGTCTTTTTTGACCGAGCAGGGGTTCGACTTCGATACACTGGATGACCTGTACGAACAGTGCGAGGACTTCGACGCCTTTCATCAGGCAGCCGCAGTAACGCTGTTCAGCCGTATGAAGGAGGGCGACCTGTGCTACGTGGTCAGCGACGCGGCTTTTGACGGTACGGTGTTTGCTCTGCAAAGGCTGAAACCGCGGGATTTGGAACTAAGGATCGTGCCGGGCGTCAGTCTGGCGGATTGCTGCCTTTCGCTGATCAAGCGGCAGAGCGGCCACGTTCGGATCATGTCCGCCTGCGAACTGGAAGAAAGCAAGCTGCTCCCGGACGAGCCGCTGCTGCTTTGTGAACTGTATTCCCGGGAATGCGCGGGCGATTGTAAGCTGAAGCTGATGGAGCTTTTGCCGGATGAACTGCCCGTTACGCTGATTACGGGCCGGGAAGAAGACGGAACCCTGCAGGCAGAAGAAATTCCGCTGATGGAGTTAGATCGTCAGGAAAAGTACGATCATCTGATGGCAGTGTATATCCCGCCGGTGCCCATGGAGCAGCGCACCCGGTATGATATGGACGATCTTGTCCGTATCATGGCCCGTCTTCGTTCCCCGGAGGGATGCCCGTGGGATCGGGAACAGACCTACGAAAGCCTGCTGCCTTATCTTCTGGAGGAAAGCTACGAGTATATTCAGGCTGTCCGGGAGGACGACCCCGATCATATGTATGACGAGTTGGGCGACGTGCTTCTGCAGGTGGTGTTCCATGCGGAGATCGGCCGCCAGCACGGGGATTTCGACATTCTGGATGTGACCACCGCCATCTGCCACAAGATGATGGAGCGCCATTCCCATATTTTCGGCGGCGCGTCGGCGGATACGCCGGAGGAGGTCGCCCAAAACTGGGAAGCCATCAAGCGCCGCCAGCGGGGAATCACCACGGCGCAGCAGGCCATGCGCGACGTTTCGAAGGGACTTTCTCCGACAATGCGGGCGGGAAAGGTGCAGCAAAAGGCCGCACGGGCCGGTTATGTGTTCCCGGAGGCGGAAGACGCGCTTCAGGCCGTGCGGAATGCTGCGGTCAAGGTGGGGGAGACGATGAATCGAAAGCGCGACCCGGAAAAAGCACTGGGGGAAATGCTTTTTGACGCAGTCAATGTGACCCGCCTTTGCGGCAAAAGCGCCGATATTGCTCTGAATGAAGCGACTGATCGCTTTATCGATCGCTTTTCAACGGCCGAAACTGCCACAAATGCGGCCAAAAACGCGCCAAATACTTGACTTTACGGGATTTCGATGTATACTTGAACTTGGAAAAGCAAGCAGGACAACGGTCTTCACTGGAAGGACGGGAAATGTTGGCTTTTCATAGACCGTGAATCAACCACGAACCTCTGATTCGTGGGATAACAAAAGGAGGACACATTTATGAACAAAGCTGAATTGACTGCCGCCATCGTTAAGAAGACCGGTTTTACCAAGAAGGACGCTGAAAAGGCGCTGGGCACCGTGACTGAAGTGATCGCCGAAGCACTGGCCGCCGGTGAAAAGGTTCAGGTCGTGGGCTTCGGTTCCTTCGAAGTGCGTAATCGTCCCGCCCGCGTTGCCCGCAATCCCCGCACTGGCGAGCAGATCGAGATTGCCGCTTCCAAGGCTCCCGTTTTCAAGGCTGGTAAGGCCCTGAAGGACAGCGTGAACAAGTAAGTTCTGAAAATAAGCCGTTGTCGCCGATAGCGGTTATAGCGTCTGCATTCCTGCAGGCGCTTTTTTCTATCAAAACGAACGTGGAGCAATAGGAACGCTGATATTTGATGACTTTATGTTATCCACCCTTTATCGGTCGCCTTGCTTTTGCGGCTGTAGATGGCGAACTTCATTCCAACTCCTCCGGCTTCATTTTGTTTTTCAGGAACAATAGAGTCGGCTTTGGGGGCAGCTTCTATATAGGATCTGTTATTCAAAAACGAAAAAAAACGGCGAGCCATTTGCCCACAGCCGTTGGAATTACCGTTTCCAGCGCTTCATAGTCTTTTCGTGTTTTTCCCTGTAGGCTTGAGAAAATTTTTCCGCCGACACACCATACAAGCCGTGGTATCTGCGAAAAGTATCATGGCATCCGCCATTTCTTCGATCAAATGGCAGCGCAACTCTCCTGCCTGCACCAACTGGTCAAGACTTTTTAATGCGTCAACGACCAAATTCCAACCGACAGAAGTGTCATACATGGGAAAACCATCCTTGGTGGGAGCGGTGGCAGCGGCGATCATATCATGCTTTTAAGGAAAGAAAATTCGATAGTACACGCGCCCCAGAAACTGGAGAAAGCGTTGGCAGAGTGAACTACCGGCATGGCGTATGCGCCCACGTTCTGCTCCTTCAGAGAAGGCGAGAACACAGTTGGCTGGTCTTATAGAATTTGGCAAACTCTTTCAGGAACACGTTTTTCCACGTTGACGGAAGGCCGATCGTCTGTAAAGTCTGAAGCCCCTGACCGCTCAATGGAACGCCATGGCTCCCCTGCACCGGCTTGATCAGCTGGAGGAGATGCAGGGCATTACCGTTTATCTGGCCGGAAACAGCAGTTCTTTCACCACCGGCAGCGATTTCGTCATTGACGGTGCTTTTACCTGCTTCTGATCGTTTGCTCAATTATCCAAATAAGCAAAAAGCACCCGGGGAGTTTATCTCCCCCGGCGCTTTTGCGATAGCCCCCAACTGCATAAAAAGGGAAGCAAGGCAAAAGCTGAACGATCCACTTCAAAAGGAGGGGCTTTTGCGTAAAGATAATCCACCGATTCCCGTAGGCATTGAGACAGGCGGCTTGGAAAGCTTACAGCGTTTTGAGACGCACTGGAAAGTTCAAAAATAAGGAAATTCTTTTCGGATGTTCCGCGTCGGTTCAGGAGACGGGGCTTCAACAAATCTCAAGCAGAAAAAGCCAGGGATAAGCTAAAACGGCGTTCATGTTCCAATACGAACAGGCTCTGTATGCCCAAGTGGCCTTGCTTGATTGTCTTTCGAAGCAAGGCCATTTTTGGAGGTACTGGATCTTTTATCAGGAGGGGGCCCCGGTGGTAGCCGCGACGGTTTGTGTGGCTTCGCAGGCAGGAGCGGCTCCCGCCTTTTCCGCTGCCAGAATGGAAGCGCTCACAGGCTGCGGAAGCGCTGTTTCCTTCTCGGGAAGAGCAGCCTGAAGCGGCAAAAGCATTCGTTCCAGTGCTTCCTCCAACCGGGCGATCGGCACTACCTGAATCGTCGTGTGTTCGAAACGTTCCAGCTGGTTTTCGGATGGGATCAACACGGTCGTCAATCCAGCGTGCTCGGCGGCTTCCACCTTGCTGGGGACGCCGCCTACCGGCTTCACAATGCCCAGCACGGAAACCTCGCCCGTCACCGCAACATGGCCGTCCACCGGCCGGCCCGTCAGCGCGCTGGCCGCTACCACTGCCATGGCCACGCCTGCCGAGGGGCCGTCTACCGGCGCACCGCCGGGAAAATTGATGTGCAGGTCGTGATGTTCTGTATCATAACCCATGCCGGAAAGCAGGGTCATGACGTTTTCCAGCGAACAGCGGGCCGTGGACTTGCGCTTGATCTTTCGGGAATCTGCGCCGATTTCTTCTTCCTCCGCAATGCCGGTGATAGTTATCCTGCCGCTGCCGGGATGGGCGACGGCTTCGATTTCCATGGTAGCGCCCTGATGACTGCCCACCACAGCAAGGCCATGCACCACTCCGACTCGATTGCAGGTGTCCGCCTTCTGGTCAGGCCGGGCCGCATAGTGCCCGGAATAAATGACCCATTCTACGTCTTTCTTCTCAATATCCGTGCGGTTTTCCATCTGGGCCAGACCTGCGCACATCTGGACGATGTTGACTGCATCCCGGCCGCAGGAGGCAAAACGCCCTACCAGCGACGCATCCTCGTGCGTAATGGTAAAGCCCGCTCGTTCAGCGGAATGATAAGCAATGTCCGTCACCTCTTCTGGCTCCAGCGCCCGGAAGTACACCTCCATGCAGCGGGAACGCAGCGCGGGCGAAATTTCCGACGGGCTGCGGGTAGTTGCACCCACCAGCCGGAAATCGGCTGGCAGCCCGTTTTTGAAAATATCGTGGATATAACGCGGAATGGAAGTGTCCTCAGGACTGTAATAGGCAGACTCCAGCATGACCTTCCGATCTTCCAGCACCTTGAGCAGCTTGTTCATCTGAATGGGATGCAGTTCGCCGATCTCATCCAGAAACAGCACGCCGCCATGGGCCTTAGTCACTGCGCCGGGTTTCGGCTGAGGAACGCCCTGCACGCCCAGCGGGCCTGCGCCCTGATAAATCGGGTCGTGCACACTGCCGATCAGCGGGTCTGCTATCGCCCGTTCGTCAAAACGGACGCAGGTAGCGTCCATTTCGATGAAGGGCGCGTTGGAGCGAAAGGGCGTTCCCGGGCTCTTTTTGGCTGCTTCCAGCACCAGACGGGCGGCGCAGGTCTTTCCGATGCCCGGAGGGCCGTAAATGATGACGTGCTGCGGATTTTTGCCGCAAAGGATCGCTTTCAGGGATTTGATCCCGTCCTCCTGACCCACGATGTCCGAAAACTTGGCGGGGCGAACTTTTTCCGCCAGCGGCTCGCTGAGCCGCAGCGTCCGCAGTTTTTGCAGCTTTTCCAGTTCCCGTCCGCTGTCGCGGCGGTGAGAAGGCTGCGATTTCTGCTGGCTGCGTAGCTGGGTGTAGAAGTAAATGCCCACGATGCAGGTTACCAGCAGCTGAATCCCAAATAAAACCATGCTGACCAATCCAAAACCCCCAATCCCGGCGGAACGTTTGCGTTCCGTCCGTTGGTATCATGTGAGAAACGCCGCGGTTCCATGTATGGGGGTTCCTGCCAGATTTGCCGTGTTTTTTCGGCTCTTTTTCTGTTTCTTTTCCGTTTCTACGCCCTTCGTCATTGACAAATGAAAAATCTGCGGTATAATGACAGCGGAAATAAAGAAAGGGGGGAAGAACCATGCAGGAAAATCAGCGCCTGCGTCTGGTGTCTTCCGCCCATATGCCCGTGGCGGCTTTCTTTGCGTTTGCGATGCGCTATTTTGCGTATCGCTTTTTTTATCTGTATTTTTCCTTTTACTTTACGAAGGAAGCACAAACGCAAGGGAGCGTCCAGTGGGCGCGGTAACAATCGCGGTTTTTCCAAGAGCGATTTCCTTTGCGGGAAATCGCCTTTTGTTTTGGAAAACATTTTTCGGCGTTGGCCGGAAGAAAACAGAGTTTCAGGAGGATACGGCAGATGGATGAGCTTCAGCAGGCAAGAGTGGAAATCGACGCGGTGGATCAGGAAATGGCCCGGCTTTTCGAACGCCGCATGGCGGCGTGCCGTCAAGTGGCTCAGTATAAGAAGGAACGCGGTCTGCCGATTCTGGATGCAAACCGGGAAGCGGCAGTGATCGAACGCGGCGCGCAGCGGGTGGAGGAGCCTGACCTGCGGGAGTATTACATCTGCTTTCTCCGGGATGTGATGAAGACCTCCCGTTCCTATCAGAGCCGCCTGAATGAAGGGATGAAGGTCATCTATGCCGGCGTCGAGGGGGCGTTTGGGTATATTGCCTCCAAACGGGCTTTCCCCGAGGCGAAGCTGACCGCTGCCAGCGACTTCACGGAGGCCTACCGTGCGGTAGAAGCGGGGAAATATGACTGCGCTGTGCTGCCTATCGAAAACAGCTATGCGGGCGATGTAGGCGCAGTGATGGACCTGATGTTCTCCGGCAGTCTGTATGTCAATCGGATGATCGAATTGGAAGTGGAGCATAACCTGCTGGGCTGCCATGGCGCAAAGCTGAATGAGATCCGCACGGTCGTCAGCCACCCGCAGGCGTTAGAACAGTGTGCGGAGTTCATCCGCTCCCATGGCTGGCAGACGCTTTCTTATTCCAACACCGCGCTGGCGGCTCAATATGTGGCCAGCCAGAACGACCCCACCGTTGCCGCTATCGCCTCCGAAGAAACGGCGGAACTGTATGGTTTGGAGCTTTTGAGCAAGGGCATCAACGCATCCCGCATCAATACCACCCGTTTCGCCGTTTTCTCCCGGGCACTGCATCTGCCCGCCGCGGACAGCCGCACGGGAAACGAGCATTTCATTCTGGTGTTCACCACCAAGAACGAGGCGGGCGCGCTGGCCCAGCCCCTGAATATCATCGGCGCGCACGACTTCAATATGCGCAATCTGCGCAGCCGCCCCATGAAGAACCTGATCTGGAACTATTATTTCTTTGTGGAGGCCGAAGGAAATATCAGCAGCGTCAGCGGTCAGAATATGCTCCGAGAACTTTCAGCCGTGTGCGCACGGCTGAAGCTGGTGGGCACTTATAGCGGGGTGAAAGCATGATCCTTCCGGTAGAATATCCCGGCGGCAGTTACGACATTGTATTGGAACGCGGGGCGCTGGCACGGGCGGCGGAGTATCTGCCCCGGACGGGCAAGGCACTGATCGTCACGGATGACGGCGTTCCTGCGGCCTACGCCCGGCAGATCGCCTCTGTGTGTCCCGGCTCGACGATCGTGGCCCTTCCGCAAGGGGAAAAAACCAAGAGTTTGGATAACCATCGCGCGCTTTTGAGCCGAATGCTGGAACTGAACTTTCTCCGTACCGATCGGGTCATTGCCGTGGGCGGCGGGGTGATGGGCGATCTGGCCGGGTTTGCTGCGGCGGTCTATATGCGGGGCATTGATTTCTACAATATCCCCACGACGCTGCTGTCGCAGGTGGATTCCTCCATCGGCGGCAAGGTGGCGGTGGACATGGACGGCGTAAAAAACGTGATCGGCGCGTTTTATCAGCCCCAAAAGGTCTTGATCGACCCGGATACTCTGAACACGCTGGATCGCCGGCAGTTGTCGGCAGGTTTGGCCGAGTCCATAAAGATGGCTGCTACCAGCGACCGCACATTGTTTGAAAAAATCGAACAGAGCGAAAAGCTGGAAAATATTTTGGATGAAGTGATCGAAGGCTCCCTGCGCATCAAACGGGACGTAGTGCAGCAGGACCCCACCGAGAAGGGGCTGCGACGGGTGCTGAATTTCGGTCATACGGTGGGACACGCCATTGAAAGCTCCATGGACGGCCAGTGGCTCCACGGAGAATGTGTGGCGGCGGGAATGCTGCCGATGTGCTCGCCGAAAGCCCGGCAGCGCATCGCACGAGTGCTGGAAAAGTACGATCTTCCCACCCATACCGACCGAACGGCGGATGAACTGCTTTCCTATATCCAACATGATAAAAAAGCCGCGGACGGCGGCGTAAAAGCGATCTGCGTGGACGAGATCGGCAGCTTTGTATTCCGACAGATGAACCTTGCGGAAATCGCAGAAAGGGTCCGGCAATGGCAGTGAAAAATTCCTTCGGGTCCAGCATTACTCTGACTTTGTTTGGAGAAAGCCACGGCCTGGCCGTGGGCGCGGTGCTGGACGGCCTGTGCCCGGGAATGCCGGTGGACGAAGAAACAATCGCGGCGCTTCTGTCCCGCCGCCGCCCTTCCTCCGGCACAGACACTGCCCGGCGGGAGCCGGACGCTTTCCAGCTGGTGAGCGGCGTATGGCAGGGCAAAACCACGGGGACGCCTCTGTGCATCCTGATCCCTAATCAGGAGCAGCGCAGCGGAGACTATTCGGTGCTGCTAGGCAAGGCCCGTCCCGCTCACGCGGACTTCGCCGCTTATTGCAAGTATCATGGCTATGAGGACGCAAGGGGCGGCGGCCACTTTTCCGGCAGGATCACTGCAGCGCTGGTAGCGGCAGGCGGCGTTCTGCTGCCCGCACTGGCGCGGCTGGGCATTACGGTCGGGACGCATATCCGCCGCTGCGCTCAGGTGGAAGACCGGGCGTTTGCCGATTTGGAAAAAGATGTTGCAGCATTGTCCGAAACAGTCTTTCCTACGCTGGATATCCAGCAGGGCGAAGCGATGCAGGCAGCCATACTGGCTGCTAAGGCAGATCGGGACAGCGTGGGCGGGGTAGTGGAAACGGCCGTATTGGGAATGCCCTGCGGCATAGGGGAACCATGGTTTGACAGCGTGGAAGGGCTGCTTTCCCATGCGCTGTTCTCGCTGGGCGGCATAAAAGGCGTAGAGTTTGGCGATGGTTTTGCTTTGGCGGAAGGCACGGGGAGCCGCTGCAACGACCCATTTCGGCTGGAAGATGGGCATGTGGTGACAGCTTCCAACCACAATGGAGGGATCAACGGCGGCATTACCAACGGAATGCCCATCCTGTTCCGCTGTGCGGTAAAGCCCACGCCATCCATTGCCCAGCCACAGCAGACCGTTGATTTTCTGAAAAATGAGGAGATCGACCTGACCATTGCAGGGCGGCATGACCCGGCTATCGTGCGTCGGGTATGCCCAGTGATCGACAGCGTGACGGCACTGGTGCTGTGCGACCTGCTGGCCGGGCGCTACGGAACGGATATTTTCCTCAAAAGCAGGGAGGCTTTCTGATGGAAACAGGGCTGGAATACGGTCTGATCGGCGCAAAACTGGGACATAGCTTTTCCCCGGAAATTCATGCCAAGATCGGCCATTATCCCTATGAACTTCGGGAACTTAGCCCGGACGGCGTTCATCAGCTGCTGGAAGAACGCCGTTTTGGCGGCCTGAACGTCACCATTCCCTATAAAGAACTGGTGATTCCTCTGCTGGATGAAATTTCCGACCGAGCCCGAAAGATCGGAGCCGTCAACACCATTGTGAACCGAAACGGGCGGCTGTATGGCGACAACACCGACTACTCCGGGGCGGCGGCATTGATCCGACACGCAGGGGTGGAAATTTCCGGCAGAAAAGTGCTGATTCTGGGCACTGGAGGCACCTCCAAGACCCTGCGGGCCGTGACGGAGGCCATGGGCGCTCGGAAGATCGTGAGGGTCTCCCGGCACAGCGGCGAAGGGCTTTGCACCTATGAAGAAGCTGCCAGACTTCATTCCGATGCGCAGGTGATTGTTAATACCACGCCAGTGGGCATGTTTCCCAATGTAGACGGCTGCCCGCTGGAAGTGGAGCAGTTCCCCGCCTTGGAGGGCGTGGTGGATGTGGTGTACAATCCGCTATCCACCCGGCTGGTACAGTCGGCACGAAAGCTGGGCCTTCCTGCGGAAGGCGGGCTGTATATGCTGTGTGCGCAGGCAGTTTATGCCGCAGGCCGGTTCTTTGACCGGGAGATAGACGACAGCCGGATTGAAGGAATTTACCGCTCGGTTCTGCGAGAAAAGCAGAACGTGGTGCTTATCGGGATGCCCTCCTGCGGCAAGACCACCGTGGGTCGCTGGGTCGCACGGCGGTTAAAACGCCCCTTCCGTGATACGGACAAGCTGATTGTCCGGCGGGCTGGAAAATCCATTCCTGAAATTTTTGCCGAAAAAGGTGAGACGGGTTTTCGGCAGATGGAAGCGGAAATTGTAGCGGAAGTAGCCCGGGAAAGCGGCGTGGTCATCGCCACTGGCGGCGGCTCCGCCCTAAATCCGGAAAGCGTGCGGCGGCTGAAACAGAATGGACGGATCTATTTTCTGGATCGGCCGTTGGAGCAGCTTTGTCCCACCGGCGACCGCCCCCTTTCCAGCAATGCGGACGCGCTGCGGAAACGTTACGAGGAGCGCTACCCGCTGTATAACGCCGTGTGCGATCAGCGCATCCCGGCAGAAGGCACCATCGAGGAAAACGTGGAACTGGTTCTGAACGCCGCAGACTTCGGCAAACGAACGGCCAGATAAAACGTTATCCAAAAGGCGGGAGAAAGTTATGAGAGCAATCATTGGGCCGGGTCCGGCCCGGGGACGTATCAACGCGCCGCCTTCCAAGAGCTGCGCCCACCGGCTGCTGATCGGTGCATCGCTGGCGGAAGGGGAAAGCCTTCTGGACGGTGCAGCTATGAGTCAGGATATTCTGGCGACCATGGACTGCGTTCGGGCGCTGGGAGCGGAAATCCGAGTGGAAAACGGACATTTGTGGGTGAAGGGCTGCGGCGGACGTCCTCTGGTGAAAGATTTACTGCCGGTGCTTCCCTGCCGGGAAAGCGGAAGCACTTTGCGGTTTCTGATCCCGACGGCGCTGTGCGCGGGGGGCGGCATTTTCCAGGGTGCAGAGCGGCTGATGGCCAGAGGCGTAAGCGTCTACGAGGAACTGCTGAAGGAGCGCGGTGTGACGTTCGCCGGTGAAAGAGATTCCCTGACGGTGAAGGGAAAGCTGCGACCGGGGCTGTACCGGCTGCGGGGCGATGTCAGCAGTCAGTTTATTTCCGGGCTGCTGTTTGCCCTGCCTTTGCTGAAAGAGGACAGCGCGATCGAAATCCTTCCGCCGTTTGAAAGCCGCGGCTATGTGGACATGACCCTTGAAGCGCTGGACGTTTTCGGCATTCGGGTGGACAGACAGGGAGAGACGCGCTTTCTCGTACCCGGCGGGCAGTGCTACCAGCCCGCACAGGTCACGGTGGAGGGCGATTGGTCGCAGGCAGCGTTCTTTTATGGGCTGAACGCGCTGGGCAGTCAGGTGGAAGTGGCGGGCCTCCGCTCCGACAGTCTGCAGGGGGATCGCGTCTGTGAACGGCTAATGAAAGAGATGACCGGCGGCTTCCTTCAGGCTGATTTGTCTGACTGCCCCGATCTGGCTCCCGTGCTGTTCGCTGTGGCGGCAGGGTTGGAAAATGGGGCACACTTTACCGGCACACGGCGGTTGGCCATCAAGGAAAGCAACCGGGCTTCCGCTATGGCGGACGAACTGGCCAAATTCGGCGCGGAGATCAGCGTGGGGGAGAACGAAGCGAAAATCGCCCCTGTGACGTTGCATCGCCCCAAAGAAATCTTGCAGGGTCACAACGACCATCGGGTAGTCATGGCGCTTGCCGTACTGGCGACACGGTTTGGCGGTGTGATCGACGACGCGCAGGCGATTTCCAAGAGCTACCCGGAATTTTTCCGGGATTTGGCCGGGCTGGGCGTGCAGGTCCGCACGGAAGAAGATCAGGAAGGTGAAACCGCATGACGCTGGATAAAGACAAAAAGATTCTGATCGTTGGCCTTGGCCTGATCGGCGGCAGTTATGCTGCAGCTCTTAGTCAGAACGGCTGGGAAGTCGGGGCGATCGACCCTGATCCACAGGCAATCGCCTTTGCTGAAAAAGCAGGATTCATTCGTCATGGGCGCACAGAGCCGGAGGCAGAATATGTTGGCAAGTTTGACATCGTCGTGTTTGCCTTGTATCCCCACGTGCTGCTGGAATGGCTGGAAAAGTACGGCCCATGGCTGCGTGATGGAGCGCTGGCGACAGATGTGACGGGTGTCAAGAGCGGCGTAGTGGAAAAGGCGCAGTCATTGCTTTTCCCACGGGTGGAATTCATCGGCGCGCATCCCATGGCGGGCCGGGAGGTCAGCGGCGTGGAAAATGCACGGGCCGACCTGTTCCGGGGAGCTAACTACATTGTGACTCCCACTGCCGCCAATACCGAAGAAGCCATCGCCTGCTGTGAAACGCTGGGACGGACGCTGGGGGCAAGGAATATCAGCCGGTTAACGCCCAAAGAGCACGATGAAATGATCGGCTTTCTGTCCCAGCTGACCCACTGCATCGCCGTGGCGCTGATGACCTGCAAAGAGTCCCGCCATCTGGTGGATTATACGGGCGATTCATTCCGGGACTTGACCCGCATTGCGAAGATCAACGAAAACATGTGGACAGAACTGTTCCTGTGGAATCGGGAGGAGCTGCTGAGCCAGATGGATTTATTTATCGTCCACTTTGCCAAGCTGCGGGACGCGCTGGCACAGGGAGACGAGGAGACCATGAAGAGCATGATGCGCCTTTCTACCGAGCGCAGACGCTATTTTGACAAGAAACCAGACTGACGTAAAGCAATCAAACAACGAAGGGAAGACGACATAATGAATATGGAATTCAGACGGAAATTGCCCGGGCCGGAGGAAGTTATCCAGATGTACCCGGTATCGGAGGAATCCAAGCGTCAGAAAGCCAAAAACGATGAAGAAATCCGTAAAATTTTTACGGGAGAAAGCGACAAACTGCTGCTGGTCATCGGCCCCTGTTCCGCCGATCGGGAAGACGCGGTGCTGGATTATATTTCCCGGCTGCGCCCGCTGCAGGAAAAGGTGCAGGACAAAATTGTGATCGTGCCCCGTATCTACACCAACAAGCCCCGCACCACGGGCATCGGCTACAAGGGAATGCTGCACCAGAGCGACCCCACAGGTCGGCCGGATATGCTGCGCGGCCTGATGGCCATTCGTCGGCTGCACGTGACCTCTCTGGCCCAAACGGGCTTTTCCGGTGCGGATGAAATGCTGTACCCGGAAAATCATCGGTATCTGGCGGATGTGCTTTCCTATGTGGCAGTCGGGGCGCGTTCGGTGGAAAATCAGCAAAACCGGCTGACCGCCAGCGGGCTGGACTTGCCCGTAGGCATGAAGAACCCCACCAGCGGCGACTTGTCCGTGATGCTGAACTCCGTGCGGGCGGCGCAGGCAGGCCATGTGTTCAGCTACGGCGGCTGGGAGGTGGAAAGCAAGGGCAATCCGCTGGTTCATTGCGTGCTTCGCGGGCGGGTAAACCAGTATGGCCAGTCCTTCCCCAATTACCATTATGAGGACTTGAGCCAGTTGAGTCAGATGTACGCAGAAAGCGGCCTGAAGAACCCCGCTGTGATCATCGACACCAACCATTCCAACTCAGGCAAAAAATGGATGGAGCAGGCCCGTATCGCCAAGGATATCCTGCACAGCACCCGCCATTCTGCCGACATCTGCCAGCTTGTCAAGGGGCTGATGATCGAATCCTATATTGAGGACGGCTGCCAGAAGGTGGAAGAGGGCGTGTACGGGAAGTCCATCACCGACCCGTGCCTCGGCTGGGAAAAGACAGAGCGGCTGGTGATGGAGATCGCCTCCCTGCGCTGAAAGGGCTGAAAAGTCTTTCAAAATTTCCGTTTTTCATTTACAAACCGGAATCCTCGTGCTATAATCAAATCTGCGTGTAAACGCGCGGAAGAACCGCTGCCGCAGCTTACTGAACGCCAACGGCAGGCTATGACAGCGGCGATTACCAGAGGCGCGGGATATCCCGCGACCAGTTAAGGAGGCAAACCTACCATGGAAAAGTCCGAAATCATCAAGACTTATGCCCGTCACGAAGGTGACACCGGTTCCCCTGAGGTTCAGATCGCTCTGCTGACCGAACGCATCAACCACCTGAACGAGCACCTCAAGCTCAACAAGAAGGATCACCACAGCCGTCGCGGTCTGTTGCTGATGGTTGGTAAGCGTCGCGGTCTGCTGGACTACCTCAAGAAGACCGACATCGAGAGCTATCGTTCCCTGATCGCTCAGCTGGGTCTGAGAAAGTAATTTCGGAAATGCAACCGTGTTTGGCGGGGCAATCCCTCCAAACACGGCTGTTTTTGCATGAACGCATTCTTCCAAATCGACGAACGCAGCTTCGTGCAAAGAGAGGTTGGCGCCCGGCAACGAGGCCAGGCGCAGGAAGAAGAGGAGAAAGAGAATGGATTACAGAGTGTTCACAACAGAACTGGCGGGTCGGCCGCTCAGCATCGAATTCGGCAAGTATGCTCAGCAGGCGGCTGGTTCCGCTTTCGTCCGCTACGGAGATACGGTGGTCATGGTCAACGTGACTATGAGCGCCCAGCCCCGGGAAGGCGTGGATTTCTTCCCTCTGGCTGTGGACTTTGAAGAAAAGCAGTATTCCGTGGGCAAGATTCCCGGCGGCTTCATCAAGCGCGAAGGTCGTCCCACCGAAAAGGCGACCCTGACCTGTCGCCTGATCGACCGTCCCCTGCGGCCCCTGTTCCCCAAGGGAATGCGCAACGACGTTCAGGTGGTGGCTACCTGCCTGAGCATTGACAAAGACATTCCCCCAGAAGTGCCCGCGATGATCGGCTCCTCTGCGGCGCTGTCTGTCAGCAATATTCCGTGGAACGGCCCCACCGGCACCGTGGTCGTGGGCTGTGTGGACGGCGAGCTGGTCATCAACCCCGATGAGCAGCAGCGCGCCAAGAGCTCTTTGCATCTGACCGTCAGCGGCACTCGTGATGCCGTCCTGATGGTGGAAGCTGGCGCGAACGAAGTTTCCGAAGAACTGATGCTGAAAGCCATCCTCTTTGCTCATGACGAAATCAAGAAGATCGTTGCTTTCATCGACGGCATTCAGGCGGAGATCGGCAAGGAAAAGGCTGAAGTGCCGCTGGTCGTTACCGGCGATGATGTGAAGGCCGCTGTGCGCGAGTACGCCTATGACAAGTGCTGCTGGGTATTCGAGGCCTATGACCGCCATGAACGTCAGGATCGCGAGGCTCAGGTGAAGGCCGACTGCGCCGAACATTTTGCCGAACAGTTCGAAGGCCGTCTGGATGAGGTGGCCGATGCGCTGTATTACCTCAACAAGGAGATCATGCGCAAGAAGATCCTCGAAAAGGGCATTCGCCCCGATGGGCGCGGCCTGACCGACATTCGTCCTATCTGGTGCGAAGTCGGCGTTCTACCCCGTACCCACGGCAGCGCCATTTTCACCCGCGGCGAAACGCAGGCCTTGACCGTGACCACGCTGGGCTCTATGAGCGACGTGCAGATGCTGGACGGTCTGGGCACTGAGGACAGCAAGCGCTATATGCACCACTACAACATGCCCCCCTACGCCACCGGCGAAGCAGGACGCATGAAGAGCCCCGGCCGACGCGAGATCGGCCACGGTGCGCTGGCGGAGCGTGCTCTGCTGCCCGTGATCCCCTCCGAGGAAGAGTTCCCTTACGCGCTGCGTCTGGTGAGCGAGATCCTGTCCTCCAACGGCTCCAGTTCCATGGCTTCCGTGTGCGGCAGCACCCTGAGCCTGATGGACGCCGGCGTTCCGATCAAGGCTCCCGTTGCTGGTGTGGCCATGGGCCTGATCAAGGATGCGGAAAGCGGCAATGTGGCCGTGCTGACTGATATTCAGGGTCTGGAAGACTTCCTGGGCGATATGGACTTCAAGGTCGCCGGTACGGTTAAGGGCATCACCGCCATCCAGATGGATATTAAGATTGCCGGTATCGACCGCACCATTCTGGAGCGGGCTCTGAAGCAGGCTTATGACGGACGGCTCCACATCCTGAAGATCATGCTGGAGACGCTGGCACAGCCCAGAGAGCATCTGAGCAAGTACGCGCCCAAGATTGTCCGCTTCACCATCAATCCTGAAAAGATTCGCGAGGTCATTGGACCCGGCGGAAAGATGATCAACAAGATCATTGCCGAGACCGGCGTGAAGATCGACATTGAGGACGACGGCCGCGTGTACATCGCCACGCCCGATGAAGCCGCCGCTGCCAAGGCACGCCGCATCATCGAAGGCATCGCCAAGGATATCGAGGTCGGGGATGTATATTTGGGCAAAGTCGTGCGCATCATGAACTTTGGCGCATTCATTGAGCTCACCCCCGGCAAGGACGGTATGCTCCATATCTCCAAGATGGCGGATCACCGCGTGGAGAAGGTGGAAGATGTGATGAACATCGGCGACGAGATCGAGGTCAAGGTCAGCGAGATCGACTCGCAGGGCCGCGTGAACCTGATCCGCAACGACATCACCTATCCCGCTGCCAGCGAAGGCGGCTCCCGCTCCGGCAACGGCGGACGCGGCAACCGGCCTCCCCGCAGGGATGGACGTCCCTTCGGCGGCGGAAACGATCGCACCTGAGGGTAAGTAAACAAGCGAAACAGCCGCCGGTTGCAGGACAAGCGCCTGAAACTGGGCGGCTGTTCGCCCATTATCAACCTTAGAGAAAGGAAAAAATTATGTTCGATCAGATCACTCTGCCAAACGGTCTGCGGGTGGTGGGGGAAAAACTCGGCCACATTCACAGCTGCACGGTGGGCGTGTGGGTGAAGGTGGGCAGTGTGAACGAGTTGCCCGAAGAAAACGGCCTGAGTCACTTTATCGAGCACATGGTATTCAAAGGCACGAAGAACCGTACTGCCAGGCAGATCGCCGAAGAAATGGACATGGTGGGCGGACAGCTGAATGCCTTTACCAGTAAGGAATGCACCTGCTTCTATGCCAAGGTGATCGACGAGGATCTCAAGTTGGCGGTGGATATTCTTTCCGATCTGGCCCTGCGCCCTACCTTCAATGAGAAGGAACTGAACAAGGAGCGGGGTGTGGTACTGGAAGAAATCGCCATGGTGGACGATACGCCGGAGGACATGGTTCACGAGCTGTTGGCTGAAGCCCAGTTCGACGGTTCTCTCAGTATGCCGATCCTTGGACCCCGGCAGCACATTGCTGCCTATTCCCGGGACGATCTGCTGGGCTATTGGCGCAGACATTACGTTCCCCGGAATGTGGTGGTTTCTATTGCCGGGAATTATGACTGGGATGCGTTTTTGGCGCTGGTGAACCAGTATTTTGACGCCTTCCCCAATCCAAATGCTGAAGAAACGCCCGATCATCCCCAAACCTTCCGTTCTGGACGACTGGCGCGGGAAAAGGATACCGAGCAGCTTCATATTTGTATGGGTTTCGAGGGAGTGCCGTCCGGAAGCGACGAGCTGTATGACATTTCCGTTTTCAACAATGTATTGGGCGGTGGCATGAGCAGCCGCCTGTTCCAGCGCATCCGGGAAGACTTGGGCATGGCCTACACCATCTACACCTATTCCGGGGCCTACAGCCATATTGGCTGTCTGAATCTCTATGTGGGCACGAATCCCGAAAACGGTGAAACGGTCATCCGGGAAATTCAGGAAGAACTCCGTAAATGGAAAGCTGAGCCCATGAGCGAAAAAGAATTTTTGAGCGCGAAGGCACAGCTTCGCAGCGGGTATGTGATGGGTCTGGAAAGCTCCAGCGGTCGGATGCAGAGCCTTGGTCGCGGAATGCTTCTGCAGAACGAGCTTCGTTCCCCGGAAGAAGTGCTGGCCAAGATCGAAGCCGTTACGCCTGAACGGGTCATGGCAGTCGCGGAAAAAGTTCTGCAATCCGTCCCTGCTGCAGCAGTGGTGGGCCAAAATGCCCAAAGCTACTTACAGAAGATGGGGGAAACTGCACTTGGATAAGCTGGATTCGATCTTCGAACTGCAAAAAGGCTTTCAGGATAAGCTGAAACGGGAGCGCAATCTGGACGGCATTCCCATGGAACAGTGGCTGCAGAAGCAGACGCTGGCGATGGTTTCCGAATTGGCGGAGCTGCTGGAAGAAGTCAATTTCAAGTGGTGGAAGAACCCTCATGAATTGAGCCCGGAGCGCATTCACGAGGAGCTGTCCGACATCCTGCATTTCTTCATCAGCATGTGCATTGAGTCCGGCATGACGGCGGACGACCTTTATCGCGTTTACGTGGGCAAAAATAAAGAGAACCATATGCGTCAGGACGGCACCAGCCAAAAGCACGGCTATGAAGTGCATCCCTGTGATGCAGAGCCCGCACAGCCCGTTGAAGGAAAATAAGATTCCTTTGTAAGCGGCATCAGACAAAAATTCACAAACAAAATCCCCCTTCTTCCGGGTAAGCTAATTCGGAAGGAAGGGGGATTTCGCATGAAAAGGGGAAGAAGGGGAATTGCACTGCTGCTTTGCGCAGCAATGTTGAGCTGTTTACAGGCATGTGCCGGGAGCGCCGGGGCGGCTGGGGTGGATTCGGCAGCAACGAAAAAGCCTGTGCAAGTGCGTTGGCCCCAAGACAAGCTCAAAACGGGAAAGAATGGCGAGCTTCTCTTGCGGGTTTATGTAGTGGAAGACCAGCAAGTAGAAGAACGTGAACTGGAAAACTATGTAAAGGGCGTATTGGCGGGGGAAATGAAGAACGACTGGCCGTTAGAGGCCTTGAAAGCACAGGCCATTTTGGCGCGGACGTTCGTGCTGAAATTCGTGCAGGAAAAAGAAAGTCAATATCCAGGGGCAGATATTTCCACCGATATTGAAGAAGCCCAGGCATATGACGCATCCGCCGTCAACGAGCGCATCCAGCAGGCCGTGGAGGAAACGCGCGGGCTAGTGCTGAGCTGCGAGGGAGAGCTGCCCTACGCGTGGTTTCACGCTCACAGCGGGGGCATGACCGAATATGCTCGGACAGGTTTGGGGTGGGAAAAGGATGAACCGGCCTATACGCAGCCAAGCAGGGGCACGGAGCCGGAACAACTGAGCGATGCAAAGGAAAATCAACAGCTTCAGGCAGCGGCAGAGTGGAAAGCTGATTTTACGTTTGCAGAATGGACAGCGGCTTGCCAAAAACAGGGCGTTCAGGTAGAGCCGCACGCAGGCAGTCAGCTACAGATCAGTCAGCGGGGCGAAAGCGGCCGTGCGGTTACACTGGAAATCGACGGTCAGTCCGTGAATGCGGCTGACCTGCGGTTGGCATTAGGCAGCACCAAAATGCGTTCCACCCTGCTGACCAGTCTGAAAATAGAGAACGGAAAAGTTCATATGGCTGGAAAAGGCTACGGCCATGGCGTGGGCATGAGCCAATGGGGAGCTTACGGCATGGCGCAGGAGGGCAAGTCGGCGGTACAGATCATCAAACATTATTTTCAGAAGGTGGAAATAGCCCAAATAGGGAATTGAAAACACGAAAAAAGACCGTCCGCTGTATTTTGGCAACGGACGGTCTTTTGAAAAAGCAGAGTTTACTTGCCGAGCTTGATGCAAGCAGGGCCTTCGGGCCGGATATCCAGCACATTGCAGCAGTGCTGACCGAAAACAGACTCCATTTCCTTCACAAAGGAGTTCAGTTCCTTGGTGGGCACAAAGTTCAGCGTGGTGCCGGCAAAGCCGCCGCCATGAACGCGCCATGCGCCCTTTCCGGCGAGACGGCGTTCAGCCAGCATCAGCGCCAGACAAAGCTCCTGATGCTGGGGCGAGGCAAAAAGATTTTGCAGATAGCAATAGCTGCTGCGGCCGCTTTCGATCACCAGACGGAGGAAATCCTCCAGATTGTCCTCCTGCAGAGCCGTCACCTGATCGGAAACACGACGATTTTCGTCAAAGAAGTGGGTAGCGCGGAGAAGCGCCCGATCCACATTGGGTACATCCAGCTTTTCCCGAACCACGGGCAAACTCAAGAAGAAGCGCTCGGGCTGCACCTGACGCAGAACCTCCTGGCCGAAAACCCTGGCGACCGCCTTCATTTCAGCAGGAATGGAAGCGTAATCAGCCGTCAGATCGTCATGGCTTCCGCCGGTGTTAACAACCACCAGCGAATAGCCCTTCTTGGAGAAGTCGTAGTTCATGGGCTTCACCTGAGGATCATCGTTCTGGAAGTCGATGTATGCCAGTCCGCCAGTGCTACTGGCCATCTGATCCAGCAGGCCGCTGGGCTTTCCGAAGTACACATTCTCCGCAAACTGGGAAATCTTGGCCCGATGCTTGTAATCCAACGTACCTTGATTGTACAGCTCATCAAAAATCGCGCACAGCATGACCTCGAAGGCGGCGGAGCTGCTCAGACCACTGCCGCCGCGAACCGTCGAAGTGACCGCTGCATCAAAGCCGCCGATTTTGTAGCCTTCCTCCTGCAGCTTGTAGGCCACGCCTCGAATCAGCGCTGCGGTGGTGTTCTTTTCGTCCTCACGGGCTGCAAGGTCGTCCAGAGAAATGGAAATCGCCGGATAACCCTCGCTGTGGACGTTCACCACGCCGTCCTCACGGGGAGAAACGGCGGCAACGGTATCCAAATTGACGGCGGCTGTCAACACCTTGCCGCGGTTGTGGTCGGTATGGTTGCCGGAAATCTCCGTGCGTCCGGGAGCGCTGATCATGTACACCGGGCCGGAGGTGTTGAACAGATCCTCATGGCGCTTAAGCAGGGCCGTATAACGGGTGGTCTGGGCCACCATCATGCCTTCACGCTGGCCGTAGAGAGTGTTGAGTCGCTTCATGACCTCGGGGGTTTTCAACTGCCGAATCATCTGTGCGTACTGGCTCATATTCATTCCCATCCTTTGCTTGTGATCCCATGCCTGTGGGACGGTTACTCCTGTGTTCTCAAGGCAACGCGCTGCCAGAAGTCGATCATTTCCTGCATTCCCTTCTCCCGGATCGTCTGACGGAACTCGGCGATGGTATCGTCGTTCAGATCCGTTTCACCCAAGACAAACCGCGCCAGACTTTCGTCCACGTAGCGGCCCAAATCGCTTTGCAGCGGGCGAAGTTCAGCATTTTCTTCCAAGGTAAGGGTATAAGTGGTGGGGAAGGGTTCTTTCAGATAAACGGCGAAGTCCGCCATTTCCTGCGTCATGCGGGTGACGCTCTGCTCGGCGTAGCGGGAATAGAAATCCTGCGGGAACAGCCAGGGCATTTCACCACTGTCGTAGATGCTCAGCTCGTACAGCTGGCTGGAAGTGACCTTGTCAACGCCGCCCTTCCACTGCCACTGGTTGTCCTCGTTGATGATATACATATCGCCCTCTTTGCCCAGCATGGCTTCGATTGCGCCCTCTTCCGTATAGAGGATATCGACCCATTGGAGCAGCGCGGCGGGGTCGGAACAGGCGGACGTAATGGCGAAGGTGCCGCGGGTCAGCGTTCCGCACAGATCGCGATAGATCTGCTGTCCTTCATAAGCCAGCGGGGCCAGAATCGTATAGTCCGTTGCCTGATCGTAGGTGACGATGTTCAGGGGACTGGGGGCGAAAAATACGCCGTAGGTTTCGGAAGACTTGCTGTCCGTGCTGCGTCGCAGCACATCGGAGGTGTAGAATCCGTTGGGGTCCAGCAACCCTTCGGCATACAGCTCTTTCAGCCATGCAGCCAGTTCGAAGAAGCTGTCTTCATCCGGCCAGAAGTGAACGGTTCCGTCTTCGGCCAGATAGATGTTGTAATCGTTGGCTACCACGCCGAAGGCAGAAGAAAGGAACTTCAGCTCCCACGGCCCCAGGAAGCCCAGCGGAATTTCATCCTTTTTATTGTTCTGATTGGGATCCTTGTCGCGGAAGGCGATCAGAACCTGCTTGAGGGATTCCCGGTCGGTGGGCATGTCCAGCCCAAGATTGTTCAGCCAGGTCTGGTTGATCCACAAAACGTCCTGCGTACTGGCGGAATGGATTGCAGGAAGCGCACCGATCTTGCCGTTGGGCAGGGTGATGGCTTCCATCCAGTCGGGATTTTCCGTCAGGAGCGCCCACATATGGGGAGCGTTTTCTTCCAGCAGGGGCTTCAGGTCGATCAGTTGGCCGGAATCGGTGTAACGGATCAGTTCTTCGCTGGTCAGGCTAGCCTTGAACAGCACATCCGGCAGTTCGCCGGTCGCAAACATCTGATCCTTGGCCTTCTGCCAGTCGGAGCTGCTTTTGTACTCCTGAAAGGTGAAGGAAATGCCGGTGCGTTCCTGCATCCGAGCGAAAAACTGATTGGTTTCCCAGTCGTGGTTGCTGTCTTCGCCGTCGTAGCCCGCCATGGAAAAAGTGGTCTCCGCAGTTGCTGCGGCCACAGGGAGGAGCAAAACGCACAGCACAAGGCACAGAAAACGTTTCAACATAGTCTGCCTCCGTTCAAAAAAGTGAAAAATAAATCGGTAAACTTACGAATTGAACGCCAAGGTATATTATACCCGATTCCCACTCTTTTGCAAAGAAAAAAATTCTTGCAAAAATAGAAAAAAGGGTTGACAGATTCATATGAACATCTTATCATATGAACGAAAGTTCAAATGAACGAATGCTCAAATGAACTACAATTCATATGAATGGAGGTGCTTGGAAAATGCACGATCATCATTCCCTGCTGGACGAGGTGCATCAGGTCATTCCCGACGACGAGCTTCTGTGCGATCTGGCGGATCTGTTCAAGATCTTTGCGGATTCCACCCGCATCAAGATCCTCTACGGACTGTTCGAATCGGAAATGTGCGTATGCGCCATCGCGGAGCTGCTTGGCATGAGCCAATCGGCCATCTCTCACCAGCTGAAGGTGCTGAAAAACAATAATCTGGTGGGGAACCGCCGGGAAGGCAAGACCATCTACTACTATCTTGCAGACGACCACGTCCGCAGCATGATCGGGCAGGGCTTCGAGCACCTGACAGAAGAAAGGAAGGCAGCCAAATGAAAAAGACCTATGCACTGGATGAACTGGATTGCGCCAACTGCGGGCTGAAAATGGAGGAAGCCGTTCGGAAGATCGAGGGTGTAAAGAGCGTCAATATCTCTTTCATGACCCAGAAGATCACACTGGAAGCGGACGATGCGGACTTCGACCGGGTTTTGAAGGAAGCGGTCAAGGCCTGCAAAAAGGTGGAGCCTGACTGCCGCATTGTTGTAAAATAAACAGATAAACACAGATGACCCCCGCTGACCTTGCGGGGCAGGGAGGAAATTTCCATGACCATGAGCCGGAAACAGAAAAAGAACTTGATTCGGATCATTGTTTCGCTGTTGCTGCTGGCCGCCGCATGGATCGTGACGGCGACGCTTCTGCCCGATCTGGGCATTTGGAATTTGCTGATCTTCGCAGTGCCCTATCTGGTGGCGGGCTATGACGTGCTTCTTTCCGCCGGACGGAATATTCTGCACGGCCAGATCTTCGATGAAAAGTTCCTGATGGCGCTGGCTACGCTGGGCGCGTTCGTGCTGGGCGATTACAAAGAAGGCGTGGCCGTCATGCTGTTCTATCAGGTGGGCGAATGGTTCCAGAGCGTGGCCGTTGGTCAGAGCCGCCGTTCCATTGCCGCGCTGATGGAGATTCGGCCTGATACCGCCACGGTGCTCCGGGACGGTCAGGAATTGGAAGTTTCTCCCGAGGATGTACAACCCGGCGAGACCATTCTGGTGAAGCCCGGTGAAAAGATTCCGCTGGACGGCGAGATTCTGGAAGGCTCCACCACGGTCAATACTGCTGCCCTGACGGGCGAAAGCCTGCCGGTGGACAAAGTAGCAGGCGAAAACGTGGTCAGCGGCAGCGTTAACCTGAGCGGCGTGATCACTGTGAAGGTACAGAGCGTCTATGCCGAAAGCACCGTGGCTCATATCCTGAACCTGATGGAGGAATCCGCTTCCAAAAAGGCGAAGGTGGAGGGCTTTATTACCCGCTTTGCCAAGGTGTATACTCCCTGCGTGGTCATCAGCGCCCTGCTGCTGTTCCTGATTCCGCCGATCTTCTTCGGCGGCGCGTGGGCGGAATGGGCGGAACGCGCGCTGAACTTCTTGGTAGTCTCCTGCCCCTGCGCGCTGGTGGTTTCCGTGCCGCTGTCCTTCTTCGGCGGGCTGGGCGGCGCGTCCAAGCAGGGCATTCTGGTGAAGGGTTCCAATTATATGGAGCTGCTTTCCAAGGTAGACACGCTGGTCTTTGACAAGACCGGCACTCTGACGCAGGGCCGCTTTGAAGTGAGCGCTATTCACTCCGACAGCGTCAATGAGCAGCAGCTTCTGGACCTTGCCGCCGCGGTGGAGAGCTTTTCTTCTCACCCGATCGCGGCTTCTATTGTGCGGGCGCATAAGGGCCACATTGAGGCTGAACGCGTGACCAATGTACGCGAGGTGGCTGGTCAGGGCCTGACGGCGGAGATCGACGGCCGTCTGGTGGCCGTGGGCAACGGCCGCCTGATGGAAGCGCAGGGCGCGAAATGGCACGAGTGCCATCTGCCGGGCACGGCGGTGCATATTTGCCGGGACGGCGAATATCTGGGCCATGTGGTGATTTCCGACGTGGTGAAGCCCGAAGCAGCGGAAGCTATCCGCCAGTTAAAGACGCTGGGCGTGAAAAAGACGGTCATGCTCACCGGTGACAAGAAAGATACCGCCGAAGCGGTGCGCCGGGAAACCGGCGTGGACGAGGCCTATTCTCAGCTGATGCCGCAGGATAAGGTCAGCCGGGTGGAAGGCCTGCTGGGCGAGGAGCATACGGTCGCTTTCGTCGGCGACGGTATCAACGACGCGCCGGTGCTTTCCCGGGCGGATCTGGGCATCGCCATGGGCGCTATGGGCAGCGACGCGGCCATTGAGGCAGCGGATGTTGTCCTGATGGACGACCATTTGGATCGTTTGCCCAAGGCTATCTCCATCTCCCGTCGTACCATGCGTATCGTTCACGAGAATATCATTTTCTCGTTGGCGGTCAAGGGCATTGTGCTGGTTCTGAGCGCGCTGGGTCTGGTGAATATGTGGATCGCCGTGTTCGCCGACGTGGGTGTGCTGATTCTGGCGGTGTTGAACGCCATGCGCACACTTCGCGGTTAAATCGAAAATCCGACAAAAAATATCCAATCATTCGAACATCGGTCTGTCGAAAAAGACAGATCGATGTTTTTTTATGGATGAAAAAGATATTTTTAGCAGAAATATTCTAATAGAAATTTGTACAATATGGTCTATATATATATATATATATATATA
>ERZ827168.1000-NODE-1000-length-41879-cov-5.651325_pt1 | contig 41879 bp, 28 predicted proteins | sample MGYA00519868_ERZ827168 | MGnify/ENA primary metagenome ERZ827168 (study PRJEB31778, sample SAMEA3449271) | human gut metagenome | biome: human gut; feature: human-associated habitat; material: faeces | place: United Kingdom | collected 2010/2012 ...
AGTTTTGATGCAGAATATACAGATGCTCCCGCTTCACTAACTATAACATAATGAACAGGTCTTGATGCTTCTTTTATCATATCTGATACAAACATTTCTGATTCTCTTGAAGCTGTACCATTTCCAATTGCTATCATATCAATTTTATCTTTATCTATTAACTTTAGTAATTCTTTTTTTGCCCCTTCAACATCATTTTGAGGTTCTGTTGGATATACTGTTGTATAATCTAAAACTTTTCCCGTTTCATCTATTACAGCTATTTTACAACCAGTTCTATATGCAGGATCAAATCCCATAACTGTTTTATTTTTTATTGGTGCTCCTAATAATAATTGTTTAGAATTTTGTCCAAAAACTTTTATTGCTTTTTCTTCTGCTTTTTCTGTTAAATCTGCACGTATTTCTCTGTCTATTGATGGTTCAATTAGTCTCTTAAATGCATCTTCTATTGTTACTTTTAGCATTTCTGTAAATTGAGTTTCACCTTTTATTAAATCTTTTTCTATTATTTTTAAAATCTTATCTTCTGGTTTTTCTAATTTTACTTTTAAGAATTCTTCTTTTTCTCCTCTATTAATTGCTAAAATTCTATGACTAGGAATCCTATTTATTGATTCACTATAATCATAATACATTTCATAATTTGATTTTTCGTCTTCTTTAGCAGCTTTTGTAACAATTAATCCTTCTCTATAACAAATTTTCTTTATTTGTTTTCTGTATTCTGCATTATCAGAGATAGATTCTGCAATAATATCTAATGCCCCCTGAATAGCATCTTCTGCTGTTGCAACAACTTTATCTTTATTCTTTTTATCTTCATCAGATAATTTATCTACATTTATATACTTTTTAGCAATTTCTTTTATAGATTCTTTTTGTTCTTGTGCAATAATAATTTCAGCTAAAGGTTCTAATCCTTTTACTTTAGCTACTGTAGCTCTTGTCTTTTTCTTTTGTTTATATGGTCTATATATATCTTCAACCTCTGCTAATGTTTTTGCAATTGCAACAGATTTAAGAATTTCATCTGTAAGCTTTCCTTGCTCATCAATTGAATTTATAACTTCTTCTTTTCTTTTTTCTAAGTTTCTTAAATAAGTTAATCTTTCATTTAAATCTCTTAAAATTTCGTCACTTAATCCACCTGTTGCTTCTTTTCTATAACGTGCAATAAATGGTATTGTATTTCCTTCGTCTATTAATTTAATTGTATTTTCTACTTGATAATACTTTACTCCTAATTCTTCTGATATTGTTTTTATTATTTTTTCCATGTTTTTTCCTTTCTTTATTTTAGTATATTTTATTATTATATCAAAAAAACTTTAAAGTCAAGAAAAAATTTTTATAACATAAATAAGAGGCTACACTTGTAGCCTCTTTAATCAACTTATCTAATACAAACAATAAAAAAATTAAATACTCAGCGAATACTTCTTTTCTATTTCCTCTGCTATACACCTTTCATGAGGCGTCAAGCAGAAAAACATTCCTTTTTCCTTCACTTTTTCAATTATCAGAGCTATCTCCTCTATGAGATACTCCAAATAAGTCTTTTTACTATTATTTACGCACATTTCGTATTGGAATAATCTATTTTGCAAAACTTCAATCATGCTATTTCCTCCTGCTGTCTTTTGTTTTTGGTGTATTAGATAATTATCATACCTTTATTATAACATATATTCTTCTTGTTGTAAACATAATATGTGTTAATAATGTTTAACCATTTATATTTGATATTCTAATATTTTTGCAATATTAATACTATCAATATGTCTTTGTCCTTCTAAACATTCTACTCTTTCTTCTAATCTTCCTACTCTCTCTTCTAGTCTTCCAACTCTTTCTTTTAATTCTTTAACATCCTTTTGTATATCTAATAATATAGCAAGAATTTTTTCTTCCATCCATACCACCTCCTTTTTTAAAAAATACTTTGATAAAATTTTGAATCAAATCAAGAAAAAAATAAATTGAATCAAAAAAAGGAAATAAATAATTTAATTTGTTCCACTAAAAAAAATATATAGAACAAATAATGTCAATATAATAACATACCGTTCTATATATTTCAATACTTTTTTATTCAATTCCTAAATATTCATTATAACTAATTTCTCTATCAATTACTTTACCATCTTCTTTTATATCAATTATTCTATTTGCTACAGTTTGTGTTAATTGGTGATCATGTGAAGTAAATAAAATATTTCCCTTAAATTTAGCCATACCATCATTAACAGATGTTATACTTTCCATATCCAAATGGTTTGTAGGCTCATCAAAAATTAAAAAGTTTGCACCAGATAACATCATCTTAGAAAGAACACATCTTACTTTTTCTCCTCCTGATAAAACATTAACTTTTTTTAATGCTTCATCACCAGAAAATAGCATTCTTCCCAAAAATCCTCTTACATAAGTTTCATCTGGATCTTTTGAATATTTTCTTAGCCAATCTGTTAAATTTTCATCTGTATTAAATAAATAATTATTATCCTTTGGGAAATAACTACTTGTTATTGTTGTTCCCCAAACTAATTCTCCCTCATCAGGCTCTAATTCACCAGCAATAATTTGGAATAATATTGTTTTAGCATTTTCATTATCTGCTAAAAACGCTATTTTATCATCTTGTTTAACTGTAAAACTAATATTATCTAAAATTTTTTCTCCATCAATAGTTTTTGAAATATTTTTAACTTGTAAGATTTCCTTTCCGGGCTCTCTATCTGGTTTGAAATCTACATATGGATATTTTCTGTTTGATGGTTTAATCTCATCTAATTCAATTTTTTCTAATGTTTTCTTTCTTGATGTTGCTTGTTTTGACTTTGATGCATTTGCACTAAATCTTGCAATAAAGTCTTGTAATTCTTTTATTTTTTCTTCTTTTTTCTTATTTTGTTCTCTCATTTGTTTTAAAGCTAATTGACTTGATTCATACCAAAAATCATAATTTCCTGGATATACTTTAATTTTTCCAAAATCAACATCAGCAATATGTGTACAAACTTTATTTAAAAAATATCTATCATGTGATATTACAATTACTGTATTTTCAAAATTAATTAAAAATTCTTGAAGCCAGTTTATACTCTTTAAGTCCAAGTCATTTGTAGGTTCATCTAATAATAATACATCTGGATTTCCAAATAAACTTTGTGCTAATAAAACCTTAACTTTTTCTCTAGCTTCTATTTCTTTCATCATTTTGTAGTGATTTTCTGGAGATATTCCTAAATCATTTAAAAGCATTGCTGCATCTGATTCTGCATTCCAACCATCTAATTCTGCAAATCTTTCTTCTAATTTAGCTGCAATCATTCCATCTTCTTCTGAAAAATCTGGTTTTGCATATATGGCATCTTTTTGTTTCATAATGTCATATAATTCTTTATTTCCCATCATTACAGTATCTAAAACACTATAATCCTCATATGCAAAGTGATCTTGTTTTAAGACTGATATTCTCTCACCTTTATCTAATGTTACATCACCTTTGTTTGGTTCTATTTCTCCTGATAAAACTTTTAGAAAAGTTGTTTTTCCAGCACCATTTGCTCCAATAATACCATAACAATTTCCTTTTCCAAACTTTATATTTACATCTTCAAATAAAACTCTTTTTCCAAATCTAATTGTTACTCCATTTGCAGATAACATATTTCTCTCCTCCTTACTACATTTGTAAATTATACATTATATTTGCTTTGTTTTCAAGTGGTTTGCTTTATTTATCTAATTTTGATATATTATTATAACTTTATTGTTTATTACAGACTACAACAAAAAAACGAGAATAATTCCCGTTTTTTATATTATATAAAATATTTCAATTAGTCATCAAAAAGTAATTTTATTCCCCATAATCCTGATATACCTACTAAAGCATATATAATTCTCGATAATACACTCATTTGTCCAAAAATAGTATCAACTAAATTAAATTGAAAAAATCCTATAAGTCCCCAGTTTATTGCACCTATTATGATTAAAACTAATGCTATTTTATCAATAACTTTCATCACATTCACCTCCATATTACTAAGTTCTATATTTATATTTAATTTTAAAAACTTATTTATATTTATTATTTTTTCTTTTTATAATAAATTTATACATTATATTGAAAAAAAGTTATTTTTATGATAATTTTAACTTATAAAGTAAAAGGAGATGTTATTATTGGCAAGAAATACTCGTAAAAAAAGAATAATTATAAAAGATTCAAAAAAATTTAAAAAATCAGTATTTATATTACTTTTTATTATAATTTTATGTATTTTAATTTATAATTCGAAAACAATTATAAATTTAATAAAGAACAATTCTAATAATGTAAGTATTCCTGTTTCTAAAGAAGATAGTACAACTTTAGATAACCAAAATATTAATACTAAAAAAGAACAAAAAGATATTACTTTTAATATGAGTGTAATTGGTGATATTATGTGTCATAATACACAATATACAGATGCATATAATTCTAATACAGATACTTATGATTTTTCATATGTTTTTAAAGATATTAAAACAAAAATTAAAACTGCTGATATTGCTGTAGGAAATTTAGAAACAACTTTTGCTGGAAAATCAGTTGGATATAGTAGTTATCCTACATTTAATACTCCCGAATCTTTAGCAAATAATTTAAAAGATTTAGGATTAGATGTTTTAACAACAGCAAATAATCACAGTTTAGATAAAGGTTATAAAGGAATAGAAAGTACAATTGACTATTTAGATAAAGCAGATATTTCTCATACAGGTACTTTTAAATCTGAAGAGGACCAAAATAAAATATTAATAAAAAATGTGAAAGATGTAAAAATTGCATTTTTAAGTTATACATATGGAACAAATGGAATTAAAGTTCCTACTGGAAAAGATTATTGTATTAATTTGATAGACAAAGAATTAATTAAAAAACAATTAGAATTAGCAAAAGCTGAAAATCCTGATATTATATGTGTAAGCATGCATTGGGGAATTGAATATCAAACAAAACAAAATAAAGAACAAGAAGCCTTAGCAGATTTTCTTTTTGAAAATGGTGTTGATATAATTCTTGGAAGTCATCCACATGTACTACAACCAATGGAAAAAAGAACAATTACATTAGAAGATGGATCAACAAAAGATGGATTTGTTATATATTCTTTAGGAAATTTTATGTCAGGACAAGTTAAAGAAAATACTAAGAATTCTATAATACTTGATTTAAAAATAACTAAAAAAGCACAAGATGGAAAAATTTCAATAGATAGTGTTAACTATACACCTATATATATGTATAAATCTACAGCCAAAATAAAAGCATATAAAATTTTAGATATAGAAAACTCCATTTCTAAATATGATTTAGATCAAGATACTTCAATTGGACAAAAAACATATAACACTTTACAAACAGAATTAACAAAAATAAAAAATACTATGGGAGAACCTATTAAATAACATTTACACTTACAATAAAAACTCTATGTTTTAATTACATAGAGTTTTTATTTAATTTTATTCTTTTTAATCTTAATGCATTTAAAATAACAGTAATACTGCTAAGCACCATAGTTACACTTGCAATCATTGGATTAATTGTAATACCAATAAATCTAAATATTCCCATAGCAATAGGAATCATTAATAAATTGTAAAAAAATGCCCAAAATAAATTTTGTTTAATATTTCTTATTGTTTTTTTACTTATTCTTATTAATTTCATAATAGAACTAATATCATTTTGAGTTAGTATCACATCAGATGAGTCCATTGCTATATCTGTGCCACTTTTTACACTTACACCAATATCTGCAACAGCTAAGGCAGGACTATCATTAATTCCATCTCCGCACATCATAACATATTTATTTTCTTTTTTTAAGTTCTTTATAACATTTACTTTTTCAGCTGGCAATACATTTGATACTACTTTTGTAATTTCAACTTTTTCTGCTATTTTCTGTGCTGTAATTTGATTATCCCCTGTAAGCATTATTGTTTCTATTCCATATCTATTTAAACTTTTTATAGATTGTTCTATTCCTTCTCTTATAATATCATTTGTACCAATTATTGATTTTATTTCATTATCAATTACAACATATATTATACTATTTCCTTCTTCTGATAGTTCATTTTCTTCTTTTAAAAATTTATTTTCAATATTATATTTATCTAATATTTTTTTATTTCCTAATATTATTTTTTTATTATCTATTTTGCCAATTATACCATATCCTGTAATTTCATTGAATTCATCAACATCTACTTTTTCAATTTTATTATCCTTCATATAAGACAAAAATGCTTTACTTATTGGATGTGTTGATTTACTTTCCAAACTGCATACTAATTGCATTAATTCTTTTTCCTCTATTCCACTTAAGTTAATAATTTTTGATACTTTAAGTTTACCATATGTTAATGTTCCTGTTTTATCAAAAACAATTGTATTTACTTTTTGAGCATTTTCTAATATTTCACTCTTCTTAACTAATATTCCGTTATTTGCACATATTCCTTCACTTACAACAATAGCAAGTGGTGTAGCTAAACCTAAGCTACATGGACATGCAACAACTAACACTGTAATAAATGTACCTAAAGCTACAGAAAAATCATATCCTAAAAATAAATAAACAAAAAAAGTTATTATTGCAATTGCTATAACAAAAGGCACAAAATATCCTGAAACTTTATCTGCTATTTTTGCAATTGGAGCTTTAGTATTACTTGCTTCTATTACTAATCTAACTATTTCTGATATTGTAGATTCTTTTCCTATTTTTTCTGCTTTATATTCTAAATATCCATCATAATTTAAGCTTCCTGCAATAACTTTTTCTCCCTCTTGTTTCTTTACTGGCTTACTTTCACCTGTTATAAATGATTCATCTAAATGCGATTTTCCATTTATAATCTCACCATCAACCGCTATTTTTTCTCCTGGCTTTGCTATTACTATCATACCTTTTTTTATCTCATCTAATGTAACTACCTTTTCTTGGCCATCTACCTTTATTACAGCCTTATTAGGCGTTATCTCTACTAATTTTTTTATTGCTTCTTTTGTTTTATCTTTGCTAATTCCATCTATATAACGTCCCAACTTTATAAAGTAAATTATTATTGCTGCTGATTCAAAGTATAAATTCATAGTATATTCATGTTTTCCATTAAATATCATATATGTTGCATATAAACTATATACAAAACTACATAACACTCCTAATGAAACTAATGTATCCATATTAGGTGTTTTATGAATTAAATTCTTATACCCATTTTTTATAATATCAAATCCATATATTAAGAATGCTATTGTTAAACATAATAACACAGCTGTATAGGCAATTGGATTAAAATGTGAATTTAATATATCTATTATTGGTAAATTTATCATATGCCCCATTGATATATACATTAATACAATTGCTAAAAAAGAAAATACTATAAATTTAATTTTTTCTTTTTTATTTTTTGTTTCTATCTTTATTTGTTTAAATTCTCCTAAACTTTTAAATCCCGCTTCTTTAACAAATTTTTCTATTTTATTTATATCCAATATATTCTCATCATAATTTACAGTTGCATTTGCCATCACTAAATTAACTTGAGCTTCTATAATTCCATTTTGCTTATTTAAATATTTCTCAAGTCCATTAGAACAAGCACTACAAGTCATGCCATCTATTGCCAATATAATTTTTTTCATATTATAATTATTCTCCTAATAATAAATTAAATCTTATTTTACATTAAAACCAATATCTTCAATTTTATCTTTTAATATATTTTCTTCTATATCATCTTTTGCACTTACTTTTACTATTCCTGTTTTGTGATCTGCTATAACTTCACTAACTCCATCTACAGATTTCAAAGCATTTATTACTCTATTTTCACATCCTCCACAAACCATACCTTCAACATTTATTATAATTTCTTTCATATTTTTTTCCTTCTTTCTTTTTATTAATTATTTACATTCTAATTTATTATATACTCATTCAATATATTTGTAAATAACCAAGAGCTTTCATATACTCTTGGTTATCTTTTTAATCTAACATATCTTTCTTTTTAAACCACCAAATAACAATTAGTGTTATAACTATTGTTATTCCTAAAATCCATAAGAATCCATATGGATTATGTTGAAATGGTAACTCAACATTCATTCCCCACATACTAAATAATAAAGTAGGTATTGCTAAAACAATTGTTACTAATGTTAAAAATTTCATAACAATATTTAAGTTATTAGAAATAATAGATGCATATGTATCCATTGTTCCACTTAATATGTCACTATATGTTTTAGCCATCTCTATAGCTTGTTTATTTTCAATAATAGCATCCTCTAGTATATCTTCATCTTCTTCATAAAGTTTGATTATTCTTCCTTTCATAGTTTTCTCCATTACTAGCTCATTAGATTTTAATGAAGTTGTAAAATAAACCAAACTCTTTTCAATATTTAGCATTTTTAATAATTCTTTATTTCTCATTGATGTGTTTAATTCTTTTTCTGCTACTTCTTTTTCTTTATTTATCTTTTTTAATTCTCTTAAAAATAATTCAGAATTCTTATAAAATATTTGTAATATACTTCTACTTTTCTTATATGTAACAATACTATCTTGTTTTAAATCTGAAATGACTCTTGTCTGTTTTAATGAAACTGTTATAAAATAATCATCTCTTACAACAATTATTCCAAGTGGAAGTGTTGTGTGTATTGTTTCATTATTTTCTTTATCTAAAATAGGAACATCTATGATAAATAATATTGTGTTATCTTCATCTTCAATATCAATTCTGGCTTTTTCTTCATAATCTAGTGAATATCTAATAAAGTCTTCTTCTATTTTTACACTTTTACATACTTTTTTTATTTCTGCATCAGTAGGACTAACCAGATTAATCCAGCAACCCTTTTTTATTTCATCTATTTCTACAGTTTTATTTGTTTCTACATCTGTATCATATATTTTTATCATATATATCCCCCTTTCCATTTTTAACCATAATAATATTATACAATAATTTATAAATTATATCAATACAATTTTATGTAAATAATTATCAATTATTAAAACAAATTTGGTATATAAATAAAAAGCAGATGCAATGCATCTGCCTTCTTACAAATCAACTAGTATTACTGTAAAATGTCTAAAACAATAAACAAATTAGCTTCAATACCTTCAAGCATTTCTATTGGAGTCAAACTACATGGAAACAAGGGATTCTGATTTTCTCTTTGCTCAAACATTTCTGTTAATTCATTATATGTATAATACGCTGGTTTATACACACTAAAATTAAATAATCCTATATTTAATTTTGTTAAATCAACAGTTTGATTAATACATGATACTAATCTGTCCCTTCTACAATTTGGTGTTTCAAGCAATCCTTGAAAAAGATCCTTACACCTTCTTACATTTTTTCTTAAACCCCGTTTAATTTCCCCAGTTGTTGTTTTTTTCATAATGTCACCTCCATATGCTTTTCAACAAATTTGTATGTAAATTATATCTTCTTTTTTGCATTATGTCAATTATTCTTCTATTTTTATATGTACATCTTTTAATTGTTGTTCAGTTACAACAGATGGTGCTCTCATAAGTAAATCTCTAGCCTTTTTATTTTTTGGAAAGGCTATTATTTCTCTTATATTTTGTGAATTAGCAATAAGCATTACCATTCTATCAACACCAGGTGCAGCACCAGCATGTGGAGGAGTACCATATTGGAATGCATTATATAAAGCTCCAAATCTATTTTTTACATCCTCTTCACTATATCCTGCTATTTCAAAAGCTTTTACCATTATTTCTGGATTATGGTTTCTTACAGCTCCTGATGCCATTTCATATCCATTACAAACTAAGTCATATTGATATGCTAATATGTCTAATGGATCTTTGTTTTCTAATACTTCTAAACCTCCTTGAGGCATAGAAAATGGATTATGACTAAAATCTATTGTTCCCTCATCTGATAATTCATACATTGGGAAATCAACAATAAAGCAAAATCTATATACATCTTTTTCTAATAAATCTAATCTGTTACCTAACTCTATTCTTACATCTCCTGCAATTTTTTGAGCAGTACTAAACTCATCTGCAATAAAGAAGATGCTATCACCTAATTTAACATTATAATTACTTATCAAACTTTCTTTTATATCATCTGTAATAAATTTAGCAATACCACCTGCAACACTTCCATCTTGTTCAAATTTTGTCCAAGCAAGTCCTTTTGCTCCAAGTTCATTAACAGCAAAATCAGTCATTTTATCAAAGAATTTTCTTCCCTGTTCTGCTCCATTTGAAACAACAATAGCTTTTATTGTCTTATTTTCAAAAGCTTTAAAATCTGAATTTTTAAATACTTCTGTTACATCTTGAATTATTAATGGGTTTCTTAAGTCAGGTTTATCTGTTCCATATTTTTCCATAGATTCTCTATAAGGAATTCTTATAAATGGTCCTTCATCAACTTTCCAATTTGTGAATTTTTTAAATGTATATGGAACAACTTCTTCAATAACTTTAAATACATCTTCTTGTGTAGCAAAAGACATTTCAAAATCTAATTGATAAAATTCTCCTGGTGCTCTATCTGCTCTTGGATCTTCATCTCTAAAACATGGTGCTATTTGATAATATTTATTAAATCCTGATACCATCAATAATTGTTTAAATTGTTGAGGTGCTTGAGGCAATGCATAAAATTCACCTGGATGTAATCTACTTGGCACTAAAAAGTCACGTGCTCCCTCTGGAGAAGAATTAGCTAATATAGGCGTTTGAATTTCTGTAAAATTTAATTCATCCATTTTATCCCTTAAAGTTTTTAGAATTTTTGAACGCAATAAAATATTATTATGTAATTTTTGATTTCTTAAATCTAAAAACCTATATTCTAATCTTAAGTCTTCTCTAACTTCTTGATCAGTATTAATTTCAAATGGTAATACATTTTTACATTTTCCTAAAACTTCTATACTATCTGCAACAACTTCTATTTCTCCTGTACTAATTTTAGAATTTTTGCTTGCTCTTTCCACAACTTTTCCAACTATGTGGATACAACTTTCTGTATATATAGATTTTACCTCTTCTTGTAATTTTTCATCATTAATAACTATTTGTGTAATTCCAAATTCATCTCTTAAATCTATAAAAACCATTCCACCTAAATTTCTTATTTTTTGAACCCATCCTGAAAGTTCAACTTTTTCACCAACATTTGTTATATTTAACTCTCCTAAATTATGTGTTCTATACATTTACTTTTCCCTCTCTCTTACTATATTTGCTATTATAAAATTATACTCACATTTTTGTTTAAAGTCAATAGGAACTATAAGTTATGCAAAGCTCTACAAAAACATTTACATTAAAAACTACTAAAAAATTTCAATATTACCAAAAATCTATATAGTTATTTTTTAAAGGCCGCGTAGCGAACAACCGGAGCGAAGCGTAGGGCGAATGGAGCAGCCTTCCCGAAGGATTCCGAGGGCTGCGACAACAAGGCATAAAAAAATAACTATATAGATTTTATAATATATTGATATTGCACTTTTTATTTATTAATGATATATTTTATACAAGGTGATATTTATGAATGAACAATCTTTTGATTTTTATAATAGAACAAATTTAAAATCATATAATTTAAACGAATCAATGCGTTATCAGTTAAATATGTTAGATCAATTAGATGTATTTACAAGAAAACATTGTGAAAATGTTGCAAGCATAACTTGTAGACTTTGTGAATACTTACACTGCAGTCAAAAAACCACAGAGTATTGTACTGTATGTGCTTATTTACATGATATAGGTAAACAATTTATACCTCCAAAAATACTACAAAAAAACGGTCCTTTAACTGACGAAGAATATGAAATAATGAAAACACATACAACAATTGGTTATAAAATGTGTATGAAAGATTTAAAATTACGACCATATGCACCTGGTCCTTTATATCATCATGAATCTCTAGATGGGTCAGGATATCCTCAAGGACTAACAAAAAAAGATATTCCATATGAAATTCAAATAATTAAAGTTGCTGATGAATATGACGCTATTGTAAGCAAAAGGCAATATAAATCACATATAGGAATAACAGACACATTAAAAATAATAATTGATCAAACAATTCCAAAAAACAATTCTAAATGTGGACAAGTTGATCCTAAAATAGTAAGAGCATTAATAAAAGTTGTACTAGATGACATTAGTTTTGAAATAAGTTGCACTCAAAACTATGTTAATTCTTTAAAAAATGAATTATCTAGATTTAATCAAATCGAAATTTATAAAGAAAAAATGGATAAATCAAAAAATGATAAGAAGAAAAACTATTATTTAGAAGGAATAAAATTGCTACTACGTTCAAATGAGACTTTAGAAAACTATTCCGAAATCTATCAAGAATACAAAGATGCTTATAGCAGAAGAAAAGCTGGAATAGACAATTTATATAATGAAATTAAAATAATAAAAAAACTTAAAGTTTAGTTTAAACTTTAAGTTTTTTATTTATTCATCTAATCCAAAGCTTACACCCAAAGCATTATTAACTTGAGTTATAATCTTAGCATCATCTATATGCCCTATTTTTTCTTTTAATCTTGTTTTATCTATTGTTCTTATTTGTTCAGTTAAAATGACCGAATTACTTTTTAATCCACTTGTGTTTTCTCCTAATTCTATATGCGTTGGTAATTTTGTTTTGTTTGTTTGTGACGTAATAGCAGCAGCAATAACAGTAGGACTATATTTATTTCCTAAATCATTTTGTATTATTAAAACAGGCCTTATCCCACCTTGCTCTGATCCTATAACCGGGCTTAAATCTGCATAAAACATATCGCCTCTTTTAATTTTCATTTTCTTCACTCCTAATATTGGTATTTTTATAAGTCTATATATTTGTAAATTTTAAATACTAGTTTAAAGTAAAGAAAATAGTTAATCTTTATATACTACTTACAAAATCATACAATTTAAAAGCTAATACATCTTCTTTATTTGTACTATTTACCTTTACCTCATTATATAATATGTAAATAACAGATTTTTGGTTATTGTCTTTTATTTCTAATTTCGTCGGTTTATGTGTTTTCTTATCTATATATAATGTTTTATATATTCTTTCAGAACTTTGTGTTTTCATTACTATTTGATTTTCTTCTTCTAAAAATTCTGACGTATTACAACTTTTATAATCTTCTATAAAGGAATTTAAATCCAAACAATTATTAGAAATATAATTATAATTTTCAAACAATGTTGATAAATCAAGTTGAGTGTTTTCTAATCTAAGATTTCCGCCATCATGTATAATTTTAACACCACTTATATTACTTGGTTCTAATACTTCTTGGCAGTTAAAATCTTTACTAGCAAATTTTTGATTTATAACATATTTATTTGAATTTTTATTACTTGTAACTTCTACTGATACAGTTGCTTCATATGAACTAATATTTAAAATGTACTCTACAATTTCTTGACTACTCATATTATTTCCAATTTTAAAAACTTTAGCCGTTTTTTTATTAAAAATTATAAATCCACCTAATATTATTAAAATAATTATAAAAATAAATAAAAAAAGTTTTTTCTTATTCAAAATAATTCCTCCTACAAAAAAATGTTTAAAGGTATACTCCTTTAAACATTTTTATTCAGTAATTATTTAAATATTCATAAAATAATCTTCTAATAGATTAATTAGTTTTTGTTTATCCTCAATTTTATTCATTTCTACTCTAAATTTACTGGAATCTTTCAAATTTTTTGTATATGCAGAAATATGTTTTCTCATTTCTCTAATAGCAACTGACTCACCTTTTTCTATAATTTCCAAGTTTAAATGTTCTTTTATAATATCTAGTTTTTCTTTTGGACTAACACTATTTAGTTTTTCACCTGTTTCTAGAAAATGAATTATATTTTTAAATATCCATGGATTTCCAACAGCTGCTCTTCCTATCATAATTCCATCAGCATTTGTTACTTTAAAAACATTTAAAGCTGATTCTTCATCTACTATATCACCATTTGCAATTACTGGTATACTTACACATTCTTTTACTTTTTTAATTATTTCCCAATCCGCTTTTCCAGAATAAAACTCATTTCTTGTTCTACCATGAATTGTTATTGTAGAAACACCATTTTTTTCTGCTATTTCGGCTAATTTGCAAGCCACTATATGTTCATTGTCCCATCCTTTTCTAAATTTTAAAGTAACTGGAACTTTAGCATTTTTAATAACTGTTTGTATTATTTTTTCTGCCTTTTCCAAATCTAACAATAATTTGCTTCCATCTCCATTTTTTACAACTTTAGGAGCAGGACATCCCATGTTAATATCAATAATATCTGCTATCTCATTAACATATTTTGTTGCTATTTCTATAGATTCTTCGTCACTACCAAAAATTTGCACAGAAACAGGTCTTTCCTTTTTTTCTATTTTCATAAGTCTTTTCGTATTAGAATCGTTATGATATATTGCCTTACTACTTACCATTTCTGTGCATACTAAAGCAGGTCCAAATTTTTTGCATATAACTCTAAAAGGCAGGTCTGTTATACCTGCCATTGGAGCTAAAATAATATTATTTTCTAATTCTACATTTCCGATTTTTAATTTTTTTAAATACATACTTACCTACTCAAATTATATTATTTTACAAAAATTGTTTTTTGTCTTTGTCCACTTATATTTAATAATAGTCCTACACAAATAAAACTTGTTATTAATGAACTACCACCATAACTAATAAACAATAATGGCACCCCTGTTATTGGTAACAAGCCCATCGTCATTCCTATATTTTCTAGCATGTGAAATATAAATATTCCTGCAATTCCAGTTGCAATATATGATCCAATATTATCTTTAGCTGTTTTAGCAACATAAATAGCTTTCGTTATTATTACAACATATAATATTATTACACTAGCAGCAACTATAAATCCCATTTCTTCTCCTATAACCGCATATATAAAATCTGTAGTTTTAGGATACAAAAATCCAAGTTGAGTTTGATTTCCTTTTAATAATCCCATACCAGTAAGTTGTCCAGCCCCTATTGCCAATTTAGATTGAATTATATTATACCCCGCTCCTCTAGCATCTGCTTCTGGATGTAAAAATACATCTATTCTTGTCTTAGCATGATCTGGAAGAACAAATAAATATAATAATGGTAAACTAATTGCTACTATTACTGCTGTGGCAATTATATATCTTTTATCTAATCCTGCTACAAATAATATACATATTAATGCAAAAATAAATGCCATTGCAGTTCCATAATCTGGCTCTAGTACTATTAAAAATACAGGAATTGCTACAATTGCTATACTTGCTAATAATTTCAATGGTTTATTTATTTCATTTGTCCCTCTCTCCTGAAATTTGGATATTACATATGCTAAACACATCACAACAAATATCTTAGAAAGTTCTCCTGGTTGAAATGAAAAATTATCGAATCCAATCCAACTTCTCGCTCCATTTATAGGTTCTGTAAATAATACTACTATAAGCAAAATAATAAATATACCATAAAATATTGGTGATATTTTCACCAATACTTCATAATTTATAAATGTAACTATAAACATAATAAAAATACTTACAGCTAACCATATTATTTGTTTTTTAAATTCACTATAATTTGATTCTTGAGTTGCAGAAAATAAAGCTACACATCCTATAATAGATAAAATAATTGCACATACTAAAATCCACCACTCAACATTTTTTAACATTTTTCTTCTCATTAAATCACTCTTTTTCTATTTGTTTACAGTATCACTTTTATTTTCTTCTTCAACCTTTTCTTGTGATTCATCTTTACCTTCATTGTTTTCTTCATTTTTGGCTTCTTTTTTATTATCTACATCCTTATCTTCTTTTACTTCCTTTTTTTCTTCTGATTTTTCTACTACTTCTTTATCTTTTACTTCTTCTTTTTTTTCAACTACATCTATTTTTTCTGGTTCTTTGTTAGCCATCTTTCTTGTTTCATCTTTTATATTTACAATAGGAATATTTGCATATAATGCTGGTGCTCCATTAGTACCATCTGAATTTTCTTTATTCGTAAGTCTTACATCTATTGCACTTTCATCTATTTCTATATATTTTTTTATAACTTCTATAATTTCTTGCTTCATCATTTCTAAAAAGTCAGCTGAAACATTTGCTCTATCTTGTAATAAAACTAAATGCAATCTTTCTTTTGCCGTATCCTTAGAATTTGATATTTTTTCTTCTTTTTTTATCATCTTTTTCAAAAAATTTAATATATTATCAAACATTAATTCCTACTCCTTCAATTGTTTATTTTCTAAATAGTCTTTTTAATCTTGCAAAAAATCCTTTTTCTCTGCCTGGAATTGTAACTTCAATATCTTCGCCTAAAACTCTCTTTGCTATTTCTAGATAAGCTTTTCCAGAAGGAGCTCTTTTATTTTGGATAACAGGTTCTCCTTTATTTGTTTGTGTAATAATATATTCATCATCAGGTACAACACCTATAAGATCTATTGATAATAAATCTACTATATCATCAACATCCATCATTTCGCCTCTTTTAACCATATTAGGTCTTATTCTATTTACGACTAATTCTGGATTTTTTATTTCTGAAGATTCTAATAATCCAATTATTCTATCTGCATCTCTTATTGCAGATATTTCAGCTGTTGTTACAACTATTGCTCTATCAGCTCCTGCAATAGCATTTTTAAATCCTTGTTCTATTCCTGCTGGACAATCTATAAGTATATAGTCAAATTCTTCTTTTAGTTTACTTGTTAAATTTTTCATTTGTTCTTCATTTACAGCGCTTTTATCTCTTGTTTGGGCAGCTGGCAACAAATATAATTCTTTAAATCTTTTATCTTTTATTAAAGCTTGTCTTAATTTGCATTTTTCTTCAACAACATCAACAATATCGTAAACAATTCTGTTTTCTAGTCCCATAACTACGTCTAAATTACGAAGTCCAATATCTGTATCTATTAATACAACTTTTTTTCCTTCTAGAGCTAAACTTGAACCTAAATTTGCTGTTGTTGTAGTTTTTCCAACTCCACCTTTTCCTGATGTTATAACTATAACTTCTCCCATATCTTTCCTCCTTAGGATTTTAAAAACACTTATTTTCAATACTAATATAATATAATGAAAATGCCAAAAAGTCAATGCAAATAAAGCAAAAAGCAAAATAAAAAATGGAAAATAATTTCCATTTTTTATTATCTCTTCTCTAGATTTTTAAGCTCATTCCAAAATCTATTATTATTTTTTACTTCTTGTTCAATTTTATTAATATCATATTCAGATGTTTTTTCTATAAAGTTTATTACATTTTCTAAATCAAATACTGTTGTTTTTCCATCTTTAAAAAAAATCTTCTCTTTAATATCATCAGTTATATTAACTTGATATTTATCTATAAGAGGTTTATTTGTTATATCATAGTCATTATATATATCTTTTGAAAAAAAGTCTAAAAATTTATTATAAAACAAATAATCGGTAATTAAATGTACAAAATAGCCTTTATTAAAATCCGTCTTTAAATCCTTTTCCTCAAAAAATTTTTTTAGTATAACTTTACTACTTTTTTCTCCATAATGTGTAAGTGACTTATCTGAAACACTATCAGGATAAACAACTCCTTTGTAAAATTCCTCTTCATCTTTTATTTGATTTTTATGTTTTTTTATATATTGTTTAGCAACAGCTAAATGTATCACATATCCTGGCATTTTATTTTCCTTTCCTTTTTTAACATGATTGTTCTTCTTCTAAATCTTCCAAATCTTTTATAGTTGTATTCATATCTCTTAATTTCTTTTGGTATCCAGAGCTCGAAACCTCTTTCATTTTTTCTTCGTTTCTATCAGTAAATACAACATTTATATCTTTTAACTCTTCCTTATGTTCTTCTTCTTTTCTCTTTAAATCAGATCCCAACACTAATACCATATCTGATTTTTCTACTCCATAATATTCTTGAATCTCTTCAATAAGCTCTTCTCTTGTTGTGTTTAAATCCATATAAAATACATGATCTACATATTTTAATGCACCTACATTTTCAGCTCTTTGTAATGTATTTTGTAGTGGATCTTTATGCTTATTCTGTTTTATTCTTTCATCTGTTTTTACTACAACTGCAAGCTTATCACATAATTTCTTTGCTAATTTAATATTTTCAATATGCCCAGAATGTAAGACATCAAAACTTCCTATTGTAAATCCTAACTTGTACTTTTTCTGTTCTTCTTCTATTTTCCTTTGTTCAGTATACTCAAAATACGCTTTTTCTAATTCTTCTTTTGCTTTTTTGGCTTCTTTCGAATCTATAGAAAAAATAAAATCAACACCTTCTAGTTCTCTTGCAATCATCATACGTTGTTCTTGATTTTTTAAACATTGTGTATTTAATTCTTTTTCTATAAAATCATCTGTATATACTCCTATTCCATAAACTTCACATTCTTCCGCTTCTTTTCTAATTTTTTTTCTAATACCTGATGTTAATATATCAAAAATCCCAATCGAAAAACCTAATTTTTGTTTTTTTACTTTATTTTCCATATTTTTCTCCTTACTTTTCATCATTATGTTAATTATAACATATCTATGAATTTTTTTCAAATTTCAAAAAACATGAATTAATATACAATTTATTAATTCATGTTTTTAATTTATTTATTCATAGAAATAATCTATTATTCCATTATAAATTCCCCATGCTAATCTATTTTGATAATCATCTTCCAACAATTGTTTTTCTTCATCAGGGTTTGATAAAAAACCGCATTCAACTATAGTAGTTGGTATTTCCACATGTTTTATTATATAAATATTATCTATTGTCTTAGCAACTCTATTATTTTCTTTTTGAATAGCATCATTTAAATTTTTCTGTATAGAAACCGCTAATTTTTGTCCATTACTATTACCTTCCTTATAAAATGTTTGCCATCCACTATATTGTTGTTGCGGAATTTTATTTAAATGTATAGAAACAAATATATCTGCCTGACTTTCATTTCCTATCTTTACCCTATTATGAATATCTGATATTTTCTTTTGTTTTAATGTTTTACTATCAATATCATAAATCGCATTATCATCTGAACGAGTTAGTATTACATTACATCCACTTTGTTCTAAGAGATTTTGTAATTTAAGAGCAATTTTTAAATTAGTTTTTGCCTCTGTAGTACCATTACTACTTTGTGCTCCGCTCATCTGGAATTCCATGTCCGTGCATCCAAAACAATAGTCTTTCCAGATACTGGCAAACTTACAGTTTCTATAACATCATTTTTTTTAGAGGATGACAACATAAATGCAAATATAGAAATTAATAAACAACTTGTTATTATAACCAATCTTTTTTTATTTAAAACAATCATATTTAAGCTCCTATATAAATTATTTTCTTTATATTTATATGAAAAATTTTTCAATTTATTCTTTAATAATTATTTTAATATTTTATATTTATTGACTTAAGTAATTACATTATTATAAAATAACTACAAAATAGTTTTAAACAAAGGATGATTAAAATGAAAAAAAATAACTTTTTAAAATTATCATATTACTTTATTTTATTAGTATTAACACTAGTTTATATTATTTATAGAATATTTTTTACAATTCCAACAAAATTAGGAACTTTATCATTAATTTTAGCTCTCATAGTATTATTTGTTGAAATATGGGAATCCTTCGATTTTTTTGTATATTACCTCAATATACTAAGTGTAAAAAAATACATTCCCAAAACTCCAAATATAGATTTAAACCAAAGCAATTGTCCAGATATAGATATATTTATAGCCACTTTAAATGAAAGTCCAGATTTATTAAGAAATACTATAAATTCATGTTTAAACTTAAAATACCCAGATAAAAATAAATTACATATTTATTTGTGTGATGATGGAAATAGAAATTATATAAAACAATTAGCAGATGAATTAAATATAAATTATTTAACACGTACCACTAACAAAGATTCAAAATCAGGAAATTATAATAGTGCACTTAAAAAAACTACTTCACCATATATAGCAACATTTGATGCAGACATGGCACCATTACCAGACTTTTTATTGACCACTCTTCCATATTTCTTAAGTAGTACACAAAAAATTGGTTTTGTACAAACACCTCAAAGTTTTACTAATCCTGATATTTTTCAATATAGATTTAAATTAGAAGATAATATTCCATTTGAACAAGATTACTTTTATCATGAATTACAAATAGTTAAAAACACTACCAATTCAGCAGTTTGTTGTGGTACTAATACTTTATTTTCTAGAGAAGCATTAAATAAAACAAACGGATTTGCAACTGGAACAATTTCTGAAGATATTGCTACAGGTATGTTAATAGAATCTAAAGGATACAAATGTATTGCAATAAACGATATAAAAGCATATGGAACATCAACAAATGATTTAGATAGCTTTATAAAACAACGTTCTCGTTGGGCTAGAGGATGTGTACAAATGCTAAAAAAATACAAAATATTAACTTGTAAAGGACTTTCACTACGTCAAAAATTAGAGTACTTATCATGCGTTTCATATTGGTTCTTTGGTGTAAAAAGAATGATTTATTTAATAACGCCTTTACTTTTTAGTATTTTCGGAATTATAATAGTAGATTGCGATTTAAAAACATTTATAGCTATCTGGTTACCACAATATTTACTTAAAAGATATGTTTTAGATAAAGCAGAACATAATAAACGTTCTGCTACATGGAATAAAATATATGAGACAATTTTAGCCCCAATACTTTCAAAAGAAGTTACAAAAGAATTTTTAGGATTTACAAAAACAAATTTTGAAGTAACACCTAAATATATGACTAAAAATAAAAAAATGAGTAAACAAAATAAAAAACTATTGTTTAAACATTTAGGTTTATTATCATTAAACATATTAGGTTTAATACTTTGTTTATTAAAATTATACAATAACAACTTAACTATCTATATATTATCACTAGTTTGGACAATTTCTAATATCTTCTATCTTACAATAGCCACTATATTTGATACTAGAATTAAAAATTATAACTATAATAATTTTGTTCCAAACAAAATAACCAAATACTCTGCAAAATCAATATTTTTAATATTCTTTAATAGGAGAAAAAAACATGCTTAAAAAAATTTTTAAAAAAATATATATATTATTAATTATCCTTTCATTAATATTTATAATTTTTTTGACTATAAAATCAAAAAATAAGCCTCAATCCAATACAATAACAGACTCAGGAAAAACTCAAGATTACTCTGTTTCTAAAAATGGTTGGTTAAGTGTTAATTCCACAAATCTACAAAACGAAAAAAAGCAAAATATTCAATTAACTGGATTAAGTAGTCATGGAATACAATGGTATTCTGATATAATTACATATAATAATTTAAAACAATTAAAAAACGACTGGGGCATAAATATATTTAGAGTTGCAATGTATTCAGAAGCTTATATATCTAACCCAGAAGAGCTAAAACAAAAATTAATAAATATTGTTGATTACTGTATTGATTTAGATATGTACGTAATAATTGATTGGCACATACTTAATGACAGCAACCCAAATACTTACTATGAACAATCAAACGCATTCTTTAATGAACTCTCAAAAAAATATGAAAGCACACCAAACGTTATATATGAAATATGTAATGAACCAAATGGAAATGTAGTAACTTGGGATGATGAAATTAAACCCTATGCAGAAAAAATAATAAATACTATTAGAACAAATAACCCAAACTCACTTATAATAGTAGGTACTCCTGATTGGTGTAAAAAATTAAAACCTGTGGCTGATAATCCTCTGGATTATGATAATATTGCTTATTCATGTCATTTTTATTCTGGTTCACATGGTAAAGATTTACAAAATGACATAGACTATGCATTGAATAAAAACATATGTATATTTGTATCTGAATGTGGATTAACAGATGCAACGGGCGATGGTCAATTGTATTTTGATGAATTTAACGAATGGATTGATTTTTTAAATAAAAGAAATATTAGTTGGTTATTTTGGTCATTTTCAGCCAAAAATGAATCATCTTCAATATTGTTACCAGAATATACCTTAAATTCTACGAATGAAAATTCTTCTAATAACATAAATAATTATTTATCTGATTCCGGTAAATTTATTAAAAAATTTTTTAAATACGAACAAAAATAAATATTAATAATTTTTCATATATACTAAAAAAGGGACTTTTTATAGTCCCTTTTTATTTATTACTCCAATGTTTTATTCAATTGAACTTTTTTAACATCTTCATCTATAGCAGTATCCACTGCTTCATCAAGCGATTGAGTATTTACTACATCTTCATTATCTTTTTCATCTTTATTTGCTTCTGTTACTTCACAATTTGATGCTGTAGTATCTGTTATTGTATCTGATTCTCCATTAAAGCTATTGTACCCTATTACTTCTGATGCATTATTAGCTGCTTTTATTTTTAAATCTGTTAATGTACAATCTGTAACTGTAACTGGAAGTAATTTATATGATGAGCTTGTAATTTTCAAGTCTCCTCCATATCCTATAACTCCTCCTACATATGACATTCCATTTATTTCTGAACCTTCTACAGTACAAGCTTTTATGTATGGAACTGATGCTCCTACAATTCCTCCTACTGATAAATATCCACTTATATTAGAGTCTTTGACATTACAATTAGCTATATAAGTATAGCCTGTACTATAATTTTTGCCATGTCCCAATATTCCACCTATTCCGAATGCAGAATCATTTGTTATTTTAACTTCTGAATTTATAAAATTACAATTTAATATACTTCCATCTGAAAATCCAACAATTCCTCCTGTATATCCATTTGAATTTGAAATATTAGTACTATTTACTTCACAGTCTTTTATTTCTCCTGTTCCATTACTTAACACACCTGTTATTCCTCCAACATTCTGTCCTTCAGATGTTACAGTTATCGTTCCACTAATCATATTAGATTCTTCTATATTTCCATTTGTAGATCCTACAATTCCTCCTGTTCCACCTTTAATATTACTTATTTCTACTGATTTAACTTCACATTTACTTATATTTTGTTTACAATTTCCTGCTATTCCTCCTACAGTTTGTGAATTATTTAATGCTTTTATTGTTCCATTACTTACTTTACATCTCTTTATATTAGAATTTGAATACCCAACTATGCCACCTACTTTTCCTGTTTTATTTTCTAATTTAAATGTTTCAATGTTACAATTTATAATTTCACCAGCAATGTTTCCAATTGCTCCTCCAATTTCAGCATATACAGAATCTGCACTTATTTCTAGTTCTTGCACTATACAATCACTAATATTTCCTTCAGATTGAGCAGTAATCCCTCCTGACAAAATATTTTTATAATTTTCTATTGCTTGTAAAGTTGCTTTTATATTTGCTGTAAACTTTACTACCTTACAATCATTTATCACTCCATTATTAGATAAATGACCTGCAATTCCTCCTGTTTCTGAATACCCTGATACTACATTCATTTTTAAATCATTCACACTGCAACCTTTAACATTATCAACATAACCAGCAATTCCTCCTGCATTAATTTTAGTGGCTAGATTATTATCATTATTATAGATGATTTCTATAGACTTTACGTTACAATTTTGAACTTTTCCTCCGCCTGCATAACCAATTATTCCTCCTACATTACATCCATAATCTGTATAACTAGATACTGGATAATGACATACATCAAATTTTACATTTTCTAAACTAATATTTTTAGTATTTTCTCCGTATCCTATAGCACCTCCAACATTAGCTTTTTCTTTTGATTTCACACCAATCTTTCCATTCTTTACAAAAACTTCATTTATGTTATTTTCATTTCCATCACTAAATCCAACAATTCCACCAACGTTAGGTTTTGAATCTCCAGAAGAATAATATCCATAATTTTCTACTTTTATATTAAATCCATCTACAATTACATCATTTAACTTTTCAATTGAATTTGAGTAACCAAATAATCCCCCAACATTTTTTTCTCCTTCGTAATTTATATCTGTTACTCTTATTTTATTTACTGACCTTATTGTATTATGATTATCTCCTATTAAACCTCCTACTGCATTTTGTGTAGTAGTACTTTCTGTTGTTTTTAATCTTGATATAATGTTGCTATTGCTCAAATTTACATTAGAAATATTTCCAGTCCCAATTTGTACCAGTCCTAATATTCCACCTGAAGTAAATCCTGAATATATATCTACATTTGTAGATTCCACATTATCAATATTATATTTAGAAACCTCCATCATTCCTATTATTCCAGCAGCAATATATTTTTTTCTTAAATTAGAATCTTCAGAATTAATATTAATATCACTAATTTTAAAATTACTAATATTAACTGATTCTCCACTTCCAATAAGTCCTATCGCTCCACCTGTATTTTCACCACTTATTTTTGTTGTTTCAGAGCCATTTATTACTGTATTAACAATACTACATGATTTAAATTTATAAACATTTCCAATTAATCCACCAACTGATTTCCAACCCATAAATTGATAATACGCAGGTGCATCTTCCTCTAATGCCTTAATATTTCTAACCTTGTTATTTTCTAATTTTATTATCTCTACATCATAACATTCACCTATCAATCCACCAATTTCGCTATTTCCATATAATTCTATATTATTTACATCTGAATTTTTCAAAGTTATATCCGCTTTATAATTAACAGTTCCTACAATTCCACCTGTTGCACCATTATAAGCATATTTATTATTTGTTCCTTCTGCTGTTGTTTTTAAATTATTTACTTTTATATTTTCCATTATTAAATTTGATTTTTTACTATATTTTCTGTTTTCTCCTAAAGTTCCAATTATTGAACCAGAAGATGTCTCACCTTTATATTTTTCTCTATCAAAAATCAAATTATCTGCATTACAATCTTTTACTCTAATTACATCCGCATTTTCAATATATCCTACCATTCCGCCTTGGCAAAATCTATATGAACCATTTTCTCCTGTAGAAAATTTAATATCTTCTACACTACATTCATCAATAAATATATCCTTTGTATTTGATGATACTCCTAATATTCCACCTATATTATCACTATCATTGCTATCATTAGTTTCTAAATCTGTAACTTTACACCCCTTAATCTGTAAAATACCTGATGCACACATACTTCCCATTATTGCAGATACAGATCTATTACTTTGATTTCTTCCAGTCAAAATCATACTGTTGGATTTACAATTCAATATTGAAACAATAGAATCTGAAGTTTCATCTTGAACTGAATAGTATTCGTTTTTATATACTTGACCTACTATTCCTCCTAAAGTTTTCAAACCTCTTAATGTAACTTTTTCTGTATAACAATCCTTTATTATTAGATTTTCAATTCCTGTTTCGCTTGATTCTCTTATTGCTATTCCTAATATTCCTGCTGATATTTTTCCTGATTTTTCCTTTCCTATTCCAGACTCTTTTACATAACAATTATTTATGTTTATATTTTTAGAATTTATCCATCCAACTATTCCAGATGAAATAGTACTTATGCCATACGCTTTATTACTATATATGTTACCTATAGATTCATCATAATAATTATTTATTTCTGATTTTATATTACTGCAATCTTTTATATTTGTTTTATTTTGTTTTGCAATTCCCAATATACCAGATGAAACAAAAAGTCCACTTATATCATTATTATTATGACAATCAATTATATTAATATTAGCATCCACATTATATGCTTGCGCTATAATTCCAGATGATTTTATACCTGTTATACTACCCTCATTATAACACCCTTTTAATACAATATTTGATTGTGCATTAGATATAATACCTCCTGCAGTGTTTCCTTGTATTTCTCCAATGTTTTTAGAATTTATAACATTAACATTAACATTTTCTGTCCATGACATTATTCCAGCTGATTCTTCACAGTTATAAGAAGTATCCAAATCACTCTTATATTCTTTATCATAATCTAATTCTGATATTACTTTCCCCTTATTTTCACAATTTTCAATTAAAACTGTCTCATCATCATTCACATTAGTCGTTTCACTTACAATACCTGAAGACCTATATTTAGATTCTATAATTCCTTCATTTGTACAACCTTGCACATTCAAGTTTCCTTGTGTTTTTCCTATAATTCCTGCTGCATTTAATGGTTTTTCTACTGTTAAATTTAAGATATCATTTTCTTGTGAAGCAACTAACTTTACATTACCAGTGTTTTTACAATCTTTAAAATTCAAAGTATCCATTACTGGACTAGTAACAATTGCAGTTTGTGTTTCAGTGTCTATATTAGTACCTTCAAAATACTTTCCAGAATTACTTGTATTATATGATTCATCTTTTTCTACTTCTTTACTAAACTCTTCTCCTGATAATACTGTATAATTTACATTTGTAGTATATTCTTCTTTTTGTCCATCCCATTTTTTTTCTACTATTAATTTTACATATTTATTATTTATTCCATATGAACTTTGAGCTTCTTTTTGTTCTATATAATACGTATCCGTTCCCAATGTATTTATATCAATATCCGCTACTTTTAAACTTCCTTCTAATAATGTTAAGTTCTCATATTTTATATTTTTGTTAACATCATATATGTTAAATTTTCCATTTTTTAATAATCCCAAATTTTGAATATCTCTATTTTCCAAAATCAATTGATATTTATCAGATATTTTTTTATTTTCTATTATTATTAATATTTTACTATTAACATATGCTACATTTACATTTTTTTGTTCATACTCACCTGTTTTTGCAAATCCTATTAATCCTCCTACATTATAATAACGAGCTGAAACCTCTCCATTATTTATACAACTAATCATACTTATTGTATTATTAGCAAATCCTACCAATCCTCCTACATTTGAATTTTCTCCAATTATTTGAGCATTATTTGTACATTTTGTAATTAAAGCATATCCATTTATATATCCTATTAATCCTCCTACACTATTTGCATCTCCTACAATTTTTCCATCTACACTACAATTTCTTATTGTACCATTTTCAAAATATCCAACTAATGAGCCTATATGAATTGAATCTAATCTTTCTTTAATACTTTGCTCTTTTTCTTCTTTCTTATCATCAGTTACTGTATTACTTACTAAATCTTTAGCCATATCAACTACATCAATTTTTACATTTAACATATTCAAATTTGATATTTCACCAGTTGCTTTTCCAAATAACCCTATATCCAATAAATCTAATTTTGATTTTACATTTATTTGCATATTTGATATAGATTTATTATTACCATTAAATTTACCATTAAAATTTTTTATTGGTACCCAATCATTTTCTTCTAAATTAATATCATTTTCCAATTCATAATTTGCATTTTCAGAAAAAACATAACTTTTTCCATTTATTATTACAGTTTCATTCGTTCCAATTTTTTCTAATTGTTCTCTTGTACTTATTGGAATATATTCGATTGCTTTTTCTTCTTTTTTATCTGTTTCTATTACATTACTATCTACTGTTATTTGGTATTCTCCTGTAATTGCATTAACTATTTTTCTAGTAACTTCTAATTTTATGCTATCTCTTGATAATTTCTCATATCCCTCAGGAGTTTTACTTTCTGATAAATAATATATATCTGTTCCTTCACCAGGCTTTTTTATTATCCCAAAATCTATAATTCCCTCTTTTTCTGTAACTCCCGTTTTTAATACATTCTTATTTTCATCTAGCAACTCAAATTCTGCTCCATTTAGTAATTCCTTTGTATCAATATCTATTTTCTTTATTTCTAATTGATATGATACAATAGTATCTTTTGGAATAACAATATTTTCAAAATCATCATCATCTTCCTGACCTCTTATATATGATTCACTTTTTGAATTAATAGCTTCATCTTTTTTATAATCATTTCCCACAAAGGCTTTAATACTATCATAATTTGAATCTCTATCTGTTTCTGTAGCAGACTCTATTTCTACAATATTTACTAATCTTACATCTTCCAATTCTTTTTTATTTGTAACCTTTAATGTTAAGGATATTTCTTTATATGGTAATTCTCCAGATCCTTCATATCCTGCAATTTCTTCATTTTTTAAATATTCTGTTGTTATCCTTCTATCATTTTCTTCTATATTCCATCCATATTGAATATTATCTGGATCATAATCTATAAAATCTAATCCGTTAGGTATATAAGATTTTATTTTTGTTACCTTATTTGCTTGAATTCCTTCATTATATATTCTTATTTTATATGTTATTATATCTTCTGGTTCTGCAACTACCGGCACTTTTGTATGTTTATATACAAATTCTCCATTTTCATTACTTATAACCGGTTTTCTATCTATACCAACTTCTTTATTATTTATTTTCTCTATATATGTTCTTAAAGTCAAATTAGATTTATATGATACAATTACAACTAATTTTTTATCTTCTAATAACTTGTTTATTCTAAATATTTCACCATTATATTCTTTTAATTCTATAACCTTATCAACTACTGTATTACCATTCGAATCAATTGAACTAGAAATTAATCTTGCATTTTCTAAATTAACATCTTCGTTTATATCTAAATAAAATTCTATATTTAATCCACATTGATAATTTCCTGTTATTAACTCTTTACCTGTAGATTTATCTATAAATTTTATCCCATTATTTGCAGAGAAATTCACATTATGATTACAGTTTTTATAATGTATTCTTCCTAAGAATTTATTTTCTCCTATTTTTACCTCATCTTTATTTTGCTCTATGTATATATCTGTAACAGAACTATCAAATGCATTTTCTCTAATTAAAATATTTTTACCTTTTATTACTATTTTCGAAAACTGGCATAAATTAAATACATTAATTTCAAATTTTTCTACTCCTTCACCTACAACTAATTTTCCTTTTGCTCCACTACAATCATAAAATGCTTCTCTTTCTAATGTTACAACACTATCCGGAATAACTATATCTCCAGATATTTTTGTACATTCCATAAATGCACTATTTTTTATTTCTTTTAATGAATCTGGTAATTTTAAACTCTCAAGATTATAACAATTATAAAATGCATATGAACCAATTGATGTTAAACTTGTTCCAAAATCAATTGTCTTTATTCCTGTACAATTTTCAAAAGCATTTCTTTCAATTTTTTGCAAAGAGTCTGACAATTTTAAATTTATAATCTCTCCACATCCACTAAAAGATTCAATTCCAATTTTAACTATATTATTTAAATTAACATTTTCTAAAGTTAATGAAGAGCAGCCTTTAAATGCTTTATCAGGTATTTCTGTTATTGTATCTGGAATTGTTACATCTTTTAAACTTATACAATTTTCAAATACACTTTCTCCAAGCTTAGTCACTGTATTAGGTACTTCATAATTTTTTAAAGACTTGCAATTAGCAAAAGTTTCACTAGGAATATTAGTAGTTTTATCTGACAATTTTACTTTTTTTAAATTTTGACAATTAGAAAATACTCCTGATCCGAATTCAATTACCGTATTAGGAATTTCTATTGAAACAAAACCTGTATTACAAAATGCCTCGTGTCCTATTTTAGTTACACTATTAGGTATTGTAATTTTATTTAATTCCGTGCAACCATAAAAAGCTCTATCATTTATCTTTTTAACAGTATCAGGTATTTTTACCATATGAACTAAATTCCTATAATCTGCTTTTGATACTAACGGTTTGAAATACCCACCTCCTATACTAGTAACAGCATGTCCATCTAAACTTGAAGGAATATCTATATATGTCATAAAAGATGAAGATAAATTTTTATTTTCATATCCAGATATATACACATCTATAGCTTCATCGCCATCTAAAGTATATGTCCATATGTTTCCTTCACCATCTGCACATGTATATGTTGCTTTGGTTGTAGACATCAAAAACATTAATAATGATATACTTATTATAAAAATTAACACTAATGCTATAATTTTCTTTTTCATCATCGTTCTCCCTTTATTTTCAATTTTGCTATATCTAGCTTTTTATATATTAATTATATTATTATATATTTAAGTTTTATTTACAATATATGTATAATACTACACATATATAAATTCTTTCTATATGTGTAGGGATATATACGTTTCATAGCTTTTAATACCTATTATTTACATTTTTTTTATTTTTTTATTACATTTATATATCTAAATCAAAATATTATTAGGGATAACTGCATTAAAAGCAATCTAAATAAAGATTTTTATTTTAGGCAAAAAAAAGATTAATATAATCAAATATTAATCTTTTTTATATAACTACTCCAATGTTTTATTCAATTGAACTTTTTTAACATCTTCATCTATAGCTGTATCAACTGCCTCATCAAGTGATTGAGTATTTACTACATCTTCATTATCTTTTTCATCTTTATTTGCTTCTGTTACTTCACAATTTGATGCTGTAGTATCTGTTATTGTATCTGATTCTCCATTAAAGCTATTGTACCCTATTACTTCTGATGCATTATTAGTTGCTTTTATTTTTAAATCTGTTAATGTACAGTTTGTAACTGTAACTGGAAGTATTGTATATGATGGACTTGTAGTTTCCAAGTCTCCTCCATATCCTATAATTCCTCCTACATATACATCTCCAATAATGTTTGAATCTTCTACAGAACAAGCCTTTATGTATGGAACTGATGCTCCTACAATTCCTCCTACTGCAGCTTTACCTTGTATTGTTGAGCCTTTTACTTTACAGCCCATTACATATGTGTATCTATCACTTAAATTAGTTCCTTGTCCTACTATTCCACCCAAACCAAATGCTGAGTCTGAAGATACAGATATATTGGAATCTATAAATCTAGAATTTTTAATTGTTGCTTCTCCATATCCTGCTATTCCTCCTGAATAATATCCAACATTGTACATATTTGTTCCATTTACTTCACAATCATCTAATTCTGCACTTATATTAACAATTTTACCTACTATTCCTCCTAATTGTGCTGAATTTCCTGTTGAATTTATAGTTCCATTTATTACATTACATTTTGTTATATTTTTATTTGAATATCCAACTATTCCTCCAACAGCACCACTTGCGTCTGCTGTCATATTTAAAGAATTAGTATTACAATTTATAACTTCTCCATTTATTTGTCCTACTATTCCTCCTACTTGCGCTGAATTTCCTGTTGAATTTATAGTTCCATTTATTACATTACATTTCGTTATATTATTATCTGAATATCCAACTATTCCTCCAACATCACCACTTGCATCTGCTGTCATATTTAAAGAATTAGTATTACAATTTATAATTTCACCACTTGTTTGTCCAACTATTCCTCCAATGTTTTTACTAGCAATAAAACTCAATTTTCCATTTAATACATTACAATTTTCTATGTTACCAGAAGAATAAGCAGCTATACCTCCCATATACTCTGCAAGATTTTGCCCTTTTGTTATTATTGCATTTAATGAATCTGTTGTAGAATTTGTAATATTAGCATTTAAATTGCCTACTATTCCTCCAAAAAATCCTTGTGTTGCAATGTTTATTTCTCCATTTGATACTTTACAATTATTTATATCACCAAAAGACATTCCTACTAAACCACCTTGCGCTGACACACTATTATTTATTGCTTTTGTTGTATTAATATTTACTAAATTAGTTGTACAACCATTTATACCTTTTCCACTGTAGCCAACTAATCCTCCTATATTTCCAGTACTTACCTGTAGTTTTATTTCCCCATTAGTTATGTTACAATTTTCTACTTTACCACTTACATAACCTGCTAATGCACCTATATTATTATTATACTCTGATGTAACATCTATATTTATTTTATCTGCATTACATTCTATTACATCATTAAATGACATTCCAACTACACCTCCAACAGTTGAAGTATTTGTTGTTGTCATCATTAAATTACTTATTGTACTATTTTTTATTGTACCATGAGTAAGACCTACTATTCCCCCACTAACACACTGCTTGCTTGTATTAATTTTTATATCTTTAACACTAGAATTACTAACAATTCCACTAGTATCTATATTGTTTCCTAATATTCCTCCAGCAGAAGTTGCATTATTTAATTCTATATTATCTACCTTAGCATTATCTATTATAATTTTAGAATTAGCAAAGCCTACTATTCCTCCTATGTTTCTACCACTATTAGTTTCAGTTTTTTTAATATTAATCAATAAATCTTTTACTTTAACATTTGATATTTTAGGTCTAGAACTATATGTACTTTGGCCTATTATTCCTCCACTATTTTCATCTGAATCTATATTAATTTTATTAATTTCTATATTATCAAATTCTGATTCCCCAGAATCTTCTAAATCTGCCACTATTCCTCCAGCAAAAGCATTTGATTGTCCAACTAAATCAATTTCTGATAAACTAATATTTTTAACATTAACAATATTTTTTGAAATTGCTATAATACCAGAAACATCACTAGCAGCAGTTAATTTCATATTATTTATCGTTACATTATTAATGTCAGTTTTTGCTTTTGTACATCCAATCAATCCGCCAGCTCCTCTTTCGGCTGTTGTTTGTGTTTTGGTTTCATTATCTGATATTATACTACAATCACTAATGTTTAAATTTTTTCCATCAGTTATACCTAAAATTCCACCAGCAAATGGCACATTTGTTTCTAATTTTGTTAAATTTGTTATATTAATATTTTTTATATTTAATGTGTTAGCATAACTTCCTTGATATGCAAGTATTGTTCCAATAGTATTAATATAATAACTTGATGATTTATTCGAAGTAATTTCTGAATTTGAAACATTAATATCACTTATTTCAGCATCTTTTACTGCATAAGCCATTACTCCGCTTGTAACATTACCAGCATATAATTTCATATTGTTTATTGAAATATTATTTATTCTTGTATAATCTCCTTCATTTGTACCAACAATTCCTGCATTTGCATAACTTCCATTAACATCAAATGTACAATCATCTACACTTGAATTTATAACTTTCAATGTATTTCCTTTTTGGTCCAAATATCCTACCATTCCACCAAAATTATCTGTACGATTTGAATTTGTTATATTTATATCTTTTAAATTACATCCATCAATTAATACTGATTTATTTTCAGAACTATATCCTAACATTCCACCAAAATTGCTCTGTGTTTGTATTTTAGAAGAAATAAATTTAGAATTTTTTACTATTATTGTTCCATTCATTCTAACCATATACGCAATTCCTGAGCCAATTCCTCCAGAAGCTTTAGCATTATTAACTTCACATGAAACCACTGATAATATTGGATTACTATCATTTGACATTCCATATTCTTTATCTATTTTAGCAATTATTCCTGCAATATCTCCATAACTAGAATCAGAATTTAATACAGAATCTTTAACATTACATTTTGCAATAGTAACATTTAATACAGAGTCATTTACTCTTGCCATTCCAACTATACCACCAATATTGCTTCCTCTACTATTAGAAATCTCTTCAGTATCACAGTTAGTAATTGTTATATTTGAATTTGCAAATGCTAACATTCCTCCAAAATTCGTATTTGTTGTTATATTACATTTATTTACTTTACATTTATCTATAAATATTTTATCTAGTTGTGCATATGCTACTATTCCTGATGTTTGATCACCTATTATATTACCAGTATTCTCACATTCAGATATTCTCACAATACCATTTTTATTTATAGCATGAGCCATTATTCCTGCTGCATCTTTAAAACCATTTTCAGAACTGAAAACTGCTCTTATTTCTCCTGTGTTTTTACAATTATTAATTGTTATTTGTTTTCCTTCTGCTTCTGCAACAATACCACCAGTAGTTGCAGCATTTATATCTGCTGTATTTTTAGAATCTATTATAGTAACCATCGTATTTGTAGTTCTTCCAACAATACCAGCACTTTCTATTGAATTTGGTTCTAAGTTTCCATTATTTGAACAATCACTTATTTTTAAATATTGTTCTTTTCCATTTTCCTCTAATGTTTCTCCAATTATTCCTGAACTTCTCTTTGAATTAATCATTGCATCATTAGAGCATTTACTTAAAACAACATTTCCTGTTGTTTTAGCAATTATACCAGCAGCATTATAATCTCCAGCTATAATATTTCCTGTATTTGTACTATTTTTTACACTTATAGTATCTATAACTGGGCTCATAGATACATATGTTCCAGCATCTGTATCCACATCTATTCCTGTATAATATTTTCCAGAGCTACTTGAACTATAAGATTCATCTGTTGCAGTTTCTTTTTCAAATTGTTCTTTTGTTAATACTTTATAATCAACAGAAACATCATATTTTTCATTTATACCATCCCAAGTTTTTGATACAATTAATTTTACATATCTATTGTTTACATTATAATCATTTTGTGCTTGTACTTGTTCAATATAATATGTATCTGTTCCTAGTTTTTTTATATCGATATCAGCAACTTTTAGTGTACCATCATCTAAAATAACATTTTCATATTTTACTTTTTTAGCAACATCATATATTGTAAATTTACCTTGTTTTAATAATCCCAAAGTATCAATATCACGATTTTCTAATGTTAAACTATATTTGTCACTTATTTTTTTGTTTTCTATCAAAATTGTTATTTTACTATTTATATAAGCAATATTTATATTTGTTTGTTTATATTCTCCACTTTTTGCATATCCTACTATTCCACCAGCATTATACTTTTGTGCTACTATTTGGGCTGTATTTGAACAATTTACAACACTTATAGAGCTATTAGCCCAACCTATTAGTCCACCAGCATTTGAGCTAGATGATGTAACAGCTACATTATTAGTATCTTTAGAAAGTAACATATATCCATTAGAATATCCTACAAATCCACCTGTACTATTAGAATCTGCATATATTTGACCACTTACAGTACAATTTCTAATTGTTCCTGTTTCAAAATATCCAGCAATTCCTCCAACATGTACACTATCTAGTCTTTCTTTTATTTCGTCTTCTGTTGCTTTATCTCCTAAATCTTTCTTCATATTTGGTACTGCAATATTTATATTTTCCAATTTTAAATTAGAAATCTCACCAGTTGCTTTACCAAATAATCCAATATCTCTAATTCCATTTGCATTTTCAACATTTATTATTAGTCCATTAATAGTATAATTATTTCCATTAAATTTTCCATTGAATTCATTAATTGGAGTCCAAGGCCCTTTTACTGATAAGTCTATATCATTTTTTAATTCATAATTTGCATTTTTTGAAAATGTATATTTTTGTCCATCTATAGTAATCTCTTCATCTGAACCTATTTTTTCTAATTGTTCTCTTGTTGTTATTGGAATATATTCTGATTCCTCTTTTGCCTTTTCTGTTTCTATAATATTACTTTTTACAGTTACTCCATATTCCCCAGTTTCTATATCTTTAATTGTTCTTGTAACCTCTATACTAATTTTATCTTTTGTTATCTTTTCATATCCCTCTGGAGTTTTTACTTCTGAAATATAATACCTGTCCACACCTGCTCCTGGTTTTGTTATAATACCAAAATCAATAATTCCTTCTTTAGCTGTAACTCCTTTTTTTAGAACTTTTTCATTTTCATCTAATAAATCAAATTCTGCTCCATTTAACAATTCCTTTGTATCCATATCTATTTTTTTAATTTCTAATTGATATGAAACCTTTACATCTTTAGTTAATAAAACATTCTCAAAATCATCATCTTCTTCATTACCTTTTACATATGTATCTGATGTTGAATTTACAGCTTCATCATACTTATATGTACTATCAACAGAATTTGTTATATTTCCATAATTTGAATCATTATCCTCAGATGTAGCAGATGCAATTTCTGCAATATTAACAAGTCTTACATCTTCAACTTGTTTTTTTGCAGTAACTTTAAGAATTATTGGCATTTCTACATATTGAGGTAAGCCTGTTCCATCATATCCTGCAATTTCTGTATTACTTAAATAATTACTACTTGCTATTTTGCCATCATCTGACAATGTCCAACCATATTCTATATTAATTTTGTCATATTCTACCAATTCTAAACCATCTGGTAAATATTCTTTAACATTAGTTACTTTAGTTGAAACTCCACCTTCATTATATATTCTAACCTTACAAGTTATTAAATCATCACTATCTACAACAACTGGTTGTTTTGTATGTAAATAATTTATTTTTCCATTTTGTATAGTTATCTTTGGTTCTCTAGATATTCCAACATTCACATCATTTATATCACTTATAAATGTTCTTAATGTTAAATCTGCCTTTTGAGACATATTTAATATTATTACTTTTCTATCAAATAAAATATTTGATAATCTATATGATTCACCATTATATTGGCTTAATGCAATATTTTTATCTATAGTTTCTTTTCCATTTTCATCAACAGACATTACTATTAAAGATAAGTTTGCAGTATTAGCATTATTTGCAATATCTAAATAAAACTCAATATTTGATTCACAATCATATTCTTTAGTTTTTAATATATTATTTGTTGATTTTTCTTTTATATCAATTCCAGTTACTCCAGAAAATACAACTTTATGTTTGCAATTTTTAAAATGGATTCTTCCTTTAAATAAATTTTCTGTAATATTAACATCATCTTTGTTTTGATCAATCCAAATATCTGTTACTGTATCTGAAAATGAATTTTCTTTTATTGAATTTATCATACCTTTTAATGTAGTTCTAGAAAAATTACATTGTGAAAAAGCATAATCACTTATATCTACAACACCTTCACCAATAACTAATTTTCCATTTAAAGATTCACATCCATAAAATACTTTTTCGCCAATACTTGTTACACTATCAGGAATATTCAAATCGCCTACTAATCCACTACACCCTTGAAATGCTGATTGGTCCAAAGTTTCCAATGTGTTAGGTAATATTATATTTTTTAACGAATAACAATTATAAAAAGAATTTTCTCCTAATCTTGTAATTGATGTTCCTAAATTGATAGATTGAAGATTTATACAATTTTCAAATGCACTTTCTTCTATCTCATTAACTGTTTTTGGTAAAATTATACTTTCTAAACCTCTACAATTATAAAAAGCTCTATAATTTATATATGTAATATCAGCTTTAAAATTTATAGTGTTTAAAGCTGTACAATCCTCAAAAAAGTATGCTGGTATTTCTGTTATTTTATCATTCATTGTAACAGTTTTTAATGCAGTACATCCTTGAAAAACGCAATCTCCCATATCAGTAGCATTTTCTGGTAAAGTTATATCAGTTAAGCTAGTACAATCATAAAATGCAGCTAATCCAACAGATGTTATCCCAGTTCCAAATTCAATCTTAGAAAGACGTTCACATGCCCAAAAAGCTTTATCACCTATTGTTGTTACAGAACTTGGAAATGATATTTCGTTAAGTATAGTTTCTTGAAAAGATTTTGCACCTATTTTTATCAATGTTTGTGGAAATTCTATTTTTGCTAAATCTCTACAACGATAAAATGATCCTTCACCAAGTTCTTGTACATTTGATAAATTTACATAATTTAATGACAAACAATCACCAAATGCATAATCTCCAATTTTAGCAACTCCACTTGGAATAAGTACCTGTTGTATATCTGTACAATTTTCAAAAGAATGGTTTCCTATTGTTGTAACCGAATCTGGAATAGTAATTTTTTTCAAATTTCTACTATTACGAAATGTATAATTTTCTATTCTCGTTACAGTTCTTGGAATACTAACTTCCCTTAATACAATATCTTCATAAGATGATTTTTTACCTAATATCGTATAATTAGATTTTCCTGATCCTATACTTGTTACTGTCAACCCAGATATAGTTTCTGGTATTTTTAAATCTTCAACATATTCATTTAATCTATATGAGGAAACATAAACATTTGTTGCTTCTGTTCCATTCTTTATATAACTCCAAGTTATACCTGTTGAATCATCTGTATAAGTAGTTGCATTAACTGTTGATATTAAAAATGTTAACAATGATATAATTATTATACACATTAATGATAATGCTATAATTTTTTTCCTCATTACATCCTCCTATTTATTTTTATTTTTTAATTTTACTAAAACAATTGCAATAGCTGTTAAAATTAATATTAAACCTATTATTTCTAATGTATAAGCTACAGCTCCCGTTTTTACTCCAATAATAATAGTAGCTTTACCAGTATCATTATTATTTTCTGAATCTTTTAAATTATCTTCATTATAATATAAGCTTATTTTTGCAGTATTGGTTTTCGCTCCTAAATTTGATTCACTAAGTTTACTCTCACAATTAACTGTTATATTTTGGCTTTCACCTGGTTTTATTAATTTATTTGAAAGTTCATCTGTTGTTATTTCTTTACCATTAACTTTCCATTTTGAATTTTTATTTTCAGTTATATATTTAAAATCATTTGGTAAATAGTCAACTATCTTCTTTGCATATCCAGCAACTTCACCAACATTTTTTACAGTAATCTCATACTCTACTTCTAAACTTGTATTTTTTATTTGTTTTGCTGGAATTTCTATTTTTAATATTCCATCTTTTTTTGGTGCTTTCTTAGTTGTTGTTGATTTATTATCTTTTACTATTACTTTTTTTACTTTTTTCTCAATCTCTAAATCAAATTTTGCTTTTTCTTCATCTTTTTTATCTTCTTTAACTTTATTTTTTGTATATACATAAATAACAGTAATATCTTCAGTTTTATATGTACCTTTAATATTGCCTTTTATTTCTTTAAATGTATATCCTTTTATATCTTTTCCTTTTTCTTCTAAAGTATATTCCTCTCCTATTACTCCTGTTTGAACTACTTGCTTTTCAATCTCTTTTCCTTCTGTATCTTGGTATTTCTTTATTACATTTCCATAATTAATATCTTTTTCATATATATATGTTACAATAATATCTTCTTTTGTATATTTACCTTTAATATTACCTTTTACTTCTTTAAATGTATATCCTTTTATATCTTTTCCTTTTTCCTCTAATGCATATTCTTTTCCAACTTCATCTTTTATATTTTCATCATTTTCAATTTGATTTCCATTTACATCTTGATATTTTTTTATAATTTTTCCAAATTCAACTTCTTTATTTTGTATTTCTACTATTATTTCGCCATTTTCTACATATGCCTTTAGTCCTTGAATATCATCATATTGAATATCTATTTGATATAAATTAGTTGAATCATTTAAAGTCTTGATCATTTTTATTGAAATATCTTTATCTATTACTGATATGAAATTTTCTGGGAATTTTGTTTGTTTAATATTATATGTATCTGTACCAACCTCTCCTACTGTTAATGTTCCAATAACAAAACTTTGTCCTTGTGATACATCTTCTTTTATAACTTTGCCAGTTTGATCTGTTATTTTATATCCCGTATTTGTTAATATTTTTCCATCTGTTGATTTTGTTATAATTTTAAAATTATATTTACTTAATTTCTTTTCATTAAGTATTTGAATTGTTATCTTTTTATCTTCATTATTTACATTAACTATATTTCCAGCATTTTGATACACAAATGTTACTACTATATCATTGCTAGAATAATTTCCTGTTTTATTTATAGGATCCACTCCATATGCTGTATATCCACTAATATCTTTTCTTTCAATGTTATATTCTTCACCTAAGTAATCCACATATTCATCAGCTGTTTTTATTTCTTTTCCTGTTGTATCAACGTATTTCACTATTACTTTTCCAGTTTGCATATTTGCTGTACTTCTAGATTCACTAGTTTTTATACTAGTTATTTGTGATTCCTCCGATTTTTGCACTGAAATAGTCACAGAATTGTTAAAAACTATTCCTCCAACTAAAAAAATTAGTCCTAAAACAAACAATATAATTTTCACATAATTTTCTTTGATTTTTTTCTTCATGGTATCCCCCTATATCTTTGTATATATATTTATATTATTATATATTTTATTTTTCTTTGCAATAGAGAGATATTATAGCAGTATTTATATACATTATAATATCCTAGGGAAATATATTTTAAGACATTTTTTTCTTATTATTTACATTTTTTTTATTTTTATATTACAATTATTTTAAATAAACCACATTTTTCTAGGGATATCTACATTACATGGTTTTATATAACAAAGAACAAAAGCGGACATTTATAACATTTGTATCTATTAAAATATTTTGAAGGTTGCTTTTTTGTTTGCACTCGAAATTTGTTAAAGGTAGTTTTGTTGTTTGTTTATAAAATTTGTTAACGCACGTGTTGTTGTTTATGCATAAAATTATTGAAGGCCACGTTTTTGTTTGCTTGCTCGCAAAATTTACAAAGTGACATAGTTTTCCTTTGTTCTTATCAAATTTGAATTTTTGTCTAAAATGAGAAAATTTCCAATGGTTATTAACTATGTTTTTTATATATCTATATTTTTTCCAGTTATATGGATTTTATACAAAATTTACTATTTATAAAATTAGATTTTTTTCTACTTATGTCTTAATGTTTAACAAATATTAAAGTTTTCTCAGTTTATGAATAATATTCTACTAGCTTTTTATTAAATATTCTCCTTTTGTTATTACTGTCTTTAAAGTATTGTTTATGCTCGATGACTTGTTTTTTTGTCTTCTGTTAATGAGTTTTTCTGTTTCTGGTTTTATTTGATTTTTTTGGTAATTGACCTTCGGGTTATGAGAAATGGAATGTATTTTTCGTTTTTTCTATTATGTTTTAAAAAGTGCTATTCTGTACAGTTACAGCATAACACTCTTTTTATTATTTACTAATAATTCTATTATTTTTTAGGTCGGTAGGGGTATTTTTAGGGGTAAAATCTATTTTTTCAAATAATTCTTTGAATCATATCCATTACAGATAATATCAGACACATAATCCATTGTTTTTATAATAGTATCAATAAATTCCATCAAAAGATTTTCATCTACTCTATAACTATTTTCTCCATGTGCAATACCATTTCGGTATTGCAATAATTTATTTAATCCATCTTTAATTTTTCTATCTTCTATTTCTTTAAAATTAAGTTCTCTTAATAATTTATTTAGTCTATCGCTATTTATATTTTGGATTGCTTTGTCATTAAAATTAATCGTTTTATCATTACTATTAATATCTTGCAATAATTGTTCAACCAATTTTTCTTTATTTTGTATTGATTTTATATTTTCTTTAAAGCAATTATATTTTTTTCAATTTTATGAACCAATAATCTAATTGATATATCATTAAAAGTTAAATCTAATTGATTTACAAATTTCATATATATCCTTATAGCATTTTTTACAAATCCCTCTAAGTAAGCATAAATCATTGGCACCATGCTCTTGTAATATATGTCTTTTTCCTCTTCTATAAATTCATATCTATGTGGCAGTAATTTTATTCTTGTTGTTTCCCTTATAACCCAATCTATTTCTAAATCAATTTCATCTTTTATTGTTATCATTATTATTCTTCCTTTGGCCCAAATACTTTTAAAGCAATATTTACCTTTTTCTGTAGTCTACTCTTACTTCCTGAATTACTTCCCATATTATATGAAAAATCTTTATTAGACTTTAATTCTTCTATCTTTTGCTTCATTATTTCGATATTTTCTTCATAATATTCTATATTTCTCGAAACT
>ERZ827168.1005-NODE-1005-length-41663-cov-23.107359_pt1 | contig 41663 bp, 40 predicted proteins | sample MGYA00519868_ERZ827168 | MGnify/ENA primary metagenome ERZ827168 (study PRJEB31778, sample SAMEA3449271) | human gut metagenome | biome: human gut; feature: human-associated habitat; material: faeces | place: United Kingdom | collected 2010/2012 ...
TCCATGGGTGGCAATGCTCCGAAATAAAACTATACGTGCCTCACCGGAGGCTTACATTTATCCAGAGCATGTTAGAAATATTCCGATACCAGCTGCCACTGAGACTCAGCAAGCCGCAATAATAAACCTCGTTGATGAGATTCTTGCTATAAAGAAAGCTGCTCCTGCGGCAGATACACAGAAGCAAGAGGCTTTGATTGATGCACTTGTTTACGATCTATATGGCGTCCCGGAAGATGAGCGCAAATAGCAGGAATTGTTTTACTCGCCTACGGATTGGTCACAAATGGATTCTATAACCGCGATCTCTTCTTGGGATAGATTGTACGCGTCATAAACCAACGCATCAATTCTATTTTCCAGAATCGAGGTATCTTCCGCTGGATTCCGTTTGCGAATATTAATTAACTCATTAACCGCAATTGCCACTTCCTGCTGTTTCTCTACAGAAGAAACAGCTATGGGAAGTAACTTTGCTTGCGCAATCCTAATTTTGGGGAATAACTCGGACTCTGCTTTGAAGCATATTTGATAATAGTACTGCAGCGTTTTGGAGTTAAGGCAAGCTGCTACATATTTCGCATTGAAACGAGCATCTTCAAGAATGACCGAATAGAGGCTCCTATTGCAGTAGATGTGCTCATTCATATATACAGCCATTAGTTGAGCCCCGGTCTCTCTTAAAAGAACTCGTTCTCCATTATAAAATCTTTCTTCCTTAGCATATTCATTCTTTACTGCTGGGGTGATCTGGCGGACTCGCTTGTAGCAATATTTCTCCACATCTGTTCCTGTTATGAAAGGGATCCCTCCGGTAGTTGAAACCTTATCTCTACCGACCTCTAATCCTCGCTGAATTGATGATATCTTTTCAAGTGGCATGCCCCTCCCGATCTTTTCAATGATAGAGTTACCTTTCTTTATCAATTCATCAAAACTCCATGAATGTCCAGCTTGTTTCCGCAAAAGGATTGTGGCTGTCGGCATGTTAACATTTTTGAATACAGCATCTCCTTCATTGCGGAATGCGATGAGGTCTGACTCTGTTTCAAGAAAAGACCTCAGAGAAGAGAACTTTATCCCTTTGACATATAGAGCCCCCGTGATAAAGGAGAGTATCCCGTTGTGCCGCAAGAGTTTTATGGCCAACTCGAAGAAGATGGCATATAATTCAAGACATCCCTTTGTTTGATATTTAGCATAGGGATTGTCTTTTGAAATCACCACATAAGGTGGATTCCCGATGACTATATCAAACCCGGCTTTTCCGTTGCAATCAGACGGTCGATAGCACTACATGGATTCAATGATGCACCGATCCTCATCGGTTAGGCCATAAACTCCATAGAATAGGCTGTCGATTTGTTTTTCCAACTCTGCGGTATCTTCAAAAGGATTAATACTTTTGATTTCCATAATCTTGTCCACGAGACTACATATATCCTCAGAATTATTTATCACATTGGGGATCAAGCTCTTTCGTATCTGAGGGGCTTGAAATTGCAGTGAGCCCAGCATGGATAACCCTCCAAACATGACTTTATACACAAAATTGAAGGTTGAAGAGTTAAAATAGCCAAGGAGGGCGCGAAGATCATAACCTTCAACATCGTATACCATATTTGTGTTGGCTGATGAATACTCTCCTTTAGAATCGTAAAAGACCTCTGGGCATTTTGCTATCTTGGCAAAGATGAGTTTGGGCTTTTTGAAAAGCATCGCTCTCCTCTCGGTCATATAATCAGTTGAAAGATATGGACGCAGGAGTCCTTTACGGATCTTCTTTGTGCCCCAATATGATGCATACCGATTAAGGGTGCCGTTATTCAAAAACTTGAATGAATGCGAATCTGGCGACTCGGATAGGTTGTCTTCGTACACTTCAGCTTCTCCTGCCGTTGAGCATGCGTTAACCTCTGCGTGTTCTTCCAAGATTGAACTCTGATCATAAATCTTAAAGAATAGGTCGGCATAGGTGCTGAGGAGATGCCCCCAGATGTTATTGGGCAAGGCTGTTAAAACTGAACTCGGATAGCGGTGATGGGTAATAATGTCAGTAAGGCTTCGGTAGCTGGTGAAGGTCACCTCCGGCTGTTGTGCCATCCTGCGAATAATCGATACAAGCGTTGAAACGCCTGCCGATTCGAACACCTTAACAGAAGAATAATCTGAGATATGGGCAAGGGAGTGTCCGGAGAGAATATAGCTGCGCAGGCCAATTGCATATTCGGCCGATAAATATTTGGAAGGCGTGATGAAGGCAAGGGTGCCGTTGGAGGTCAACATTGAAAGGCCGAGTTCAATGAAAATGATGTACATATCGTAAGCCCCCGTAGCCGACTGGAATGAGCGTTTATATCCATTTCTAATCTCCTCCGAGAGGATCTTCTTTGCCTCCAGTGCAGAGATATATGGAGGATTTCCGATCACAATATCAAAACCGTTGCAGCCTTGCGGTCGCTATTCTGAATCTTCTCCCTGCTTCAAATATCGGTACAATGTGCAGCGGTGTACTTTTAGCCTTTTTGAAATCTGAGCCTTCGATAGCCCATTGTCTAACATCTTGTGGATTTTATCTCCGCAGTCGTCTAATTTATGCTGACGATTTTTGCTTCCTTCCACCCGACCTAGTTTTGCCCCTTCTGCCTTCTTGCGAGCAAGGGCCTCTTTTGTCCTCTGGCTAATGAGGTTTCTCTCTATTTCCGCAGACAAGCCAAAGGCAAATGCTAACACCTTGCTTTGGATGTCCTCTCCAAGACGATAATTGTCCTTTATCGTCCAGACCTTGCATTCCTTAGTCATGCAAATATTAAGGATCTCCATAATCATGAACAGATTCCTGCCCAGCCTGGATAGTTCGGCACAAATAATAAGGTCGTCTTTCTGTACTCGTTTTAGAAGCTTCCCAAGCTCTCTCTTATCGTAGTTCTTTGTTCCGCTGATGGTTTCCTCAATCCATCCATCGATGTGGAGGTTGTTTTTGATGCAGAAATTATTGATTTCGAACCGCTGGTTCTCAACCGTCTGTTTATCGCTGCTTACTCTGATATAGCCGTAAATCATAAATTATAAGTAATAAAAATGAGAAACACATAAAAACAATGGAATAATCTAAAAAATCCTTAAATTTGCGCTCGAAAAATCTAAAATACGATATGTCTTTAAAATGTGGTATAGTCGGACTGCCTAATGTGGGCAAATCCACCCTTTTCAATTGTATAAGTTCCGGAAAGGCGCAGAGCGCCAATTTTCCATTCTGCACCATAGAGCCGAACTTGGGCTCGACTAACGTTCCGGACAAGCGTCTGGAGGTACTCAGCGAAATCTGTAATCCTGCACGTACCATTCCTGCCACGGTGGACATCGTGGACATCGCGGGTCTGGTAAAGGGCGCAAGCCACGGCGAAGGACTTGGCAATCAGTTCCTCGCGAACATTCGCGAGTGCGACGCCATCCTCCACGTGCTGAGGTGTTTCGACGATGGAAACGTGGTTCACGTAGATGGCTCCGTAGACCCGGTAAGAGATAAGGAGGTAGTCGATACCGAATTGCAGATAAAGGACTTGGAGACGGTAGAGGCCAGATTGGCAAAAGCCGAGAAGGCAGGAAAGGCAGGCGATAAGGAAGCGGCCAAACTAGCATCGGTGCTCAATAGGTACAGGGCTGCACTTCTCGAAGGTCGCTCTTGCAGGAGCGTGGTGCTGAATAACGACGAAGAGGTGCAGATAGCACGCGATCTGTTCCTGCTCACGAACAAGCCGGTAATGTACGTATGTAACGTGGACGACGCTTCAGCCGTAAACGGTAATAAGTACGTAGATGCAGTGCGCGAGGCTGTGAAGGACGAGAATGCCGAGATTCTCATCATATCAGCCAGAACCGAGAGCGAAATCGCCGAGATGGACGACTACGACGACCGTCAGATGTTTCTGGAAGAGATGGGTCTCGAAGAATCCGGAGTGGTTCGCCTGATACAGAGCGCATACCATCTGCTTGGCCTTCAGACCTTCTTCACTGCGGGCTCGGACGAGTGTCGCGCATGGACCATACATAAGGGAGATAAGGCTCCTCGTGCGGCAGGAGTCATTCACACCGACTTCGAAAAGGGTTTCATCCGTGCCGAGGTCATCAAATACGACGATTTCGTGAATCTCAAGACGGAAGCCGCTTGTCGCGCCGCCGGTAAGATGGGAGTCGAGGGAAAGGAATACGTGGTGCAGGACGGCGACATTATGCACTTCCTTTTCAACGTATAAAACGCTATGGAAGTAAGAGCTAAAAAGGCCCTCGGGCAGCATTTCCTAACGGATCAGAGCGTGGCACGTTCCATAGTGGCGGCTCTTTCCGCGAGCGACGTTCAGGATACTCTCGAGATAGGTCCCGGAATGGGCGTTTTGAGCCAATACCTTCTCGCACGCGAGGACATCCGCTTGAAGATGGTGGAGGTGGACGGCGAAAGCGTGGTGTATTTGAGAAATCACTTCCCGGGAATCGAGGGAAAGCTTCTTCAGGCCGACTACCTAAAGCTCGATATGCGTAAGGTGTTCCCTTCTTCCTATAAGGTGATAGGGAATTTCCCATATAACATCTCCTCTCAGATTTTCTTCAAGATTCTGGAAGATAAGGACTTGGTGCCGGAAGTAGTGTGTATGATACAGAAAGAGGTGGCGGACCGCATAGCCGAGGCTCCGGGCACGAAGACCTATGGCATCCTCTCGGTGCTTCTTCAGGCGTGGTACGACATAGAGTATGTGCTTAGCGTGGGTCCGGGCGCATTTTGTCCTCCGCCGAAGGTGCATTCGGCAGTCATAAGGCTAAAACGTAATTCGCGAACCGATTTGGGGTGCGACGAGAAACTCTTCAAGCAAGTGGTCAAGACGGCCTTCAACCAGCGTAGAAAGACCCTGCGTAACGCCCTGAAACCCCTCACTAAAGAGGGTCAGGACACATCGGATCCGATATTTGACCTTCGTGCCGAGAAACTCAGCGTAGAAGAATTTGTCTATTTGACCAATCTCCTTTCGTAGATGGTAAATTCATAGCTTAGTCCGCTTTCTGCATCGGTGCAGGTAGCGGATTTTTCCTTTACTACCCATTTGTCCGGGTTTATCTCAGGGAAAAACGTGTCGGCGTCCTTTACGTCGGTGTGCACGTGCGTGATGTAGAGCAAGTCCATATCGTCTATCGCCGCCTTGTACACGGACGCACCGCCTATTATGAAGCATTTTTCGACGCCTGCCTTCTCGGCCAATTCGTACGCCTGTCCGAAGGATTCTACGCAATCCACGCCCTCGATGGGGTCGCCTCCGGCGTTCAGCACGATGTTAAGACGTCCCGGAAGCGGACGGCCAATGGAGAAATACGTGGTCCTGCCCATAATCACCGGAAATCCTTTAGTCTGTGCCTTGAAATATTTCAAGTCTTCCGAAAGATGCCAAGGCAAATCGCCCTTGACTCCTATTCCATAATTGTCAGCTACTGCTGCTATAAGGCATTTTTTCATACTGCTACAGGGGCTTTTATGGCAGGATATGGGTCGTATCCTTCCAGTGTGAAATCTTCGTATTTGAAATCGAACAGACTCTTCACCTCCGGGTTAAGCTTCATTTGTGGAAGCTGACGCGGAGTGCGGCTCAGCTGCTCCTTTACCTGTTCGAAATGATTAAGGTAGATGTGAGTGTCGCCGGTAGTGTGTATGAATTCGCCCGGCTGGAGTCCGCATACCTGTGCCATCATCATAGTGAGCAGGGCATAGGATGCTATGTTGAACGGAACGCCCAGGAAGGTGTCCGCGCTGCGCTGGTATAATTGGCAGGAAAGACGCCCGTCGGCCACATAGAACTGGAACAGGCAGTGGCAAGGCGGAAGCGCCATCTTGTCTACCTCTCCCGGGTTCCACGCGCACACGAGCATACGGCGGGAATCGGGGTGGTTCTTGATGAGGTCCAGCACTTGGGAGATCTGGTCTACGCTATGTCCGTCAGGTGTGGGAAAGCTGCGCCACTGGTGTCCGTAGACAGGGCCCAGGTCTCCGTTTTCGTCGGCCCACTCGTCCCAGATGGATACCCCATGCTCCTTAAGGTAGTGGATGTTAGTGTCGCCGCTGAGAAACCACAGCAGTTCGTAGATAATGGACTTAAGGTGAACCTTCTTAGTGGTCAGAAGGGGAAATCCTTCCGAAAGGTCGAAGCGCATCTGGTGTCCGAATATGCTTTTAGTTCCGACGCCCGTGCGGTCCGTCTTCACCACGCCTTCATCCATTATGCGCTGCAAAAGTTCCAAATACTGTTTCATCGATAGATTTTATTAGACGAATACAAATGTACGAAAATATTCGTATTATTGTGGTCGTACCCATAATAAGGATATTATGAAGAAAATAGTTATGTCTCTGGCGGCGTTTTGCCTTACTCTTCCTCTTTACGCACAGTTTGTGGTAAATGGGAACGAGAGTGCCTTCACGAAGTGGAACACATTTAAGACGAATGCCTATCAATTCATCTATCCCGCAGGGTGCGATTCTCTGGCGTACTCCTATGCCCACGAGTGGGAAAAGTATAGATTGGCCGTGGGATATAAGGGCGGAGACAATCTTCCCGTAGTGCTTCATCCCTATACCGCTACCTCAAACGGCTTCGTGGTCTGGACTCCGAGCAGGATGGAGATGTTCACGGCTCCGTCTATGTATAGCCCTGAACCCGTTCCGTGGCACACTCTTCTCGCCATTCACGAAAACAGGCACGTAAGTCAGATGCAGTTCCTTCGACTTCCCCCATTCCGATGGACCGAAAGATGGTTCGGAGAATTGTTGGCAGGGCCGTTATGTACGCTATATAGCACTTCTATGTTTATGGAGGGCGATGCAGTCGCTACCGAAACGGCTCTTACGTCATCGGGACGAGGCCGCAGCGCCGACTTTTTGGAGTATTTCAGGGTGTGCTTCGAAAATGGCGACTTGAGAGACTTCGACAGATGGCGTTTCGGCTCGCAAAAATACTATACCCCGGACTATTATAAGATAGGATATCTTACTGTGGCAGGTATGGGACTTGGCCCTCACGGCGAGTTCTTCGACAACACCCTTAGACCTCGCTTTCACGGATTCGCCCGGGAAATGCAGCAGGATTGGCAGGAAGACACGAGATCGCGCGCTCCGTTCCAGCCGTACAGCGAGCTTACGAAGGACGAGAGCTTCTATGTGTCCTATTCGGGTCTGGTTCCCTTCGAAGGGAAGATTTATGCGGTGAAGGCAGGATTGGCCGACAATGCCCGTATCGTCTCGCTCGACCCGGCTACCGGGAAGGTTAGAAAGTCGCGGCTTACCTCTGCCGATTCCAGGCTTATCGCCGGCGATGGGAAGTTGTACTGGACCGAGGAGATTCCTGACTTGCGCTGGGAGGTGCAGTCCACATCGGCATTGCGCTCGCTCAAGGGCTCGTCCATCCGCACTGAAATAGGAGGGCGCAGGCTCTATAATCCGGCCTATGAGGCGGGCCAATTGGCACTTGTGGAGAATATGACGGACGGAAGCTGCTATGTGCGCGTGTATGAGACGGCCGGGATGATGGAGGTGGCGTCGTACAGGGCTCCGTCGGGGCTGCAGGTGCTTGAGCCGGTCTGGGTGAATGGGCATCTGTTTGCTAGTGCCATGAATGACGATGGCCAATTGATTTGCGACGTCGAGGATGGATTTGCGGTTAGATTGGCATCTAGTCCGGTGGCTATCAATCATCTGTCGAGCGAAGACGGGAAGGTGGTGTTTACTTCGGATCGCACCGGCGTAAACGAGATGTATTCGCTGGATGTGCAGAGCGGTGTCGTATGCCAATTGACCAATCTTCCTCAAGGAGGTCGCGATTTCGTGTTCAGTGGGGATAGCCTTTACTTCACGGTACTCTCTCCGCTTGGCCGGAATATCTGCGTGACGCACAGGAGTGCCCTACCTGTAAGGGAGGTGGATTTTTCGAAGAGGCATTCCTATAAGATGGCGGATTCTCTTAGCCGCAATGTGCAGAGGGAGTGGATAAACGAGAAATTCATTCGAATCGATGCTCCTCGGGAGTATACGAAAAGGGATAACATAGCGAGGGTGCATTCGTATATTCCGTTCCTGTATCTTGACACCGACGAATTGCTTACGATTTCTTCCGAACAACTCTATATGGATGCGGGTTTAGGTGCGACATTCTTTTTCCAGAATAACCTAAGTACTTTTTCAGGAAGCGCAGGGCCCAAGTTTATTTTCGCCGAGGATGATTCTACCATAGGATTTGGTGCCAATATGACTTACCGGGGTCTCTATCCTGTCTTTGAACTCAAGACGATGCTGACACCGCAGAGAATTTATGGGAATTTGAGGTCGTATATTCCTTTGAATTTCTCGCGTAACGGCTGGAGTACGGGCGTGATTCCTATGGCGTCGTTCGAATATCTCGATGCTGTCCAAAAAGACGTGGTGTCCAAGACGTGGATACTTAGAAGCGTGACCTCGCTAGGGGTGAGAGCCTATACCATTCTTCCGAAGCGTAATAGCAACATCTTCCCGCGCCTGGGAATAGGCGCGTATTGTGGAGCGGATTACCATCTGATATTTGACGACAAGCATAGGCCTCAGCCTCGATTGTCGCTCTATGGATATCTTCCGGGTGTGGCAAAAACTCACGGTATAGCGTGGAGTGCCTCTACTAAAGGCAATTACATCTTCACTAAGGATACATACACGATAGATGTCCGTAACAGCAACCTTTCGGTTCGCTATGGTCTTCCTTTCGCTTTCGCCGGAAGTTCTTTGTTCTCCCCTCTTTTCTATTTCAAGAATTTGGAACTTATCCCGTTCTACGAATTCGAAAGGGACGATTACCTGTTACAGGAAACGGGATATAAAACCGTGGAGATGAGACATTCGTTCGGCTCGTATGTAAATATAGTGTTGGGTAATCTTTTCTGTTTGCCTTACGATTTTAGGCTGGGAGTGAAGTGCGGGTATAACACTTCTATGGGAATGTTTTGTAACTTAGCGCTCAATTATGATTTGTAATAAGTGTGGAAAGTCTTTTGAGTCAGGATTGGCCAGAAGCGTGAATGTGTCTCGGAATCCCGAGTTGAAGCAGCAGATTCTCGACGGAACGTACTTCTTGTCTGCTTGTCCTTATTGTGGGCAGGTGAATTTGGATGACGGGGAGTTCCTGTATAACGACCCGAGCGAGCGCGTGCTTATCGTTATGAGTAAGATCGCGATGTCGTCGCCGGGGCTGGAGGGTTATACCTGTCGTCGCGTGTGCTCCGTGGGTGAGATGATAGAGAAAATAAAGATTTTCGATGCCGGGCTTAGCGATGTCGCCATCGAAATATGCAAATTCGTCACGATGCAGGAGCTCGGCAGGGACGTTTCCCTTAAATTCTATAAGATGGAGGGAACGGACGGGGAGTTGACGTTTGCCTATCCGGAAAAGGGGCAGATGCAGATGCTGGAAATTGGCCAGAACGTCTATGCCGACGCTCTGGGGATTCTTTCTCGTAATCCGGAGCTTGAGAATGAGGCGGGCGGATTGGCCAAGATAGACCAGGAATGGCTTTCGCGCTTCTTTAGATAAGCCTCTTGATGTCTTCGAGGGTGTCGGCCACTTTTATCATATCGCGCCACGAGCCTCGAATCATCCCTTTTCGTGCCATGTCTTCCAAAAGGGCTATCAGGTAATCCCAGAAGCCTTTCATATTATAGAGTATGACTTTTTTGTCGTGGTAGCCTATGCTTTTCGAGGCTGCCATGCAGAAGATTTCGTCCAGCGTGCCGACTCCGCCGGGAAGTGCTATCGCCACATCGCACTCCTTTACCATAATGTCCTTACGGTCGCTCAGGGTCCGGGACGGGATGTTTTCATCGAGGTATTCCGAGACTTTGCCGCCTTTTTCGAGCAGGGTGGGCACTACTCCTATGGTGTGTCCTCCGTGTTCCTTTACGGCGCGGGCTGCGCATTGCATAAGGCCTTGATTTGACCCTCCGAATATCAGTGCGTGGTGATTTTCGGCCATCCAAGCTCCCAATTCTTCCGTCATCTTGAAGAATTCCGGATCGATGTTTTCATTAGCCGAGCAAAATACTGCAATTCTCATTTTTTTAATCTCTTGGACTATTTGCGAAGATAGTAAAAGAAATTTATCCTCGAAAATCTATCACAAATCTTTACCAACGATTTTAAAATCGAATGATGGTAAAAATTTAGTGTGGATATTGGAATTGATATTAAAAAAGTTTAGATTTGTAATTCGACACACACAAAAACTAATAATAAGATGAAAGAGTATTCAAAAAATGACATTAGAAACGTGGTACTGCTTGGCGCTACCAAGTCGGGTAAAACCACGTTATCTGAAGCTATGCTTTTCGAGGGCAAGGTTATCGACAGACGCGGAACCGTAGAGGATAAGAATACGGTCTCAGATAATAATGAACTTGAAAAGCTGAATCAAAGATCAATTTATGCGACTCCGCTTTACGCAGAGTTTATGAACAAGAAGATCAATATCATAGATGCTCCTGGTTCAGACGATTTCATCGGAGGTGCCATCTCGGCTTTCAAGGTATGTGAGAATGGTATTCTCGTGGTTAATGCTCAGCAGGGTGTGGAAGTGGGCACCAGAGGTTTGCTTCGCCATGCTGATAAGTACAACATTCCTCTCGTAATCGCAGTTAACCAGCTCGACGGCGACAAGGCTGACTGGGAGATGACATTGGCATCCATCAAGGAGGAATTGGGAAAGAACAAGATTATTCCTATCCAGTTCCCTACGAAGGTAGGAGCTGCATTCGACGGATTTGTCGACGTCCTTACTATGAAATATTACCATTTCAAGGACGAAAATGGTACCCGTGAAGACCTGGATATTCCTGCAGAATTAATGGACGAGGCAGAGTTGGCCCGTCAGGAATTGATAGAGAAGGCGGCAGAATTCGACGACACCCTTATGGAGAAGTTCTTCGAAGTAGGTTCGCTTACCGAAGACGAAATCCGTGCGGGACTTGCCGTAGGAATCAAGAATAGGGAAGTGTTCCCTATTATGTGCGTGAGTGCAAAGAAAGATATCGGCGTGAAGCGTCTCCTCGAATTTACGAAGAACGTTTCTGTGGCTCCTCAGGTGGACGAGACTCAGCCGGCATCTTTATTCATATATCAAAACGACGTGGAACCGCACGTAGGTGAGGTTTCTTACTTCAAGGTTATGTCCGGAGTAGTCAGCGCAGGTTCCGAGTATGAGGACCCTAAGACCTTTAATAAAGAGAAGTTCTCTTCCATCTATGCAGTGGCAGGAAACAAGAGGGAGCCTGTTCAGAACTTGCACGCCGGAGATTTCGGTTGTGTGGTCAAGCTTAAGAACGGCAAGTCTAACACTACCCTCTGCGCTCCCGGAGCCGGCATCTCTTACGAGAGAATCGTCTTCCCTGCACCTAAGTATCGTTGTGCCATCAAGGCGAAGGTACAGCAGGACGAGCAGAAACTCGGCGACGCCCTTAAGAAGATTGCCAATCAGGACCCTACCGTAGTGGTAGAGTACTCGAAGGAGCTTCGCCAGACCATCCTCAGCGGAAACGGTGAGCAGCACATAAATATGGTCAAGTGGCGCATTAATAACGAGTTCGGCATCGACGTAGAGCTCTTCGCCCCGAAGGTGCCTTATCGCGAGACCATCACTAAGGTGGCAAATGCTCAGTATCGCCATAAGAAGCAGTCCGGTGGTGCCGGCCAATTCGGTGAGGTGCATTTGCTCGTTTGCCCTGCGGAAGGCGAGTTGAAGACCAAGTTTATGATCGACGGAAAGGATACTCAGCTTAACGTCAAGACTTCTGAGACCGTAGACCTCGATTGGGGTGGAAAGCTCGAATTCTATAACTGCGTGGTAGGTGGCGCCATCGACCTCGGATTTATGCCGGCCATCCTTAAGGGTATTAAGGACAAGATGGTGGAAGGCCCTCTTACGGGCTCATACGCACGAGACATCAGAGTATTCGTTTACGACGGTAAGATGCACCCGGTAGATTCTAAGGAAATCGCGTTCATCATTGCAGGACGTAACGCCTTCAAGGAGGCCTTCCGTAATGCAGGTCCGAAGATTCTCGAACCTATCTATAACGTGGAGATTATGACCCCTGGCGAATATCAGGGAGCTGTGATGTCCGACCTTCAGAATCGTCGCGGTATTCTCGGAGACCTCGGAACCGACAAGGGATTCTCCGTACTTAAGGCACGAGTTCCGCTTGCAGAGCTTTACCGTTATTCGACAGTCCTTAGCTCGTTGACTTCGGGTTCTGCTACGTTCACTATGGAATTTGCGGACTATCAGCCGGTTCCTGGTGACGTTCAGGCTAAACTCCTCGCTGAATACGCAGCACAGGATACTGAAGACGAATAGTCATTCATACACTCATAATAACGCGCCGACCCTCAAAAGGGGCCGGCGTTTTGATTTTTGAAAATAATCGCTATCTTTGTGATTGATAACACTTAAAGATTTAACTATTATGTCACGGAACCACACGCATAAATGGTCAGCCACCATTCTTATGGCAGCGATTCTATTCGTAGTGTCGTCTTGTGATGGTGTTACTCCGGGAGGGCCTGGACAGGAGCTTCCGGAAGTGATTTTACCTCAAACGGAATTTAACGTCCCTTTTATGGGAGGTGAAGTTGAAGTGTCGTTTGTTCCTCTAACCTCGTGGAAAGTTTCTTGTAATGCCCATTTCATCACTTTTGACAAGACCGGTGGAGAGAAATCGGAAGAGATAACCACGCTTAAGATAAAGGTTCTGCCTAATCCGGATACAAAAAAACGTCAGGCAGAGGTGGAACTGGAATTTGAGAATAACGACATTACTCTAATTGTCAGTCAGGAAGGAGCTCCGGGAGACATAGATCCTCCGGTAGGCGGCGATTCTGACTTGTCTTCAGGAACCGAGGATGTAATTCCCGGTCTATCGATTTAAACCACTTTAAATTATTATCATTATGAAAAAGCAATTTTTATTCGGCTTCGCCTTAGTGGGAATGATGGTTTCCTGCCAGATGGAAGGATTGGTGGAAAAACCTAGCGAGAACGCCGAATCAGCAGTGGTGTTTTCGGCATCGCTTGCTCCCGAAACTAAAACATATCTCGACTATGACGTGTCGTCCGGAGTCTATAAGGTCAAATGGGACGAATCGGATATCATAGGCGTATTGAGTATCGGCGCCGATGGGGTCAGTAAGTTTGAAAAATGTAATATCATAAATGGTGTCGGCACCACGGTGGCCAAATTTGCCGGTTCCAATAAGGGCGAAGAATATATCGCCGCATACGGAGCGTGGTCTTTCAACCCAGCGGAAAAATCGGTATACTATAAGATATATTCCAACCAGTATTCTCGTTTAGACGGGAAGAATGTGGATGCCGGTCTTTTCCCTATGTATGCCCGTAGTAAGGATGAGCGCCTGGAGTTCAAGAATTTGGCTTCCGTCCTGAAAATAAGCCTTAAGGGCGATGCCTTCATCCAAACCATAAAGGTGGAGGCTAATGACGAGACCATTCCTATGTCCGGAGACGGAGATGTAGTCATAGGAGAAGATGGTCTGCCTTCATTGGTAATGAGAAGGGATTCTACGGCATCTCCTTCCATCACATATTTCGACGACGGCCGTCGTCTAAGCGAGACTGCCGTGACGGACTTCTATATAGTCCTTTCTCCTCAGAATTACAAGGGAGGCTTAACCATTACCATTAATTCCAGGACAGGAAGTATGACTAAGGTCATCGATTCCGACGTACTTATGTCGCGTTCTGAGATGAGGGCGATTCTTCCTTTCAGATATGAAGACCAAGTAAAGCACGAATGGTCGCTTTTGACTCCTATGTCAAATGGCTGGGGAATAGTGGCTAATCTTACCGAGTCGGACGGTTATTATGTAGCGGACGGCGTGACGATGAGCGCATCGAACGACTATGTTTTCGTGGCCAATTTGTCCTTCAACCTACATATGGGCGGTAATATGCAGAATAATGTGGTACAACCTAACGTGTTGTCGGAGTTGCCTTTCAATTCTTATACTACTTTCAGACTGGCCAAGGACGGAAAATATAACATAAAACTTTTCCCTAAGGAAAGCAAGGCCCTTTTCGCCACTTCGGAAACTGTTGTCTGTGAGAATCTCGAGGCTGTGAAAGCGCTACCGGACAACACCCCGGTAGAAGCAACGGGCATAATCGTAGGAGTGAATGCCAGAGGATTTGTGATGAACATAAGCGATTATTGGGGGAATTGCGTCTATGTATACTTGGGCGAGAACGGTTCCACATATAAGCCTGTTCTGGGTAACAAGGTGAAGGTAACGGCGGTAAAGAAAACATATCGAAACTTTCCTGAGATATCGAACATAAAGTCGATAGATGTTTTGGACGATACGGAAAGGGATTTTGGATATGGCGGTTTCTATAATCTTTTATCTTCGGAGGCCTTCCAAAACTTCGAAATCGACAAATGTGAATACATCAAGTATAAGGGTACGCTAGTTAAGGAAGGTATATATTGGGTGGTAAAGGTAGAAGGCTCGTCGCTGCAGGGTATTCTGGAATGGCCTATAGAGGATTTGACCTCATATCAGAATCAACTGGTATTAGTGGAGGGCTGGTTCTTGGGCAATAGCACTTCACCTTCAGGAGTCACCCAAAGGCATACCCTCCTTAAAATCATAAAGACTTCTTCCGGCGAAGGCTCTACCGAGGATGTGGTTCCGGGTCAGGATATCATCATAGGAGGTGGCCCTGAAAAAATAGGAGAGTAGGCCAGAATTTTGTATATTCGCGCTATATGACAGTGCGAGATATACAAAACATCATAGAATCTGCAGCTCCGCTGGGGCTGCAGGAATCTTATGACAATTCCGGACTTCAAGTCGGAAGGGAAAACGATGAGGTGAAGGGCATATTGGTGTGCCTGGACATTACCGAAGAAGTGATAGACGAAGCAGCCCGAAAGGGATGTAACCTGGTGGTGTCGCACCATCCCATTCTCTTCAAGTCTTTGAGATGCGTCTCTGATAGAACGCCTCAGCAGCGCTGTGTCTGTGATGCGATAAGTAAAGGCATTGCCCTTTATTCCGCTCACACTAATCTGGACAACGCTCGCGGGGGCGTTAACTTTGAGATTGCCGAAAGGATTGGCCTGAAAAAACTCGAGTGGTTGCTGCCGATCCCGGGGCAGGATGCGGGAAGCGGAGTCGTGGGCGAATTGGCCGAAAGCATGGAGGCAGAAGCGTTTCTACAGCACTTGAAGGCGATTTTTAAGGTAGAGGCCTTGCGCTGCACCGACCCTAAGGGAAAGCAGGTTAGAAAGGTGGCTCTCTGTGGCGGAGCAGGGTCTTTCCTTATTTCGGAGGCGCAGGCGAAGGGTGTGGATTGCTTTATCACGGGCGAGATTCATTACCACGATTATTTCGATGCGCAGCATCTTTTGCTCGTGAGTCTGGGACATTACGAAAGTGAGCAGTACACTGTGGATTTGCTCGTTAGGATGCTCGAAAGGGAGTGTCCGGGCGTTCGCGTGGAGGCTACTCAGTTAAACACAAATCCCATCGTGACATTATGAAAAGAAGGTTTATAGCTCTTGGCCTCTTTCTCGTGGCGGTGATTGGCGTAGACGCACAGTCGATTCCTAAGCTAAAGCGCGCCGACGAGATAATGACGGGCTCCTTTCCGAATGGGATGGATTACTATTTCGTGGCCAATACCCCAGTGGCCGGCCGCGCGGATTTCGCACTTCTGCAGATAGGTGATTTTTCTGCCGAGGAGAGCCGTAACGGATTTGAAGAGCTAGACCATATAAATGCCGAAAATTTCCTTTTGAACCACGGCGTGCCGTACACCGAAGACGGATTCGTGTCTTATTATGACGGCGCCAGGGTCTTCCGCTTTCCGGATGTAAATGTTAAGGATAAGTACACTGCGGACAGCACATTTCTTATGATGCTGGACTTTATGCAGCTTTCCGACGGCCCACAGACGGTCATCGTGTGCGGAGACATCGATAAGAACAAGTTTCAGGACAGGTTTTCCACGCTTAGTCTCGTGGTCCCTAAACTTCGCGACATAGAGTATGAGAGTTCGATTCCTAAGGATGGTTCCGTATTCAGGAACGACGCCGACAGGGGACGTGTAGTGCTCTCATTCCAGCAGGGAACGGCTAATCGCGAGCAAGCGGGAACTGCGGTGCCGCTGGTTTCGGAGTATCTTTTCCTTCAATTCCGTAACATTCTGTGCGACAGAATTAAACTCGCATTTACGGAAGAGCGGATTCCATTCTATATGGACATCTCCTCGAACGAGATAAAAGTCTTTTTCGACGTCGAATTCGAAGACAGGGCACAAGGTATAATTAATGAGGCCTTGGCCGATTTGGCCAATTGCGGCACCACCGGCGAGGAGCTTACCTACGCGAAGAATCTGGCCCTCCCGGACATTATCGCGAACGGACTTAAATTAGGCAAACCTAATTCCTTCTATGTAGACAAGTGCATATCGGCCATATTGACCGGTAGTAACTTGGCATCGGAAGAGACCATTAAGAACTTCTTCTCCCGTAGAAAGATTTCGGCTAAAAGGGACCTCGAGCTTTTTAACAATTACGCTTCCGCCCTTTTGGGAGGCGAGTATGAATTTCAGGAAGAATTCAAATATAAGAGGCAGTCTTATCCGGACATAAATGCGGCGCTAAAGGTGAATGCGCGTAGCGGAGTAAAGCTGGTAAATACCACTACCGACCCTCTCACGGGAGGAAAGCACTGGATGTTCAATAACGGCATCAAGGTGGTATATAAGTACTTGCCTAATGCCGACGGCTTCGATTTCTGTCTGGCTCTAAGAGGCGGCGCGTCTTCGATGAATACCCTTCATCAGGGGGAGAGCCGTTTTCTTCCGGATATGTTCTATCTAAACCGCTATGCAGGGATAGAAGGCCAGGAGTTCAACCAGATGCTTCGGATGAAGGGCATAGAGATTAATGGCGACGTAACTCTCGAAAATACGGTTCTGGGAATAAAGGCTCCGTCTGAGGAGCTCGAGACCGTAATGAAGGCAGTGCTTAAAATCGCCTATGACCGCACTCCGGACGACATGGCTTTCGAATTTTACAGGGAATGCAGCAGGTTGCGTTCCGACACCCAGCTTCCGGCCATCTATTCCGTGATGGACAGCCTAATGTGTCCTACTTATGAATATCACGCGAATAGTTCTGCCAGAAACATAAAGGACGGACTTCTGGAACGTTCTAACGAGTTTTATCGCCAGAGATTCTCGAATATGAGCGACGGAGTGTTCATATTCATAGGAAACATAAGAGAAGCGGAGCTTCTTTCCGTCTTGACCAAATATCTGGGTATGTTCGACACTTCGGGTCCTTATGCCCTTCGCGAACGGGTCCAATACGATTTCTATAGCGGTCGTACTACCTATATAGTGAATGGAGACGAGCCAAGCGTGAACTTGGCGGCGACGGGGCTCATTCCTGTGACGATAGAAGATTATCTTACCTTCCTGCTGGCACAGGAAGCTGTCCGTAGGCAATTCGCGAAGAGTCTTTTCCCTGTGGGAATGTATTCGCAGGTGAGCGGCAGACTGGACATAGCGCCGGTGGAGAGGTTTACCTTCTACATAACGCTGCGCCCTTGCGCCCAGGACGGACTTCCGGAAGGGGTGAGCGTCCAAGACCCTATGGAGGCCATAAATGTAGTGCGTGAGGAGTTCTCCAAGATGCAGTATATGGTCATAACCGACGAGGAATTCGCCAGTTATAAGGACATAGTGCGACGCCAGATAGAGTCTTCTCTGTCTTCGCCTCAGGGACTTATGGAGTATGCGGTGTGCCGTTACTCCAATGGTCGTGACCTAACTTCGAACTATAAGAAGATTTTGGATTCGATAGTAATAGATGATGTGAGGTGGATTCTGGAGGAGATTATTTCCTCCGGAATAGTAGAGTATATAGTAAAATAATGTTAGACAATAGATTCGGAACGATTATCGAAATAGGGGACATTCTCGTGAGCGAGAATGTGATAAGCGAGTTTTTCGCTTGTGACTACCCTAAGTGTAAGGGAGTGTGCTGTGTAGAGGGCGATAGCGGAGCTCCTGTACTCGAAGAGGAACTCGAAGGACTCGAGGAGGATTATCCGGAGTACTCCGCATTTATGAGCGAAGAAGGGAAAGAGTCAATCGAGGAAAATGGCTTTTTTACCATAGACCGCGACGGAGACATAGTGACTCCGCTTATGAAATGCTCTCCCGAATGTGCTTATACGCACTTTCTTCCGGACGGTTCTTGTCTATGTGCCATAGAGTGTGCGCATAAGAAAAAGCCTATTTCCTGTAGTCTCTATCCCATAAGGGTAACCGAATTGGGCGGGGGCAGGATAGCACTTAACCTGCACAGGTGGAATATCTGTAAGGATGCTTTCCGTAAGGGGCGCGAAGAAAAGATTAGAGTGTACCGGTTCCTGAAAGAGCCGCTGACCAGAGCGTATGGGCGCGATTTCTACGAGGCCCTCGACGCTGCAGCCAAACACATATTAGGCTTATGAACAAGTATTTCGAAAGAATAGAGCGCTTGCGTTCGTTAATGCGCGCGAAAGATTGGGATGCTGTCGTAATCTACGGCACCGACCCGCATTTCAGTGAATATCCGGCACTGCGCTGGAAACAGATCGAATGGTTGACCGGATTTACCGGCGAGGCAGCCGACGTGGTAGTCACATTGGACGATGCAGGACTCTGGACCGACAGCCGCTATTTTATTCAGGCAGAGGCCCAATTGGCAGGAACGGGAGTCTCCCTTCACAAGACCAGAATTCCGGGTGCCGTGAGCATCGAGGATTGGCTTCTCGAAGAGATGGGCTGGGAAAATGTAAATGTCGCCATCGATTCTTTCTGCACTTCGGTCAGCAGTCAGTGCGCTCTTATGGCCAATTTTAACGTAGTGGGCATCCCCGACCTGCTGTCTCCACTGTGGGAAGACCGCCCAGGGATAGTTCAGACGCCGATTTTCTGTGTGAATCCGGGCGAGAGCATGGAGGAGAAGGTGGCGTGGCTGCGAGAGGAAATGACGAAGGAAGGAGTGGAGTACGTGCTGATTTCGTCACTTGACGAGATCGCGTGGCTGCTTAACGTTCGCGCCGGTGACATCGATTATACTCCGGTGGTGATTTCCTATCTGCTGGTAGGGCTCGAGGATATCAAGTGGTTCGTAATCAGGGACACGATAGAGGACGAGGGAACTTCGCAGGCTCTGGCCTATCTCTCGGAAAGAGGCGTGCAGTGCCTCTCCTACGACGAGGTGACCATCGAATTGCGCTCATTGGAAGGTGTTTGGGTAGATAGGGATACGCTTAACGTGGAGCTGAACTCGTCGCTCGTAGAGCCTCATTATGCTTCCCTTCCCATTCAGCAGAGAAAGGCGGTGAAGAATCCGGTAGAGATAGACAATATGCGCCGATGTCATCTTCGGGACGGCGTGGCTATGGAAAAGTTTTTCTATTGGCTCGAAAAAAGTCTGGAAAACGGCACCAGGATAAGCGAGTGGGATGCTTCCGTGCGTCTCGGCGAATATCGCAGGGAGATAGAAGACTATGTCGAGGACAGTTTTGAGACCATCTCGGCTTTCGGAAAGGGTGCGGCGCTTCCGCATTACCACACGCCGAACGTGAATGCACCGCTTCTCGAGCCTTACGGCTTGTATCTTAATGATTCAGGTGGCCAATTCCTAAGCGGTACTACCGACATCACGCGCACTATCCCGCTCGGAGAGTGCTCGCCGATGCAGCGTAGGGAATATACGCTGGTGCTCAAGTCGCACATTGACCTCGCGACGTCACTCTTCCCTTCCGGAACTCCGGGATGCAGGGTGGATGCTGCTGCGAGAATGCCTCTGTGGAGGGAAAAACTGGATTTCGGTCACGGAACGGGCCACGGAGTGGGTTACTTCCTGGGCGTTCACGAAGGGCCTGCCCATATACGCCAGAATATGAGTTCCGCAGGACTGTTCGAGGGGATGATTACATCCATAGAGCCCGGCATCTATCGCGAGGGGCTGTATGGCATAAGACACGAGAATCTCTACTTGATAGCGGATGCCGGAGAAAATGAATTCGGACATTTTTTGAAGTTCGAGCCGCTCACGCTATGCCATTTCGACACGTCCATTCTGGATTTGTCACTTCTCGACGAGTGGGAAATCGAATGGCTAAACAACTATAACCAGCGCGTCTACGAGAGTGTAGGTCCGTTTCTTGAAGAAGACATTCGCGAGTGGTTGAAAGAGAAGACATCCGAGATTAGGAAGTAAGTTAAATTTTTTATAATTTTGTGGTTCTGGTTTCGAACCACAGATAGGAAATAAATGTTTAATAAAGATATGAAGAAGTTTTTAATCTCTGTCTGCTCACTGTTTGCTGCAGTGGCAGTAGCAAGTGCACAAGACGTAAACCAAGCGACCGATTTTTATAACAACGCCGTGAGTTACTACTCTAACGGTAATTTGGCTTCCGCTATCGAGAGTTTTAAGAAAGCACACGAAATCGCCAAGCAGTGCGGTGACGATGGCGCTGAAATAGTAGTGGACTGCGAAACATACATCCCTAAGCTGGGAATGGACCTCGCTAAGGATATGGTAGCAGAAGGTAACTACGAGGGTGGAGTGGCTAAGCTTTCTGAGATAGCTGCTCTGTGCGAGTCTATGGGACTTACCGATGAGGTAGAGAAAATCAACAAGATGAAGCCTCAGTTCTATATGCAGCAGGGTAACAAGGCCGTAAAGGCTAAGGATTACGCCGGTGCAGTAAAGGCTTTCGATAACGTTCTCGCTCTCGACCCGGCTAACGGAAAGGCTGCTCTCCTCAAGGGACAGATTCTTCTTTCTACTAATAATGTAGACGCGGCTAAGGCTGCTCTCGAATTGGCAGCGAAGAATGGTCAGGAGAAGGCTGCTAACCGTCAGCTTGCTAACCTTTATGTAAAGCAGGCTAAGGCAGCGAGTGGCGCTAAGAACTACGCTAAGGCTCTCGAGTTCGCTAACCAGGCCATCTCGTATGACCCTACCGAGGCTAATGCATATTATTTAGGTGGTATCGCAGCTCAGGCATTGAAAAAGAACACGGAAGCTATCTCCCTGTTCGAGAACTATCTCGTCCTTAAGCCTGCAGCAAGTAATTCACAGGCTGTCCGTCAGGTAGTTGAAGCCCTTAAGAAAGGGAACAAGCCTGCTGAAGAAGAGGACTAATAATGCGACAGATTGAACTTCTCGCTCCTGCGAGAAATGCAGATATCGGCATCGCGGCTATAGACTGCGGTGCCGATGCTGTGTATATAGCAGGGCCGGAGTTCGGTGCGCGAAAAGATGCCGGTAACCCCATTTCGGAGATAGAGCGCCTGTGCCGGTATGCTTCGAAATTTGGCGCCAGGGTCTTCGTGACCTTTAACATACTCCTGCGCGACGATGAGCTCGAAAGTGCTCATTCTCAGATGCTTCTATGCCAATCCGCCGGTGCCTCGGCCTTCATAATCCGAGATCCGCGGCTTTGTCTATTCCCGGATATCACCATCCCCCTTCACGCTTCCACGCAGTGCTCCATAAGGGACGTACAGCGTGCGCGCCTCTTCGAAAAGGCCGGATGCGGCAGAGTGGTGCTTGAAAGGGAGTTGGACTTGGCTCAGATAAGGGAAATCTGTAACGACGTGAACGTGGAGGTGGAGGCATTCGTGCACGGCGCGCTTTGCGTGTGCTATTCGGGCGTATGCACTCTGTCTGAGCGACTTACCGGACGTAGTGCCGACCGTGGCGAGTGTATCCAAGCCTGCAGAAACCTTTACGACCTGGTCGACGACAGCGGACGTGTCTGGTTGAAGAACAAGGCATTGCTCTCACTGAAGGACCTTAATCTCTCCCGGCAGCTGGAGTCTCTACTCGATGCCGGGGTCACTTCTCTGAAAATCGAAGGCCGTCTGAAAAACATCTCCTATGTGCGAAATGTCGTGCGCGCCTATTCGCTGCGCCTCGACGAGATCATCGCAAGACACCCCGGACTCTACCGAAGAGCCTCCTGGGGGCGCGTGGAACGAGGGTTTACCCCTTCGCTCGACAAGACCTTCAACCGCGGATACACTTCCCTGCTTTTAGGGAATACCGATTCTTCCCTGGCCAATTTCGACGCCCCCAAATCGATGGGTGAGCGACTTGGGAAAGTCCGTGCGGTGAGGGTATTGGCCAATTCCGAACTCGAATTGACGCTCGATGGGGCCGCTCTCGAACTGCGAAACGGAGATGGATTCGCATTCGTGCGTGGCGAGCAAAACGTGGGTTTCAGAGGAGATGTCTGCTCGGGTAACAAGATAATTTGCAAGAAGGTACAGGGCCTGTCCGTAGGAGCCGTACTGTATCGAAACTATAGCGTGGCCTTCGAGTCGGAGATGGAATTGCACCCTTGCAAGCGTTTCCTGTCGGTCGCGCTGGATTACCGCTCTTCCGAAAAGGATGGAATGCTCGACGTGACCTTTTCTGCCCTGAGCGAAGACGGACGTAAGGCCGAAGTGAGCCTTTCGGGTCTTGAAAAGGCGCTGAATCGCCAGCGGGAGAGCGAGGTCTATGCCGCTCAGCTCGAAAAGCACAGCTCTGTTTTCAGCTTTGCGCTTAATCCGATAGGGGTTGAATGCGAATTGGCCTACCTGAGTATGTCTGCGCTCAATGGGGTGCGCAGAAGCCTATCGGACGCACTGGAGTCGCAACCGTGCGGTGAAATCCCTATGCTTAACCCTTCCGAAAGGGAGCCTGTCGAGTACGACACGACCCGTCGCGAGGGAGAAGTGATGCGCTCGAAGTACTGCATCCGCCGCGAAATCTCCCAGTGCCTCAAGTCCGGAGGCCGAAAGGGCGCGCTTTATCTCGAAAACAATGGCCGCCGCTTCCCCTTACGCTTCGACTGCTCCGCCTGCGAAATGGCAGTTCTGGAGGAATAGCTCCATTTTTTAATCCAAAATTATTATTCTTGCGATATTTGAGTTATATTTGTACGCTTTTAACGAAACAAATAAAAAGATACAAGATATGTTCATGTTAAACTCTTCAATCGGCAAGAAGTTCGTGCAGGCTGTCAGCGGCGCGTTTCTTATCCTTTTCTTGCTTCTTCACGCAACTATCAACTTTTTTTCAGTAATTGACTCCTTTACCGGAAAATACGGTGTCGTAGCACTTGACGACAAGTTATTCTCCGCCGGCGATGGTCTTTTCAAACTCGGTTGCGACTTTATGTCTACTCCTATCATCAGCATCATGGTTCCGGTATTGGCACTCGGTTTCGCTCTCCATATCATCTGGGGATGCTGGTTGACAGCGAGAAACGTAATGGCACGAGGCGGAATCAAACGCTATGAGGTTAAGTCGAAGGCTGCCGCAGATTCTTGGTCGTCTAGGAATATGTTCGTTCTCGGTATCGTGGTTCTCGGATTCATCGTTTTCCATCTTACTCACTTCTGGGCTAAGATGCAGATGCCGGAACTTTTGGGATTAGGCACTTATGTAGATAACCCATACCTCCTTTTGAGCCTTACATTCGGTAAGTGGTGGATTCTCCTACTCTACATCGTATGGTTCATCGCAATCTGGTTCCACCTTACACACGGATTCTGGAGTATGTTCCAGACCATCGGTTGGAATAATGGTATCTGGTTTAAGAGACTTAAGGTTATCGGTTGTATTTTCTCAACCCTTATCTGCGTAGCTTTCATCGCTGTAGCTATTAACGCAGCTATCCAGGCTCCTGCAGTATTGGCAAACATTTAATCAGTGCTTCCGATGAAGATCGGAGACATCGATCTGGGCAGACGCCCTCTGTTATTGGCACCTATGGAAGATGTTACAGATGCATCGTTCCGTATATTGTGCAGGGAGCAGGGGGCGGCTGCCGTATATACCGAGTTCGTGCCAAGCGATGCTCTGGTTCGCGACGTCGAGAAGTCGATAGCGAAGATGCGGACCCTCGAAGAAGAGGCGCCGGTGGGCATACAGATTTACGGACACATTCCCGAGGCTATGGTCGAAGCGGCCAAGATGGCAGAGAATGCGGCCGAGATAGCCGGTGGGCACGGTGCGGACTTCATAGACATTAACTTCGGCTGCCCCGTTTCGAAGATTGCGGGAAGGGGAGCCGGGTCCGGTATGATGCGAGAGCCGGACAAATTGGTCGCCATTACGAAGGCGATAGTAGATGCAGTGAAGAAGCCGGTAACGGTGAAGACGCGTCTGGGATGGGACGAGGATTCGAAAATCATAGTCGAATTGGCCGAGAGGCTGCAGGACGTCGGCATTAGGGCTCTGACCATTCACGGTCGTACTCGCTGCCAATTGTACCGCGGCGAAGCCGATTGGACGCTCATAGGCGAGGTGAAGAACAATCCTCGTATGCACATCCCCATCATCGGGAACGGTGACATTACCGATGCGCACAAGGCGAAGGAGGCATTTGACCGCTATGGCGTGGATGGCATAATGATAGGCCGTGCGACTTTCGGACATCCGTGGATTTTTAAGGAAATCAGGCACTATCTGGACACCGGCGAGGAATTGCCGGATATGGGTGTGGCCGAGAGGGTGGAATTGGCCAAAAGGCATTTGGGGCTGTCATTGGCCCTGAAGGGGGAGCCGAGGGGAATTTTCGAGATGCGAAGGCATCTGTCCTGCTACTTCAAGGGACTTCCGGATTTCAAGCAGACCCGTATGAGGATGGTTACCACTCTGGATGTTAACGAATTGTATTCTATTTTAGATGAAATAAAGAGCACTTATGCTGTATAGCTTAATTCTTAAATCAAGGCATCGCGCTTTCGATAAGGGGCGTAGGAAGAGTATGCACGCAGTCGTTCCCACGATTTGCGTGGGTAATGTCACGGTGGGCGGTACCGGAAAGACTCCGCACACCGAGATGCTTCTGCGGATGCTGGAGGGAAAGAAGGGCGTGGCAGTGCTCTCGCGAGGTTATGGCCGTAAGTCGAAGGGTTTTCTGGTGGTGAAGCCGGATGGCTCTACGAGGGATTTCGGAGATGAGCCCTTGCAGATAGCGAGAAAGTTCCCGGACAGGATAGTAGCCGTGGATAAGGACCGTATCGAAGGGTGTAGCAAGCTTAAGGAGATGGGGGCTAAGATGGTGATTCTCGACGACGCTTTCCAGTACCGCAGGCTCCGTGCCGACCTGAACATCGTCCTGGTAAGTTACAGTCGTCCTGTTTTTGAAGATAAGTTGTTGCCTTTCGGAAGGTTGCGCGACATCCCGGAGAGGATTTTCAAATCTGACGTGATAGTGGTCAGCAAATGCGCCGAGGATATAAGCGCCGACGAAAAAAGAGCCTTCGTGGAGGGGCTGCGCTTGAAAGACTATGACGCAGAAGAGTGTAGTGCATTGTGCCCTGACGGCCGGAAGATCAAAGTGCTGTTTTCGACCATAAGCTATCTGGCTCCGAAGATGGTATTCCCCGAGGGAGACCCACGTTACATCTATTCTCAGAGGATTATGTATATGAGCGGCATCGCGAAGGATAGGCGTCTTCACGACCAGCTGCTCTCGCAGTATATGATTTTGAAAAGCTTTGAGTTCTCGGACCACCACGATTTCAGCAAGGGAGAATTGGCCCGAGTGGAAAAGGAACTCCGAAAGGCGAAGGCTTGTGCGCTTGCGACCACCGAAAAGGATGCGCAGAGGCTCACATCACTGCCTTATGTAAGCGATTATCTTAAGGAACGCCTGTTTATGGTACCTATAGAAGCGCATTTGACTGCGCCTAATGAGGAAAAGGTGCTGGATTCCCTGCTGAAGGGTATTTTTACTGCTCGGGGTCGAGGAAATGAGTGAGTCCGGTGTCTATGCGGACCACATCTTTAGTGATGCCTTCCATAGCGTATCCGTTCAATATCTTCTTAAAGTAGATCTTGTCTTCTCCCATCTTTATGATGCGGTCCAGAACTGAGGCCCTGCGATATACGAGGTTTTCCCCTTCCTTCTTTACTAAGACGTACCTTCTGGAATTCATGAATTTAGTGAGTTCGCCTTCGGTTTCTGAAGCCTCTCCTACCATTCTGACATTACGTGTGGTGAATCCTACCTTAGGATATATCGCTGCGAAGACGGCCACTATGAGTGCCATCTGCGGGAGGGACTTGGTGCCGTTTATGAATATGAGGTCGATGTTCTTCGGGATGACTCCGAGAAGGCAAAGTACTACTATGAAGAGGACTAGCATTATAGACAAATACACGAAGTATTTGAGTGCGCGCACAAGGTATCTCATTATTTCTTATATTTTTGACAAATATACTCTTTTTGAGCACAAATTTTGTACCTTTGGACAATTTTTGTAATCTAAAACATTTTGAGTATGGAAAAAGAAGATCCTATCGCAAGAATTGACAGACAGAGGGCCGAGAAGAAAGGGTCCAAGAACGTCGTTACCATCCTGGGAGTGCTTACCGGCGTTCTCGCCATCGCACTTGCAGTAGTCGCCATTAAGGACTATAAGATGGTTCAAGAACTCGAACAAGACAAATTCGATTTGGAGCAGCGTATCATCGTTCTCAAATCCGATTTCGATAATCTCCAGTCAGATTATGACTTTATCAACACTCAGCTCGATTCTTCTCGCGAAGAGGTGGCTATGCTCGTAGATAGAATCAAAAAGACAGAGGCTACGAACCGAAAGAAGATGAGACAGTACGAAAAGGAGCTCGGAACTCTTCGTAGCATTATGAAGAGCTATGTGGTTCAAATCGACTCGCTTAATACAGCTAATCGCCGCCTCGCCGACGAACTTTCGACTTCTCGTAAGGAATTGGCTAAGGCTACGGGCGAAAACAAGGCTCTTAACGCACAGGTCGAGAACCTTTCTTCTAAGGTCGCTACCGGTTCCATCGTGAAGGCCCGCGGTCTAAGTGCAAAGGCTTATAACGGCTCTAATAAGGTTACCGATCGCAGCAGTAGGGTCAAGAGACTCGCAGTATCGCTCTCGCTGGTAGAGAACGAATTGGCTAAGAAAGGCCCGATGACCGTTTACGTAAGGGTAAAGGATCCGGATGGAAACCTGCTTCTCGACGGCGAAGGTGCATCGTTCAAGCTTAACGGTGAGGCTGTGGCAGCGAGTGCATCCCGCGAGGTGGATTACCAGGGCAGCGAAGTGGATATGATAATCTACGTTAACAACATCGCTGACTACGTGAAAGGTATTTACACTATCGAGGTGTTCACGAACAAGTCTCAGTTAGGCAGCACGGAACTGATGCTCAGATAATGATTTACCTCCACGTCCCTTTCTGCAAGAGTTTCTGTGTGTATTGTGATTTCTATTCGGAAATCGCTTGCAGTAACGCGAAAGCGCTCGAAGCCTATACGGGAAAAGTAGTGGAAGAGATAAGGGAACGTAGCGAGCAAATCCTTAGCACGCAGAAAGTTAATACATTGTATATAGGAGGAGGCACCCCGTCGGTGATGCCTCTTCCTTTTTTCGAATCTGTCCTTAAAGCGCTGCCTCTTAAGGAGTTTTCGGAGTTTACCGTAGAGGTGAATCCCGATGACATAGTGCACCGTGGGCGCGAGTTTACGGATGCCCTGAAGAAGATGGGAGTGAGCCGCATCAGTATGGGGGTCCAATCTCTTTCCGACGACATCCTGCGCTGGATGAGGCGCCGACACGATGCCGCTACTGCTCTGCAAGCCTTCAAGATTCTGAGAGACAGCGGGTTCGATAACATAAGCCTCGATCTTATCTTCGGAGTAGACGGGCTCAGTGATAAGATTCTTACCGACACTTTAGGCCAATTCCTCCGACTCCATCCGGAGCATATATCGGCCTACCAGCTCTCCATCGAGGAGGGCTCTGCGCTGGACAAGATGGTGCTGCGCGGGCAGTACACGCCACTTCCGGACGAGCAGTGCGCCCATCAGTATGAACTTATATGTGGCTCCCTTCGCTCGGCAGGCTATCGCCATTACGAGATTTCGAACTGGGCATTGCCCGGAAAGGAGGCGGTGCATAATAGCGCTTATTGGGACCGCGAGCCGTACGTCGGACTGGGCCCCGGGGCACATTCCTTCTTGATTAAGCCTGACGGCACGCAGGAGCGCAGCTGGAATAGTGAGGGACTGGCGGATTGGCATTCCGAAAAGGAAGTCTTGAGCGCGAAAGAGATTCGCGAGGAGAGCATTATGCTTGGCCTGAGAAAACAGGAAGGCATTACCCTCGACGGTCGCCATCTCAGTATCCCCGAGGACAAGTGGTTCATCTCCGACTCCATAATCGAGGAGATGATATAGAAAAATATTAGGTCAATGAATAGAATAAGAAGTATTATTGGAGTTTGCTTGCTGGCGTGCGTGGTGATGGCTTGCTCGTCCGGCGATAAGGATAGGATGGTCAAGAGGTTTATTACGCCTCCTGAGGAGTATTCTTTTGAGCCTTGTGTAGAAGCCGGAGAGAAGTATTCCTTAGAGGATTTCGATGTGGAGTATTATACGCAGAGAAATGGGCCGGGCACTTCGCAGCGAGTGATGATGGTGCTCCCAAAGAATCGCGTCGGGAAGGTCCCGGCTGTGGTCGTGCCGTTTTACTTTCCGGAAGCTATGATTGGCCGAGACCCTAGGACGGGAGAGGAGCTCCCGCGGTATGCAGGTGTCGAGATTATGGCTTTATTGGCCCGAAAGGGAATGGCTTCGATAAGCGCAGAAAGTTATCATCTGACGTATGTGGACAGCGATAAGGATAGGGATGATTTTACTCGATGGCAGGATGCCGGTGAGGCTTTGCTCCGGGATTATCCGCAGTGGTGTGGGGTCGGGAAACTGGTCGCGGATACTCGGCTTCTAGTGGATTTGCTGGAGGATGATTCGCGAATAGACGGGGATAGAATCGGGATTGCAGGGCATTCTCTGGGTGGAAAGATGGCTTTTTATGCCGGATGCCTGGATTCTAGGATAAAGGCGATATTGGCAAGTGATTTCGGGTTTTTGTGGGAGCAGAGTAATTGGGAAAAGTGCTGGTATTGGGGAGAAAAACTAGATGTTTTGAAGGATAATGGCATAGACAACACTTTCTTTTTGTCTTTAAGCCAAGTGAAACCTATTTTTTTAATCGCCGGGGAGGCGGATGACGAGCGGAGCTATGATGCTATGTGCCGAGCGAAGGGCTATTCGTCGCACCCGGAACGGATAGGCTTTTACAATCACGCTACCGGGCACCGCCCTACCGCCGAGTCCCTATCGTGGGGACTGGAGTTACTTAGTGATGCCCTCGCTGTCGATTAGGTAGCCGTCGGCGGTTTTAACGGGGTATTGTTATGAAAAAGATCCTGTTTATTTTATTAACTCTGTTTTTGTGTGCGTCTTGCTGCTGGCAAGAGGAACTGCTATACTCGTCGGACGTCTTTTTGAAGAATACTACTGGACGAGTTATCGAAGTGATGAAGGGAGAAAAGGTGGTCGCGTACTCTTGAAGAAATGGAGCATAGGAGAACGGGAGCAGCCGGGCAAGCAACTATACCGATTGTCCGACAGTGAATTGATGGTGCATCACGAACATGGATGGGGAGAGGTGTTCATAATGTATGATTATATTTTCATCGTAAAGCCGGAAGACATAGGACTGTAAGTTGTAGGTTAGAATATGGCAAAAAATGCTTACATTTGTAAATTATGTATAAAAGAGTACTTTTGAAATTGAGTGGCGAGAGCCTCGGAGGCCCTTCGGGAAAGGGTCTTGACGAGAGCCGTCTCGCCAAATATGCAGAAGAAGTGGTGAGCGCCGTGCGCGCCGGACATCAGGTGGCCATCGTGAATGGAGGTGGAAACATCTTCCGTGGTCTGCAAGGAGCCGGTAAGGGCTTCGATAGGGTCGACGGCGACAAGATGGGAATGCTTGCCACGGTGATAAACTCTCTGGCTTTATGCCAATTCATCCGCGCCCTGGGCGTTCGTGCGGAAGTGTTCACGGCGACTCCGATGGAGCCTGTAGCCAGATACTACGTGCGGGATGCCGCCCTTCGATTGATGGAAGAGGGAGGTGTGGCCTTGATAGCCGGAGGCACCGGAAATCCGTTCTTCACGACGGACAGCGGCGCAGCCCTCCGCGCCTTGGAACTTAAGGCAGATGCCCTTTTGAAAGCCACTCGTGTGGATGGAGTATATACGGCCGATCCGGAAAAGGATCCAAGTGCCACGAAATACGATGAGTTGACCTTCGACAAGGCCCTTTCGGACCATCTGAAGGTGATGGACGCCACCGCCTTCGCACTTTGCGAGCAGGGTAATGTCCCTATCGTAGTCTTCAATGTAGACGAGGAAGGTGCTCTGGGAAGACTTCTCGACGGAGAGAAATTAGGAACAATCGTACACGCTTAATAATTACAGATATGCTTACAGAAAACGCAAAACAGGTCATCACTACGGCCAGCTCGAAGATGATGGACGCGGTGACTTTCCTCGAGGAAAGCCTGAAGAACTACAGGGTAGGAAAGGCTAATACACAGGTATTCAATAAGGTCCTCGTAAACTACTACGGCACCCCTACACCACTTCCACAGGTGGGTTCGGTTACCGCACCGGATGCGAAGACCCTCGCCATCCAGCCGTGGGAGCGCTCGCTCATCCCGGCCATCGAGAAAGCCATTATCGATGCTAACATAGGTCTTACTCCTTCTAATAATGGCGAGACTATCCGTTGCACGGTGCCTGCTCTTACCGAAGACAGGCGTAAGGAACTTTGCAAGAACGCGAAGGCCGAAGGCGAGAGTGCTAAAATCGTCATCCGTAACGCTCGTCGCGATGCCGTCGACGCATTGAAGAAGGCCGTAAAGAACGAAGGCTTGAGCGAAGACGTACAGAAAGAAGGTGAAGAGGAAGTTCAGAAACTGACCGACAAGAGAGTGAAGGAAGTGGACGAACTGGTAGCCGCTAAGGAGAAAGACATTCTCTCCGTATAGAAAGTTTTTGATAATTCGAAATATTTATTTATCTTTGCGACCCCTTTGAAAGGAGGGATCGCAATTTTTTATTAAAGTATTAATCATTAAAGTATCAAGACAATGGACACACTTAGCTACAAAACAGTATCGCTGAACAAGGCTACTGCGGAAAAGAAGTGGTTGGTCATTGATGCGACAGATCTCGCACTTGGTCGTCTTGCATCCAGGATTGCTCTTATCCTTCGCGGTAAGAACAAGCCGGGATTCACACCTAACGTTGATTGCGGTGATAACGTAATCGTCATCAACGCAGAGAAGGTGGCTCTTAAGGGTAAGAAGATGACTAATCGCGTGTACGTACGCTACACCGGATATCCGGGAGGACAGCGTTTCAGCACGCCGGCAGAGATTCTCGCCAAGAGACCGACAGAACTCATTAGGAGAGCTGTTAAGGGTATGCTCCCTAAGACTCGTCTTGGAGACAAGGTTCTCGGAAACCTCTACATCTATGCAGGTCCTGAGCACCCACACCAAGCACAAAACCCTACAGAAATTAAGTTGAACGAAATTTAAACAGAGCAAATGGAACAGACACACGCCCTTGGAAGACGTAAAACAGCTGTAGCTCGCGTTTATCTCTCAGCAGGTGCAGGTAACATTACCATTAACGGCCGTCCGGTTGAAGACTACTTCAAGGAAGACACACTCCGTTACATCGTAATGCAAGCATTCACTGAAACTGAAACTACCGGTAAGTTCGACGCTAAGGTAACCATCATCGGTGGTGGTACCAAGGGTCAGGCTGAGGCAGTTCGTCTCGGAATCGCACGCGCACTTTGCGAGATCGACAAGGAAGCTTATCGTCCTGCACTTAAGGCCGCCGGCCTTCTCACCCGCGACGCACGTGAGGTTGAGCGTAAGAAACCTGGTCAGCCAGGCGCACGCAGACGCTTCCAGTTCAGTAAACGTTAGTTATTATTACTGTTTTTTACGCACAGTTGCGGTTATGAAACTTTCCCCATTGTGGAGGTTGCCGCGCTGCGGAAAATCTTCGAGATTGGCCTAAGGCCACTACCCGAAGGTTGATGAAAAGAGAAAAATTAAAGAAAAAGACATTATGTCCAGAACAAATTTCCAAGAATTGCTTGATGCAGGCGTACACTTCGGACACCTCGCCCGTAAGTGGAACCCTAAAATGGCACCATACATCTTCGACCAGAAGAATGGCATCCATATCATCGACCTGCACAAGACAGTCGTTAAAATCGACGAAGCTGCGGATGCAATGAAGGATTTGGCTAAACAGGGCCGCAAAATCCTTTTCGTAGCTACCAAGAAGCAGGCTAAGGAAATTATTTCCGAGAAAGCTACTTCCGTAGGTATGCCATCTATCACCGAGCGTTGGGCCGGTGGTATGCTTACCAATTTCCCTACTATCCGTAAGGCCATCAAGAAGATGAGCACCATCGACAAGATGAAGGAGGATGGTACATACGAGAAACTCGCTAAGCGTGAGCGCCTCCAGGTAGACAGACAGAGAGCTAAGCTTGAGAAGAACCTCGGCTCGATCAGAGATATGAGCCGTCTTCCATCAGCACTCTTCGTAGTCGACGTACAGAAAGAGGCTAACGCGGTAAAAGAGGCTAACCGTTTGAATATACCGGTTTTCGCAATGGTTGATACATGTTGCGATCCAAGCCCTATTGATTATGTGATTCCGGCTAACGATGATGCTACAAAGAGTATCGAGGCAGTTCTCGACGCACTTTGCGCAGCCATCCAGGAAGGTCTCGACGAGCGTAAACTCGAGAAGGAAAAAGAAGCTGAAACAGAGGCTAAAGAGGTAGTTGGAAAGCCAGCTGAGCGTAAACTCCGTTCACGTAAGGGAGCCGCTAAGACAGAGGCACCGGCAGAAACCGAAGCTCCTGCAGCAGAATAATCCATTTGTTAAACTGTTAGAAATATAAAAATTATGGCAATTACAGCAGCAGACGTAATGAAGTTACGTAAAATGACTTCAGCAGGTATGATGGATTGCAAGAAAGCCCTCGAGGAAGCAGAAGGCGACTTCAACAAGGCGATTGGCATCATCCGTGAGAAAGGTAAACTTGTAGCAGCCAAGAGAGCAGACCGCGAGACCTCAGAGGGCGCAGTTAAGGCTCGTATCGAAGGCAACAGGGCTATTCTCATCTGTCTCGGTTGTGAGACCGACTTCGTGTCTCGTAACTCAGACTTCCAAAATCTTGCAGAAGCTATTGCAGACGTAGCTATCGCTAACGCACCTGCAGACATCGATGCCCTCAAGGCTTGCAAGATGGCCGACGGCTATACAGTAGAGGAGGCAGTTGAGGCTCAGACAGGTAAAACTGGTGAGAAGCACGTCCTTTGCTACTATGCCATCGTAGAGGCTCCTTTCGTAGCTTCATACATCCACACTCTTAACGGAAAGATCGGCGCTATCGTGGGTTTCAACAAAGAAATCCCTGCTGACCTCGCAAAGGGTGTAGTAATGCAGGTCGCTTCTATGAACCCGGTTGCCATCAGCGCAGCTGATTGCTCTAAGGAAGTTGTCGACAACGAACTCGCAGTAGCAGTTCAGAAGACACGCGAAGAGATGGTTCTCAAGGCAGTTGAGGCCGCACTCAAGAAGGCTGGCATCAACCCTGCACACGTAGATAGCGAAGAGCACATCGAGTCTAACACCGCTAAGGGTTGGCTCACTCCGGAGCAGGCAGAGCAGGCTCGCGAAATCATCCGCACGGTTTCAGCTGAGAAAGCAGCTAACCTTAACGAGCAGATGATTCAGAACATCGCTAACGGTCGTCTCCAGAAGTTCTTCAAAGAGCAGACTCTCGAGGAGCAGGAGTACCAGATGAGCGATGACCATATCAGCGTAAAGGCCGCTATCCAGGCTGCTGATAAGGATGCGAAAGTAGTCGCTTTCAAGCGTTTCTCACTCGCCGACTAATCTACACAGATTAACGATAAAATTGGCCGTCTCAAAAATAGAGATGGCCTTTTTTATTTCGTACTTATTTGCGAACTTTGGCGTATGAATTTAAAGGCGTTGGCTAAAGACACTGCCATCTATGGGCTGAGCAGTATCGTGGGCAGGTTCTTGAACTACCTGCTCGTTCCGCTGTACACCTACAAGATAGCGGCAGAATCAGGAGGTTATGGCATCGTGACTAACCTCTATGCCTATTCCGCACTGCTTCTTTGTCTGCTAACCTTCGGTATGGAAACCACCTTTTTCCGCTTTAGCGGCAGAGACGATGAAGACCCGCAGAAAGTCTATTCTACTGCGCTGAAGATGGTCGGTGGGGTGGTATTGGCCTTCTGGGTGTGCGTATTTGCCTTTCTGAAGCCCATCAGCTCGTCTATGGGCTATGCCTCCCATCCGGAATACATCGCCTGTTTCGCGCTCATCTCCGGAATGGACGCAGTGCAGGCCATAATGTTCAGCAGGCTCAGGCAGCTTCGTCGACCATTGAAATTTATGGCATTCAAGATGACGTTCATTCTGCTGAACATCGCCCTGAACCTGTTCATCTTCCTGCTGATGCCGCGAGTTTCGGGATTGGCCCCTATCTTCGAGCGTTTCGACGGGGGCGTGGGACTGATTTTCTTTGCCAATCTGCTATGCACCGCAGTGATTTCCCTGATGTTCCTGCCCGAATTGAAGATGCTGCGGCTCCGGTTCGATAGGGAATTGGCCCGGAAGATGCTGAAATACTCATTCCCGCTGTTGCTGCTCTCGCTGGTAGGAATCCTGAACCAGGTGGCGGACAAGATTCTATTCCCTTATCTTATGCCAGGGGCACAGGGTCAGGTCCAGCTCGGCATTTATGGTGCGTGCGTGAAATTGGCTATGATTATGGCGCTGCTGACTCAGGCCTTCCGTTATGCGTATGAGCCTATCGTGTTTAACGGCAAGAACGCGGGGGATAGGGAGGATAACTTGAGCGCGGGTACTAAATATTTCGTCATCTTTTCACTATTTGCATGGCTTTCAGTAATGATTTATATGCCGGTGCTCAAGCATTTCATTCAGCCGGCTTACTGGGCTGGTCTTAAGGTGGTGCCTATAGTGATGGCGGCGGAGATATTTATGGGAGTGTATTTTAACCTCTCTTTCTGGTATAAGCTCACTGACAAGACTTGGTGGGGCGCGGTGATGAGTGCCATAGGTGCGGTAGTGATGGTGGCGATAAATGTGGCTCTGGTGCCTCGTATAGGTTATATGGCCTGTGCTTGGGGTGGATTTGCGGGCTATGGTGTGGCCATGCTGCTGAGTTTCTTCATAGGCCGGCATTACTACCCGATTCGCTACGACCTTAAGAGTATGGGATGGTTCGCAGTGCTCACGGCTGTCTTCTACGTGCTTTATGAGACTGTTTTGAGCAAGTGCTCGACCATAGTGGCCCTGCTGGGCGGCACAGTCTTACTTCTGATATTTATATATTTAATTTACAGAGAGATAAAGAAATGAAAAGAGTTATTTCAATTTTAGCTTTAGGAGTATTGATTTTCGCATCGTGCGCAGGTGGAGGCAAGTCCAAGAAGCAGTCCGTGGACACGAAGGCGGTAGTGGATTCCGCTGCGATAGCCGCGAAGGAACAAAAAATCGCAGACAAGATAGCCGCTCTTCCCCAGGAGCCGGAATTCGATATCATAACCACGATGGGTACCATAAGGGTAAAATTGTATTCGAACACCCCGAAACATCGTAAGAATTTCGCCAAGCTCGCCTTTGAGGGCTTTTACGACGGAACTCTTTTCCACAGGGTCATAAACGGGTTTATGATTCAGGCAGGAGACCCTTTGTCGAAAGACCCCGAAAAGATGGATATGTGGGGAACCGGTGGCCCGGACTATACCATCCCTGCCGAGATAATGCCTGAAAACAAACACCTTAAGGGTGCGCTTGCCTCTGCTCGAAGGGGAGACCGCGCGAATCCTCTTCGCGAATCCAGCGGCTCGCAGTTCTATATCGTGCAGGATGCCCGGACTTGCGCCCAGCTCGATGGCCAATACACTGTCTTCGGACAGACCGTGGAAGGGTTCGACGTCATCGATAAGATAGCTTCCGTAGCTACCGATTATAGGGACCGTCCGGAAGTTCCGGTTAAGATAGTAACTGTAAAATTAGTTCAAGAGTGAAATACCTGACACTAGATTCTACAGATCCGTGTTATAATATGGCCTTTGAGTCCTGGTGCCTAAAAAATCTGCCGGGCGCAGAGGCCTATTTTTATCTATGGCGCAATTCCCCATCAGTCATAATCGGAGAGAATCAGAACGCCTATAACGAAGTGAACCTCGAGTTCCTGTCGCAGTCGGGCGTGAAATTGGCCAGAAGGACCACGGGAGGCGGGGCGGTCTACCACGACCTTAATAATGTGAATTATTCCTTCATAGGCGAGGATGTTAGCGCGGAACTTATGGCCGAGGCGCTCCGCTCATTGGGAGTGCCTGCGGAGCTGACCGGACGAAATGACATCTTCGTAGAAGGGAAAAAGGTTTCAGGCTATGCTCGAAGGCTGGAAGGCGGGCGGGCGCTCGTGCACGGAACATTGCTCTACGATGTCGATTTGACGGTGTTGCAGAAGGCTTTGGATACGCCCGTGAGCAAGATGACCAGAAAGGGCGTAAAGTCCGTTAAAAGCGCCGTGGCTAACCTTAAGGACTATCTGCCGCAGTGTCCTGACGTGTTGTCGTTCAAGGATGCGGTTCTCGGCTGCTTCGACGTCGAGCCGTACGCACTTTCCGAGGAGCAATTGGCAGGTATCCAGGCGCTTTGCGATGGCCAGTTCGCCACCCACGAGTGGATTTATGGCCGAAGTCCCGAATCGAGTTTCGCTAACCGGGCGGCCTTCGCTTGCGGCACGGTAGAGACCGATTTCGTGGTAGATAAGGGTGTGCTGCGCTCTGTTAGGTTCACCGGCGATTTTCTGGGATGGAAGAGCGCGGGCGAATTGGCAGAAAAGATAGAGGGACTTCCTTATAAAAGGGAAATAATCCTGGACGCGCTGAAAAAGGAACACATCGAGGATTATTTCGATAATCTTACTGCGGAAGAACTCGCGCGTCTGCTATTTGAAGGCGACTTCCTTTAGAATTTCCGACACGCTCGGGTGAGGGAAAATGACCTTCCGGATATCCTCCAGGGTCATTCCGTTTTCTATGGCGACACAGCAGGCGCTTATGATTTCGCTGGCCGGTCCGCCCAGGATCTGCACGCCCAGAACCCTTCTCGATTCGCGCTCGAACACTATCTTACATAGTCCATTTTCTCTTTCCGTCTCGGCCACGAATCGCCCAGAATAGGTGAGAGGCAGTGAGTTGCATTCGTAGTCCAGTCCCTGTGATGCGGCCAATCTCTCCGTCAGTCCCGCTGCGGCTATCTCCGGCTTCGTGTATACCACGCTCGGCACGGCGATGTATCTCATACTGTCAGCTATGCCCAAAATGTCATTTACGGCCACTTCGCCCTCCCTGCTGGCACAGTGCGCGAGCATATATTGGCCCGTGATGTCACCTGCTGCATAGATGCCGTCTACCGCAGTGCGCATATGGTCGTCGGTGCATATCCGGCCCCTCTCGTCCGCTTTCAGCCCCACTTTTTCTATGCCAATCCCTTCGACATTAGGCCTGCGCCCGATGCAGAGCAGAATCTTTTCCGCCTGCAGGGTTGCCTCCTTGCCCGCCTCGTCGCCTGACAGATAGAACTTTACGCCCTTCGCCTCGTAGGTCTTCCTGAGGGCCGATGCCAATTCCGCATCGAAGGTGCCCAACACCTCGTCCATAGTCTCGAAGATGGTGACGCTGCTGCCTAATGAATTGAATAGGCTCGCGAATTCCATTCCTATCACGCCTCCGCCCACTATGGCGACACTGCTCGGGATTTCGCTTAATTCCAGCGCTTCCCTGCTGGTAATCATCTTGTCCTTAACGTCTTCGAGCCACTCTATCTTCGGCTCGAAAGTGTGGCTTCCGGTGCAGAGAAGGATGTTCTTTGCCTGATAGTCGACTCCTGCGGCGGTAATGGTGAAGTCACCTTTAGCGCCTCCCTTGATTTCGGCATTCTCCTTTATTACTTCCACTTCGTAGTTACGCATAGAGACCTTTATGGCGCCCACGAGTTTCTTGATGACCTTTTCCTTTCTGGCTAACAATTTGTCATATTCCACGGAAGCGCCGTCGATTTTTACGCCGAATTTGTCAGCCGAGCGGGCAGAATCCAGCAATTTGGCACTATGAAGTAGAGTTTTGGTGGGGATGCATCCTTCGTTAAGGCACACGCCGCCTAATTCTTTTTTCTCGAAGAGAATGACTGAAAGTCCATTAGCAGCTGCCCTTTGCGCGGCGGTATAACCGGCGGGACCGCCTCCAAGTATAGCAATGTCGTACATAAGGCGAATTTTTTAGTTTGTCTTATTTTTGTGGCACGGGTATTGTAATATAAAACTACGAATAGGTTTTTCATAGGTTAAATTTTAGGTTAGAAGGAAAGGGCAGCGTCGTGAAGATGCGGCCCTTTCTGATTATAGCTATTCCTGCGTAACTGCAGGCTTGTTTCTGAAGTTGAAATTCTTCGCTCTGAGCATATCGAATCCCCAAGTGCGAACTCTGTCCGAGAATCTTTCGAAATTCTTGTTGCCCATTTCGCTCCACTGAACCTCACTGAGAGAGAAGAGTCGAGGCATAATCATATACTCGAGCTGCTCGTTCGTAGGGATGTACTCCGTCCATACATTGGCCTGTGCACCGAGGATGTGTGACGCAGCTTCCTTCGAAAGTCCTTCGGTAGGGTTGAAGGAGTAGACTTTTTCGAAGGTCAAATCGCCCCAGAATGCGCAGATAGGCTCGTCGCTCTCCTGTTTGCGAGGGTCTTGGCAGTAGTCGAAGTAGCAATAGTCCGTAGGAGTCATTATGACGTCGAATCCCCTGTTCGAAGCCTCGATTCCGCCCTTCGTGCCTCTCCACGACATCACGGTAGCGCCTGCATCCAAATCGCCTTCCAGAATCTCGTCCCAGCCTATGAGCTTCTTGCCCTTTGTCTCGAGGAATTTCTGCATACGCGAGGTTACATAGCTCTGAAGTCTCTGCTCAGCAGTGGCGTGCTCGTCGCTCTTTAGGCCAAGCTCGTGGATCCTAGCCTGGCAGTCAGGACATTTTTTCCAATTATCCTTCGGGCACTCGTCGCCTCCGATGTGGAAGTATTCGCCAGGGAAGATTTCGCAGAGCTCGCCCAATACGTCCTCGAGGAACTCGAAGGTCGCCTCTTTGCCAGGGCATAGTACGTCAGGAGAGACGCCCCATTTGGTCCAGACCTCGTAAGGGCCGCCGAAGCATCCGAGTTCCGGATAAGATGCCAATGCTGCCACCATATGTCCCGGAAGGTCTACCTCAGGGATGACGGTGATGCCCAGTTTGTCGGCATAGGCTACGATGTCCCTCATCTCGTCTTGTGTGTAGAATCCGCCGTAACGGATGTTGTCGGACGGACCGCTATAGTATCCTACCATAGTTCCGCTTCTGTATGCTCCTATTTCGGTGAGGCGAGGATATTTCTTTATCTCGGCACGCCAGCCTTGGTCCTCGGTAAGGTGCCAGTGGAAGCGGTTGAGCTTGAGGGTAGCCATCACGTCGAGCACTTTCTTTATCTCGTCGGTGCTGAAGAAATGCCTTCCGCAATCCAAGTGCATGCCTCTATAGGCAAAGCGAGGCTTGTCCTTTATCTCGCAGCAAGGGAGCTCCCATTTGAGGTCTTCTGCGGCGTCGTGGCCGTAGATGGCTACCGGAAGCATCTGCTTGAGCGACTGAATCGCATACAGGAATCCGTTATCTGAAGAAGCGCGGATTACGGCTGCCTTTTTCGTGATGTTGATGGTGTAGGCTTCGTCTACGAGCACTGGGTCTACGCAGAATACTATGCCCTTCACCTCTCCTTTGCGAACGTTTTCGGAGAGTCCGCTAGGCTTCGATACGGGGTAGATTTGTCCCGCACAGAGAGTAAGCTGGCTGGAGAATTCGGCTACGGCCTGGAGAGCCTTGTCGCCCATTTGAGAATCGCAACTGATAGGAGAGCCTTTCAGCTTGAATACGCCCTTGTCCTCCTTAACGCTCAGAGGAGCCGGGATGATGTTGATTACGCTGGCAAGCAGCAGGGAAATTAGTGTAAGTTTCATATGAATTATTAATGTTATTGTTTCAATATAACAGCACTCCGAGCACTCCGGAGGCTATGATGACGACGATGGGATTGGCCTTAAAAAAGTAGGTCGAGACGAAGGCGGCCACGAATAGCGCCCAGCTCTTCCAGTCAGGGAAGTTCTCGGCGATTATCTCGATGTGCGGTGTCATTCCGGCCCAATCCACCCTGAAGGTCAATATTATGCATGCGGCGAGAATCAGTCCGGCCACGGCCGGTTTCAGCACGCCCATTACCCCGATGAAGCGCGGATCGTGCTGAAATTTGTCAAAAAGCCTCATCAAAAGGAAGAAGATCAAGAACGAAGGCAGGACTATTGCGAAGGTGGCCGTGGCGCTGCCGATGATGCCGGCGAGGTTCCCGAAGCCCGCGTCGTGCATTACCTGATAGCCCACGTAGGTGGCGCAGTTTATGCCAATTGGCCCGGGAGTCGTCTGTGAGATGGCGGTTATGTCAGTGAAGGCCGTTTCGGTGAGCCATCCGCGCACGCTCACGACTTGGTTCTGGATAAGCGAAATCATAGCTCCTCCGCCACCGAAGTTGAATAGCCCGATGATGAAGAAGGTGTAGAAAAGCTGCAGGAGAAGCGTCAACATTTGTCCTTATGACGGCGCTCCTTTTCCACCATTATAATAGTAGAGATGCTTATGACGCATATCAGAATCCAGATTGCGGATACTTTCAGGAAGGCCACCAGAAAGGCCGTGCCGAACATCAGAAGCCAAGTCCACCATTTCTTGTTCCCCTTTTTCGCCATATTTACGGCCGGAATGAGAATCAGTGCCACCGCCACCGGACGGACGCCCTGAAATATGCGCTGAATGATAAGGTTGTCCTTAAAGGACGTAAATGCCATCGCTATGGCGAGTATTATAATAAAGGAAGGGAGGACCGCTCCGACAGTGGCTGCGATGCTGCCTTTCAGCCCGCGAATCTTGTACCCTGAGAATATGGCCATATTCACTGCCAATAGGCCCGGCGCGCTTTGGGCCAACACGACTACGTCGTCGATCTCTTCCGGATTTACCCAGTTCCTTCTTTTGAGCTCGTCTTCTATTATGGGGATCATCGCGTAGCCGCCACCGATGGTGAAGGTGCCGATTTTCGCGAATACTCCGAATATTTTCCATAAAGAAATCATAATCTACAAATTTACGAGAAAAAATGGTCTTAACCATAATTTTATCCGGCAATATGCTTATTTGGATTTAATATGTTCATTGTTAAGTTGTTAGGTGTTTTTGGGGCGGTCGGTGTTTAGCCCGGCCGAAAAATAAAATCAAAAAAAAGTGAAAATTTTTTCGAAAAAGTTTGCAGAATCAAAATAAATATCTACCTTTGCAATCCCTTTCGCGCTGAGCGAAAAAGTTCTTTGAAAATATTGGAAAGATAAGTACAAGCAAGTACCGAGAGAATTCAAGAAAAATTTAATCGAGAGCGTTA
>ERZ827168.1007-NODE-1007-length-41630-cov-27.325604_pt1 | contig 41630 bp, 38 predicted proteins | sample MGYA00519868_ERZ827168 | MGnify/ENA primary metagenome ERZ827168 (study PRJEB31778, sample SAMEA3449271) | human gut metagenome | biome: human gut; feature: human-associated habitat; material: faeces | place: United Kingdom | collected 2010/2012 ...
GGCAGGCAGGCAGGCAGGCAGGCAGGCAGGCAGGCAGGCAGGCAGGCAGGCAGGATAGCTCTGTCTTTTTGTGCTGTCCGAGCAGCATATATATCAGGCGCGCTTTGCCCATTGATTTTCTGGGCGGGGCGTGCCTTTTGATATGCTTTTACAGCTACATCTGTTAAAAAGGAATCGAGGCGATCAATCAGAACAAAGAAGGAGGTTTTTGCACATGAAAGGAAGGAAAATCGTATCAACGCTCCTTGCGCTGCTGCTTTTCGCGGGTCTGCCCGTGTCGGCGCTGGCGGCGACCTGGGACATCGGCAATGGCGACATCACTGTAAACGCCGGGAGCGGCGGGCAGACAGTCACGCAGGGATCACAGGTCGATGTTCCCGATGATGCGCCCGTCATTACGGGAAGCTCCGATGAACATTCCGTCACCATCAACGCGGAGAAGGATCAGACCGCAAACGTCACCCTCTCCGGCGCAAACATCGACGTGAGCAGTGCGGGCAAGGCCGCCGTTTCCACCACCGGCGAGGGCAATGTGAACATCGAGCTGAACGGAAGCAACGCGCTTAAGAGCGGTCACTCTCATGCCGGCCTGGAAAAGAACAACGACGGTAATCTGACCATTCAGGACAAGGATAAAGACGGCTCCCTGAACGCCAAGGGCGGTCAGGACGGCGCAGGCATCGGCGGAGGAAGCAGCGGCGCTGGCAGCGACATCACCATCACCGGCGGCAAGGTCACGGCGCGGGGCGGGAATTATGGTGCTGGCATCGGTGGCGGTGCTTACGGTAACGGCAGCGACATCACTGTCACCGGCGGCGAAGTCACCGCAAATAGCGGCAACTACGGTGCCGGTATCGGCGGCGGAGGTTGGGGCAATGGCAATAACATCTCCATCTCTGGCGGCAAGGTCACTGCCACCGGCGGCACGTTCGCTGCGGGTATCGGCGGCGGAATGCATCGGGATGGAAATGACATCACCATCTCCGGCGGCGAGGTCAATGCCAGCGGCGGCAAGTGCGGCGCAGGCATTGGCGGCGGCCTTGATGCACGCGGCAGCGGAGACGTCACGGTTTCCGGCGATGCGAAGCTGAAGGTGCGGGGCGGCAAGACAGGCGATGACGGGCAGGGAGCCGGTATCGGCAATGGCGGCGTACGTGACCAAAACGGTCCGGTGAACGGCACAGAGGTCGAGCCGGATATTTGCGCGCTGAACCCCAGCGGGAAAATCGAATATTACGCGCCCGGCAGTGTCATGTCGGGAACTCCCAGCAAAACGGTCACAAACCCCACCGGAGACTTTGTATGGGACAGCGGCACGGTGACGACGCCCGCCACCTGCACGGGAAAGGGGGTCAGGACTTACACCTGCACCAGCTCCTCCCATACAAAAACCGAGGATATCCCCGCCCTGAACCACAGCTTTGCAGGGCAGGAGTATGTTTCCGACAACAACGCCACCTGCGAACAGGACGGCACCAAGACGGCAAGGTGCGTGCGCTACGGCACGGGCGGCTGCACGGAAACGGACACGGTAACGGACACGGGCAGCAAGCTCGAGCATCTATTTGAGGACTATGTTTCCAACAACGATGCGACCTGCGAGCAGGACGGAACAAAGACGGCAAGGTGCGTGCGCTACGGCACGGGCGGCTGTATGGCAACAGACACGGTAACGGACACGGACAGCAAGCTCGGGCATCTCTTTGAGGACTATGTTTCCAACAACGATGCGACCTATGCGCACGACGGCACCAAGACGGCAAAGTGCGTGCGGTATGACCAGTGCGGGGAGACCCACACCATGCCGGATGAGGGAAGCCGGTTAATAGCTCCTCCCCTCTACCGCGTGACCGATAAGGACGGCAGGGACATTGCCTACACGGCCGAGCAAAAGGGCGGCGTGCTGACCGTCACCGTTGACGCGGACTTCGCCGTGCTGACGGGCAGGCTCAGCGGCATGACCGCCCTCAGGGCGCAGGGCATAGAAAAGATTATTTTTGTCACCAACGGCGCAAAGACCGCCGTAAAGCTCTCTACCATCATTTCAAAGCTCACCGCGAACGGCGTCTTCCACCTCACCCATGACGGCAAGGCCGCCACATTCACCCTCGGCTAAAGCATGGCGGATGTGAGCGCCATTCTCACCAGGCCGTAAGCGAAATCTCAGAATCCATGCAGGCGGGCAGGCACAGGCTGTGCCTGCCCTCTTTGTCCGCCAAAAAGCGCGGCGGACGGCGGCAGTCAATGGCATCCCACCACCACCCCCGTTCCCGTGATAGTCATACCCCCCAAGACCGGCGATATGACGGTTTGGCAGAGCATACTGCATTTCTTAGGGATAAGGTAAAAATAAATAAGCGGACGAAAAAGCCCCCGCAATGCGGGGGCTTTCAGTCTGTCAAAAAACCCCAGGGTTGATAAGGGGCCGCAGCCCCTTATGTTTAATCCGGCTCTGACGACATGTGCGTCAGAACGGATGAAAACCCAGAGGTTTTCGTACTTTGCGGATTTTGCCGCCCGGGAGCGAATGCGAGAGGCAAAACCCGTAAAACTCAAAAAAGTGGCATTCAGCCACTTTTTTGACACTCTAAAAGCCCCCGCAATGCGGGGGCTTTGGTGTTATATCAGGCTTTACTGCTCAAACTGGAACTCGTCGGCGTTCTTTTCCATGAAGAGGTTGAAAACGGCGTTGAGTATTTCCTCGTCCTCCACGCCCTGAAGCATGTCTTCCTCGTTGTCCTCCTCGGCCTCCAGAAGCTCCAGAATGACTGCCTCGGGCGAGTCGGATTCGTCATCGACCGGCAGCAGCACCGCGTACTCGTGGTCGTTGTAGGGCACTATATCCAGCACCTCAAAGTCCACATCGCTGCCGTCGGAATCGGTAAGGGTTATGACGTTGGTATATTCCTCCTGCATGGCTACGCTCTTTACGCCTTTCCGTCGCAGCCCAGAACGTCTACCAGCTTGTGCTCTACCATGGCCTTTATGGCGGCGCGGGCGGGCTTCAGATACTGGCGGGGATCAAAGTGATCCGGGTGCTCGTTGAAGTACTGGCGAATGCAGGCGGTCATGGCAAGGCGCAGGTCGGAGTCGATATTGATCTTGCAGACCGCACCCTCGGCCGCTTTGCGGAGCTGCTCCTCGGGGATGCCTACTGCATCGGGCATCTTGCCGCCGTTTTCGTTGATTATCTTAACGAATTCCTGAGGCACAGAGGAAGAACCATGAAGCACGATGGGGAAGCCGGGCAGACGCTTTGCCACTTCGTCCAGTATATCGAAGCGGAGTGGAGGAGGTACCAGTATGCCCTTTTCGTTGCGGGTACACTGGGCGGCGGTGAACTTGTATGCGCCGTGGCTGGTGCCTATGGCTATGGCCAGAGAGTCTACGCCGGTGCGGTTGACGAATTCCTCGACCTCATCCGGGCGGGTATAGGAGGAATCCTCGGCGGATACCTTTACCTCGTCCTCAACGCCCGCAAGGGTGCCGAGCTCGCCCTCTACCACTACGCCGTGATCATGGGCATACTCGACTACCTGACGGGTCAGGGCGATGTTGTCCTCGAAGGATTTGGAGGAACCGTCTATCATGACGGAGGTAAAGCCGCCGTCTATGCAGCTCTTGCACAGCTCGAAGGTATCGCCGTGGTCGAGATGCACCACTATGGGAAGGTCAAAGCCCGCGGTCTGCTCGGCGTCTTCTATGGCGGCCTCGATGAGCTTCATCAGGTATACGTGCTTGGCGTAGGCGCGCGCGCCCTTGGAGACCTGAAGGATAAGAGGAGCGCGCTTTTCGATAGCGGCCTCGGTGATGCCCTGAATGATCTCCATGTTGTTGACGTTAAAGGCGCCGATGGCGTAACCGCCATTGTAGGCCTTTTTGAACATTTCAGTACTCGTTACAAGTGCCATTCTATTATCTCCTTTTCAAAAAATATCTCAAACTTCAACACTAAATATTATATCCCTAAAAAAGTATGTTTCAATAGTGTCAAAGCCGGTTTTTAGAAAATGTATATTAGAATTGTAGATAGCTGGTGCTTGGGGTATAATAACAAACAGGTAATATATGCCAAAACAGGCCGAAAGGAAAGAAAATGGAAAAGCTTTTATCGCTGGTTGTACCGGCATTCAACGAGGAAGAGGCGATGGAGCAGTCCTTTGAGAGGACGTACAGGGCCATGAGCTCCATAGGCTATCCCTTTGAGATAATCTACATAGACGACGGCAGCAGGGACAGGACATGGGAAATAATATCCCGCCTTGCCCGGGAGCACGAAGAGGTTAAGGCACTGCGATTCTCAAGGAATTTCGGCCATCAGCTGGCGGTTACCGCCGGCATGGACGAGGCGAAGGGGGACGCGGTGATAATCATGGACGCTGATTTGCAGGACCCTCCGGAGGTCATTGCCGATATGGTGAAGGCATGGGAGCAGGGCGCCGATATAGCCTACGGCAAGCGGCTGCACCGCAAGGGAGAGACCGCCGCGAAGAAGCTTACCGCATGGTGCTATTACAGGCTGCTGAACTTCATGAGTGCGTATCCGATACCCTTGGATACAGGCGATTTCCGGCTTCTCGACAAGGCCGTTGCGGATGAATTCAAGGTGCTCAGGGAGCACAACAGGTTCCTTAGGGGAATGAGCGCATGGCTGGGCTATAACGCCGTTCCCGTGGAGTACGTCCGCGAGGAGAGGTGCGCGGGAAAGACCAAGTACACCCTTAAGAAGATGCTCAGGCTTGCCGCTGACGGCATATTCGGCTTTTCCTCAAGGCCGCTGACGCTTATTGGCTGGGCAGGGCTTGCGGTGCTGTGCATAGCCCTGCTTGGGCTTATCGCTACCATAGCCTGTGCCGCCGTAACAGGCGTTCCCGGGTGGCTTTGGGCGGTGTGCGCCCTGGTGCTGCTGGATGGCGTGATACTGTGCGCAATGGGCGTGCAGGGGGCTTATACGCAGCGCATTTACGACGAGGTAAAGGGGAGGCCCCTTTACATAATAAAAGAAAGGCAAAGCTGAGCCTTTCAAAAGTATGCGAGAGGAAGGTAAAAAAAGATGACAGATCCGAGGATCAAGACACTTGCAAAAAACCTTATAGGCTTTTCCTGCGCCGTAAAGCCCGGTGAAAAGATACTTATCGAGGGCAACGGCGAATGCACCGAGCTGGTCAAGGCGCTGGTCAAGGAGACCTATGCCGCGGGCGGCGTCCCCTTCGTATGGATAAAGAAGCCTGAGGTATGCCGGGAGCTTGCGCTGGGCGCGACGAAGGAGCAGCAGGAGCTAATGGCAAAGATAGACTGCGAGCTCATGCGCCACATGGACGCATATATCGGCATAGGCGCGAAGCTCAACACCAACGAGATGTCCGACGTGCCGGGGGATAAGCTGGCCCTCATAAGCGCCGTATACGGCAGGCCGCTGAACAACATTCGCATACCCAATACCAAGTGGTGCGTGCTGCGCTATCCCAACCCCAACTTTGCCCAGATGGCAGGCATGAGCACCGAGGCCTTCGAGGACTTCTACTTTAACGTTTGCAACCTCGACTATGCTAAGATGGACAAGGCCATGCAGCCCCTCAAGGAGCTTATGGAAAAGACCGACAGGGTGCATATAGTGGGCCCCGGCACAGACCTCCGCTTCTCCATAAAGGGTATGCCCGCCATCAAGTGCTCCGGCCAGATGAACATTCCGGACGGCGAGATATATACCGCCCCCGTAGACGGCAGCGTAGAGGGGACGATAACCTACAACACCCCCTCCATAATGGACGGCTTCACCTACGAGAACGTATGCCTTACCTTCAGTAAAGGGCGCATAGTGGAATCCACCTCCAACGACAACGAGCGCATAAAGGCCGTATTTGACAGGGACGCGGGCGCGCGGGGCGTGGGCGAGTTCGCCATAGGCGTGAACCCCTTTGTCACCTTCCCCATGAGGGACACCCTCTTCGACGAGAAAATATCCGGATCCTTCCACTTTACCCCGGGCTGCTGCTACGACGACTGCAACAACGGCAATAAGTCCTGCATACACTGGGATCTTGTGTGCATACAGACACCCGAATACGGCGGCGGCGAGATGTACTTCGACGATGTACTGATCCGCAAGGACGGCAGGTTTGTACTGCCCGAGCTGGATTGCCTCAATCCCGAGAACCTTAAATAACAGTAACGGGAACACATGGATAAAAACGACCTTAAAGCCGAGATATGCAGGCTTTTAAACGAAAGGGGAGCTGTTGTCGTTGCCATAGACGGCAACAGCGCTTCGGGAAAAACCACCCTGGCAGAGGAGCTCCGGGAGGAGTTCTCCGCCAGGGTTTTCCACTGTGACGATTATTTCCTCCAACCTTACCAACGCACTGAACAACGTCTTAACGAAACCGGCGGCAACTTTGACAGGGAGAGATTTCGGAAAGAAGTGGCGGAACCCGCAAGGCTGCACAGGGACGCGGAATGCCGCAAATATTTTTGCAGGACAGGCGAACTGTCCGCTGCATTTACGGTAAAATTTACCTCGCTGACAGTCATAGAAGGCAGTTATAGCCTGCATCCATATTTGGGAGAATACTATGATATAGCGGTATTTGTATCTGTAGATCCCGAGGAGCAGAGCAGGCGCATTCTTCAAAGGAACGGTCCCGACATGCATGGGCGCTTTATGAGGGAATGGGTGCCTATGGAAAACAGATACTTCGAGGAGATGTGCATAAGAGAAAAGTGCGGCTTTGATATAAGCTTAAATTATGGAGAGGGGACTCGCCAGTAGAAAATGCAGTTTCGCTAAAATTCTCTTGCAAACCTCAAAAAAATAGAATATTATAATAAGCGCTGGTTAATTTATTGTCAACTATCGGTCCAATAAGCCGATTTTATAAATTTAAAAATTTAAACGGAGGAAATATTACAATGTCAGTAAAAGTGGGCATTAACGGTTTCGGCCGTATCGGCAGTCTGGCTTTCCGAGCCGCTGTTGAAAACGATAACGTAGAAGTAGTGGGCATCAACGATCCCTTCATAGCACTGGATTATATGGGCTATATGCTCAAGTTTGATACCGTCCATGGCCGTTTTAAGGGTACCATAGACGTGCAGGGAGACAAGCTGGTGGTAAACGGCAAGTCCATTTCCGTATATTCCTGCATGAACGCGGCGGATATCCCCTGGACTGAGTGCGGCGCAGAGTATATCCTTGAGTGCAGCGGTATCAACACCACCGTCGAGCGCGCTTCCGAGCACCTGAAGGCAGGCGCGAAGAAGGTCGTCATCTCCGCCCCCAGCAAGGACGCTCCCATGTTCGTAATGGGCGTAAACCATGACACCTACACCAAGGACATGACGGTTGTTTCCAACGCATCCTGCACCACCAACTGTCTGGCTCCTCTTGCCAAGGTTATCAACGACAACTTCGGCATCGTAGAGGGCCTTATGACTACCGTCCATTCTATCACAGCCACCCAGAAGACCGTAGACGGCGCCTCCAAGAAGGATTGGCGCGGCGGCCGTGCGGCGGCACACAATATTATCCCCAGCTCCACCGGCGCTGCCAAGGCCGTGGGTAAGGTCATTCCTTCCCTCAACGGCAAGCTCACCGGCATGTCCATGCGCGTACCTACTCCCGACGTATCCGTTGTAGACCTTACCTGCCGCCTGGAGAAGTCCGCTACCTACGATGAGATCAAGGCCGCCATGAAGGCTGCTTCCGAGAGCGACCGTTTCAAGGGCATCATAGATTACACCGAGGACAAGGTAGTATCCTCCGACTTCTATCATGATCCCCATACCTGCATCTTCGATGCAGACGCAGGCATTGCCCTGAACGACCACTTCGTAAAGCTGGTTGCCTGGTACGACAACGAGTGGGGTTATTCCAACAAGCTGGTCAACCTCTGCGAGCACATGGCCGAGGTAGACGCAAAGTAACCTCAAATAAATTTGCCCCCACGATTTAGGCGGGTGAACCGCCGATGAATACCCCCTGCCCATGCGGACAGGGGATATTTTTTTGCCGGGGCTTTTCTGCATACAAACCTTTTGTTATAATAAGTATATAAAGATACTTTTAAGCTTTGGTTCTTAAAAATATTATTTTACTGGAGCATACTTATATGGATATAAAACAGCTTGAGGCTTTTTGCATGGTGGTAAGGCAAGGCAGCTTTTCCAGAGCGGCAAGGGTGCTGGGGGTATCCCAGCCCACCGTGAGCGCGCATATTTCCACCCTCGAAAAGGAATTGGGGTGCGAGCTGCTCATACGCACCAGCAAGAGCATACTGCCTACGGATAAGGGAGCGACGCTTTTAGGCTACGCACAGGGCATAATGAGTCTCAGACAGAAGGCGCTGGAGGAACTTTCAAGGGAGGATTCACGCTATACGGGCAGCATCACCATAGCGGCTTCATCTGTGCCCGCACAGTACTGCCTGCCGGAGCTGCTCTCGGAATTCAGCCGGGAGTATCCGGGGGTATCCTACCAGCTGCACAACACCAACAGCCTGCAGGCTGTGGAGGAGGTAAGGCGCGGCAAGGCGGATATAGCCCTTACGGGCGCCAGAGTGGAGAACACCAATTGCGAGTTTACCAGCTTCCTCAAGGACGAGCTTGTGATAATAACCGCCAATAACGAGCGCTTCAGGAAGCTGAACGGCAGCTTCCCAAGGGAGCTTCTTAAAAAGGAGCCCTTCATAGCCAGAGAGCTGGGCAGCGGCACCAGAATGGAATACGAGCAGCTTCTGCGCAGCGAGGGCATAGAACCGGGCGAGCTCAATACCGTTGCCGAGATGAACTACAGCGAGGCGGTAAAGAAGTCCGTGGCGGGAGGGCTGGGCATAGCTATAATCAGCATACACGCCATAAGCGATGAGCTTTCATCAGGAAGGCTGCTGTGCTTTAATCTGGGAGATAAGGCCATGCAGCGGGACCTGTATCTGGTTATACGGAGAAATCGCTCAGAAATGTCCACGGCGGCGCTGTTTTCATCCTTTGTGCTCAGGCATTACAACGTAGAGAAAAATTAAAGGCAAACAAAAAAGACGGCACGCGCCGCCTTTTTCTATTATCGTCAGTCGCCCATGGGCTTTATCTTGTTCTGGTATATCCTGTAGAGGTTTATGCCCACAAAGGTTATGGAGCCAAGCTCAGATATGGGGAAGGCATACCATACGGCGGACAGGCCGAGGGTACGGGAGAATATGAAGGCCACCGGCAGCAGTATCGCAAGCTGGCGAAGGGCGGAGGAAAAGAAGGAAAGCCTGCCGTCGCCTATTGCCTGGAACAGAGAGGAGCCCATTATGCACAGAGCTGCGAAGGGGAACGAGTAGCTGATGATCTTAAGGGCGGGAACGCCTATGGCCATCATTTCGTCGGACGCGTCAAACAGCCGCAGCATAAAGTCGGAATGGAGCTGGAATATCAGCATGCCAAGGCACATTATGCTGAAAGCATATATGCAGCCGTATTTCAGCGCTTCCATTATGCGCTTCCTGTTGCGCGCACCGTAATTGTAGCCCATTATGGGCATGGTGCCGGAGTTCAGGCCGAATACCGGCATGAAAACGAAGGACTGGAGCTTGAAATAGATGCCGAATACGCTTACAGCGGTAGAGGAGAAGGCTATCAGTATCTTGTTCATGCCAAGGGTCATTATGGAGCCTACCATCTGAAGGAAGATGCTTGGCACGCCTACATCGTATATGTCGGATATACTCTGCTTATTCGGCCTGAAGTTCCTGAAGCTTATTTTTACCAAGCAGGACTTGCGGCTTAGCATGAGCAGACCAAGCAGCATGCCCACCAGCTGCCCGCCCACTGTGGCTATGGCAGCGCCGGCAATGCCAAGCTTTGGAAAGCCGTAAAGGCCAAATATGAGTATGGGGTCGAAAACTATGTTGAATACCGCGCCAACGAGCTGTACGAACATGGACTTCATGGTGCTGCCCGTTGCTTGCAGCAGCTTTTCACACATCACCTGAACCGTCACGAATACGGCGGGAATACCTACCCATGAAAGATAGGTTATGGCATACTCGGTTATCTCCGCGTCCGCATGGAACAGATATATCATGGGACGGTGGAGCAGACCGAAAAGCACCGCGAAAACTACGCCTCCGCAAATGGCCAGAAACATGGCGTTGGTAGCGGCGGTATCCGCTTCTCCCTGACGCTTTTCGCCGAGACGGCGTGCCACGAGGGAATTTGCGCCTATGGCCGTGCCCACGGAAACGGCGTTTATCAGCATCTGGTACGGGAAAACCAGTGAAACCGCCGTAAGGGCGCTTTCACTTATGCGGGAAACGTAAATGCTGTCAACAACGTTGTAGGTAGCCAGCACCAGCATGGATACCATCATGGGAAGTGACATTTTGATTATGAGGCTTCTTATTGGCAGATAGCCCATCTTGTTTTCGGCGTGTGTGCTTTCCATTTTTTTGACCGTAATTAAAACTATATAACTGTTATATAATTATCCCTTCGTTAATAATAGAAAATACTTTTTGCATTAAAAAGGACCCATGGCGGCATGGGCCCTTTTGTTGCTTGTTTAAGCGCCAAAGATTACTCTTCGACAGGAGCGCCAACGGGGCAGACGGAAGCGCAGGCGCCGCAGCTGATGCAGGTACCGGCGTCGATCTCGTAATGATCAGCACCCTGGGAAATAGCGCCAACGGGGCAGCCGGACTCGCAGGAGCCGCAGCTGATGCACTCATTAGAAATTACGTATGCCATTAATGATTACCTCCACACAATTTTTCATGTATATTGTAACATGAATATTTTTATTGTCAACAGATTAAAGCCCATTAACCAGACATTACCTGTTGCTGTCTTTCATGCGGCGCTCCATCATGTCCGCCTTTTCCTCGCTGAGAAGCTCGGCCAGCTCCTCAGGCTCTGCGTCCATCATCATCTGCCGTTCTACCTCGGCCTCTACGTCGATATCCTGAGCCTGCTTGCCTTTTCCGCCCCGGGTATAGGTGAGCTCCCGGAAAGGGTATTCCCTGACGTCGATGGTGCCGTCAGGCAGCATGAGTTTGACCTTTGTCCTTTCGGATATGACGTTGTTTTCAATAACGGTTCCGGTGAGCCCTTCGGGAGTGCCGGCCTCACGGCCTACCTTGGGCATTTGCTTGCGCATGTACTCATAGCCGTCCTGTTCGTATTTCAGGCAGCACATGAGCCTGCCGCAAATGCCGGATATCTTGGTGGGGCTGAGGGAAAGGCCCTGTTCCTTGGCCATCTTTATGGATACGGGCTGGAAGTCGGGCAGGAACTGCTTGCAGCAGACGGGCCTGCCGCAGCTGCCCAGGCCGCCCAGCATCTTGGCCTCGTCCCGGACGCCTATCTGGCGCAGCTCTATGCGGGTCTTGAATACCGAGGCAAGGTCTTTCACAAGCTCACGGAAGTCCACCCGGCCATCCGCCGTAAAGTAGAACACTATCTTTGAGCCGTTGAAAGTATATTCCACGTCCACCAGTTTCATGTCCAGGCCATGGGCCTGTATGCGCTCCATACAGGTGGCGTAGGCGTCCTTTTCCTTGGCGCGGTAGCTGTCTCGCATCTCCCGGTCCCGGTCGGTGGCCACGCGGATAACCTCCTTGAGAGGCTGTATTACCTGATCGTCGGGTACGTCGTGAATGCCTACCATCACGTCGCCGTACTCGGTGCCTCGGGCAGTCTCTACTATGACGCCATCGCCGGCGTTTATCTCAAGCTCGCCGGGGGAAAAGTAGTAAAGCCTGCTTCCGCCCCTGAATTTTACACTGATAACAGTTGTCATTTATTAAAGCTCCTCTGTGATTTCGGTAAAAAGTCTCGTAAAGGTGCCGGCTGCCGGCGCGTTGGTGCTGAGCCTGTCCATGGCGTTCGCCAACGATTCTATGATACAGTTTATCCGCCCGGTTGTAAAGCGCGGCGCCATGGAAGAAATATCATCAGCCCTGTCTGCATTCTGATCTATGCGGCCCAGCGTCCTGTATGTGAGCATGTCCCGCATATATGAGAGCATGAAGTGGGCGCCCTCTATGGAGGCGACGGCGTTGAGCCTGTCGAAGGGCAGCTCTCCCCGGAGCAGCGCTGCCATGACCTCCTGCGCTGTACCCCGCAGGCTGCGGTAGTCCTCGTCCTGATAAAGCTTCAGTGAGCGCTGCACTGTTCCGCCCATCCTGGCGAAGCGCATAGCATCATTCCTGGTAAGGCCAATGGACATGAGCTCCCTGGCTGTGTCGTCATACATGGGCAGCCCGCAAAGCACTGTAGCGCAACGTGAAAGTATGGTGGGCAGTATGCCCGCGTCATTGCCGGTAAGCAGGAACAGAACTCCGTCGGGCGGCTCCTCTATGGTCTTGAGAAGCACGTTTTGGGTAGCGGGGTCTATTTCGTGGGCATTTAGGAGCAGCACAGACCTTTTTCCGCCGGAAAATGAGCTGCGGCCCAGCTCCTCGATCACTTCCTCACGAATGGTATCCTTTCGGTAGCCGGAGGGGATTATGCAGTTTCCCGTATGGGAAAGCATGGCGGCATCAGCCGAGCCTGTACAGTACAGAGCCGCGGCCCGTCTGGCTATGCCTTCGGCTATCAGCCCGTCCGGGCAGGAAATAAAACAGGCGTGGGGAATATGCCCCCGCTTTATTGCGCTAAGGAGCCATTCCTCCGCCTGACTGATGCCTTTTGACATTACTGCGCTCTAATACTTGTAGAATTGCTCCACGTCCACAACAAATACCGTTGCACCGCCCATAGTCACCTGTACAGGGGCGGGGGAATTGTCGATATATCCGGGTACTGCGGAGGGAACAACCATGTATTCCTTTCGTGTGCTGGATTTTTCCTTGATGATATCCAGCGTCTCCTGAAGCCTGTCGGCCTCAACGCCTATCATCAGCGTGCTGTTTCCGTTATGGAGGAAGCCGCCGGTGGAAGAAATGCGCGTCACGCTTATGCGGTGGTTTGTAAGCTCCCTTAAAAGGCGCTTGGAGTCATCGTTTTGCACTATCGCATATACGAGCTTCATGCTTATACCTCCCTTGCTGTGTTTATAATTATATAACGGATCGCGGCGTTTTTCAATAATTTAGCTTTATGCGGCGTTCACTGCCGCTATTATTTCCTCGAGCATCTTGACAAGCTTATCGCTGGGCTTGAAGGCTATGGCCTGATACCTGCCGTCGCGCTTGAATATCAGGGTGCTTGCCTCGCTCTTTTTGCCCGTGCAGAGTACGGCGGCCTTCTTAACGGCACTTTGCAGCGCCTCGGGGTCCTCGCCTATCACGCTTATCGAGGCAGCCGTTCCGGTGTCGGTCACTATGGCCTGCATCTCGCCGGGGGCAACGGTATCCACTATCCTACCCTTACCGCCGCTGAACTGCTCGAATACCAGCGTGCCGAGAGGGTAGGGGTTACTGCGCTGATTGCCGTACTGGTCAAGGTCGCCTTCCTCGGGCTCCATATTGAACAGGGTATAGCGATAGGAGCAGAGCCGCTTTTTGTATATCGCAAGGCATACGAGTATGAGCCCTATGAATAGGGGTATCTGCAAAATGCTGCCGTGAGGTATGGAGCTTACGGCGTTCATGAGCATCCTTGCCAATATAACTAAGGCCAACAGCCCGAAAAACAGCAGCAGATCCTGCTTTTTTGTGGCGTTGCCGCCGTTGGTTTCCTGATACATTATTATTGCCTCCGCTTTAAGCTTTAGTATTGTAAACTTTAATATGCCGTACCGAGTACCACAGGCCGAAGCACATCACCAACAGCAGAGGCAGCATTGGCAGACCGTCGCCGAAGGCAGGAAGTATGAAGCTGCCGGTGATGTTGAACGCTATGTGAAAGGCCATGGAAGCAAGCAGCGTCCGGTACTTATCGTATATCAGCGTCAGGGCTACGCCCATCAGAAAAGCGTATATCACCCACAGAAGCTGACCGTGCATGAGGCCGAATATCGCGCAGGATACAAGTATGGCGGCGGGCCATTTGAGCACTCTCCTCAGAGTTCCGTATATTAAGCCCCGGAAAAGCAGTTCCTCTGCTATTGGGGCAAGCACCGCCGCGGCGATGAAGTGCTCGGCGAATGTGCCGCCGCTGCTTGCAGCCACTGAATCGTTGTAGGAGTTCATTATGTGATCGGGTATGGGCAGCAGCGTAAGCAGCAGCGATACCGCTATTGAGGACGCTACGGCGCACAGCGCACACCACATGTACTCCTTGCCGGGCAGGGGCGCGATGGCAATTATATCCCTGATACTCTGTTTTTTAAAATAGAAGGCGAGTATGACGGCGATTACCAACAGATTGTGCAGCAGCGAGATCAGAGAGGCCTTTTGGGCCAGAAAGCCGCTCATGGCGGACTGAATGTCCCCCTCCGCCCCCGCGCCGCCTACCGCTGCGAACAGCGTCATAATAAGCGCCTGTGAAATAAAATATGCCAGCAGCACTAAAAATATCTTGGCCAGAGTCTTGAGGTAATTCTTCATGCATATACATCTCCTTATTTTATTTTACCATAGAATACGCCGTGCCGTCACCAAAAAATAAAAGCGCCGCGGATACGCGACGCGAAGGCTGTTTAGCTGATTTTAACTGAAAAACCCGGGCCGGCGGGCGTAATGGAACACGTCCCCGGCGGGGGTGACGACTACGTTGTCAAAGCCCAGGGCGCAGTGGGCGAAAACGGGCTTGCCCTTCTCGTTAAAGCCTATGCAGATGCCGATGTGGTTGCCCTTATTGGTGGGGTAGGCGTTCTGGAAAACGATATCGCCTACGCGGAGCTCCTTCCAGCTTATCTCCTCGCTGTTTTCCCACTGAGCCCATGTGCCGAGACCTACTTGGCTTTCCAGCTCCTCATTTGTCAGCCCCTGCTGGAGGAAGCACCAGGCCACGAAGCCTGAGCAGTCAAGGCCATAGGGGCGCATCTCGCCGGTGGTGCTGCTGCCGCCGCTCTCCACCTCGGTCAGCTCGCCCCATTTTGGGTCGGGCCCTATGGAGTAGCTCTTGCCGCCCCAGAAGTAGTGTACCTTGCCCACGAGGGACAGGGCGGAGCGTGCAACGCTCAGCCTTGCAGGGTCTGTTTCGGCGGCCTCACCCTTAAGGCGGGCTATATCTATCTCATCGGCAGTCAGCGGCACATACTCCGCCCTCAGGCGAGCCTCATGTATGGCTCTTGCGGCGAATATGCCGCCCAGCGTGACTATTGCCGCAAGCAGCAGCGCGAGCGCTGTCCTGACGGCCTTTTTTGCGGCGCGCCGCCTTTTTTTCGTATACTTTGCTTTTGTTTCCATAGCACAATGATAAACAATGCCGCCCTGATAATCAAGGCGGCAAAAGTTAATATTTTCGGAAAAGTGGCTACGCTTTCCCTAACCGCTTCTTCATGGTCTTTTCCACCGCGTTGAGTATGTTCTCGTAGCCGGTGCAGCGGCAGAGGTGGCCGGAGAGCAGCTTTCGCAGCTCCTCACGGGTGTATTCCTTGCCGGATTCCAGTATCTCTACGGCGGTCATTATGAAGCCGGGGGTGCAGAAGCCGCACTGTACCGCGGTCTCTTCCATAAAGGCCTGCTGTATGTCGGAAAGCTCGCCGTCAGGGCCAAGCAGCCCCTCGAGGGTGCGTATATGCTTGCCCTCGGCCCATACGGCCAGGTAAATACAGCTGTTGAAGCATTCGCCGTCTATGAGCACGTTGCAGGCGCCGCACTCGCCTACCTCACAGCCCTTCTTTACGGAGGTGAGGTGGTAGTCGTTGCGGAGCATGTCGGTGAGGGAAGCCCGGACGTCTACCATCTTTTCTACGTCCTTGCCGTTTATGTTGCAGTGAATAAGCTTATACTGTGCCATTACAGCTCACCTCCCGCGAGAATTATGGATTCTGTCATGCAGCGCTTGGCAGTCTCTACGGCGATATGCTGGCGGAAGGCCTTGCTGGCGCGCCAGGAATCCCGTGGATTGATGTCGTCGAGAACTGTGCGTGCGAAGGCCTCTACCGTTTCCATGGATACGGGCTGACCGTTGGCGGCAGCCTCCGCCTTTTCGGCGCGCATGGGTACCGGGCCTGCCACGCCGTAGGCTATGCGGGCACGCTCTATGATCTTTTTATCCGGCGAAAGGCGGACGTTCACGCTGCACCCTAGGGTGGCTATATCCATGGCGTTGCGCATGGAGTATTTGATGTAGTGGCCGTAGGTGTTCTCATAGCTGGCCTTGGGTATTATTATGGCGGTCTGTATCTCGTCCGGGTGTATGTCCACAAGGCCGGCCTTTATGTAGAAGTCGCCTATGGGCAGCAGGCGCTTGCCCTCGCTGCCTGTGAGCTCGACTATGGCCTCCCACGCGTGGAGGGTGGAGGCGGAGTCTGCGGAGGTAACGCCGTTGCAGGTGTTGCCGCCTATGGTGCCTATGTTGCGTATCTGGGGCCCGCCCACCATATCCACCGCCTGACCCAATACGTTTATGTATTTCTGGATAATGGGATCCCGGGTTATGTGGGAAAAGCTGGTAAGGGGGCCTATGCGGATGCTGTCGTTTTCGTCAATGGATACGCCCCTCAGCTCATCGAGGCCGTATATGGAGATGAGCTCCTTGCCGGCACGTTTGCCCTCGCGCATCTGCACGAGAACGTCGCTGCCGCCGGCTATTATCTGCGCCTCGGGGTGTTCGAGGCGAAGCTCCACGGCGTTCTGAACGGAGGAAGCCTCATACAGCGCTTTAAGATCGTACATATTATTTTTCCTCCTTTGTCCATTCGTCCTTTATAAGCCCGGCACGGCTGAATTCCGCGAACAGCACATGGGGGGTTATGGGGATGGTATTTATGGCTACGCCAGTGGCGTTATATATGGCGTTGCGTATGGCGGGGGCCCCGGAGCAGGCGGGGGGCTCGCCGAGGGCCTTTGTGCCGAAGGGGCTGGTAGGCTCCGGGTTCTGTATGAACTCTGCCCGAAGGTCAGGGTGATCCATGAAGGTGGAAAGCTTGTAGTCCAGGAGGTTATTGTTCAGCGGCCTGCCGGTCTTAGGATCGAAGAGCAGCTGTTCGGAAAGGCCGTAGCCTATTGCCATGCTCATGCCGCCGTGTACTTGTGCCTCGGCCAATGCGGGGTTTATCAGCCTGCCGCAGTCGTGTACGTTTATCATGTCCACCAGCTTTACCCTGCACATGGGAATATCTACCTCCACCTCCGCGAAGGTGCAGCCGAAGGAGTAGGCGTTGTTGCGTATGGTGTAGGTGGATTCGGCGGTTATATGCTCGCTGTGTACGGGATTGTACTGGGCGGTCATGGCCAGCTCGGACAGGCTCATCAGCACCCGCCCGTCAGGCACGCGCACTATGTCGCCATTTACTATATCCATGTTTTGTATGGGCTGCCGCGTCACCTCGCAGGCGTATTCCAGTATCTTTTTGCGGAGCAGGTCCCCCGTCTGGCGTATGGAGAAGCCCGCAACGTAGGTCTGGCGGGAGGCGTAGGCGCCGAGGCCGGTGGGGGTTATGTCGGTATCCTGGCAGCTCACCACGTGTACGTCCCGGTAGCTTTTCAGCCCTATCACCTCGGCGGTCATCTGGGCGTATGCGGTGTCCGCGCCCTGGCCTATCTCCGTCTCGCCGCACTGCATGGTGACGGTGCCGTCAAGGTTGAGCTGCATGCGGTTGGAGCTGGTCTCGAGGGATATTGGGTATACGGCGGTGTTGTACCAGAAGGCGGCAAGGCCTATGCCCCGGCGGACAGGGCCGGTATCCTTGGCGTATTCCTGAACCTTTCTGCGGTAGTCTATGGCCTCCGCACCCTTTTCAAGGCACATGCGGAAGGAATCGTAGTAGTTCTCGTTCTTGGAGAAGCCGTCCACAAAGCCCTTGGGCATTATTACCTTGTCCCTGTAATCCATGGGATCCATGCCCAGCGCCCTTGCGCACTCATCTATGTTGGAATCGTCTGCGAAGGATGCCTGGGGCATGCCGTAGCCCCTCATTGCGCCCGCCGCAGGGCGGTTGGTGAATACCGTATATGCGTCGCCCTCGAAGTTATCGCAGGGATATATCTGAGGGAATGAGCCCATGGCCTTTGCAACTATGCTGTGCCCATGGGAGGCGTATGCGCCCTGATTGGAGAAGCATTCTACCTTGCGGGCGGCGAGGGTGCCGTCCCCGTGCAGCCATGTTACGATATGGAAGCGTATGGCATGGCGTACCCGGTTGGATACGAAGGTCTCCTCGCGGGCGCAGTCAATGCGGACGCAGCGCCCGCCTACCTGAGTGCAGCACCATGCGCACAGAGGCTCGTAGAGGGCGTCCTGCTTGTTGCCGAAGCCGCCGCCTATGTAGGGCTTTACTATCCTTATATCCGCCCAGGGGCGGCCCAGCGCCTGTCCCACAACGCGGCGGATTATATGGGGTATCTGGGTTGAAGCGACCACGGTTATCCTGCCGTTCTCCTCGTATGCAAAGCAGCCGTGGTTCTCTATGTGGCAATGCTGTACGGTGGGCGTCTCATACCAGCCCTCGACCTTGATAAGACCGGGCTCCTTTATAGCCTCGGCGTAGTTGCCCTTTTGAATGGAGGTGTGCTTGAGTATGTTATTCGGGCAGCTATCGTGGAGCTGTGGGGCGCCGTCCTTCATGGCCTCCTGAACGTCAAGCACGAAGGGCAGCTCCTCGTATTCCACCTTCAGGGCGCGGACGCCCTGATTGGCGGCGACCTCATTCTCGGCTATAACCACGGCAACGTCGTCGCCGTAGTAGCGCACATGGCGGTTAAGCAAAAGCCTGTCCTTTACGTCCTGATGCCCCGGGTCCATGCTCCAGGGATGGCCGGCGGTGGGAAAGGGTATATCCGGCACGTCGAAGCAGGTGAGCACCTTTACGACGCCGGGTATTTTCTCCGCACATGAGGTATCTATATTCTTTACGAAGCCGTGGGCGATGGTGGAGTGCTTTATGCGCACATACAGCGCGTCGCCCGGCATACGGTCCTCGTAGTATTTGGTGCGGCCGGTCACCTTGTCGAAGGCGTCCACGCGCACTTCACTCCTGCCGACCAGGTGCTCGGCCTGAGCGGAATAATTATCCTTATTCATGACTTGTCCTCCTTATCCTTATTCATTACTTGTCCTCCTTATCATTAAAGCTGAGGGATCAAGCTTCTATAAACTTAAAGCTGGCTGAGTCAAACAGTCCCTTATCCGTAAGGCGTATGGCGGGTATAACGGGGAGCGCCAGGAAGGAGAGGGCCACAAGCGGGTCGCTCTTCTTGTCTACGCCAATGTATGCTGCGGCGTCCAGAAGGGCGCGCTGTATCTCAAGCACGCTGTCAACAGGCGCATCAGTCATAAGGCCGGCTATGGGCAGGGGCAGGCGGGCCAGGACTATGCCGTGGCTCACCACGCAGAAGCCGCCGCCGCATTCCCTGAGGGACTCGGCCGCAAGCAGCATGTCGTCGTCGTTATCGCCCACCATGACCAGATTGTGTGAATCGTGGGCCACGGTGGAGGCTATGGCGCCGCCGTGAATATTGAAGCCCTGAACTATGCCGAGGCCTATGTTGCCCAGGGCGTGGTGGCGCTCTATAACTGCCAGCTTGTTTAGGCCGTTACCGGATACGAAGTTGCCCTCAGCATCGCGGCAGACGGGCAGGTCCCTGCGCTCTGTGACCAGCTGACCCTCTATCTGGCATATCACCGGCATTATCTCCTTAGCGTGCAGCTTCAGGCCGTCCTCTGGTATGGGGGCCATGTTCATGCTGGTGTATACCGCCTGGGGTATTATGGGCATGGGGATGGGCTTGCCGTCATACGGCCTGCCGAAGCGGGTAAATACCTTGAGCACCCTGAAATCCTTCAGATCCTCAAACAGCACCATGTCGCCCTTGTAGCCGGGGGCTATGGCGCCTATGTTGCGCAGGCCGTAGGCGCGGGCGGCGTTGTAGCTGGCCATCTTTACCGCCTGTATAGGGTCCATGCCGCACTTTACGGCCATGCGGGCTATGCAGTTTATGTGGCCCTCGCGGCGAATGTTCTCGATGTGCTTGTCGTCCGTGCAGAACATCATGTTGTCCGTTGGCAGACCGTGCTTTACTATCTCGGTTATGAGCTCCTCCATGCCGTTGGCGGCGGAGCCTACCCTCAGGAGTATTCTCATGCCGATGCGGAGCTTTTCAAGCACCTCGTCAAAGTTGCTGCACTCGTGATCCGTGGAGGGGCCGGCCACCCTGTAAGCATTCAGTGCGCGGCCGGAAAGCAGCGGCGCGTGGCCGTCTATGGGGCGTCCGTCAAAGAGACGAAGCTTATCCATCATGTCCTTTGAGCAGTTTATGGTGGATACGGCGTCCATTACCTCGCCAAGGCCCAGTATGCGGCTCTTGCGCATGAATTGCTCCATATCCTCGGCGGTGAGCGTCGCGCCGGAGTTTTCGAAGGGGGTCGCCGGCACGCAGGAGGGCATCATGAAAAGCACCCTCAGCGGCAGGTCATCGGACAGCTTGTATATGGCCCGCACGCCCGCCACGCCGCAGACGTTGGCTATCTCGTGGGGGTCGGCGATTATGGTTGTAGTGCCGTGGGGCATTATCACGCGGGAGAAGGAATCCGGTATGACCATGCTGCTCTCTATGTGTACGTGGGCGTCTATGAAGCCGGGGCAGAGGTACGCGCCGCCCGCGTCTATCTCTTCCCTGGCGGCGAAGCCCTTGCCCACGCCTATGATGGTATCCTCCGAGAGGGCGACGTCGCCTTCCAGTATTTCGTTCGTAAATACATTAACTACCCTGGCATTCTTTACCACAAGCGTTGCATCGCCCTTAAGGGCCGCAGTGATAAGTTCGGACTGTTTCATCGGTTTCCTCCATTCTTGATTTTAAATGCCGTTGATACGCCAACATGGGCGCCATAGACGCCCGAACAAAAACATTAAGGTTTAAACAAAGTTTGTTAGATAATTGTTTATTGCAGTATAGCACAATCGGGCCTATCAGAAAAGCCCTTTTTTACAGTAAACTATACCATATAAAACAAAAAAATAAATAGGATTTTTTTAAAGTTCGCGTTGCTGTTATTGATTTTTCTTCTTTGGGATGATAATATAAAATCAATAAGAGAGTGTTCATATAATCTCGTGATTTCTATCGGACGGGAGTTTCTACGGGCCACCGCAATGGCCTGCTATGAGCGCCGAGCGTACAGCATACTGTACAGCCGGGCGCTTTTTGTTTTTTATGAATCAACAGCCTATACCATTTAGGAGGAAAAGTGCAATGCGCATACTCATCAAGAACGGAACCATAGTAAACGCAAATGGCAGGGAGCGTAAGGATATACTCACCGACGGCGACAGGATAATCGCCATAGGCGGCAATCTTGACGCTGCGGGCGCGGAAGTGATAGACGCTGCGGGCTGCTACGTCATGCCCGGCTTCATAGACACCCATACCCACTTTGACCTTGATGTCGGGCTCTGCGTTACGGCGGATAACTTCAGGACGGGCACCCGGGCTGCGGCGCTGGGCGGTACCACCTGCGTGCTGGACTTCGCAACTCAGGACAGGGACGGGACGCTCAGGCAGGCACTTGAGACATGGCACAAAAAGGCCGAGGGCAGCAGCTGCAATTACGGTTTCCATATGGCCATAGCCCGCTGGGACGCCGAGACCGAAAAAGAGATGGACTACATGAGCGACAACGGCGTCACTTCATATAAGATGTACATGGTGTATGACGGCCTCAAGGTGGACGACGGCCAGATATATGCCGCCCTCAAGACCGCCCGCGATCACGGCGCCCTCATAGGCATACACTGCGAGAACTGGGAAGTGCTGCTTCGCCGCATAGATGAGCTGAAGGAGCAGGGCGAGACCAAACCCTGGGGCCACCCGGTTTCCCGCCCCGCAGAGGTGGAGGCTGAGGCCGTCGCGCGGTATATGCGCATAGCCCAGCTTGCGGGCACCCCTGCGTATGTAGTGCACCTTTCAACCGAGGAGGGCCTTATCGAGGCCCAGCGGGCGAGGGCGAGGGGACAGGAGGTATACCTTGAGACCTGCCCCCAGTACCTGCTTCTCACGGACGACAGATATAGGGATCCCGACGGAGTGAAGTTCATAATGAGCCCTCCTCTCCGCAAGGACGCGGACAGGGAGGCGCTCTGGCAGGGGCTCAAGGAGGGCGCGCTGGACACCATAGGCACGGATCACTGCTCCTTCACCATGAAGCAGAAGATGCTGGGAGGCGGAAAGTTCTTTAAGACCCCCAACGGCGGCGCGGGCGTTCAGCACAGGGGCCAGCTCATATACACCTACGGCGTGTGCGAGGGCAGGCTCACCCTTGAGGATATGGTAAAGTACCTTTCCTACAACCCATCAAGGCTTTTCGGCATGCCGGACCGGGGCGAGATAGCCGAGGAAAAAGCGGCGGATATAGTTATATGGGATCCCTCCGTATCCGGTACCATAACCGATACCAACCACGCCTATAACTGCGACAATTCGGTCTTTGCGGGCTTTGACGTAAAGGGCGCCGCGCGCGACGTCATATTGAACGGCGAGCATATTGTTGAGAACGGCAGCATAAAGCTTGAAGGCAGGGGCAGGTACATAAGCCGTACCGGCTATATGAAGTTAAGATGAAGCGCACCAGGATAGGCTGCGTGCTTATGGCGGCCGGTAACTCCACCCGCTTCGGAGGAAACAAGCTGCTTACGGATTTCTTCGGCAAGACCCTCATAGAGCGGGCCATGGAGGCAATACCCCGAGATAAGCTTTGCCGGGCAGCGGTGGTGAGCCAGTATGACGAGGCGCTGTCCATGGCGCTGGACTTTGACTTTCTGACGGTAAGGAACGACAGGCCGGAGGACGGCGTCAGCCGCACCATACGGCTTGGCCTCGATGCATTGGGCGACGTGGACGCCGCCATGTTCATGGTGGCGGATCAGCCCTGCCTGAGCCGGTGGAGCACGGAAGGCCTTGTGAGCTTTTATTTAAAGGAGCCGGACAAGATAGCCGCCATGGCATACGGCGCCCGCCGGGGAAACCCGGTAATATTCCCCAGGGATATGTTTATAGAACTGCGCGACCTTACAGGCGACACGGGTGGCAGCGCGGTTATATGTAAAAACCAGGATAAGCTCAGGCTTTACCAGGTGGAAGACGAGCTGGAGCTGTTCGATGCGGACAGGGCCGCCGAGCTGGAAAGGCTGAAGCGGGAAAAGGAGAGAACCATATGAACGAGAGGCTGGAGGCCATAAAGGGCAATATAATATACGCCGAAACGCCGGGCGAGCTTACCGTAATGCCCGATAGCTGGATAGTCACGGAAGGCGGCATTATTCGGGGAATATTCAGCGAGCTGCCGGAAAGGTATGCGGCAGCGGAGGCGACGGACTACGGCGATATGATAATCACCCCGTCCTTTACCGACCTGCACCTTCACGCACCCCAGTACCCTATGCTGGGCCTCGGCATGGACCTTGAGCTTCTCGGCTGGCTGAACAAATACGCATTCCCTACGGAGGCCATGTTCAGTGACGCCGGCTACGCCCGCAGGGTATATTCAAAGCTGGCCCATGCTCTTATAGAGAGGGGCACCACGCGGGTATGCATATTCTCAAGCCTGCACAGGGAAGCGACCAATATACTTATGGACGAACTGGAAAAGGCGGGAGTTACCGGCTATGCGGGCAAGGTGAACATGGACCGCAACGGTTCGGAGGAGCTTATAGAGACTACGGAGGAATCTGTGGCCGAAACGAGGCTCTTTATAGAGGAGAATAAAGACAGAAAGCTCATAAAACCCATACTCACCCCGAGATTTACCCCTTCATGCACGAATGAGCTAATGGAGGAGCTTGGGAAAATAGCTGCTGAGTATCCGGATATCCCGGTACAGTCCCACCTTTCCGAAAATACCGACGAGATGAAGTGGGTAAAGGAGCTGCACCCGGACTGCGCCCAGTACTGGGAGACATACGACAAATACGGCCTTTGGAAAAACCGCACGGTGATGGCTCACTGCGTGTATTCAGACGAGCGGGAGCGGGCCGCCATGAAGAAGGCCGGCGTGTGGGCGGTTCATTGCCCCGATTCCAACACCTGCATAGCAAGCGGAATAGCCCCCGTAAGGACAATGCTGAAGGAGGGCGTAAAGGTGGCCATGGGGTCAGACATAGCTGGCGGGGCAAAGCTGTCCATGCTGGACGTGGCCACGGAGGCGATACGGGTCTCCAAGCTGCGCTGGCTGTTTGGCGGAAAGCGGGACGAGGAGCGGTTTTTGACCGTTGCGGAGGCCTTCTATCTCATCACCGGAGCGGGGCAGGAGTACTTCGGGGCACGACCCGGCTTCGGCATAGGCGACAGGCTCCATGCGGTGGTGTTCGATGACCGTGGGATGGCCGACAATCCCAGAATGAATCTTTCCGAGCGGCTTGAGAGGATAATCTACCTCGGTGAACGGCAGGATATAAAGGCCGTATACAGCGAGGGCATAAGGAGGATATGATGGGGAGCCTGCTTATAAAAAACATACATTCACTTGTGACCTGCAACGGGGAGGACAGGATACTGCGCGGTGCGGACGTGTACTGCGAGGACGGCTTTATCAGGGCTATCGGCCGCGGTATTGACAGTAAAGCGGACATTACTGTCGATGGCAGCCATATGCTTTGCTATCCCGGCCTTGTAAACACACATCATCATCTGTACCAGCAGTTTTCCCGCAACCTCCCCGAAGTGCAGGGCTTTGAGCTGTTTGACTGGCTCAGGTACCTGTACGATATTTGGAAAAATATAGACGAGGAGCTTATAACCCTTTCGTCGCTGACAGGAATGGGAGAGCTGATGAAAAACGGCTGCACCACCTGTTTTGACCACCACTACGTGTTCCCAAGGGACGGCGGGGACCTTATAGCCGCCCAGTTCGAGGCTGCGGGCCTTATAGGAATGCGTATGCATGCCTCCCGGGGCAGCATGGACCTTTCCAAAAAGGATGGCGGCCTGCCTCCGGACAGCGTGGTACAGACCATAGACGAGATAATGAAGGACAGCGTCAGGCTCATAGAAAAGTACCACGATCCTTCAAAGGGCTCAATGCGGCAGATAGCCCTCGCCCCCTGCTCGCCCTTCTCGGTATCGGGAGAGCTGCTCAGGGAAAGCGCCGCGCTCGCGAGACAGTACGGCGTGCGGCTGCACACCCACCTTTGCGAAACTAAGGACGAGGAAAGCTATACCCTCGAAAGATACGGCATGCGGCCGTATGCATATATGGAGTCTCTGGGCTGGACAGGCCCCGATGTATGGTACGCCCATGGCATACACTTCAATTCGGACGAATTGAAGGCGCTGGCGGATACGGGCACAGGCGTAGCCCACTGTCCCATATCCAATATGAAGCTGTCAAGCGGCATAGCCCGCATACCGGAGATGCTGAAGCTGGGAGTTACCGTTGGCCTCGGGGTGGACGGCAGCGCCAGCAACGACGGCAGCAGCCTGCTTGAGGAGATGCGCGTAGCGTACCTGCTGCACAGGCTAAACTCCGGAGCCGCCGCCCCCACAGGCTATGACATACTCAAGATGGCCACTGTGGGCAGCGCAAAGCTCCTTGGCCGGGATGACATAGGCAGCATAGAGGAGGGCAAGTGCGCGGATATGTTCATGATAGACAGCCGCCGCATAGAGCTTGCTGGGGCCTGCTACGACCCGGGCTGCGTGCTCTGCACAGTAGGCGTGCGGGGAGCCGTGGACTATACTATAGTCAACGGCAAAATAACCGTAAAGGAGGGCCGCCTTGTGAGTATAGACGAGGAAAAGCTCTCGACCGACGCAGATAGGAAGATAAAAGATTATTTAGACAAATAAGCACAGGATAAAATGCCCGGCGGCGAGCCGGGCATTACTATAACATAAAAACAATAACCCATGCCTGTCTGTACGGCTTTTTGATATACGTATATGCCGGATACCGCATCGTACTCGGCAAAAATAGGCAATTGTTGACGATTATTTAAAAAAATATTCAAATTTTAGTTACTGTGCTATTGTTCACGTTGTGATAGAATGATACAATAATGTAGAATTTGCACTCGTATGTGCACCTATGCGTAGGCATAACAGTCTGAGCGATAGCTTCGCTTGTGGAGGATATACTTTAAAATGGGATTTTTAGAAAACAGCGATGTAGGCATTGACCTTGGCACTGCGAGCGTCCTTGTCTATGTGCGAGGCAAGGGAATAGTGCTGAGGGAGCCGTCCGTTGTTGCGGTAGAAAAGATAACCGGCAACATACTTGCAGTAGGCGAAGAAGCCCGCCGCATGATAGGCCGCACCCCCGGCAACATAATCGCCATGCGCCCGTTGCGCGACGGCGTAATATCCAACTACGACATAACCGAGCGCCTTTTGAACCACTTCCTCCGCAAGGTAGTGGGCAGAAGGATATTCTTCAAGCCCCGTGTAGTGGTCTGCGTACCCTCCGGGGTTACCGAAGTTGAAAAGCGTTCCGTAATAGACGCCACCGAAGAGGCCGGCGCACGCCATACTTATCTTATTGAGGAGCCTATAGCGGCTGCCATAGGCGCGGGCATAGATATTTCCGCCCCGCGCGGCAGCATGATACTGGATATCGGCGGCGGCACAAGCGACGTGGCAATACTTTCCCTGGGCGGCGCGGTACTGTCCGATTCCATAAAGATCGCGGGCGACAAATTTGACGACGCCATCGTTCGCTATATGAGAAAGAAGCATAATCTCCTTATAGGCGAGCGCACCGCGGAAGAGATAAAGATCCGCATCGGCTCCGCTTACCCGAGAAAGGAGCAGGTATTCATAGATGTAAAGGGCAGGAACCTTGTTTCCGGCCTTCCTCAGACATTGGTCGTAGGTTCATATGAGATGATAGACGCCCTTGAGGAGCCCCTTCAGATGATACTGGAGAGCGTAAAGGGGCTGTTTGAGCGCACGCCTCCCGAGCTGGCCAGCGATATAACCGAAAACGGCATCTGCCTTACCGGCGGCGGAGCTCTGCTTTACGGCATGGATAAGTTCATAGCAGAGCAGACAAAGGTACCCTGCTATGTGGCGGAGGATCCCATATCCTGCGTGGCCATAGGCACGGGCAAGGTACTGGAGAACATCGACGCTTTCTCCTCCGGCGCCATATACGATTACAAGCGGGGCGAGTACTTCGATTTTCCCACACAGCAGTAATAACAATACGGGCAAGCGGCAACGGCCGCTTGCTCTTTTTTGTATAAGGAGCTTTGTATGCTTGTAAACACTCCCATAGCAAACCTCTATTCAGAGCCTTCGGTTGGAGAGCTGGACGACCAGATACTCTACGGAGAGGAAGCCGATGTGCTGGAGAGAAGCAACGGCTTTGCCAAGATACGCACGGAATACGGCTATGAAGGCTGGATAGAGGAAAGGCATCTTGCTATCCCGCGGTATGACGGCGCAATAATGCGGGTCGTCACTCCCTTCTGCACAGTGCTGGATATACCCAAATATCAGGGCAGGACGGTGGTGACGCTGCCCCGGGGCGCTAAAGTCGAAATGACGGGTGAGAATAACAGCTTTGCCCAGGTGCGGCTGATAGGCGGAGAAAAGGGCTACATACGCCGCAGCCATATAGCGGCCCTGCCGGGAAAGCTGAGGGAGGCTGAGCTGCGCCGGGCCGTGACGGAGACTGCCAAAGCATATCTTGGGGTACCATACCTCTGGGGTGGAAGATCGTCCGTGGGGATGGATTGCAGCGGCCTGTGCCACACGGCATACTGGCTCAACGGCGTGGCCATATACCGGAACTCACGCATGGCGGAGGGCTTTCCGGTGAAGGCGATAGACCCGGCCAATATGAATTCGGGTGACCTTCTCTACTTCAAGGGACATGTGGCTATGTACCTTGGCGGCGGCAAATACATTCACGCCACAGGGAGGGCCGGTGACGACAGGGTAGTTATAAACAGCCTTTTTCCGGAGGACGCCGGTTACAGGGAGGACCTGGCCAATGGCCTCGTCGCTGTGGGCAGCGTATTTTGACATGGCAAACAGTGACGTTATGTTGTAAAATAGACAATATAAACAAGCATTATACGGAGGGCACTTCTATGAAGCAGTTTTCGGATTTTCCCCGTGTGTCATTGGGTATACTGCCCACTCCCCTTTACAGGCTTCCAAACATAAGCGAGGCGATGGGCAAAAATATCTACATAAAGCGCGACGACATGACAGGCGTCGCCCTGGGCGGCAACAAGGTGCGCAAGCTGGAATTCCTGATTGCCGACGCCATGGCGCAGGGCTGCGACTATATGCTTACCACCGGCGGCGCGCAGAGCAACCACGCCATGCTGACCGCCGCATGCTGTGACAGGCTGGGCTTGGGCTCCGTGCTGGTGCTCAAAAAGCGTGGCGTATGGCAGAAGCTGGGCAACCAGATAATTAACGACCTTCTGGGCGCGGACGTGCGCTTTGTGGATACCGACGACTATGCCGATGTTTATGCCGAGATGGAAAGAATATGCGGCGAACTGCGGGCCAAAGGCCACAAACCCTACTGCGTGCCCGTGGGCGGCTCTGTGCCAATAGGCTCACTGGGCTATGTCAACGCCGCAAGGGAAGCCATAGAGCAAGGGGCGGCGCTGGGCGTGAGGTTCGACGATATTATCTGCTGCACAGGCTCCGGCGGCACCCACGCGGGCATGGATCTGGGCGCAAGGATATATTCCCCCAAAACCCGCGTTACCGGCATAGCCGTGGACGATGAGCGCTTCAGGCCCATAGTGCGGGACCTCGTAAACGAAACCTCCAAGCTGCTGGAGGCGGGCATACACGTTGAGGAGAGCGACATAAGCGTATTCGAAAACTTCGGCGCGGGCTATGCCATACCGTCGTCATCGGGCGTTGCCGCGATGCGCATGATGGCAAGCAAGGAGGGCATAATAATCGATCCGGTATACACCGGCAAGACCTTCGCCGGTCTCATAAAGCTCAACCAGCAGGGCTATTTCGATGGCAGGGACAATATACTGTTCCTGCATTCCGGCGGCGCGGGTGGCCTGTTCGCAATAGACATAGACCATACGGAGGATTAAGCGCAGCGCTTTCTCGAAAGTACAAAAAGGACGGCTTGAACCGTCCTTTTTATATGCCGTGAGTTATAACAGCTTCTTTGTCTGCTTGTATACGTCGCCGGAGCCGAGGGTGATGACCACGTCGCCCGGTGCGGCGTGTGCGTCCAGCCACTTGCGTATCTCCTCAAAGGTGCCGAGGTAAATGGCGTTGCCGCCGCCCGCGTTTATGCCCGCCACCATGTCGCGGGCGTGTACGGTACCGTCGTCCTTTTCACGGCCGGGGTAAATATCCGGCACCAGCACCGCCGTCGCGTTGTTGAAGCAGGTGACGTGATCCGTGAACAGCGTCTTTGCCCTTGTGTAGCTGTTGCACTGGAACACGCAGTATATGTTCCTGTGGGGTATGCGGCTGGCGGCGTCCAGCGCCGCGGCGGCCTCCGCAGGGTGATGGGCATAGTCGTGGTATATCTTTATGCCATCCCTCTCGCCATAAAACTCGAACCTGCGCTGGGTGTTGCGGAAGGCCGCAAGGCCTGAGCATACGGTGTGCATTTCCGCGCCCAGGTAAAGGGACACAGCCGCGGCCGCCATAGAGTCTATCACCGTATGGCTGCCGGGAATGTGCAGCGTTATGCGGCCCAGGTTTTCGCCCCTGAACATAAGGTCGAAGGAGGGGCAGCCGTTGCCGTCGTAGACGAGGTTTGCGGGAGTATAGTCCGCGTCCTTCATGCCGTAGGATATCTTATTTCCACGGAAATCGTCGAAAAGGCGCTTTACGCGGCTGTCGTCGGTGCAGCCTATGAACACGCCGTTTTCGGGCAAGAGGCCGATAAACCTGCGGAAGGCGGCAACTATGTTGTCCATGTTTTTATAGTAGTCCAGATGGTCGTTGTCTATGTTGTTTATGAGGGCTACCGTGGGGCGGAGGGTAAGGAAGCTCTCCACGTATTCGCAGGCCTCGGTGATGAACAAATCGTGGGAGCCTATGCGGGTGCCGCCGTGGAGAAAATCCACAAAGCCGCCGATGTGTACCGTGGCATTAGCGCCGCCCTTTTCGGATATCATGGCCAGCATGGAGGTGATAGTGGTTTTGCCGTGACAGCCTGCAATTCCTACTACTTCCTTGTAGCCCTCGGTGAGCTGGCCCAGTGCAACGCTGCGCTCAAGCTCGGGTATGCCCCGGCGTCTGGCTTCCGCCCGCTCCGGGTTATCAGGCTTTATTGCGGCAGAGTACACTACCAGATCGGCATCGCCTATGTTTTCGGCCTTCTGGCCGATGGCGACTGGTATGCCCAGCTCGCCCAAACGCTCGGTGAACGGGGAGGTGGTGCTGTCGCTGCCCTGTACCTGGTATCCTCTGGCCCTGAGTATCTGGGCAAGGCCGTTCATGGAGCAACCGCCTATGCCTATGAGATGTATTTTTTTATGCCCTTCGATATGTGTCATATTTTCCTCCCTGGGAAAAATGTAATTGCAGATCAACTGCCGATAATTATATCACAAACCCGCCCGTACTACAAACGCGGGCGAAGGGCAGATCGCGAAAGCTTTTCTGCGCTTCCGCCGCCTGCTCCACCGTTTTGAATATGCCCACTACCGCCGCGCCGCTGCCTGTCATGAAGGCGTGGACGCCCAGCGATTGAAGGCGTTTTTTGTTTTGCGCTATTTCGGGCGAAAGGCCGATGGCGGGAATTTCCAGCGCGTTTTTGCATAGGGGTATCAGCCCGGTAATGTCTCCGCGCATTATTGCGGCTATTGCCCCGTCAGTGTCCGGACGCCTTTCAAGGGGCAGCCTTAACTCTTTGAACAGCGCGCCTGTGCTCACTCCCTCGTTGCCCTTTATTATAAGCAGGTTCAGCTCCGGGACGGGCAGCGGCGTAAGCACCTCGCCGATTCCCTCTGCCACGGCGCAGCCGCCCATAAGGCAAAATGGTACGTCCGCCCCTATGGAAAGACCTATACTATACAGCTCGCTTTCGCTGAGGGGCTCGCCGTACAGCCTGTTCATGCCCCGCAGCACTCCGGCTGCGTCTGCGCTGGCGCCGCCCATGCCGGCCTCGGAGGGTATGCCCTTTTGTATGTATATGTCCGCGCCCCGGCCGGTTTTTTCGAAGAAGGCCCGGGCGGCCATTATGGCGGTGTTCTGGGGCGGCACTGCATCATCAAATGTAACGCTGACGCCTTCCGATCGCTCCATATGGACGGAATCATATACGTCCACGGCGCACATTATGCCCCGAAGCTGATGGTAACCGTCCGGCCGCCTGTACAGCACGTCCAAGGTAAGGTTGATTTTTCCGTAAGCCTTTATATCCATATCCGCATTATACCATCAGATAGGGCAAATGTATATTTCAACAGCGGCGCGGCGATAATTTTTCATATGTAAAATATGCAAATCAACACAAAGGGGAAACAAATATGAAAAATACGCTGTACAGAAAGCTGCTGTACGTCATATCCATGGTGCTGCTGTCGTTAGTGGCGGTGCTGCTGTTCAGGCCGGAGGAAGGCATATTCCGAATGCACGTGATAGCTAACAGCGACAGCGCGGCGGATCAGGCAACAAAGCTTGCGGTACGGGACGCCATATTGGATTACGAGCGCGGCATGGGGAATGTGGGCAGCGCGGAGGAGGTAAAGGCCAGACTCATGGACGATGGGAGGGGGATCTGCACCGCCATAGATAACGTGCTTCATGAGCGGGGCATGGATTATTCCGCCGAGCTGCACATAGGCACATATGACTTTCCTGACAGGGAGTATGGCGGCAAGCTGTATCCCGCCGGAAGGTACCAGGCACTCAGGGTGATACTGGGAGAGGGAAAAGGGAAAAACTGGTGGTGCGTAATGTTCCCGCCACTGTGCATACTGGAGGACGAAAATGGAAAAATTGAAGATGAGGCAAAATTTGATAGCCTGATAATGAAGCTTATAAGGGAGGCGAAAAAGAATGAGAGGGCTGAATAGGAGCATAGCCGCCCTGCTTGCGCTGCTGCTTATACTGTGCATCGCGGTGCCGGAAATGGCGGACGCGGCAATGCTAAGGCAGGGCTCCTCCGGCGAGCAGGTAAAGACGCTGCAAAGCAAGCTGAAGCGCTGGGGGTATTATAACGGCAATGTGGACGGCATATTCGGCAGCGGAACGGCGCAGGCCGTAAAATATTTCCAGAAGAAAAACGGCCTTACGGCGGATGGCATAGTAGGGGAGGCTACAGCCAAGGCGCTGGGCCTGTCCCTGACGGGCAGCTCTGGAGGCGGGTCGTCAAGCTCCGGTGGGTCGAGCAATTCCGGGGACAAGGACCTGTATCTTCTGGCCAAGCTGGTACACGGGGAGTCCAGGGGTGAACCTTACAAGGGCAAGGTTGCCGTGGCGGCAGTGGTGCTGAACCGGGTGAAAAGCTCCTCCTTTCCCAACAGCATATCCGGCGTGATATACCAGAAGGGCGCTTTTTCCGCCGTCTCGGACGGACAGATAAACCTTTCCCCTGACAACGAATCCATAAAGGCCGCCAGGGACGCCATGAACGGCTGGGATCCCACCGGCGGCTGCCTGTACTACTACAACCCCAAGAAGACCAGCAACAAGTGGATGCTGTCACACGATGTGGTGCTGACCATAGGCGAGCACGCCTTCTTCTAATGGGGCATAACGGCTTTATACGAGGTGAGATAAATGAGCGAAAAAACGCAGAACGCTTTTCAGAAATACATAATACCCGCCATACTGGCCGTGGCGCTCATAGGAGTCATACTATGGGCGGCGCAGCAGAAGGCGCTGGCTGAGAGCTATAAAAACCTGGCAAAGGAAAGCTATGTCAGGGCATACGGCGAGCTTACCGATGACCTTTACGATATGGAGAGCACGCTGTCCAAGCTTACTGCCGTCAATTCCCCCGCACAATACGTTTTGCTGCTGGACGAGGTTTGGCGGCTGTCCGGCTCCGCGGTGAGCCACATGTCCTACCTGCCGGTGTCCCACGTGGACACGGCCGAGCTCAACCAGTTCGTGGTGAGGCTGGGCGATTACGCACATTCGCTTACCAAGAAGGCAGTGCGGGGCGGAGTAATGACGGAGGAGGATACAAACACCATACTACAGCTCCGGGACAGCTGCGCAAAGCTGGCGGAGGAATACGGCGATAAGTACGCCAGGGGCGACGTACCCACAGAGGGTATAGATGCTGAGGGCTACTTTGCGGACAACAAGCCTCAGGACAGCGAGGGCATATCGGAGTTTCCCACCCTGATATACGACGGCCCCTTCTCGGAAAGCAGCGAAAAACTCGAACCCAAGGGTCTGTCAGGCGGCGAGGTGACCATGGAGCAGGCGAAGACCGTGGCCAACATAATTGCCGGCGTGACGTTTGGCGAGGGGCAGGAGACGGGCGGAAAGATTCCTGCCTATCAATTCAGTATGAGCAATGAGGACGGCACGTGGGCTGAAGCGGCTGTGACTAAGCAGGGAGGCAAGCTGCTGTGGTACATGAGCCCATGCAAGGGAAATACCGAGGGAAAGCCTGACGATGCTGAGGGTAAAAGATACGCCGATGCGGCGCTTAAAAAGCTGGAGGAGCTGGGCTATCTGAGCATGACGGCAACCTACGCCCAATATTACGGCGGGGCGGCGCTTATCAACTGTGCAGCCACGCAGAACGGCGTCATATTATATAATGATCTCATCAAGGTTTGGGTAGACCGGGAGACCAATGAGGTGACAGGCGTTGACGCCAGAAACTATCTCTTCAGCCATACCGAAAGGGAGCTGCCTGAGGCCAGCGTCACTATGGCCGAGGCGGAGGGCTATCTTGCTTCCTCGCTGAAGGTCGCGGGACGCCAGCTTGCGCTGATACCCATAACGCCCGAGACCGAGCGGCTGTGCTACGAGTTCAAGTGTACCTCGGGCAATGATTCCTATATAGTCTACATAGGCGTGGAGACGGGGGAAGAGGAGCAGATATTCAAGATAATCGACAGCGAAGACGGGCAGCTGGTCATATAGCAGCAAAAACGCTTTGGGCCGTTCTTATGCAGAACGGCCATTTTGCAGGAAAAAGATTGAGAAATTTCATACAAAATTGCCCTGTTTGCCTTGACAAATCGTAAAAAAAGCCGTAATCTAAATAAACCACTTTTTGGCTGGGGAGCTACCATGACGGCAAATACCGAAATAACAGAGCTTATTCGCAGCGAATTATGCCGTTTCCTGCAAGACGCTTGTGCCGGTAAGACCGGCGTAAAATTGGATATGGACAACCCCGCGGCGGAGGTATCCGCCCCATTGGGCTTCGTTACCGGCTATACCGCCCAATTCTGGGCGGAAAGGCTTGCTGACCGGCTGAGCGGACATGAGCCGTCCCTTTTTGGCGTACCGCTGATAGAGAGCATAACCGCCGCGAAAGGCCATGTGGCGTTCCGTATATCCATTCAGGCATATAACGCCATGACCCATCATATAATAGAAAGCTGCAAGCTGCCGGATATGCCGGATAAAAGCTGCGATGATGTATCATATGCGCTCGTAAAGTCCCTCATGCTTGCGAGAAAGGGCGGGGAGGGCATACCGGATACGGCTTCAATAAAGAAAGCACTGTGGCTCGGCATAAGCGCCGGGGGCTTTTCCGGGGCAAAGCGAGCCGCTTTGAACAGGCGCTGTGCAGCCGCTGTGCTGGGCATATTCGACGGAATGAAAGACGGGGAGAGGGACGCTCTCGCGGCGCGGCTGGGCCTTTTCGGGCAGTGCGCCGCCAGGCTGATCTGGGTTAATTTCCTTCAGGAGGTATAAAATATATGTTGATTAAAAGATTTGCGCACTCATGTTTTCTGCTGCAAAGCGAGGGCGGTACCCGTATACTCACGGATCCCTGCGACCCGGCAACCGGCTATAACGTAGGCCCTGTTGAGGCGGACTGTGTGACCGAGAGCCATCAGCACCACGACCACAACTATACCGCAGCGGCAAAGGGCAGAGACGTAAAGGTAATATCAGCCCCCGGCGAGTATACCGTCGGGGACGTAAAGATAACCGGCATACCCTGCTGGCATGACGAAATGCAGGGGGCGAAGCGGGGCGGCAACATCATATTCGTATTCGAGATGGACGGATTGCGCCTTGCCCATATGGGCGACATAGGCCACCTGCCGGATGAAGCTACCCTTAAAGCCATGGGCCATATAGACATACTGCTCATACCCGTAGGCGGCGTATACACCGTGGACTACAAGCAGGCGCTGGAGATAGCCTACGCCATAGCGCCAAAGGTTGTAATACCCATGCACTACGCCGCCGACAAGCTGGCCTTTGAGCTGGGCGAGCTTGCCCCGTTCCTTGAAAACGCAAAGAACTGCGCCATACACCGTATGCGCCAGAGCGAGGCGGTCATAACAAGGGAAAGCCTGGGCAGCAACAGGATAATAGTGCTGGACTGCGCCGTGTAGCGGCGTAAGCAAAGCCCCCCGAAAGGGGGCTTTTTTGCGTTTACTGTACGAGACGGGATATTTCAACGCGAAGGACATTCGCAAGCTGGACCAGCTCTATATCAGTAACGAATCGCTTTCCGCACTCTATTCGCTGTATTGCATTCTTATCTATATCCAGTCCGTATACCTGCAGCCTGTCCGCAAGCTGCCGCTGCGACAGCTTCAGTCCCTTCCTCAGAGCCGCGACATTCCTTCCGCATAGATTATTCGAGCCGTCCTGAGATTTATTTATGAACATTTTTTTCTCCTTTTGACATTCAGTGATTGTCAATATCAAAAGGGTATGCTATAATTGAAGCAATAATGACATTCACTGAATGTCAAATTAAAGTAATTTTGAAAGAAGGGAAAAAAATGAAAAAATCACTTGCAATGATGTTGGTTCTGATCATGGTCTGCGCCCTGCCCGGAATCGCATCGGCAAATGGCAAAGGCAGCATCAACGGGGCCTGTATTACGCAGAATGCCGTATCCATTGAGCTGGAGGACATTAAATTTGAAAAAAGCGTAAAGGTGGAGCTGTTCAGCGACAAAACTCTGCTGACCACTGCCACTCTGAAGGAAAAAGTCTTGGACGCAAGCAAGAATTATGATTACGTGACCTGTTGTATACCTACCGTGGGTGAAGATAATGCCTGGAGCCTGACCCCTTGGATCCCCAGGGACAAGATTGTTCCCAACAAAGCTGTCCTGTTTGTCGATGACCAAGAGATGAATACGATGACTTTCAAACTGGATGCCGAAGATTGGGCAGCCTTGCCCGGCACTGCGTCCCCCGGCAGCATCGAGCGCGCCGTTATTACGCATAAGAAAGGCGATCTGAAGAATGCGGTATCCATTGATCTGAAGGACATTAAATTTGCAGATAGCGTACAGGTGAAGCTGTACAGCGGCGAGACTCTGCTGACCACGGCTACCTTGCAGGGAGTAAATCCCGGCAGACATGATTTCCTGACCTGCTGCATCGCTACCGAGACTGCTGACGAGTACTGGGCACTGACCCCCTGGACTCCCAAGGACGATGTTGTCCCCAATAAAGCTGTCCTGGTTGTCGATGGCCACGAGGAGGCTAGTAAGAATTTCACACTGAATGCCGATGAGTGGGCAGCCCTGCCCGGCACTGCGTTCCCCTATAGCGGCAGCATCGAGCGCGTCGGCATTACTCATGATAACGGAGTCCTGAAAAACGCTGTGTCTGTTGATCTGAAGAATGTTAACTTTGAGTCCAGCGTACAGGTGCAGCTATACAGCGGCGAAACTCTGCTGACCACTGCCACCTTGAAGGGAGTAAATCCCGGCAGCTATGGTTTCCTGACCTGCTGCATCGCTACCGAGACTGCTGACGCAAACTGGGCACTGACCCCCTGGACTCCCAAGGATGATGTTGTTCCCACTAAAGCTGTCCTGTTTGTCGATGGCCACGAGATGAATATGAAGACTTTTGAACTTGATGCCAAAGAATGGGCAGACCTGCCCGGCACGGTGCTCCCCTCTAGCGGCAGCACCACCGGCGGCGAAATCCACTGGCATCCCCCGGTTACCCCTGCTCCCGTTCCCGTGGTGGTAATACCCCCCAAGACCGGCGATATGACGATATGGCAGAGCATACTGCATTTCTTCGGGGTAATATAAAAAGATAACGGCACGACAAAGCCCCCGCGAATGCGGGGGCTTTGCTTATCTTTTCGTCTTTAGGGGGAAGAATGACGACGGTGCTTACGCTTTCTTTGACTTTGCGCTGCGGACGCTCTCGAGCATTATGCTGCCCAGTATCAGCGCGGCGCCTACCGCGCCCATGACGCCCATTTTCTCATGCAGGAGAACGGCACTCATTGCGGCGGTGGAAAGAGGGTTGAGGGCGCAGAACTGGCTCGCCCTCTCGGAGGGTATCCTGCGCTGTGCTACGGGCTGAAGGGTGAAGCCGAAGCAGCTGCAAACCAGCGCAAGCCCCAATATCGGCAGCCACTCAGAGGCGCAGGAGGGCAGCTTGGGAGCCTCGAATATGAAGGAGGCTATGGTGGTGAACAGGCCGATGAAGCCGACCTGCGCTATGCCTATGAGCATGGGGTCGCCCTTTTTGGAAAGCCTGTCAGTGAGTATTATCGCCAAGGCGTAAAGCATGGCAGAGAGTATGCACAGCCCTTCGCCGAGGCCGAAGCTGAACCTGCCGGAGCGCAGGGTGAGGGCGCCGACGCCTATTAAGGTAAGCCCGGCGCAGAGCAGGGCCCTTTTGCAGGGCAGCTTCCTATGCAGCAGCGCCTCCATCAGCGGCACTATGACTATTGCGGTATTTTCGAGAAAGGAGGTGGTGGAAGCGAGGGTGTGCTTGAGGGCGAAAAGCTCCGCCGCCATCATCGCGGAGAAGGCGCCGCCTATCGCCATGCCCATGAGCAGCGTCCTGAGGTCCATCCGCTTCATCCGATTGAAGAATATGGCGCAGAGTATCACGAAGGCAAGGCAGAAGCGAACGGAGAGTATGTTGAGGGGGCTCATAGTGGTGAGGAGCGCCTTGGACAGCAGTAGAGAGGTGCTGCGCGCAACTATAACGCCCGCGAGAAGGAACTCCGCAGGGTTTACCCGGCAGCCTATCCTTGCCCTTGCGCTGATGCTTTCCATTGTTTCTGTCCTTTCCTGATATTTTGTCGTTTTCTTTGTTTGACATCATTATATTACTGTTATATATTTGAGTAAAACGAGGATATATCATGGCAGCATTGATAAAAAGTCAAAATAGAGGCACGATATGGATACAGAGAAGTGCAGGGCGCTGATAGCGGCGCTGGAGCTGGGCTCACTTACCGCCGCGGCGGAGAGCCTCGGCTATACTCCCTCCGGTATAAGCCGTATGATGGCGGCGCTGGAGGATGAGATGGGCTTTCCGCTTCTGATAAGGAACAGAGGCGGCGTTGTCCCTACCGAAAACTGCAAAAATATGCTTCCCCTCATACGCGATTTCGTGTACATGGGGCGGCGCTGCGTGCAGCAGGCGGCCTCCATACGCGGCATAGAGATAGGCAAGCTCACCATAGGCAATACCTACGAGGCCTGCTACGGCTGGCTTGCCCACTTGATCGCCGGCTTTTCGCGGAAGTACCCGATGGTGGAGATAAGTACTTTGGAGGGAACCAGCAGCGAGCTTGCGGCAGCTCTGGGGGAGCACAGGGCGGATTTCTGCGTAATGAGCCGCCGCGAGGGCGACTTCGACTGGCTGCATATAAAGGACGATCAGCTGGTGGCGGTGCTGCCAAAGAGCAGCCCACTCTCCGGCGGCGCGGCCTTCCCGCTCTCGGCTGTAGGCAATTACCCCTTCGTTGCCATACGCCCCGCAGAGGAGACGGACAACTCCCGCATGATCGCCCAGATGGGCATAACCCCGGATATACGCTTCGGCTGCCCTGATGGCCTTGCCGCCATGGCGATGGTGAAGGCGGGGCTGGGAATAGCCATAATGAACCAGCTCATCGTGGACTCGCTGGAGCCGGGCGGCGAGGTGAGGGTCATGCCCCTGGACCCTGAGCAGTATGTGGATATAGGTATAGGAGTTACAAGGAAGGATATGATTTCCCCTGCGGCAGCAAGGTTCATCGCCTACGCGAAGGAGCACATAGAGGAAATGAAGTAAAGAAAAAAGGCTTCCCAATTTAAAGGAAGCCTTTTGCGTTTGCAGCGTTATTCCTCCGCGTCTATGTAGGGCAGAAGCTTGTTGAGGTCGCAGGGCTCACTCAGTACAAGCTCTATGCCTTCCACCCGCTTGTCCTCGAACATCTGGGTGAGCGCTATGTACTGGCACAGGCGGGACTTGAGGTTGAGGCAGTCGCCCTCGGCGGTCATGAGCTCCACCCTGCCGGCGCAGGTGTTTACGGCCTTAAAAAAGCTTGCAGGCTCCGATATATCTCTGATCTTCATTGGGGCGTCCTCCATAAGTTTTTCTGTTATTATACAACAGCTCAGGTTTTTTTTCTACTTCACAATTATTTCAAATTATTATGATGATATGTACAAGGTCTTATATTACAATTAGCACTCGAAAGGTAAGAGTGCTAATAAGGACCATGGCACATACTACTTACGAAATCATCGGTCCGAGGAGGATTTTATATGGATATTAACAGGTTAACGCAAAAATCTATTGCGGCGGTGCAGGATGCCCAGTCCATCGCCAGCCGCAACACCAACCAGCAGGTGGATCAGCAGCACCTTATGAAGGCGCTGCTCGACCAGAAGCTCATAGCCGAGCTCATCACCAGAATGGGCAAGGATAAGGACGCCTTCGATGCCGCCCTGGACAGGGAGATAAGCAAGCTCCCCAAGGTGACGGGCAGCCGGGAGGCGGAAAAGGTGTACATAACCCCTGAGCTGGATCGCGCGCTCAACGCGGCGGAGGATCAGGCCAAGCACATGAAGGACGAGTATATCTCGGTAGAGCATCTGTTTTTAGGCATGCTGGAAGCGCCTAACGGCGCCATGAAGGAGATGTTTAAGACCTTTGGCATCACCCGGGACGGGTTTTTGAAGGTGCTCAACGACGTCCGGGGCGGCGCAAGGGTGACAACCGACAGCCCGGAGGACACCTACGACGCACTTGGTAAGTACGCTCAGGATCTTGTAGAGCTTGCAAGGAAGCAGAAGCTTGACCCTGTTATAGGGCGTGACGAGGAAGTACGCAACGTCATCCGCATACTTTCAAGAAAGACCAAGAATAACCCTGTGCTCATAGGCGAGCCGGGCGTAGGCAAGACGGCAATAGCCGAGGGGCTTGCCCAGCGGATAGTATCCGGCGATGTGCCGGCAAACCTGAAGGACCGCAAGATATTCTCCCTTGACATGGGCGCCCTTATTGCGGGCGCAAAGTTCAGGGGCGAATTCGAGGAAAGGCTTAAGGCCGTTCTTAATGAAGTAAAGCGCAGCGAGGGCAGGATAATACTGTTCATCGATGAGTTGCACAATATAGTAGGAGCCGGACGCACCGAGGGCAGCATGGACGCGGGCAACCTCTTAAAGCCCATGCTTGCCAGGGGCGAGCTGCACTGCATAGGCGCGACCACGCTGGACGAGTACCGCAAGTACATCGAAAAGGACCCCGCCCTTTCCAGAAGGTTTCAGCCCGTAATGGTAGATGAGCCTACGGTAGAGGATACCATAAGCATACTGAGAGGGCTGAAGGAGCGCTATGAGGTGTTCCACGGCGTAAAGATACAGGACAGCGCCCTGATAGCCGCCGCCACACTTTCCCACAGGTACATAAGCGACAGGTTCCTGCCGGATAAGGCTATCGACCTTGTGGACGAGGCCTGCGCCATGGTGCGCACCGAGATGGACAGTATGCCCACCGAGCTTGACGAGAAGCGCCGGCACATAATGCAGCTGGAGATAGAGGAAGCCGCCCTTAACAAGGAAAGCGACAAGATATCCCAGCAGCACCTTGAGGATATCCGCAAGGAGCTGGCTCACGAGCGCGAGGAGTTCGCGGGGCTCAAGGCAAAGTGGGAAAACGAGAAGGACGCCATAAAGAAGGTTCAGTCCCTACGTACAGAGATAGAACAGCTTAACGCCGATATGCAGCAGGCCGAGCGGAGCTACGACCTCAACAAGGCCGCAGAGCTGAAGTACGGCAAGCTGCCTAAGCTGAAGGAAGAACTGGCCAAGGCGGAGGCGGACATGGAGAAGGGCAAAGCGGACGGCCTGCTCCGCGACCGCATCACCGAGGAGGAGATAGCCAAGATAGTGGGCCGTTGGACCGGTATACCGGTCGCCAAGCTGATGGAAGGCGAGAGGGAGAAGCTGCTGCACCTGGACAGCATACTGCATAAGCGGGTCATAGGCCAGGACGAGGCGGTGCAGACCGTATGCGACGCCATACTGCGCACCCGGGCGGGGCTTAAGGATCCCAACAAGCCTATCGGCTCCTTCCTGTTCTTAGGGCCTACCGGCGTAGGCAAGACCGAGCTTGCCAAGGCTCTGGCGGAAGCCCTGTTTGACGATGAATCCAACATGGTGCGCATAGATATGAGCGAATACATGGAGAAGCACTCCGTGTCCCGCCTGATAGGCGCTCCTCCGGGCTATGTGGGCTATGACGAGGGCGGCCAGCTTACGGAGGCCGTGCGCCGCCATCCCTACTGCGTCGTGC
>ERZ827168.1008-NODE-1008-length-41560-cov-12.398964_pt1 | contig 41560 bp, 35 predicted proteins | sample MGYA00519868_ERZ827168 | MGnify/ENA primary metagenome ERZ827168 (study PRJEB31778, sample SAMEA3449271) | human gut metagenome | biome: human gut; feature: human-associated habitat; material: faeces | place: United Kingdom | collected 2010/2012 ...
TGAAAAGAATGGATATACTTATATTGTAACAGAATTTATGAAAGAGTATGGGTTTAATGGTATAGCATCATTTGGCGGGGCTTTCGTTTACGGTTATGCTAATTTAGGTTGGACAAATTCTTTAATATTGCCGAATGAAAGCGATTGGTGGAATCCGAGTTTTGGCTATAGTAATGCAATTAAAATATTTATGGATAATAAACCAAATATATTTTTTTCAGGTAAAACTTTAAATGTTTACTCTTTCTATCATAATCAAAATTACAATGACAGCGTTGATTTGTTTAATAAATATGTAGAAAATTATTATACTAATATCACAACTAAATATGAAGAATATGGGTTTTATTTGTATATGTTGAAATAATATATAATTAAATGATAAGCATATAGAATTTATAGCAATATATAGTTTTTGGCGTAATGAAAATATATAAAAGTTTTGGTGAAAGAGAATGATTATAAAATTACTAATTTGAAATATCCCCTATCATAGCTTTTTTCTCCCAATTTATATCGTTAATTGTAGGTGCGGGAAATGTTTTCCAATTTATATTTTTTTTTGCAACCCAAACTTCTTTGGATTCAAAGACGCCGTTTTTTTTCATCCATAAATGAAGTTTATTATAATAAGATTTTTTATAAGCGTAAGTGTAATAAAGTTTATTATTTTCAACTATATAACCTTCCATAAAAGTTACTTTCACTGAAGAATAACCCGAAAATACTAGCATAAATTTATTAATATAATCGCTATGACTATAAACCGCCATATTATTTGATATCGCTTTTATAAAATTTAATCTTTTTTTATTGTCAATTATAATTTCGCCGTCTTTTTGAAAAGTATAATTTTTGTCGGCTTTTACGATTTTTTCTTTTATTAAATTAATTACACTTTGAATAGCACTAGCTCTAAAATTATCTGAACCTGCTTTCATTGTTAATCGATATATCCCTACTGTTTTAGGCTTTTTAGCTAAAATCATATCTGCGATATGTTTCTTTCTTATATCATTAGAATCCACTATTGCTTTAATCATTGTTTGTGGGACATCTTTGTAGTTAGCTAATAATTGTTTAGTGTCTTTGGGTAGACAATAACCACCATAACCAAAACTTGGATTATTATAATATGTACCAATTCTTGGGTCTAAACATACTCCATCAATAATATCTTTAGTATTTAAACCTTTTAATTCAGCATAAGTATCTAATTCATTAAAGTATGATACTCTAAGGGCTAAATAAGTGTTAGCAAATAATTTTACTGCTTCAGCTTCTGTTGAATTCATATACTTAATTGTTATATCTTCTTTAATAGCACCTTCTGAAAGTAAATGGGCAAATTCTTCGGCTCTCTTACTCTTTTCGCCAACAATAATTCTTGATGGGAATAGATTATCATATAGTGCTTTACCTTCTCTTAGGAATTCTGGTGAAAAGAAGATATTATCAATATTATATTTTTCTTTCATGTTATTTATGAAACCTACTGGTATAGTTGATTTAACAACCATTACTATATTAGGATCATTCATATCTTTAACTTTTTGAATTATATCTTCAACTGATGATGTATCAAAGAAATGTGATTTTTCATCATAGTTAGTTGGAGTACTAATTATTACAAATCTTGCTCCAGTAAATGCCTCTTTATAATCTAATGTGGCCTTTAAATTTAAATCTTTTTCTTTGAAATATTTTTCAATATATTCATCCTGGATAGGACTTATCCTATTATTTATTTTTTCTACTTTTTCTGGTATAACATCTAGTGCGTATACCTCATTCTTTTGGCTAAGTAATGTGGCTAATGATAAACCTACATAACCTGTGCCTGCTACTGCTATTTTCATAATTTTACTTTACTCCTTTTACGATTTAATTATTTTAAGTAAATAAATAACGTCTTCTTTAAAACTAATTATTATAAATAATGTTGAAATCATGACATAGACAATAAAACCAATTACTGAATTAAATGTACAAGCACATATTAAAAACAAAATTAGTTCTACTATAAACAACAAAATACACTTATTATTTTTAAAGACACTTTTAAAATCTAGTAATGAAATTATAAGCCAATATATTGAGGAAATTAATGTTCCAATAGCATAGGACTCTTTGCATGGATATATTTTGAATATTAAAATATTAACTATTACCCCAAATATTATAACTGATAACAATTTCTGAAAATATTTTTTTTGCATTCTTTTGTACTTGTACATATTAACATAGATGCTTTTAACACATATAAAACTAAGTTGTGATGCAAATAAACATGCTAAAACAATTGATGAATTTATATATTTTGTTAAATATGTCTCTAAAATAAATTTTGCTGGAAAGAATGCTGCTATTATATAAATTGAAGTGATTATTATATAACTTCTAATCTTTTCAAAATTGCAATTTTCTTTTTTTCTACAAAAATAATTATATAATGTTAATGTTATTGGTGTAATGGCAACATTTACAAAATTATCCATGGTTACTGCAAATGAATATTCTGCAAAATCAATTGTCTCAAGCGTCATTTTTACAAACCATCTATCAATGCTTGTTAAAATAATTGATGAAAAAGTACCTAACATTAACAATATTCCTAACTTTATATTATTATTAAAACATTTTTTTGAAAAACTTATTATTGAAAGATTATTGTCGATTTTTTTTCTAATTTCAATTTCTAAAGTTAACCACGAAACAATGTAGATTATTACATATAATAAGCAATACATAAAACTGTTATTTGACTTTAATGCAAACAATAGTGTCGTATTTGCAAGAAATGTTCCAATTGTTGTTATATTTAATATTTTGCGATATCTTTTAAATTCACCAATGGACTGAAATAGATATCTAAAATAAGAATTCATATTTTCAGGTAGTATTGCTAATCCAAATGCAACAATAATATAATCATGTATGATTAAGCCAACAGTTACCCAAACTATAGTCATTAAAAATTGAAAAATTCTCATTGTTGATAAATCCTTATTAAAGTCATTCTTGTTGATTTTTTCAATATCCATACCGCCATATTTTAAATACATTCCATCAACATATCCTAAATGTAAAAGCCCAGCATAACCTATGTATAATTGAAAAGTCTTAATAGCCGAATAAGTCTCGACTGATAAATACTTAGGTAATATAAAACTTGTAATTATATTTAGTACTAAATTAATTACATTGGCACTAAAAATATTTAATATTCCTGTTTTCAACTTTTTATCCATTTGAAATTACCAATCCTTCATTTCTTTTTTTTAGTAAATATATAATTAATAAGACAACAAACGTTATTAGTGTTTTGGCATTGATTAATAAACACCAGTTCCCGATTCTAAAATAGTCTAATAAGTCCCACATAAAACTTTGTGCAAAATATAGAATAAAAAATTCATTATTATTCATTGATGTGTAAAACATTTTTATATCAAATAATATTAATATTCCTAATGCGCATGAAATCATAATGGTTCCAAAATAACCGATTGTATTAATCCCAACTGTTAAATAACTACCTGCCCACCTTACTCCAGCTGCCAAATTTGCATCGACTGTGCTTTTATTAGAAATTTCATACATAACTCGTATCATTCCACTATTTGTATCATGTTCACCTAGGTTGTTTATAATTGCATATACTTCACTTTTTAATTCATTTTTGTCACCATTAAATTTCTTGCTTGTCCACATTTTTTCATCCAATGTCCAAAATGTATGAGACTGTAATGCAAAAACTCTATCAAATAATAATTTTTTTGCATCAAAGTTTTTGTTAGTGTTTGAATAAATAAATAAACTGAGACACATTGTTGCAAAACTAATTGTAATTATTTTTAGTATGTTTTTAAGTGAAAAAAGTTTATAATCTTTCTTTTTGTAGTACATTATTAAGCCAGGTAAAAAGAAACTAAAAATAATATTATACATTCCATGATATTTATATTCCATTAATAGCCTATAAAAGATTGATATTAAAAATAGTGTTATTGCTATTTTTTTATTAAATTTGTTACTTTTGTTAAAATAAGCTACTCCTGCAATAATCATACCAAAAAATGTAATTTCACCATTCATCTTAGTAGCAAAAGGTAATCTTGAATATTTGCTATAATTAATTCGCGTTATTTCACTAGAGAATAGTGGAATACCACTAACAAACATATCTAATATACAATAAAGTACCACTAATAATGTAAAAACTAGTATTGCTCTTATGCACGAATCACAATTTATTTTTTTTGTGTAAAATTTATTTTGGTATGCTTTATCTAATTCACCCGATTTTTTAGATGAAATGATTAATATTAATGGTAAATATAATATTACCATTCTAATTAATGCACCCGTGTAATGAGATGTCAAAGCTGTTTCTATTATATAAACATTCCCAAAATCCAAATATGCACAAGAAATTATTTCCCAGACAAGTTCTATTAAAAAAATTATTCCTACACTCAATACTAAACTTTTTCTTTTACATAGCATTGAAATAAAACATGCAATTAATAATAGTATTGGCAAAATAAATACAAGCATATCTTCACCTTCTCTAAATCTTTCCTCTTAATACTAAAATTATAAATTTAAAATATGAAATTCTGTATTTGCTTCTGTATCTTTTTGAAAAAATAACTTTTATTCTTTTACATAATGAAGTCTTTGTTGCAATTAATTCGTCGAAGACTCTTTTTGCTTCAGTTGTCAAATCATTATTAAAGTTACCTTTCCATTCATATATTAACTTTGAGCGCATTTCAGCTTGTTCATTTCCAAATATAAATTTTATTTTTTTCAAAATTCTTTCAGTTTTCGTTTCTTTTTTTAACGTTGAATACACATTATTATTGTGTTGTCTGTAATACATATGCGGTATCTTGTCAAAAATTATTTTTCCACCAACAATGATACATGTCTTATGTAGCCATGCATCATGCATTATTGAAGTCTTTGTTTCTTTGTTTTTTATTAATTTCAAAAGACATTTGTTAAATACCATTGTACATCCTTGACTGTTACTTGAAATAAATGCTTCTTCTACTGTATTTACAAGATGGTGTTTATATTCGCTTTTTTTTATAACATTTAAATTCTCATCAACTGGAATTGAAGTGCCACTATATAGTAATGGGTACGTTGATTTATATTTACTCAACGAATTTACTGCTATTGTCAATTTATCTTCTAACCAATAATCATCTTGATCACTTAAAGCGTAATAATCATAGTCTTCACTAGCTAAATTTATTAAGTTATAAAAGTTTTTTTGGGCAGATCCACATTTGCTTCTTATCAGTTTTATTTTGCCTTGCTTTTCGTATTCTTTTAAAATTGAGTATGAAGAGTCCGTTGAACTATCATCGCTTACAAAAATATCAACATTGACATCTTTTTGATTAATTATACTTTCTATCTGTTCCTTTATATATTTCTCACCATTATATGTGGTCATTAAAACAAGAATTTTTGGAATACAATTCATAATTTTTTTCCTCTTTTCATTGTATATTTAGTGCTATTAATTTTTAGCTTTTTGTTATATATCTGTTTACACTATTTTTTTATTGTTATCCAGTCGCCTATCATTTTATCCCATTTTTCATCTTCAAACATAATAAAACCAGAGCATGTATAAAATGTTAATTCTCCAAAATATAATCTTCCGTTTATTTCATACCAATCAACTCTAACATGAGGAATTCCCTTAGATAGAATAGCGGATAACTTTTTCATTTTTTCAAATGTTTTTGGCTTATTTGGCAAATAATTCAACAATTTATAATCTTTTCTTTTACATTCACTAAGTTTAAAATTCATATCAAAGAAACTCATGGAGGCTGTACTATGATTTTCTAATCCTTCTGATATATACATCATCTTTGGCTTTCCATCAAAGCAAAAGAACTTATAATCTCTCATGCTTATATTATTATTATCTTCCATGTATTCTTCAATAATAATTTTTGGTTCAACATTTTTATACGGCCATTCCCTACCACCATAATAGTAATTTCTTTTTAAACAATTGTTAATTTTTTTTCTGGCTTCACTCATATTAATATTGCTCTTATCTTTGCAGATAACTAACCCACCCGAATCATGCGTACATTTCATAACAAATCTATTTGGTAATTTATCAAAATCAATTTCCTCAAACGAGTTATATATACCAATTGTTGGAATTATATATTCATCGCCAATAATGTCAGAAACATATTTTTTTACTTCATATTTATCAACCATGGTAGTGTATATATCTTTTCTATCATTTAATTTAAGCCATTGAAGTTTTTCTGAAAAAGCAGATGGATTTTTTAAGTTTAATCTTCTTTTTAATTTAATAAAATATTTTATTTTCAAGTATAATTCATCTGGAAAAATCTTTGATATTTCTTTAATAATTTCTTTCATTTCTTATTCCTGCCCTCTTGTAATATTTTTTTATAATAATCTGTATATTTTTTACTCATATTTAGCATATTAAATGAGCTATCTGTAATATTACACCTGCATTTATCTTTTTTTATATTATTTATTAATGTTGCCAATTCATTTATATCACCTAATTTATAGCATTTACCAGCACATGGCAATTCCATAATTATTTCTTTATGCTGTGGTATATTGGATAATATTATAGGCAGTCCACAAGCAATTGCTTCAAGAACACTATTAGGAAGTCCTTCTGATTCACTTGAAGAAATAAATACATCAGATAGTTGTAAATATTCAATTACTTTATCAGTTTTTCCTACAAATATTATGTTATTATTATTTTCGTATTCATTTTTAATTTCCTTAAGAAGCGGTCCATCTCCAAGCAAAAGTAAAAGACTATCTTTCATATTTGCCTTTATAAATCCTTCTATTGTTTCATTTATTCTTTTTCTATGAATCATACTTCCTGTAGATATATATACTAACTTATTTTTGTCAATTAAATATTTTTCTCTTAATTTTTCTTTTTCACTTGAATTTATTTTCTTAAACTTATCTATATCTACGCCATTTTGAATATAGTTAAATTTATGCTTTGGATAATCTTTTTTCATCAGATCAGCTATACTTTTAGAACAGCATATTACATTATCACATTTTAATAGTGCATTTAAATGATTATATAATGCAATTCTACCTTTAATAAAATTCATTCTAGTCAAGATATCTTCCTTTGGGTAATTTCTCAACGTTATAATGTGCTTTATATTTATTTTTTTACATACTTTTTCACACAAGCAATCGGGCTTTATGCCATATGAATGTACCAAATTAATCTGATACTTTTTTAATATTTTTAATATTTTTTTTTGACCAGTTATAATAAAAGATATTCTGTTTAAATTTAGACATAATACTTCTATACTGTTAGTTTTATATTCTTTTATCATAGTGTCATTATCGTCTTCTTTAAATAATGTGATAAGAATACTGTCCTTTTTATAGCAAGAGTTTTTTATAATATTTAATGTCTGATTTGTTGGTCCCACTCTCTTTAGGTCAGAAACAACGTATGCTATTCTTATGCTTTTCATCTATAACTTACCCACTTTCATCCCGAATAATCTGGCAGCCATATCAAATGGATATCTAAGTAATAATGAAAATCTTTTTTCTTGAATAATTCTTTTTAGAATATATTTTGCAAGACTTGCTCCGCTTCCTGTTGTACCGTATTTATCTAGATAACTATTTTGTTTAAAAAACTGCCCTGTTAATTTGTATCTGTTATATAATTCTTTTAATGTGAATTTATGTGAATGATATACAACAGAATCAGATTCATATTTAATCCTATATCCATTCATTATAATTTTATATGCAATATACATATCTTCACTAATTGGTAAATCTTTACCATCATATCCTTTTAGTTCTTTAAAAATACTTGTTTTTATAGCACTTGCTGCATCGCTGAAGAAGAATGTTCTAAGTCCCATATTTTTAATATCTTTTTTTGAAACTATATAAGATTTTTCAGGATAATTTTTTTCTCTTGTATACTTTTCAATATTATTATATTTTGTTACTTGTCTAGAAAATGATGCTTCACATTCTTTATTTATTATACCTTTTGTTAAATTATATAACCATAGTTCGTCTTCAATCACGATATCTTGTGTAATAAAAACTAAAATGTCAGATGTACTATCCATGGCTGCTTTTTCTCTAACTAAACTGTGTGAGAATTCTTCTTTTGATATTTTTTGATATTTAATTTTATTGTTTTTTAATATTTTTTCAGTGTTATCTTTGCTTTCCGTAAGAATGTATTTTATTGTATTTATTTTAACTTTTTTTTGCTTTAATATTGAGTCATCAAGTCCTTTAATGTATTTTTCCGCATTATATAATGGGCAAATAATATCTATTTTCATATTTCACCTTCTTACATATAAAATTCTTTATACCACTCCGCAAACTTTCTTAATCCTTCACGTAATGATGTGCTTGGTTTAAAACCATAGTCTCTTTCAAGTGGTGTTGTATCTGCATAAGTTATTGGGACATCTCCTGGTTGCATTGGTACTAATTCTTTATGTGATTCAAAGTCATAATCTATTGGTAATACTCCTGCTTTAATTAATTCTTCTTGCAAGATATTTACAAAATCTAATAAATTTTCCGGATTTGAATTTCCTATATTATATACTGCATATGGTGGTAAAGGTAATCCGTCTTCTCCATTTTTCTTTTCAGGTGCTCCTTGCATTACTCTAACTATTCCCTCTACAATATCATCTACATAAGTAAAGTCTCTCTTACAGTTTCCATAATTAAATATTTTTATTGTTTCTCCATTAACAAGTTTGTTAGTAAATCCAAAATAAGCCATATCTGGTCTTCCAGCTGGTCCATAAACCGTAAAGAATCTTAATCCTGTTGATGGAATATTATATAGTTTTGAGTATGCATGTGCTAATAATTCATTGCTTTTTTTCGTAGCAGCATATAAGCTTACTGGGTTATCTACTTTATCATCTGTTGAATATGGTACCTTTTTATTTGAACCATATACTGATGAAGATGATGCATATACTAGATGCTCTACTGGATTATGTCTACAAGCTTCTAATATATTATAAAATCCAATTAAATTTGCTTCTATATAAGCATCTGGATTTTCAATACTATATCTTACTCCGGCTTGAGCAGCCAAATTAACCACTACACTTGGTTTATAATCTTCAAATATTTTATTAATTAGTTCTTTATCTGCTAAGTTTCCTTTAATAAAAATAAAATTATTATATTGTTCTAATTCTTTTAATCTTGAATTTTTAATTCTTACATCATAATAGTCATTAACTGAATCTAATCCAATTACTTTTATTCCTTTAAATTCTTTTACTAATCTCTTTACTAAGTTTGAACCGATGAATCCAGCAACACCAGTTACAAATACTGTTTTATTATTAAGTTCTACTTTTGTTTTCATATAATTACTTCCTACCCTCCAATAAAAAATAAATATCTAATATAGATATTTACTCTAAAGTATAATATTAAGTTTTAACTTACTATTTTTTAAACATCTATATGCACTATTACTCTATTCATTTTCTATTCTATCATATATTTAAATAAATTAAAATAAAAAAAGGATATTTTCCTTATCCATTTCTCTATTATTTAGCTCCCCTTTTATGTAAGACTGTTGTTATTGTCATAAAAAAGCATTTTATATCTAATATTAAACTACAGTTTTCACAATAATAATATTCTAATTCTAATCTTTTTTCATAAGTTGTAGCACTTCTTCCATTAACTGCCCACCATCCACTAATTCCTGGTCTAACACTTTCATATATAGCATGATTGCCATGATGAGCATCTAATTCTCCTTTTACTAATGGTCTAGGTCCTATCATAGACATATCGCCTTTTAAAACATTTATCATTTGGGGTAATTCATCCAGTGAAGTTTTTCTTAATATTTTACCCATTTTAGTTATTCGGGGATCATTTTCAAGTTTTTGATTTCTTTCCCATTCATCTTTATATATTGGATTTTTTAAAATTTTTTTTAATACTTCATCAGCATTAGGTATCATAGATCTAAATTTATATAATTTAAACTCTTTACCATTCTTACCTATTCTTGTTTGAGTATAAAATATACTATTATAATCTTTAGATATTAGATAACTTATTTTTACAATAATTATTATTGGTAATAAGAATATACATCCTACTATAGATACTACTATATCAAATGTTCTTTTAATAACTTTATATAATACTTTACTTCTTTCTTTAACTACATTACCTTCTAGTGTTATATCATTTGTATTCATTATTTCTCAACTCCATTAATATTTGACATATTTTGCTAGATGTATATAATAATATAAATACATGGTGATATATTATGAAATACTTACTAGCTTTTATTTTGATTAGTTTTCTTATACTAATTATAACATTTATATTAACTAGTTGTAAAGTATCTAGTATAATTTCTCAAGAAGAAGATAATATTAATAAGAATATTTAGATTATATTTTTATATAATTTAGTGGTGAGATTAATATATGTCTATTAAAAAAACTAGATTAATATCAATATTAGGAATATTTCTTATTTCTTTTTTAGCACATTTTATGTATGATTTATTCCCTAATGTTATTACTTCATTCTTTTTTCCAGTTAATGAGAGTATTTGGGAACATATGAAGATACTATTTACTTCTACTATGATATATGGAGTATTTGATTATATACTTATGAAGAAATTTAATATTAAATATAATAATTTATTATTAGAATTATTTATTACTTCTTTTCTTAGTGTTATTATTTATTTAATTATTTATATTCCTATATACTTATTATATGGTGAAAATCTAATTGTGTCGATAATTCTTATGATAATAACCTATATTATTACTAAGTATATAGGATATTATATATTGATACAAAAAGAATATAGATTATTAAATATAATATCTATATTCTTGATAATTATGTGTTATTTGGGGTTTATATATTTAACTTATAATCCTATTCATAATTTTATATTTTATGATACGGTGGATGGGAAGTATGGGATTAGGGAGTATGTTATTGAGTAAGATTAATCTACTCTGGTTTATTATCTAGTGATTTTAGGTTTTAAATGTTTTTTATTTTATATCTTTTAAAAATTCATTTACTATCTACTTATTTGAATGTAATATTTAATTATTTAACTTTTTTAAATACTTCTCGACACTTATTATATCGCAATATAGAAAAAGATCTATAAATTAATATAGACCATCATTTTTTTTATACACTTTTCTATACTTGCCACTTTTAATATCGTTTATCCAATCTTCATTAGCAAGATACCAATCAACTGTATCCCTAATACCATCATCAAAATTATAAGATAAACTCCAACCTAATTCTCTTTCTGACTTAGTTGAATCAATCGCATATCTTAAATCATGCCCAGGACGATCAGTTACATACTCTATTAAACTTTCTGGTTTTTTTAATTGTTTTAATATTGCTTTAACAACTTCTAAATTAGTTCTTTCAGAATGTCCACCTAAATTATATACTTCTCCATCGTGACCTTTTTTTAGTATTAGATCAACACCAACGTTGTGATCATGAACATGAATCCAGTCACGAACATTCTCTCCCTTACCATATACTGGTATCTTTTCATCTCTTAAAGCTTTACTAATAACAACAGGAATTAATTTTTCAGGGAATTGATATGGACCATAATTATTTGAACATCTAGATATAGTTATAGGCAAACCAAATGTTCTATGATATGCCATAACTAATAAATCTGCTGAGGCTTTAGAAGCAGAATAAGGACTAGATGCCTTAATAGAATTATCTTCTCTAAATAATAAATCAGGTCTATCAAGTGGTAAATCACCATATACTTCATCAGTTGATATTTGATGATATCTAACTATACCATACTTACGACAAGCATCCATAAGTACTTGTGTCCCTAAAATATTAGTCTTTAAAAATATTTCTGGATTCTTAATAGAATTATCAACATGACTCTCAGCAGCAAAATTAACTACATAATCAAAATGTTCTTTCTCAAATAATCCATAAACTAATTCTCTATCTGTTATATTTCCACAAACAAATTTAAAATTATCTCTACTCTCTAAACTTTTAATATTATTATAATTTCCTGCATATGTAAGTGCATCTAAACATACAAACTTATCATTAGGATAAGTACTAGTCATATAATGCAAAAAATTACTTCCAATAAAACCGGCTCCCCCAGTTACTAAATACTTCATATTACTTTTCCTTTCTAAGTACTCTTATATATCTTTTAGTAGCATCTTTCCAATCAGGTAATCTTGTTAACCCATCTTCATCTAATTTATCTTTACTTAATCTAGAATTTAAAGGTCTCTTAGCTAAAGTTACATAATCTTTGGTTAAAATAGGATTAACTCTAATATCTATTTCACTAACTTCAAATATATATTTAGCAAATTCATACCAACTACAATATCCTTCATTAGTAGCTTGATATATACCACTCTTATTCTTATTAACCATATCTACTAATAATCTAGCTAAATCATAAGTATAAGTAGGACTACCGACTTGATCAGAAACAACACTTATTTCATCTCTACTACTAGCTAATCTTAACATTGTCTTAACAAAGTTCTTCCCATTAATACCAAATACCCAAGAAATACGAACTATTAAATTATTACTATTCTTCATAACTTCTTGTTCTCCTAAATACTTAGTATATCCATAATAATTAATAGGATCTGTTATATCACTAGTCTCATAAATACCATTTTTATCACCATGAAATACATAATCTGTACTAATATAAACTACTTTACTGCCATATATATTACTAGCATCTACTATATTTTTAGTACCATTAACATTTATATCGTAGCATCTCTCTTTATCTTCTTCTGCCTTATCAACTGCTGTATAAGCAGCACAATGAAATACTACATCAGGTTTAAAAGAATCAAATGCCATCATTACACTGTCTCTATCAGTAATATCCATCTCTTCATGAGTTGGTACATACATCATTGTATTATTTTCTTCAAGTAACCTAGCTATATCATAGCCTACCTGTCCACTACCACCAGTAATTAATACTCTCATTAAAATAAATTACCTCTCTCTTTTATTAACTCTTTTAATTTAGGATGATGTTTATCTTTCTCAGATAAGATAGGATCTTCTATAGGCCATACAACACCAATATCTGGATCATTATACATAACCCCACCATCAGACTCTTTATTATAATAATTATCGCACTTATAAGCGAATTTTACATTATCAGTAAGTGTTTGAAAACCATGTAAGAATCCTCTTGGAATTAGTAATTGTCTACCATTCTCTTCAGATAATTCTACTCCTACCCACATACCATAAGTTGGACTATCATGTCTAATATCTACTGCTACATCATATACAGCACCTATAGTACATCTAACGATCTTAGCTTGAGTATATGGTTCATTTTGAAAATGTAGTCCTCTAAGAACACCCTTCTTTGCACTAAAAGATTCATTATCTTGAACAAAATCATAATTAAGTCCTAAATCTTCAAATACTTTTTTATTATAACTTTCACTAAACCATCCGCGATTATCACCAAATCTATCCGGCTCTAAAATATAGCAATCTTTTAACTTAGTTTCAATTAACTTCATATTATTTTCCCTTCTTCTTTGTTAACAATCTAACAGGATCTTTTTCTAAATCTCTATTTGCTAAATCAATTAAATATTTACCATAAGCATTCTTTGCCATAGACATGCCAATCTCTCTAACTTTATCTTTAGTAATCCACCCATTGAAATATGCAATTTCTTCTAGACAAGCAATCATTTGACCATTCTTTTGAACAGTCTTAACAAAATCACTAGCTTCATTTAAACTATCAAAAGTACCAGTATCTAACCACGAATATCCGCGGCCTAATGTTTCTACATATAAGGTATCAGCTTCTAAATACTTTCTATTAACATCAGTAATTTCATATTCCCCTCTTTCAGATGGTTCCAAATTACTAGCATACTCAATAACTCTATTATCATAGAAATATAAACCAGTAACGGCATAATTAGATTTTGGGATGTTAGGTTTTTCTTCAATAGATATAGCTCTACCATTCTCATCAAATTCTACTACCCCAAATCTTTCTGGATCTGAAACATAATAACTAAATACCGTAGCTAAACCTTTATCAGCATTATCAATTGCACGATATAGTTTTTCTTGCAATCCATCTCCATAAAAAATATTATCTCCTAAAATCATTGCAACATTATCCTCTCCGATAAAATCTTTGCCAATAGTAAACGCTTGAGCAAGACCTTTTGGCTCTGGTTGAATAAGATAAGTTAGCTTAATTCCCAAATTACTACCATCACCAAGTAAACGAGCAAATTTCTCTGTATCAGTCGGTGTTGAAATAATTAATATATCTTTAATACCTGCTAACATAAGTACTGATAACGGATAATATATCATTGGCTTATCATATATTGGTAATAACTGCTTACTAACCTCCTTTGTAATAGGATATAGTCTTGTACCTGATCCTCCCGCTAATACTATTCCTTTCATTAATAACCACCTCTAGTTATAGTATAACATACATATATCTATTTTTCTAACATTTTATGTTTTTAAAGAGAAAAAAATTATTTGATATTTTAATGCAAAGTTATAAATAAATATGAAAAAAATATTGTTTTTGAAAGTAAAGTATCTAGTTTAATTTCTCAAGAAGAAGATAATATTAATAAGAATATTTAGATTATATTTTTATATAATTTAGTGGTGAGATTAATATATGTCTATTAAAAAAACTAGATTAATATCAATATTAGGAATATTTCTTATTTCTTTTTTAGCACATTTTATGTATGATTTATTCCCTAATGTTATTACTTCATTCTTTTTTCCAGTTAATGAGAGTATTTGGGAACATATGAAGATACTATTTACTTCTACTATGATATATGGAGTATTTGATTATATACTTATGAAGAAATTTAATATTAAATATAATAATTTATTATTAGAATTATTTATTACTTCTTTTCTTAGTGTTATTATTTATTTAATTATTTATATTCCTATATACTTATTATATGGTGAAAATCTAATTGTGTCGATAATTCTTATGATAATAACCTATATTATTACTAAGTATATAGGATATTATATATTGATACAAAAAGAATATAGATTATTAAATATAATATCTATATTCTTGATAATTATGTGTTATTTGGGGTTTATATATTTAACTTATAATCCTATTCATAATTTTATATTTTATGATACAGTGGATAGGAAGTATGGAGTTAGAGAGTATGTGATTGAGTAGGATTAATCTACTTTATGAGTATTTTAATTGCATATAATTAATTATTTATATTATAGTTTTATTATCAATTGCTTGGTATTTCTGAACAGTTGTTTTTTTCTCTATTATTCATTTTTAACTATATTTCATGCATTTCTAATTCTTATAATATGTTTGATTTTTACTTGTAGGAGTATTTGGAAAATTCATTTTTATTACGCCGTTATCTAATGCTGGAATTAAGTAATTTTCTCTAAATGAAATACGTGATTTCATTTTAAGTAATTCCATTAATTCAGAAGATGTGTAGTTAATTCCTGGTTCCATAACACTCAATAATTTTTTTACGTAAGTACTTATATGGTTTATTTGCTTATTAACTCCATCTATAAGGCCTTCTAGTACTTCATCAATCATTTTTAGCATAAATTCAACAAATTCTGTAGATTCACCTACATTATTGCAGTTTTGAATGGCTTTATAATAATCATCTTGATATTTTTTGATTTCTGATTCTATTGGTACATACTCAAATAAAGGCTCCCAACTAGAAAGTATAACATTTTGCCATAGTCTAGCGGTTCTACCATTTCCATCACTAAAAGGATGAATAAATACAAATTCATAATGAAATATTGAAGATAATATTAATGGATGTATTTCTTTTTTCTTAGATTCCATCCAATTAAATAATTGTGTCATTAATTCACTTACTCTTTCAGGTGGTGGACATACAAAAATACAATTACCTTCTTCATCAAAAACTCCCTCACCACCTTTTCTAAAATCACCAGAGTCTTTGACAGTTAAATAAGTTAATATTTTATGCATCTTTTTTAAATCAGCTATTGAATAAGGATTTACTTCTTTTATTTTTAGGTAAGCATTATATGCATTTTGAACTTCTTGTATTTCGTTTTTAGGTCCAATTACTGCTTTACCATCAATAATGTCTTTAACTTGTTCAAGCGATAAAGAGTTAGCTTCAATCGCTAATGAAGAATGAATTGATTTAATTCTGTTATTTCTTCTTAAAATAGGCATCTTATTTAAATCTTTGTAATTATCTAATTTCCCAATTTTTTTCATAATTGATGATATTCTATCTAACATTGTATTAGTAATTGTAAATGGTGGTACATAATCTTTCATTTAAATCACCTCATTTTATATGAATATATTGTATCATTTTTATAATAATATGTCAATTATCTTGTATGTTATCTTGTATGTTATCTTGTATGCTTTTTACTATATTATAAAAATAAATAGAACTATAAGTGAATTCATAATTCTATTTATTTTTATTATTCCATCTTCATTAAAAAAAGTTTTTGTATTCAACTACAAAAACTACTTAATTTATTTATTTTTTTGTATTACTATTTACAATAGCCTAAATATTTTTCTATACCTAAACTGTATTGTTTTATAAGTATTAAATAATATAATTATATTCATTTTTTATAAGATTATTATTATAAAGAAAAAAGAATATAAACTATTAATCTAATTTATATTCTTTATTACTATACTTTTAAGTGTTTTCTAACAGCTTTACCACTGCCATACATTCCTACTAAGATTCCTAATAATACTATTATTAGAGATAATTTAAAGACAAATGGGAATGGTTCGATTAGAGTAGCAAAACTTGAATTAAATATTTTACCACCAAAGTAATCATATAATTTACTATAACCAAAGATAGTTACTAGTACTGGTATAATAGAACCTATTAAACCAATAAACATACCTTCAATAATAAATGGTATTTTAATAGCCATATTAGAAGCACCAACTAGTCGCATTATTTCTATTTCTGTTTTTCTAGAATAGATAGCTATTTTAATAGTATTAGTTATTAAGAAAGCAGTTACTAATACTAGAGCTATAACTGTACCAATACAAAACTTTTCTATAGCTTTAAAAACAGTTACTACTTGGTCAACAATAGTTTGTCCATAATCAACACTATTAACATTATCTAGTCCTTTTATTTGATTTACTGTATCTTTTATTATTTCAATATCTTTTACTTTTAATTTATAACTATCCATTAAGGGATTAGTTTCATCTGTCCAACTATTAATAGTAGGAGCAAATTTATCTTCTTGGTTCTTTAAGTCTTCAGCAAATTCTTGCTTTGACTTAAAGACTAAACTACTAACATTACCAATTTTTCTTATTTGTTGTTCAAGAGTTTTGATGTCATCAGGAGTAGCACTTTTCTCTATCCATATAACTACTGTTGTTGATGTCATTATTTCTTCAGAAGCATTATCAACGTTATTAGAGATAATCATTGATATAGCTACAACTATTAGGGTTATAGCGATACATGATATAGAAGCTAATGATAAAGAAAAGTTTCTGACAACACTTTTAGCGGCATCTCTAAAATATCTATTTAGATTTCTAATCAGCTTCATAGTATGTACCCCTTTCATAATCATTTACTACTTTACCATCTTTAATAACAACTACTCTTTTTTTCATTCTATTTACTATTTCTCTATTGTGGGTAGTCATAATGATAGTAGTACCCATTTTATTAATATTATCTAAGACATTCATAATACCCATAGAAGTATCAGGATCTAGGTTACCAGTTGGTTCATCGCATATTAATAATTTAGGATTATTAACAATAGCTCTGGCAATTACTACTCTTTGTTGTTCTCCTCCAGATAAATGATCAGGATAATCTCTTACTTTTTGTTTTAAGCCAACTAAATCTAGTACTTCCATAACTCTTTTATGAATCTTCTTTTTATCATAAGAGAATACTTCCATTGCAAAGGCTACATTTTCATATACTGTTAATTTAGGTAATAATTTAAAGTCTTGGAAGACTACTCCTAGTTTTCTTCTTAACATATATACTTTTCTATCTTTTAGTTTTGCGACGTTAATTCCTCCGATTATAATAGAGCCTTTATCAGGTTTTTCTTCTCGATATAACATTTTTATTAATGTAGATTTACCACTGCCAGATGCTCCTATTACAAAAACAAATTCTCCTTTAGCTATACTTAAATTTAAATCATATAAGGCTACAACACCATTTGATTTATATGTTTTTTGAACATCAGTAATTCTTATTAAATCCATATAATCACCTCTTACTACTTATTTATTATATCAAATATAAATTATTTAATATATAGTTAATTTATTATTTACAATTATTTACAATTATCTAGCTTTAGCTACTTCATAGCAGTCTATTATTACAAAGAAGGCTTCTTTATCTATTTCTAATATTATTTCTTTTAACATAGTGTATTCTCTTGTGGGAATAACGCACATTAACATTTTAGATTTTTTGTTAGTATAACCACCTTTGACATCTACTACAGTATAGTTATGGCTAGTAGCATTTAAGACATAGTCTTTTATTTCATCAGGTTTTTTAGTTATTATATAGAAGGCTTTTTTATTAGATACTCCCAATATTACTTTATCTGCTACATGGGATGATATTAATAGAGCAATTATACCATATATAGTATTAGTTAAACCAAATGTTTTAGTACCTAGTAATATAATTAGTCCATTAACAATATTAGCAGCAGTACCGGTAGATATTTTTAAGTATTTATGCATTAGTTGAAATAGTATATGCGTACCACCACTAGTAAAGCCACTATTCATAATAAGTCCTAAGGATAGTCCTGATAGAGCACCACCATAGATAACTACTAATAAGGTACTAGTATCATGAAAGTTTATTATTTGAGGTAAGAATGATGTACCTTTAATAAATATTGGATATAAGATAGAACCTACGGCACTTTTTGCAGTTAATTCTTTACCTAGGAAGATATAACTTACTACTAGGAATACTAATGATGTTACTAAAACAAATAAACTTTCATCAACATCAAAAAGATATTTATAAATAATAGATAAACCGGATAATCCTCCTGAAACAATATTATATGGGGAATAGAAGATATTAAAAGATATAGCACTTAAACATAATCCTATTAGGAATAGACCCCATTTTTCAAAAGTACTACTATATTTTTTAATCATACTCTACTTCCTTTTTATTTACTTCATAAGCATCACAAACTAGGAAGAAAGCATTATTATCAATAGCCTTTAAGCCTTCTTTAACAACAAAGTATTTTTTAGTGGGAATAACTACTAAGAACATCGTGTGTTTATCGTTATCGTCGCCACCTTTAGAGTTAATTAAAGTAAGGCCACCATTAGTTATATTTAATAAGAAGTCTCTTACTTCTGCTTCCTTTTCTGTTATGATATAGAAAGTTTTACTTTGTGATATTCCTAATATTACTTTATCAGTTAATACACTAATTATATATAAAACTAGAAAGCCATATAATAATTTTTCTAAGGGGAATACTAAGATACCGGATAATACTACTAGTCCATCAACGATAATCATTGAGTTACCAATACTCATTTTAGTATATTTAGCAAATATTTGGTCGATAATGTCAGTGCCTCCAGTAGTAAAATTACTTTTAAATACTAAGCCATAACCTATTCCTGATAGTACAGCACCACAGATAGCTATTAATAATAATTCAGCATTATCTATTTTAATAAATGGTACTAGGTATGATGTTAGTTTTACTAATATAGGAAATAGTATTGAACCAACAATAGAGTTTTTAGTTTCTTTAGGGCCTAAAAAGATATAGCTAACAAACAATAATACAATATTAGATATTAAGATAAATAGTGATGGATCAATACCAAATTGACTGGCTACAATAGATAGGCCACTAATGCCAAAACATACTAATTCATATTGAAAAAAGAAAACATTAAAAGCTAAGGCTACAATTAAGCAACCAATAAATAGATACATAAATCTTTTTAATCTTGTTTTATTATATACTTCTTTAATAATATTTTCGTAATTACTTTTTCTTTTAAATAGTTTTCTAAATAGTTCCATTATACTTTACTCCTTCTTTAATAAATTCTTCTATATTACCATCTAATACTTTATTAACATCAGGTGTTTCATAATTACTATCGTTATCTTTTACTAAAGTATAAGGACACATAATATAACTTCTTTTGCCTGAACCAAAACCAATTGTTTTCTGATCTTTTGTGATATTATTTAATCTATTATTTTGTTTTTCTATTTCTAATAAGTATAATCTATTTTTTAATATTTCTAGAGCTTTTTCTCTGTTTTGAATTTGACTTCTTTCGTTTTGACAAGTGATAACGATACCGGTAGGAATATGGGTAATTCGAACAGCAGAATCACTAGTGTTAACGCTTTGACCACCAGCGCCACTGCTATGATAAACATCTATTTTAAGGTCTTTATCATTAATGACAATATTAATATTATTATCAAATTCAGGAATTACTTCAACTGAGGCAAATGAGGTATGTCTTCTTTTACCGGCATCAAAGGGGCTTATTCTAACTAGGCGATGAACTCCTCTTTCTCCTTTAAAGTAGCCATAAGCATTAGGACCTTTTATTTGAAATAAGATACTTTTAATACCTACTTCTTCTCCGGGTTGGCGACTTAATTCAGTTATTGTATAGTTATTTTTTTCACAATATCTTGTGTACATTCTAGCAAGCATATTGGCCCAATCGCAGCTTTCCGTACCTCCAGCACCAGCATGTATTTCTAATGTACAATTATACTTATCGTATTCTCCTGATAAATAAGTAGTAATTTTTAATTCTTCTACTTCTTTTAAGATATCATTATATTCTTCATTAAGTAATAAAGTAATTTCATCATCTAAAGTATCTTCTAGTAAACTTAAATTATTAGTAATTTTATTAGTTAATGTTTCTATGGTATTGATAGTATTTTTTAAGTTATTACTTTCATTTATTACTTGTTCAGAGTATTTTCTGTCATTCCAAAAGTCAGGTTTATTCATAATAACAGATAATTCTTCTAGTCTATTTTTTTTATTATCTAAGTCAAAGAGACCTCCTGATAGAGTTTATTTCTTTTAATAGTTCTTGATAAGATAATTTTAAATTATTAGTATTCATAATATATATCACATCCTATATGTTTACTATTAAATTATACACTATTATTTAAAAAAATAAAAGACTTATTGCTCATAAAACGAGTAATAAGTCATAAATATTTACTACATTTTTTCTATTACCTTAATAAACTTTACTTGGCCATTTTCTACTAAATAACCATAGTTATTGCCTATAAGATCATAGTATTCTTGTAATACTTTAGTAGGTTTAATTAGATATTGTTCAGCAAAGCCATCACCTATCCACAATCCTGTGCTTGGATTGATTGTTGATTTATACCATGATTCATATTCATAAGGTTTGAAACCGGCTGGAATATCTATAAATATAAAGTGAACTTTCAAGTTTTCTTTAGCTTTTGTCAAAATGTTAATAAACTTATCTTTAGTTTCTTTTTCTAAAGAACTTATGAATTTATCAAAGCCTATGATAACACATAAAACATCTTCAACATTTTTTATTGATCTTATGTTATTATTATTTTTCTTATATAATTCATCTACATCATTAATATATTTATTTAGTGAATCAATTGTTTCTGTATAGTTACTATTTAAATAATTAATCTTTGTAAAATTACTATTATCATAAATATATTTAGAATCAAATACAAATGTTTTTATATTTCCTTTATCTAAAACTCGTAATAATTTATCAACAAATGATATACTTTCATCTAGTTCTCTAAAACTTACTAAATAACTTAGTTCATCTTTTATTCTTATATTAGCTATTGCTAAGTCTTCTTTTACCATACCAACAGGAATAAAGTTTAGATTTATCTCTGTTCTATTTACAGCGTTAAATTCAACTTCTTTTGGTAGAACTGGTATTGAACGCATTTTTGTTTTATAAGTCATAAATGTTTGAATTGACATATTTAAGATATTCTTATATAGTTCATCTTTGTCATATGCATATGCTGTTTGGAATTCTAATACGCTATCCTTTTTAAATAATCCTCGACCATATATTTTAGATGGTGTAAGACCATTAGTATTACCATATATACTTCGATAATCAAATTCATTATTAAGTTGTAATGTATATATTGTTTTAAATGTTTGTAATAATTTACTTTTTACACCATTTACTGAGCTTGATGTTAGTATAAAGAATATTCCAAATTTATTACATTCTCTAGTTAATTCATATATTCTTTCTGCTAGATTGTTATATATTTCAGAGAATATGTCATATTGATTTATAACTATTATTAAATTAGGTATTTTTTCTTCTGATTTAGCAATATAATCTTCATAGTTACCATTATATTGTAAGAATTTTTTCCTTCTTAAATCTAATTCTGTTTTTATATACTTAAATAAGTTTTCTATTTTTTCATCTTCTCCAGAATGAACTACATCTCCTACATGAGCACAATCGCTAAAGTTATTTAAGACTTCAGAACCAAAGTCTAGGATATAAATACCTACTTCTTCTGGAGTATATGTTGTTACTAGGGAATATAGTAGTGTTGTTAAAAATAATTCTTTACCACTGCCACTTGCTCCATATAGTAAGAAGTTGCCATCTTTACTAATTGGTACTGTTAATAGATTTTGTTGTTGTTTTGATGGTTCATCATATTCTCCTACTATTGGATTTAATACGAAGTTTTCTTTACTATAATTATATTTATTTTTTAACTTATCTACATAAACAACTGCTGGAATATTACTTAACCATAATGGTTTTATTTTTAAATTTGTTGTTTTAGCTGTATTAATTATATAGTTAAGAATATTTGGTAATTCTTCTCCTTTATGAACATATTGATTATTGTTCTTTGTAATATCTCCTTGTTTTATTGTAGCTCCTATATCATCAACAAAATCTATTGTAGAATCAACCATAGTAATTTTCTTTTCACTTTCATAATATGGTACTCCAGCATAAGCACTTTGTCCTAAAGCAAATAATTCATTATATCCTACTTGTAAGTAAAATCTACCAGTATCTTTTAACATAGCGGCTTCTGGTCTTTTTAACATATCTATAGAATCTGACTTATCTTGTACTTTTAAACATACTCTAAATTTGGAGTTAGACCATATTTGATCATCTACTACACCACTTGGTTTTTGGGTTGCTAGTATTAAGTGAACTCCTAATGAACGTCCTATACGAGCTGTTGATATTAATTCATCCATGAACTCTGGTTGTTGGCTTTTTAATTCAGCAAATTCATCACTTATAATAAATAAATGACTCATAGGTTCTTCTAGTTTTCCTTCTCTATAAAATTTTTGATATTTATATATATCCATACTACTTTCGTTTAGTTTTTCACGGGCTTGTTTAAACATATTTTGACGTCTTTTTAATTCACTATTAATACTTGCAAGACTTCTTTTCATTTCAATTATATCTAGGTTAGTTAATGTTCCTACGATATGTGGAAGTTTTACTCCTGTTTCTCTATTATCAAATGTAAGTGCTAAACCTCCACCTTTATAGTCTATTAATACAAATTGTACTTCTTCTGGGCTATAATTTATGGCCATTGAAAGTATATAAGTAATAATCCATTCTGATTTTCCACTTCCTGTCATTCCGGCTACTAATCCATGAGGGCCATGAGCTTTTTCGTGTAAATCTAATTTGAATAGTCCACCTTCTTCATCTATTCCGACAGGAACTTCTAATGATTTAGTTATATTATTATTTTTCCATCTATTAATAATATTTAATTGATTTACATTACCAACATCATACATTTCTAGGAAACCATATTTCTTTGGTAGAACGAATTTACCACTATTAATATCTAATGGAATATTACTGATTTGAGTAATACAATCTTTTATTGAAAAATTTACTTTATCAGGGTTAAATAATATTTGACTATCTGAAGCCATTTGATTAGTAAATATACTACTTAATCCATTAGATACATTTATAAACATATTACATTCATTAGGTATTCTATTAAGTTTATCATCACTTATTATTAAACTATAACCTAAGTTTACTTCACTATCTAATATTTCACTAATAAAGGAGTTATTTTTTAATGATTTTATATCATCAGTTATTACTAGATAATATGGAGTAAATTGTACTTTACTATTATTTTCACTACTAACTTCTTTTCGATAGTTATATTCATCCATTAAGAATCCAGTTAATCTATTTATATCATCTTTATTAGTACCATAATATCTAACACTTTTTTCATTATTCCAAATATATGGTATACTTTTATATTTTTCCCAATATTTTTTTCTTTTATCACTGGTTAAGATAATTATTCTTAAGTCATCATATCCATGACAAGCCATAACTTGTAACATTATACTATCTAAGAAGTTATTAATAATAGAATCTTTACCTATAATACCTATCTTGTTATGATCTCTAAAGTTTAATGTAATAGGTACATTTTGCATTGTTTTAGTTTCTTTTAGAATATCTGTTATTAGACTTTTTAAATCATCTTCTTCCATAGTAAAATGTTCTTCTGGGTATTTTATTTCTATGTCAGGATTTTTATCTCCAATTCCTAGTCTAAGTTCTAGAAAATCTGAATGTTCTGGTTTTCTTTCCCATAATGTACGAGATTTATTTAAAATAATATCTCTAACATTTTCTATTGGTAAGTTATTTTCAAATAATACTCCTTTTTGATAATTTATTTCATTAAATATTTCTTGACGTTTTTGTTCAATATATTTTTTATATTTTTCAGTTCTTTGTGAATTTCTATTTTTTCTTTTTCTTTTATCATATGCTCTTTGAATTAGTGGAAAAAATATTGTTGCCACTATCATACATGCAGTCATAAGTATTGATGGGAATTGTTCTTTTACAGTTGATTCATGGTTTAAAACTTTTTGAACAGCTGTTACTCCTGTTACCATGCTCATCATTCCCATAGTTATCATTGGTGCTATTACAAAGATTAATGGAGTATCTTCTTCGCCTTCTTTTTGAGTAGGTGGATCTATATTAAATATTTTTTTATCTAGTTTTCTTTTAAATCTTGGTGGGCGTTGAAAGTAATCTTTTTTTTCAAAAACTAAAACTTCTTTATCAACATACCCTGAATAGTCTGTTATGGGATTTTCTTTTATAGATACTTGGCTAATTGTTGGTGTTGTTACAGCAACATTATTACTATTATTTACTAATAATATTGAACCAAAGTAATATATATTTAATCCTCCAATAAATATAACATCACCATTCTGTAAAGGTGCTTCATTACATAAAGTTTCATTTATATATAATCTATTATCAGGTTGTAAATTCTTAATAAGTAAACAATTATTATCTTTATTATAACTAATACTAATTTGTTTATCTGACACTAATTTATTAGCTATTACCATACTACATGTATTATCACTACCGATAGTAATAGTACCTATTTCTGGCCAATTAACAGTTAGTTTTATATAATTCTCATAGTTTGGTACTGTATACATTATATATTTTTCATTAGTTGTTTTATCAATAATACTATAAGTTTTATTTTCTTTTATCATTAAATTCTTAAAATTAGCACCAGTATTTAAATTACCACTTTCACATATTTCAGTATCAGTATCACAATTTACAATAAAAACATTATCTTTTTCAGATATATCAAAAATCTTCTTTCTGTTAGTTCCTAATATCCATATATTACCTGAAATAGTTTTTGGTATTTTTATGGTTTCGATTCTTTCTGAAGATTCAAGTATCAATTTCATATTATCCAATCCCTTCTAATACATAAAGATTAACTATATAAGTGCTAAAATTGAGCCATTTTTAATTCCAGACTTTATTACTTCAACATCATATTGATATATAACACCATCTATAGTATTAATAAGACAGTTTTTATTACTTTTTGGAAAGCTTTCTTCCATTTCTTTTATTGTTTTATTTAAAATAGCAATAACTTCTCCGATAGTTTTATTAACTGGAATAAATACACTATATTTTTCTCCAATACATGGTACAATTAACTCTATATTTATTTTATTCTCTTTCATTTTTTACCTCTTACTCTATAATGTAATTATATTATAAATTACTTAATTTGGCAATATATACATTCTTAATAATGCTAAAAAAAAGAGAATGGTTCTCTTTATAAAACTTTAAATTGTTTCCGTAGTTGTAACTCTATAAGCACATGCATGGCTAGCTTTATATTCATCAATAGTTACTGATTTAGGGCCTTCTTTACCTATATCTTTGGTACTACCCCATGAATATGCATAGCCATTTCCTGCATATATTTCAACATGTTCATATATTGATCCATTATATGATGTAAGTACAATGTCTCCTGGTTGTAATTTATCAAAATTGTCGATGGTTATTTTTTGCCATCCTTTTTTCTCTGCTGTTACTTTAATATTTTGTTGGTAATTTGGGTTAAATTGTCCAGCTTGATTTTCAATTGTATCAACAAATCCAGCAAGCCATAAAACATCTGATACTCCGGTTGCACAACATATTAATTTAGATGGTATTTCCAATGTTCCTGCAAATCCTTTATCGTAAACAAGATTATTGCCAGACCATGTCCAACCAAATGTGTATTCATGAAGCAATTTTGCCATTTGAACTATTTTTATACCAGGTGGAATATTAGCATTCCTAATTGTTCCTGCTTTAGAATATAATTCTTCAATGCTAATACCTACATTACTTGGATCAAATGTATAATCTATATTATCTGTTGGTGAAAAACCAGATAATAGTGTTAATAATACACCTTTAGCATCATCTGCACCTTTTTCATCAGTAGCATTATAGTAATCAGACATTGCTCTAGCAATTTCTAATTGTCTTTTCATATCTTCACTTAAGGTGTCTTCATTTTTTTCCAACATGGTTGCTAATGTATTCCAATACTCTTTTTCATATAGTTCATATTGAGTTATATAATCTTCACCAATAGTTTCTGGATCTAGTCCCTTTATAAAGCCTTGCAGAAGTTTAAAATATTGTTGAGCAAATTCATCATCAAGTTGTAATAATCTATCTCTAGCAGCTGCGATTTCTGCTATTAAACTATCTACATTGCAGTTATTAAGTTCTGCAATTACTGCTCCCATTCCTTCAATATCGGTCATTGAATTGGCAGTTGCTATAGTACTCGTTACTGAACTTTTTGCTATATCGGCATTATTTACTCCCTCAAAGAATAAATTTACATCACACTTAAAACCTGTTTCAGTAGTTGAATTTTCTTCATTCATTTATTTTTCCTCTTTTTATTACATATTGCATATACTTATAATTACTTTCTACTTTTTGGAGTCCTAATTTATTTGCTATAAATTGGGGTTGTGCTGGCACTTTTTATCCATCCATTACATAGAGATAACTATAGCATTTGTTTTTTATTCTCAGCAACTATATTTAGATTATCTCTTACTTTTGTTATTTTTGAACTATAATCTGGTGCATTATTATTGAATTCTTCGAATGTTCTTACTACTGCATCTCTATTAGCACCATCTAACCAGTTATTTAATAATTCATTCTTTGTAGTATTTAATTCATCTACAAATTTCTTAAATGTATCTGGAAATGTTGAAAAGTCTTCAGCATCTGCTATTAAAGCTGGATCTGTATATGATTCTACTGTTTCTGTTGGTATTGATATATTTGAATCAACATCAAATGATACTGCTAATTCATTACCTACTGTACATGATCCACCACTTGCTACAATATGTTTTTGTAATGGTAGTACTTCTTCATTATTTACTGCTACTATTATTCTTTGTAAATCTTTAACTAAATCTGTTACAGCTGTATATACTCTGGCTAGGTCTGTTAAGTTTGATACTGCATCTGAACCTTTCCAGTGACTTTTTAAATTTTCGATTGTTGCTCCAAAGCTAGTTACTAAATTCCTTCCTGATGTATTTGTTACATTAAACATTTCTTCTGTTTGTGCTCCCATTTTATTAGGGTCTAAACAATGTATTGCCATTTATTATCACTCTCCCTCTATTTTTATGACAATAATACTGGATACTTCTTTCTATTTATATCCTAATTTATTTATATCATTTTTACTAAGGTAATGCAAGCATTTTACATAAATTTTACGTTATTGAAGTTATTATATTATACAGCAAAACACAATAAAAACCTATAAAGTAGGTCTCTCTTTTTTGAAAGATCGCTTTATAGGTTACATTTTGTTCTCTCTTTACCTTGTCTTTATGTTTGGATCAATAGTACTCATATATAAATCGGTATCTTGTATTTTTATCTTTTTATCTAAGGCTTCTGACATCATCTTGGCCTTTAATTTATAATCATATATTTGATACCAATCATATGGATATAAATCAATGTTGGCATAAGGATCATATGTTATTTCTCTACCAAACATTTTTAAATATTTTACTTCAAGTATTGCACATACCATTTTTTCATCCATGTTATCTCCTCCCCTATATTATGTTAAATTTCCTAAAATCATATTATTAAACGTATCTTCTAATGTCTTGTAGAATGTATCACCATACAAGTATTTTACTGAATATAAGTATTTATCGTTTCCTGTTAATTTTAATTGTGTAAAGTTTGCTATTATTTCATGAAATGCAAGATTATTACAACCTAAGGCATATGCTTTTTTGTAATATGATGATCCGTGTCCAGTAAACCAACGTCCACTATCATATGGTTTTCCGTCATAAACGGCATCATAAATATCGGAAATTGCTGAAATATCCTCATATTGTGTTTGTAATATTTTAGTAAAAAAGCCATTCACTTCACTTTTAATTGATATTTTTGCTAAGTCTCTTGCACTGTATCCTCCGTTTATGACGTTATTTATTGTCTCCCAATCATAGTTTTGCTTTCTTAATGATTCGGCAATTTCATACGGTGATTTTTCTAAAATCTTTTCATATTGCTTAGTCAACTGATTTTCAAAGTCGTCTATTGTATCAAATGGTAAATATTTTAAAACTTCTTGTTCTGCCTTTGCTTTTATCGCTGGCTTTGCTGACCAAATTTCGGAAAGTATCGTTATTTTACGACCAGGATCTTTATTGATACTATCCCGAGCTTCTCTTAAAATACTGCTCCAGTTGTCTGGCAATTCCCCATTTAACCCTGTGTCAAATAATGCATGGCCAAGTTCATGGCAGAGCATTCCTTTGCTAATTGGTTCATCAACATTGAAGAAAATTGTAGATGATAAATCATTCCAACAACTTCTACCTTTATATGGTGTAATCGTAAAATTTGGATTTTTTTGTTTTATTTCTGTAATCCTTCTTATTACCTTTAATGCTTCTTCATCGCCATTATCTAATCCTTCTTTAAATGCATCGTAGAATACATCTATCGCTGCCTGATTACTAGGTGCACCAGTTTTCATAACATCTTGGAACGAAGACAATGCTTCTGATTTTACGTCATCCGATATGGAAACTTTGTTTCTTACTCCAAAGTCATAACCAGTCCCAAGGTCATCAGGGCCCATGAAATATATAGGTTGACCATTCAAATCATAAGTTCCAGTAGCTATATCTGGAGACTTAGCCGTTGGTGCATCTAGACCATCACCTAGTAAATCACCTTGCTTGTAGGCTTCTGTTTCAATTTCAATATCTTTATTTTTACTTTTAAAAGTTGATTTATGTATAAAATCTCTTTCAGCTTGTCTATAATCCCTTACTGCTGACACAGCTCCACTTCCAAATCCAATAAGTATGTTTGTAAATGCTCCTGATTCTGCATAATAGTCACCCAAACTATTATACAATGAATTACCATCTTCGTCTTTTAAATTCTTTGCATACACATTATATTCAATTATTGGATTGATTGCTGGTTCAACGGCACCTATTACTCCACCTACTATGGCATATTTACCTATAGTTGCTATCGTACTATTTAATGTGTTATTTAGTGAAAGTGGGCCACCTATCATGTTTATTGATGATGGCATACCTGCCGTTAAAGCACCTGATAACATTCCTGACGCAGCTCCTAATGCAAATGCACCTGTTCCAACACTAAATGCTTGATCAAATGTTGCACCACTATTAAGTGCTCTTTCTGACGCACTTCCTCCTGCTGCTAAGCCGCCTACCAGTGCTGTTGTAGCTACTGCGGCTATTGTGCCTGCTCCAAGTCCTCCTGTTGCTACAGTTATTAATGAATATCCAATGGCAGATCCTGCCATTGTACCAATAGTATGTGCTGCTGAATATGCGGCATTAGTATTTATGCCACAAGCATTTACCCACGATGCATAAGCATTTTCTGAAAAATCTGCTTTTACCAATTCGGCTACTTCTTCTTCTTTATCAAAAACTTTTCCATAGAGCATTGCCATCCCATCAAATATGTTTTCTCCTACATCTAGGATACCTGCACCAACTGACAAGATAAAAGTTCCTGTGTATTGGTCAATTTTTTCACCAATACTCATGTTTTTCCATTCATTATTTTGTTGAGCTTGATATATTTCAGCATTAATTGCCGCTAGTTGGTCATTGATTTCTATTTGTGTTAAACCAGCTAGTTTAAGTTGTTCCTCAGTACATCCTCTAAAATTATTAAGTAACGTAAGACGTGTTTCTTCATATTTATCTGGGTCTTCTCCGCTATTTTTTGGGTCGTTTTTATATCCTTTTGGATCTTTTTCATACTCTTCTATTTTTGCATTTAAAATATCAAGATCGCTTTGTATTTTTGCAGATTCTACTGCTAAATATATGGATTCGTATTGAGAATCGACTTCGTCTAATTTTTTAGCAAGTTGTTCTGGAGTTAGACTTTTGTCTGATCTATATATCTTCTTTGTATAATATTTTTGAAGGTCTAGTAAGCTTTTACTTTTTTCTTCATAATCAGCAGCAGTTATATCAAGATTGTTAAATTCATTTGATACTGCATTGAGTCTAACTACATCTTTATTTTCTACTAGTTTTCTATTTATTTCAGCTTTTAATTGTGCTTTTTCTTCATCAGTTAAATCTGTATTTAAATCTATTAATTGTCTTTGATACTCTGCCTGTTCTTCAAGTAAACTAATTGCAGAATCTCGATAATTTTCATCGTTTATATCTAATGAAAGCATTTGTTTGTATGTTTCGTTATATTTGATACTTAAAACAGCAATATCATATTTTTGTTCAAGTTCTGCAATTGCTTTATCTAGAGCCTCTCCACTTAGGCCGTTTAATTCTAGCAGTCTTTTTTCACATTCTTCTCTTCTGCCGTACAACTTTTCCAATTCATCAGTGGTAATATTGCTGGCTCCCATATCATCAGTTATATCGTAGTAACTAGCCATTTCTCTGGCAATATCTAATTGCTTTTTCATTTTATCGTTTAGGTTGTCTTCATTTTTTTCTAGCATAGCTACTAATGTAGTCCAATATTCTTTTTCGGATGCAATATATTGGGCTAAATATTCATCGCCAAGAGCTTCTGGATCTAGCCCTTTTATATAAGTTTGTAAAAGTTTAAAATATTGATTAGCAAAGTCACTATCAAGACTTAACAAACTATCTCTAGCAGTTTCTATTACTCCTATTAAAGCGTCTATATTGCAGTTGTTTAACTCTGCAATTACTCTTCCAATTCCCTCAATATCTGCCATTGAATTGGCAGTTTCTATAGTACTTCTTACTGAACCTTTTGCTGCATTAGCATTACTTACCCCCTCAAAGAATAAATTTACATCGCACTTAAAGCCAACATCAGAAGTTGAATTTTCGTCACTCATCTATTTCTTCCTTCTTATATTTTAACATACGCTACTATATTGTGCTTGCAAGCTTCTTAACATTTCTTCATGCATTGTAAGCACTGAGCTAAGCTGTCCACTTGCTGATGATAGTGCACTTATACATGACGATGTTTCTGCACTTCCTAATCCTTTTCCGCCACAGGAATGTCCTCCATTTGCAAAACTATTTAGTGTCTTGCTTAATGCTCCAATGCTACTTGTTATTTGGCTTTGTAGATCATTTATTCTTCTTATTTTATCTTGTTCTGCTGCTATTTGCGCTCTTAATTCTGCTGCTCGTCTTTCACGTTCTATTTGCTCTTGGCTTTTTGCTGATCCCCCATCATTTATAACGCTTCTTTGTGCTGCCACTTTTTATCCCTCCTTTACATAGAGATAACTATAGCATTTGTTTCTTATTCTCAGCAACTATATTTAGATTATCTCTTACTTTTGTTATTTTTGAACTATAATCTGGTGCATTATTATTGAATTCTTCGAATGTTCTTACTACTGCATCTCTATTAGCACCATCTAACCAGTTATTTAATAATTCATTCTTTGTAGTATTTAATTCATCTACAAATTTCTTAAATGTATCTGGAAATGTTGAAAAGTCTTCAGCATCTGCTATTAAAGCTGGATCTGTATATGATTCTACTGTTTCTGTTGGTATTGATATATTTGAATCAACATCAAATGATACTGCTAATTCATTACCTACTGTACATGATCCACCACTTGCTACAATATGTTTTTGTAATGGTAGTACTTCTTCATTATTTACTGCTACTATTATTCTTTGTAAATCTTTAACTAAATCTGTTACAGCTGTATATACTCTGGCTAGGTCTGTTAAGTTTGATACTGCATCTGAACCTTTCCAGTGACTTTTTAAATTTTCGATTGTTGCTCCAAAGCTAGTTACTAAATTCCTTCCTGATGTATTTGTTACATTAAACATTTCTTCTGTTTGTGCTCCCATTTTATTAGGGTCTAAACAATGTATTGCCATTTATTATCACTCTCCCTCTATTTTTATGACAATAATACTGGATACATCTCTCTATTTATATCCTAATCTATTTATATCATTTTTATTATATTATTGCAAGCATTTTACATGAATTTTATAATTCTTATAGTTACTAACCATAAGAAAAAAGAGAATTTTATTTCTCTTTATAAGGTACTTTATTGTTGATTAGGAACATTTTGTTGCTTAGTAATATTTATGTTAGTATTATTGGCACTTGCTAATTGCTTATTACTTGTTTCCATTTCTTTTAGAGCCATTGCACCATCAATTACTTTCATAAATCTTTTTTGTTCGTCATCAGTATATCCAATTGCATATATTTTATCTATATTTTTGTGATCAAAAAGTAGATTTTTATCTGCTGAGATAACACCTTCAGGCCACATGCAACCTATATAATCCCAAACTTTATCTTTAGTTTCTGGACTTTTTGCAATATATCCCGTAATCATTACTCTTTTACTAGCACCTTTCATTAGGACAACAGTTCCTAACGGTAAATATTTTTTATATTTTTCGTTCATTTTCTGATCCTTTCCTATCTTAATTATATTTAATAGTTAAATTTATGTCAAGTTTTTTACGCTATTAATTTTTTACCATTTAATTCATTTTCTTGATTATAATTAAATCTTAATCCTAGTGATTCTCTTTCATAACTAATAACAACCCATTTAACATCATTATTTTTATTTTCTAATATATAATCTTTATTAATTATTTCATTTAAAATATTACCAGATAATCCTTCACTTTTACTATACCATATAACTGAACCATCTCTATCAATTATATAAAATTTATCAACTTTATCTTTACATTGTTCATATATTTTATTAATACTATTTGGTATACATCTTACTATATGCCCATATTCATTCATTCCATTTTCTCTTAAATGACAAGCATTTAGAGAAATATCTTTATTTACTGCTAGAACATTTAAATTAATATTATATCCTTTATTTTTAAATTCATTTATAGAATTTATTATTTGATTAGGGTTATGCATACTCCATTCTAATAGTATATTATATTTTTCTTTACTAATTCTATTAATTAATCTATCAGTCATTATACCAGAAAAGTTATGTGTAAAATCCGCTATATCATTTTCTGATGAATCATTAAATGTTACTTTTCTATCTTTCCAATGTTCTTTTATAACTTCTTCAATACTTAAATAGTTAGGATGATACATTCTATAATTATCTATTCCAATTTTTACAGCATTACTAATTTTTAAGGTTAATTCAAGTGTTTTATCTATTTATTTATTATAAAAAAAGCTTCTCAACATTTCGTTGAAAAACTTTTTTAGATTATATGATTAATTATATTTCTGTGTTTATTTCTTTTTTACCTTTAAAGTATACTACTGAACTTATTCCTACAGATATAATTCCGATTATAGCTATTACTAATGGTGCTTTTGTGGCTGTGTTTGGATTTTTAGTTGCATTGTTACCACCATTTCCGTTGCCACCAGTGTTTCCACCATTTCCGTTGCCACCAGTGTTTCCACCATTTCCGTTGCCACCAGTGTTTCCTCCGGAATTTCCACCACCATTGCCGCCTGAGCCATCATCGCCACCACTTGTTCCATCTTTTACACAACCACCACTTGATGGATGATATCCTTTATTGCATGTATATGAGCTTGACGTACATGTTGCATTAGCTGGGCATGCTATTTTTTCACACCCACTAATAACATCCCCTGTGTTTGCATTGTATGTTCCGCCAGGGCAGTAATATCCTGAAGGGCAGTCTGCAGCATGATTCAATCCTAAATAATAAGTACCTGCTGGACAATTTCCAATATTTTTTCCTGAATCATCATCTCCACCAGATGGTTTTGTCGGTTTGTTTGGCTTATCATCTCCATCAGATGGTGAATTTAATTTGCAAAGTTTTTTCCCACCTGTAAGAGTACATGTTCCTGTTCTTCCATGAGCTGTACAAGGTTCACCTACTGTGTCACATTCTGACTTTTCGTAGTCAGTTGGATCTTTTGGCGTACAACCACTTCCGGTTTTCTCATATTTTTCGGATGGACACGAAAATGAAATACCATCGCATGTTGCGTTAGCTGGGCATGCCTTGCAAGAAGTTCCACTTTTATATTGATTTGATGCGCATTTCCATGTTGATGGTTTCGTGCTTGAACCGTCTGGGTTGACTTCGCTTGGATCATATCTATCATCTTCTCCACCTGGATCATCAATTTCTCGGCATGATGCAGGTTCAGTTTTTGGTACTGTTTTTTTACAAGTACAGTCATAATCAGTAGTAGGAAGAACACCAACTGCAACGCAGTGATATGCACCAGGTGTATCTTTTTTACACGTATATTCTACTTCTTTTTCGTAAGTACAAGTTTGCGCAGCTGAATCTAATGTTCCATTCTTGCAGGTACATATTTTTCTTGCAGCATATGTATCATTAGATCCCATACCTACCATAGTAAGTAATGCTACTATTATGAGCATCGATCCCATTGAGGTGCCTAACATACCCCATGTCTTTTTTGAATTTTTCATAACTTTCTTATCTCCTTCTATAATATATTTTTACAATTAAATAATATCATATATTTTTATTATTGTCTAGTTATTTTTGACAGTTAGGACAATAATATGTGCCTCTACCATTTATTTTATCTTTTATTATTTTAGCATTACATATTGGACATATTCCATTATCTTTACCATGGACTAATAGTTCTTCTTGGAATAATCCATGTACTCCATCTACTGAGGTATATGTTTTAATAGTAGTACCACCTTTTTTAATAGCTTCTTCTAATATTAGTTTAGTGTTAACTATAATACTTTCTAACTCTTGGTTAGATAATTCATTGCATTTCTTATGGGGATTTATTTTAGATAAGAATAATATTTCATCAGCATAGATATTACCTATTCCAACAATTATGCTTTGATCTAATAAAATAGTTTTTATGGGTAATCTTTTACTTTTATATTTATCTTTTAAGTAATCAATAGTTAGTTCTTTATCCCATGGTTCTTTTCCTAATGCATTTAGGGGTGGGATATCATTTATTTTATCTTTTTCTATTAGATACATTTTACCAAATTTTCTAGTATCATGATATCTTAATTCGATATTATTATCTAAAGTGAACACGACGTGTTCATGTTTAGATAATATATCGTTACTTGTTTTAAAGAAATATTTTCCTTCCATTCTTAAGTGAGATAATAAATAATAATTATTTAATTCAAATACAATAAATTTACCTCTTCTTGTGATATCTAATATTTCTTGATTAGTAATATTAGATATAAACTTATCTACTTCAGGATAAGCAATTATATTATTATGATATATTTTTACTTTAGTTATTTTTCTATGTAATAATCTTGGTTTTAATGATTCTTTTACTGTTTCTACTTCTGGTAATTCTGGCATATATTATCACCTACTTTGCTTCATACCAATTATTTCCAGTATTAATACTTACTTTTAATGGAACACTTAATTTATAAGTATTCTCCATAGTATCTTTTACTATTTCTTTTACTTTATCTATTTCATCATTATAGACATTAAATATTAATTCATCATGTACTTGTAATAACATTTTACTTTTAATATTTTCTTTAGTAAATATATTATCTATTTCTATCATAGCCTTCTTTAATATATCAGCACTTGTTCCTTGTATAGGAGTATTTAAAGCCATTCTTTCTCCCATACTTTTAATATTATGGTTAGTATTTTTTAATTCTTCAATATTTCTTCTTCTATTCATTAGAGTAATACTATATCCTTTAAGATAAGCATCATCTATTAACTTTTGCATATAATCTTTTATTCCCGGATATGTTTCAAAGTATTTATCCATAAACTTTTTAGCTTCACTTGGAGATATTTTTAAATCTTCAGATAATCCATAACTACTAATACCATATAATATACCAAAGTTAACAGCTTTAGCTTGTCTTCTCATAAGGGGTGTTATATCTTTCATATCAACATTAAATATATCCATAGCGGTCTTAGTATGTATATCTAAATTATTATTAAAAGCATCAACTAATTCTTTAACATTTGATAAGTGAGCAAATACTCTAAGTTCTATTTGCGAATAATCAGATGATAAGATAATACTATTTTCTTCCGGAACAAAAGCTTTTCTTATTAATCTTCCAAATTCATTACGAATAGGGATATTTTGTAAGTTAGGTTCAATACTTGATAGTCTTCCAGTTCTAGTTAAGGCTTGAGTATAGATAGTATGAATTTTACCATCACTAGAGATAGTATTTAAAATACCTTCTAGATATGTTGAATATAATTTAGTTAACATACGATACTCTAATATTTTTGCAACTATTTCAAAGTTAGTTAATCTACCTAAAACATTAGCATCAGTTACATAACCAGTCTTATTCTTTTTAGCATATGGTAATTTTAATTTATCAAAGAGTATTTCTCCTAGTTGTTTTGGAGAAGCAATATTAAATTCTTCTCTCGCTAAAGTATAGATATCTTTTTCTATTTCTTCTATTTTAGTACTTATATCTTTTTTCATATCTTCTAATATTTTAGCATCTACTCTAATGCCCTCTATCTCCATCTTAGCAAGTACTTTTATTAGGGGATATTCTATATTACTGTACAAATCATAAACTTCTTCTTCTTTTAATTTTTTATCTAATTCAGGATATGATTCATATATAAATTTAGCTCTTAATATACTATTTCTAGCAAATTCTATATCAGTTAATTCTTTCTTTTTATTATAAAATTCTATATCATAAGATAAATCATTAGCAAGAGTTGCTATATCATCTTTAATAGTATAATTTAATAAATAACCTGCTATCATAGTATCAAAAGTTATATCTTTAATATCTAAATTATATTTATTAAAACTTACTAATAATTTTTTATAATCATAAGTATATTTAATACCACTTGTTAAAAAGTTAGGTTGTTGTTTTAATACTTCGTAAGGAATATATGCTGATACTTCTTCATTATATAAAGACAATCCAATAATATTAGCATGATGATAATTAGTATTATCTAGTTCTAAATATATTCCTAATGGTTTAGTAATAGATATATTATTTATTTCTTCAAGACTATTTATTATATTTACTTTTATTTCTTTATTATTATTTTCTTTAGTAATACTTTCTTTCTTTAATAGAGAATAAAAGCCTAAATCGTTATAGATATTTATTAATTCATCAGTATGTTCTTTTTTATATACTAAGTCATTAAAGGTAATATCTAGTGGTACTTCACGATAGATAGTTACTAAGTCTTTACTATAATAAGCTGATTCATGGCCTTCAATTAACTTAGTTTGGGTAGCTCCTTTAATATTATTAATATTATCATATATATTATCTAGTGTTTGATATTCACTTACTAATTTAATAGCACCTTTTTCACCAATACCCTTAACACCAGGAATATTATCTGATGAATCACCCATTAAGGCTTTTAAATCAATCATATGGATTGGATCAAAACCATAAGTATCAATAAATGTTTTCTTATCCATCCATATATAATCTTTAGTTTTAAGTAATTTTACCGTAGTTTCATCACTAATTAATTGTAATAAATCTTTATCACTACTTACTATTAGTGCTTCATAATCATCATCTTTTTCACACCACATAGATATTGTACCAATAATATCATCCGCTTCATAACCATCACATTCTAGGTATTTAATTCCCATAGCGGTAAGTATCTTCTTAGCAACGGGAAATTGTATTTTTAAATCTTCCGGAGTAGCATTTCTTCCTCCTTTATAGTCAGCATACTTTTCATGTCTAAATGTTTTGCCTATATCGAAGGCTACCATCATATATTCAGGTTTTTCTTCAGCTATTATTTTATTAATCATATTTACAAAGCCATAGACACCATTAGTAGGAAATCCATCTTTATTTCTCATTATATTTCCTGAGTATGCTGTTGCATAATAACTTCTAAATAGTAGATTATTACCATCTACTAAAACTATTTTCTTCATATCAATTCTCCTATCCATAATATCTTTTTAAATATATATTTTTATTATTAGTAATTAGTATTACTAAGTCTTCATCAGTTATTTCTTCTATTACTTTTCCATATATACTATCTAGCACCCCTAAACTAATAATACTATGATTTATTTTAGATAATAATTTTTCTTGCACATATAGATAATCATTTACTTTAACTTTATTATCTATATCATAAAAATAAATAGTTAGTTCATAAACATTATTATTTATATCTTCTAGTACATAAAGAGAGTTATTTATTTCTTTTATTTTTAATCTAATCATTTTATCTTACTCCTAGTAGAATCTTCTAATAATATATTTAGATAATTATTTTCAAAATCAAATATTGGAATATCTAATTCTTCTATATTAGTATTTACATATAAGAACCCATTACCTACACTTTGTAAGTTAGGAATACTTATACTTTTTAATGAATCATTTAAATACATAAAGGCACTACCTATTCTAGTGACATTAGGTAAGTTTATTTCTTTCATACTTTTATTATGATATAGAAAAGCATTACCTATCGCTTGTAATTGAGGGGACTCTAAATCTATTAAAGTTTCATTTTTAAATAAAATATTAGTACCTATATTACAAGCATTTTTTATTTTAAGAGATTCTAAACTATTATCATGTAATAAATAATTACTAGGTACATTAGTTATATTACTATCTTCAAGAGATATTAATTTATTGTCTTTATCTAGAAGTAAGATGATATCTTGACCCTTTACTAAGGAAATTACTACCCTTTTACCATCTTGAGTATTAGTTATAACAATGTTCTTTATAGGGGGTATTGTACTAGGAAAGGTATCTCTAGTATTTTCATCATAGAGACTAATAGTTTTATTAACTAGGTCAATAATGAAATAATCAGTTATTAAATATTTTTCTTTAGGATACTTTTTTACTTTAAAATTATCAATTATTATATTATCTGGACAATAGTATATGTTATTTAATTCATAGTTATATTTATATAGTCTACCATCACTAGCTAGAGCATAGTTTGGAATATCAAAAAAACTACTTTGATATTTTTGCTTTAATCCATAATACTTTTCAAAAGATAGTGTTAAGCCAGGAATAATATTATCTAGGTTATTAGAGAATGTGGCATCAGGATTAGATACAGTATGGTTATATCTATTCTTTATTGATAGCATGTGAGTAGGATCTCTAGTAAACTGAATACTTATTACTGAAGTACCATATTCATCTTGCCTTTTAGGATTTATAAAGTCTTCACGTTTTAGACTATCAGCATTATCTTTAACGGCAAAGAAGACATAACAATCATTTAATCTATTAGTACGAAAGGTACATAGTCTTTCTTTTGGTTGGTAGTACTTAGTAAATGATTGGATTTCTTCTTCAGTATGGCATTCATATAATGTATAATGAGCTTGTCTTAGTAATTCTTGGGGTGTTTTATCGACACTTTGTTTCTTGGTGTTAGTGCTTTGGGTTCTTAAGATATAATTTCTAAACTCTGTAATTAAATTATTACTTATTATATCTTGACATAAACTTTTATTGGGATAGAAACTTTGTAATAAGATAGTGCTTAGTTCATTATTGCCCTTCTCTAAGATAGTGGGAAATAGTTTACGACATAGATGCATCATGTCTTCACCAAATTTCTTCTTTATTATTTTTAAATCTTCGTTCATTATATCACAGCCTTATTTATATAATATATTTTACCAAATTTATGGTGAAAAGTCTTTAGTTTTATTAAAAAAGAGCAAAACTGAACTGAACCCCAAAAGTTGGACAGTTTATAAATAGTTTCTAATTAGAGGATTGTAACCTGTAATTAACAGGCGACAGTCCTTTTAATTTTACTTTAATTCTATCATAATTATAATAATAAATATAGTCATCAATCGCTTTTATCAAATCATCTAATGTTTTATAATTATCTTCCTGCTCATAAAACATTTCTGTTTTAAGTATACCAAAAAAGTTTTCCATCATTCCATTGTCCATACTATTTCCTTTTCTAGACATACTTTGTTTTATACCATTATTTTTCAATCTTTGTTGATAAGATTGGTGTTGATATTGCCATCCTTGATCAGAATGAAATATCAATCCATCAAGATTATTATTTTTATCAAATGCTTTATTAAGCATATCATTTATTTGTTCTAAATTAGGTGATTTAGAAGTATTATAAGATATTACTTCACCATTAAAACCATCTAATATTGGTGATAGATAACACTTTTCACCACGAAGATTAAATTCTGTAACATCTGTATACCATTTTTTGTTAGGTTTATCTGCATTAAAATCTCTTTCAATTAAATTATCAGCAATTTTACCAACAGTTCCTTTATATGATGAATATTTTC
>ERZ827168.1010-NODE-1010-length-41478-cov-17.154286_pt1 | contig 41478 bp, 27 predicted proteins | sample MGYA00519868_ERZ827168 | MGnify/ENA primary metagenome ERZ827168 (study PRJEB31778, sample SAMEA3449271) | human gut metagenome | biome: human gut; feature: human-associated habitat; material: faeces | place: United Kingdom | collected 2010/2012 ...
ACCATGCTGGCCATGGTGTCCAAGGGACTGGGCATCAGCCTGCTGCCGGAGCTGATGGTGCGCCACAGCCCGTACCCGGTGGCGGTGTGCCACGCGCCGGAGCGGTTTTACCGCAACATCGGCATCGGCGTGAAGGACAAGGGGGCGCTGTCCGCGTCTACCCGGCGGTTCGTGGACTATGTGCGGCGTTGGGTGGCGGAGAATGGAGAAAAATGACAGTTTGCGATGCCAGCCCCCTTGACAAGGAAAGACGGGGCGGCTATAATGATTTACAGTGGGTCGGACGGCCCGGATAAGTGAATAGTGGTCCGAGGATGCTGTGTGGCTGCCGCCGCAACGACCGAACACGGTCAGGCGGCAGTTTTGAAAGGAACGGGGCGCAAGAACCCCACGCGAACGGCACTGTGGGCGCAAGGATGCACCGAAGCGGCGAGAGCTGTGTGACGAAAGTCAGCCATTGGGACGCAAGTCCTGAGAAGGTAGGCGGCAGACGGGGAGCGAAAGCTCCGTGGCGCGAGGCAGGAGACTTACATGGAGGAGGGCCGACAACAGCGGGCGCTCTCTCCGTGTGTGATATGGACAAGGCAGGAGTACGCGCTGATGTTTCCGATGGTGGAAATATCGGTGCTTTATTCTTGCGGCACTCGCTGGTTTTCCGCGCAGGCGGATGACCGGCGTTTTTTCGTATTGGAGGGAACGCGCAGCACCCTTATTTTTGCCAAGCCTTGGCGGTCTGAACGGAGACCGTCAGCTTTCCATAAGGGTGGGAGAGGCCAAGCCGGGCCTCTCCCACCTCCTCTTCCTGAGCGGAGACAGGGGCAGCAAGGCCGAAAGGCGTTTATATAACGAGCAGAGAAAATCACAAGGAGGAAACAACAGATGAAGAAACGCATAGTTTCGCTCTTCCTGGCACTGGTCATGGCGCTGAGCCTGATCCCCACCACCGTGTGGGCCGAAGTGGCCGAGGGGAGCGAAAGCAGCCTCGGCAGTGTCCACGTCATCGTGGAGAACACCACGTATACCGACGTCCAGTATGATGAGATGAAGGGTACGCTGGTGGACACCGACGTGACCCTGACGGCGGATGCCACCATGATGAGCTGCGTAGACAGCGCGCTGAGTGCGGTGGGCTACACCGCCGTAGGCGCGGACAAGGGTTATATCAGCGAGATCACCAAGGGCGATGCGGCTCTGGGCCAGTTTGACGGCAGCCAGGGCAGCGGCTGGATGGGCACGCTGAACGACTGGTTCACCAACCGCGGCTTTAAAGAATTTACCGTGGCCGACGGCAAATTGGCTGACGGCGACCAGATCCGCGTCATGTTTACCCTCAATGGCGGCGCGGACATCGGCGGCAACTGGACGACGATGAACGACACCAGCCTGACGGCCCTGAGCTTCAGCGCCGGTAAGCTGGCGCCCGAGTTCGACAAGGACACCACCAGCTATACCCTGGAGCTGACGGAGGGCGTGGAGCAGGTCACTGTCGCGGCCTCCGCAGCCAACAAGCAGAACCAGGTCTATCTGTCTGTGGGCGAGACCTCCTACCGCCGCACGGCGTCTATCCCCGTGGCGGACGGCACGGTGCTGACCATCCGCTGCGGCGACGCACAGGAGGCCAGCGGCGAGGGCGAGAACGCCACGCCGGCTGTTACCCCCACCACCTATACTGTTACGATGATCGCGCCCCACGCGCCGGTGGTTACCACGGCGGAGGTGACCATCCGCTCTCAGGCGGCGGGCGCATATCTCCACGGCTTCGCGGAGAAGCAGACCGTGGCGTCTGATCTGGCGAAGAAGTACGGCTTTACCGACGAGGTGGACGGCGTGTCCGCGCTGGACGTGCTGGTCCGCGCCCATGAGCTGACCTTCGGTGAGGCTTTTACCAAGGAGACGGCAAAGGACTATCTGGACGTGGACGGCAGTACGGTGAAGAAGCTGTTTTGCATGGAAACGACTGCAAATGGCTTCGCAGTAAACCAGGGCTATCCCAATGACGGTACGGCCTCTCCTTATGGCGGCTACAACGGCACGATGATCACCAACACTAAGGTGAATGATGGCGATATCATAGATTTCTTTACTTATCAGGACACGACTTCCTGGCTGGATAACTACACCTGGGTGGCTGTGCCGACTGAAGTGGTGGAGGGTGAGGACATCACCGTCACCGTTTCCGGTATCAGCTATGCCATAAGGGGCTATCTCCACAAAACGCCTGACGAGCTGAAGACAGCAGCCAAGCCTTTGGAAGACGTGCAGATGGCCTGGGTCGATCCGACTACGGGCGAACTTACGGAGATTGAAGGCGCTGTGACCGATGAAAGCGGCAAGGCGACCTTTAAGGCTACCGGCAAGGACGTTACGAAATATCTGGTGGCCACGGGTAAGGATGTTACGGAAACGCCTGTCATCATGAACCCCTCTGACCCCACCAAGGTGCTTGACAGCAGCAGCGGCGAGCTGACCCTCAGCGGTCTCCATGACGCGCAGGTCAAGTATCTCAAGCTGTATACCTATATTGATGGCGTCAAGGGCGACACCAACCTGCTGGCGGATGTGACGATCGCCAATGCCGCCTATACCCTGACGCTGCCCGTGGGCGACTACTGGGTGGAGGGCTATGACGCCAACGACGACTGCAACGGCGGCCTGTCCCTGACCGTCAAGGCCGGCGAGAACACGGCCAAGATCCAGCGCATCTATCAGATCTCCGTGAACTCCGGCTGGGTGCTGGGCACGGACTACACCCTGGATGTGAAGGTCACCTCCGCCGACAACCAGGTGCGCACCGCTGCGCCGGGCCAGACCGTCAGCGGCAAGGGCCAGACGTGGGAGAAAACCTACGACAGCTGCATCTTCGTGGTAGGCGATACCGTGCAGGCCACGGTCACGCCCGACCCGGTGACCCGGCCCACCTTCAATACGGCCACCGCGAAGAAGACCCCCACCATGAACGACAGTCTTTCCGTCAGCTGCAAGGCTGGCGTGAACGTTACATTCAGCGTGCCGGAGAACTCTACCATCACGGTGGGTACACTGACCAACTACTACGTGTACTCCTACATCGAGCCCACGAGTGCCGATGGCAATACATACCGTCTGGATAACGGCACGACCTATTTCTACCGGGTGCAGAACTCCAGCGGCGTGACTTACTGGGACTATGCCAGCTGGAAAACCGATACGACCATCACCCTGACGGAGGATGACCTGCACATCGGCGACACGAGCTTTACCAAGGGCACGATCTACCGCTTTGAAAAGAACGTGTATGACCGCGCCGACATCTATCTGAACATCAACACCCAGGGCTACAAGAGCATGGCCGTGGGCGAGACGTTCGAGCTGAACTCCTTCCGCAACTGGTTCGCCATCGAGAGCTTTATGAACGCCAAGGTGGCCCTGCCCGATATGCACTATCGAGTCATCGACGTCAACGGCAATCCCAGCGACGTGGTGACCATCACCCCGGACGCGGTAAACAGCAACGTGGCCACCATGACCGCCAACAAGGCCGGTACGGCCATCGTGCTGGTGACGTATGACGCCATGATCCATAAGCAGGGTCAGAGCAGCACCGCCAGCAAGGAGTTCTCCGCCATCTGGCCGGAGTGCACCGGCGTGTTCGTGGTGACGGTGGGCAGCGACGGCACAGGCATCGAGACCAACATGACGCTGGACCGCATGGACGCCGCCATCACCAAGGATGAGCAGCGTATTTTGGACGCGGAGCATGACATCCTGTTCTATCTGGGCGATAAGGGCGCTTCCTACAGCTTCAAGCCCGAAAGCGGCTGCACCGTCACCGTGGCCCGCTCCACCGTGGGCAATACCATGACCTTCAACGGTTTCACCAACAATGGTGTGACTGTGGCGGAGGACGGCACGGTCACCGTTACCGGCCTGACCACGGGCCGCCACATCATCAAGGTGGAGAAGAAGGGCGTGGCCAACTATCAGGTCGTCACCGCCCGGGGCGTCAGCTATAAGCTGGTGGACAACGATGGCAAGGAGCTGTCTGAGGCCGCTATGAAAGCCCTCAAGGCCGGCGACACCGTGAACCTGCAGTTCAGCAACCTGGTCAGCCCCAAGGAGAAGCTGTCCGGCGTGTATAACTTCAACTTCTCCCTGTACTATGAGGGAGAGGACGGCACATTCTTCAAGTCCGACCCCGGCAGCAACTTCGGCGTGTACGACTTCAGCGGCAACCGGGCCCGCCAGCGCATCAGCATCACCATTCCCAAGTATTGGGACGGTGAGAGCTACACACTGGCCGGCGCGATCAAGCAGGGCGGCTTCGCCGGTATACCCACACATCGCGGCATTACCTATGCCGCCGGCACGAACCCCGGCTTCAACGCACCCAGCACCTCCGGCATCCTGGCCCGTCTGCCCGAGCTGACGCTGACGCTGGCCAAGACGGACTTCCTCACCGGCAAGCTGAGCTTTGTGGGCAGCGACGGCAAGGCCATCGCCCGCACAAGCCTGACCGTTACCTTGAAGGATGCCGCGGGCAACGTGGTCAACGTGGCCGATAACGGCAGCTTCAAGTGCTATGCCGAGGAGTATTTTTACACCATCTCCGGCCAGGGCGTGGAGTATACCACCGGCTCTGTCACCGTCACTGAGGACGGCACGAACCAGTTCTCCGTCACGCTGACGGTCACCTCCGACACCGCCTGGGACGGCAGCAGCAAGACCGAGCCCCAGAAGAACGAGAGCGGCGTGTATCAGATCGCCACCGGCGCGGAGCTGGCCTGGTTCGTGAACGAGAGCAAGACCGCCGATGTGTCCGGCGTTCTGACTGCCGACATCAAGCTGGGCAAGTACGCCTGGCTGAATATCGACAGCAGCAAGAAGGTCGAGCTGGACGGCGCGGGCCATGAGATCACCGGCCTGAACGCCACCAGCGGCCTGTTCAGGCAGATCGGCGGCGGCTCTCACATTCAGAGCCTGACCCTGCGCGGCACGATGACCTGCGCTTCCTCCACCAGCGGCGGTTCTGTGGTAGGTTATGCCTGCGGCAAGAACATCGTCATTGAGAGCTGCTTCAGCTACATGACCATCAGCGGCACAGGCAGCAATGTGGGCGGTATCGTGGGCTATGCCAACAGCACCACCACCATCAGGAACTGCGCCAACCTCGGCGCTGTCACCGGCAGCGGCAGCGTGGGCGGCATCATCGGCGGCTTCGTCGGCAGCGGCGCCGTCATCACCGGCTGCTACAACACCGGCGCTGTCACCGGCGCTGTCACCGCCACCGCCAGCAACGCCGGCGGCATCTTCGGCAACGGCAACTACGGCATTACCGTGACCAACTGCTACAACACCGGCGCGATCAGCGCCAGCAGCAATGCCGGCGGTATCGGCGGCGTTGCGAAGGGCGAGATGATGTACTGGAGCGGTGAGCTGGTGGCGACGACCACTGTCTCCGACTGCTACAGTGTGGGCGCTGTCACCGGCGGCAACGGCGCGTTCGGCAGCGTGGACGCAGGCTCTGCCACCGTCACCAGCTGCTACGCCCTGGCGGCGGACGCCAACGCCGCCGTGCTGACAGAGGAGCAGATGAAATCCGCCGAGCTGAACGCGGAGGCCTTTGGCCCGACCTGCGGCGGCTATCCCGCTCTGAAGTGGCAGAAGGACGTGACCTTCCACAAGGCCGAGGGCGGCACGGTGGTCCCGCCCACCTGCACGGAGAAGGGCTACACCCTCCGCACCTGCACCCTGTGCCAGGAGTCCTATCGCGACACCTATGTGGCCGCCACCGGCCACACGGAGCGCGCCGGCACGAGGACGGTCTATCCCGCCTATTACACCTATACCTGCGATGTCTGCAATGAGCTCATCACGGTTTGGGCCGATACACGTCTGGAGTATGTGACCCTGCCCGCCACCGGCGTTGTCAGCGCCGCCATGACGGACGAGGGCAAGTATCCCTGGACCTACAACAGCGCCGCTGAGCGCTTCGAGAGCGGCAACGCGGGCGCGAACAGCTCCACCTCCACGACCTCCTTCGTGTTCACGCTGGATCGCCAGCGCACCATCGCCTTCGACTTCGGCGTTTCCTCCGAGGAGAAGTGCGACAAGGCCACCATCACCCTGAGCAACGGCACGGAGACCAACACCGTTGCCAGCGGCATCAGCGGCACAAAGGCGGATACCTACAACGGCATTCTGACCGCCGGTACATGGACGCTCACCGTGACCTATGTGAAAGACAGCGGCGACAGCAAAGGCGCTGACATGGCCTATGTCAGCGGCCTGACCATCGCCGACACCGCGCCCGCGGCGGCCGCCGAGGGTGCGGAGGCCGGTGTGACGCTCCGCGACGAGTACACCATTGACCTGTCCGCTATCTTCACCGACGCGGACGGCGACGAGCTGACCTACGCGGTCAGCATCAACGGCGCTGCGCCTGTGGCGGCGGAGGCATCCTTCCGCTACACCGCCGTTCTCGTGGGCAAGACCACGCTGGTGTTTACCGCCAGCGACGGCGAGAAGACCAGCACGCCCTATACCGTCACCCTGACGGTGGCCAAGCCCGCCGGTCCGGACGTGCAGGAGGCCTATAAGACCACCGGCGACTATCTGTCCGGCAAGGGCACGCCCATCGTGGGCAGCATCGGCGGCGAGTGGCTGACCATCGGCCTGGCCCGCAGCGGCCGCACCGTGCCGGAGGGCTACTACGACAACGCTGTGGCCTACGTCAAGGCCGAGATCAACACCACCACCAACCGGCTCGACCGCAATAAGTCCACGGACAACGCCCGGCTGATCCTGGCCCTGACGGCCATCGGCAAGGATGTCACCGATGTGGGCGGCTTCGATCTGCTGGCCGGTCTGGACGATATGAAGTACGTCAAGCGGCAGGGCACCAACGGTCCGGTATGGACGCTGATCGCCCTGGACAGCCACGGCTATACCCCCGCAGGCAGCGTGACCCGCGACGCGCTGGTGGAGACCATCCTGTCTCTGCAGAAGGACAGCGGCGCGTGGTACATCAACAGCACCAACACCACGGATGACGTGGACATGACCGCCATGGCCATCCAGGCGCTTGCTCCCTACTACAAGACCAACGAAGCGGTGAAGGCCGCTGTGGACAAGGCGCTGACCTGGCTCAGCACCATGCAGAAGTCCGACGGCTCGTTTGCCGAGATGGCGGGCGCGGCCAGCAGCAGCGAGTCCACCGCCCAGGTGCTGGTGGCCCTGTGTGCCCTGGGTATCGATCCCACCGCGGACGCACGCTTCGCCAAGAATTCCTTCCATGTGGTGGACGGCCTGCTGACCTTCTACACGGGCGAGGCCTTCAAGCATCAGCTCGCGGACGCCACCGTGGATCAGATGGGCACCGAGCAATCCTACTATGCCCTGGCGGCGTATATGCGCCTGACCGGAGGCCGGAGCTTCCTGTATGACATGAACGACGTGTGCATCAAGCACGTGTTCGGCGAATGGACCGTTACCAAGGCGGCCACCTGCACCGAGGCCGGTGTTTCCACCCGTACCTGCACCGTGTGCGGCGCGGAGGAGACCCTGACCGTCCCGGCGCTGGGACATAAGTTCGGTGAATGGACCGTTACCAAGGCGGCTACCTGCACCGAGACCGGCGTCTCCACCCGTACCTGCACCGTGTGCGGTGAGGCGAAGGAGACCAAGGACATCCCCGCACTGGGCCACAAGTTCGGCGAATGGACCGTTACCAAGGCGGCTACCTGCACCGAGACCGGTGTCTCCACCCGTACCTGCACCGTGTGCGGTGAGGCGAAGGAGACGAAGGACATCCCCGCGCTGGGCCACAAGTTCGGCGAATGGACCGTTACCAAGGCGGCTACCTGCACCGAGACCGGTGTCTCCACCCGTACCTGCACCGTGTGCGGTGAGGCGAAGGAGACCAAGGACACCCCCGCGCTGGGCCACAAGGCCGGTACGGTCTACGCCATGGATAAGGACAGCCACTGGCTCACCTGCACCGTCTGCGGTGCGGTGCTGACCAAGGAGTCCCACACCTACGTACAGGGCGTACAGTGTGTCTGCGGTCTGATGAAGACCAGCGACAGCGCTGTGAAGAAGGTGGACGTCAAGGCGGACGTTTCCTCCATCGTGGCGGACAACGAGAAGCTGAACACCCCCGAAAAGGTGAAGAGCACCCTGCAGCTGGAGATCAGCCGGGAGAACAACGCCATCACGGAGAAGAACACTGTGATGATGGAGGTGACCCTGACGGTCACGGAGAACGGCGTGTCACGCCCTGCCACAAAGGATGACCTGACTGGCGGCAGGATCACCGTGCTGCTGCCCTATCCCAGCGAGGTGGCCGGTGACTACAGAAGCTACAGCTTCACGGTGGCCCACCTGGTGACCATGGCCGGCTGCGGCAAGGACGTGGGCACGGTGGAATTCCCCGCCGCCGTTATGACGGCGGACGGCCTGCTGGTCACGCTGACGGGCCTGTCCCCGGTGGCGATAAGCTACACGGAGCGCAGCAGCAGCGGCGGCGGCAGCGGCAGCACCACTGTTGTCAAGCCCACCTCCGCCAACACGGCTGACGACAGCCAGATGACTATCTGGATGGGCAGCGCCATCCTGGCGGCAGCCGCCGTGGTGGTACTGACACAGAAGAAAAAGCGTGCATCCAAGTAACACAACCAAACAGCCGACGCAGAGGCGCGAAAGCGCCTCTGCGTGCGGCGCTTTTAAGAGGAATGGAGAGCATGATGAGAAAACGTAGCTTTTGGCTGGTGGCGCTGGCCCTGGCCATGCTGCTGACCTGCACCGCCTGCGGCAAGAAAAAGGCGGCTGACGGCGACGCAGCGCCCGATACCAAGCAGGAACAGACCGTTGACAGCAATACCGGCGACACGGCCAGGACGGAGGATAAGAAGGACGGCACGGCGGCTGGAGACAAGACCGACGCCAAGACCGATACGACTGACACCAAGACCAATACAAAGACAGACGCGGCGAACGCGGGCCAGACAGCCGCTGACGAGGCCAAAAAGCTGGAGGAGCAGAAGCGGTTAGAAGAACAGAAAAAGCAAGAGGAACAGAAAAAGCAAGAGGAACAGAAAAAGCAAGAGGAACAGAAACGGTTAGAGGAAGAAAAAAAGAAACAAGACGAGCAGAAGAAGCAGCCGGAGCAGGTCATTGATCCTGACACGGGCAAGGACAAGTATGAGACTGACCCCGTTCCCGAGGGAAAGCCCACGCCCTCCGAGCCGCAGGACACCACGGTGGACGAGACCACCAAGTATACCTGCACCATCTCCATCTCCTGCGGCACGATCCTGGCCAACTGGGACGCCTGGGACGAGTGGGACGCAGATACCGCCGCGGCAAAGAAGCCCTTAGTCCCCTCCGACGGCGTGATCCTGCCCAGCACCACCGTTACGTTCAGCGAGGGCGAGAGCGTCTATGACGTACTGCAGCGGGTCTGTCGGGAGAACGGCATCCACATGGAGGCCAGCTGGACGCCCATGTATAACAGCGCCTATGTGGAGGGCATCAACAATCTGTACGAGTTCGATGTAAGCCAGGGCTCGGGCTGGATGTACCGGGTCAACGGCTGGTTTCCCAACTACGGCTGCTCCCGCTACGCGCTGCAGAACGGCGATGTGGTGGAGTGGCTCTACACCTGCGATCTGGGCAATGACGTAGGCGGCGGATATGCCGCCGGATAACGGCATTTACCCCTTGCATCCGTAGGTAAAAAGTGGTATTATTTGGTCGATTTGGGAAATAGGAGGGTGACAGTATGTCGTATGCCCAGCTATACGCCCAGGCCATCTGCCGGATCTGCGTCCAGCGCGGCATCACGCCGGAGCAGCTGGCCGACCTGTGCGGTGTGACGCCGCTGACCATGAAGCGTATCCTTTCCGGCACGACACGGCACGCCCGCGTCGGCACGATGCGGCGTATCGCGGCCGCACTGGACATATCTCTGACCGAGCTGCTGGACCTGCCCCGGGAGGAGGAATAGCAAAAGAACCGCCTGTGGGCGGTTCTTTTTTGTGTCCTTATGTCTGCTCTGCCGGTTCGTTCAGCTGCTTCACCTGAAACTCCGTTTGGGCCAGCATGTCGCCGCTGCGGTCCGTCACGGTGACGACGGCGGTGAAAATGCGCGTCGCTTTATCATAGTCCGTCAGCTCCACCGCGGCCCGCAGCCCATGGGGATAGGCGTTGTTGGGCAGCAGCTTCTGACCGCCCAGCAGCACCCGGCCGTCGCTGTCGGTGGTGAACCGGGAGTACTTGCTGTCCGCGTTGGCGTGCTCCTGACTGAAAAAGCCCACCACCCTGCCGTTTTCATACTCCAGCGTACCGGCGTAGCGCAGCTCGTCGTTGACGATGGTCTGCAGCGTGGAGCACAGCACCTGGGCCTCGGAATTGGTCACGGAGCGCTCGTAGCTCCGCACCGCCAGCGACACGCCCAACACCATGCCCGCGCTGACCAGCAGCACCACGGCCAGGGCGCACAGAAGCTCCATCAGCGTCATGCCCGCTATTCTCTTTTGCTTCATGTGCGTCACCTGCCTTCCGGGGCGATCACTCCTGGTAAACGTAGTAGCGATAGCCGCCCTCTGTTTCATACACGGACACGCTCTTGCGCACGGCGCTGCCTGTCCCCGTGCCGCCCTGCCGCGTGATGGTCAGCGTCCCCTGGACAGGGGCGGCACTGCCGTCATAGTGCAGGGAGGTGTCCGTCTCCCGCACACCGGCGTTGATGCGGGCCGCCGTCACGATGGAGGTGGCCAGGAACGCCATGGTCAGCACCACGATCAGCAGCGCCGCCAGCGTCTCCACCAGCGTGTCGCCCCTTTGGGAGCGCAGTTTTTTCCTCATGCCCAACGCCTCCTATCGCTGTATCACGTTGTACCCGTCCCAGGTCACATCTGTGTATGTGTAACCCCATTGGGAGCGCTCGGTCAGGTTGCTGCACAGCAGCAGCGTCATGCTGTATGGGTGCTCGCCCGGCGTGGTCTCCCAGTTCCGCAGCGTTACGGTGAGAATGTAGGTGGGGTATTCCGTGTTCTCGTTCTGCCCAAAGCTCATCTCAAAATCGGCCCAGACGTCCTCCACGGCAGCGCCGGACAAACGCAGACTGTACGTCCGCCGGGGCAGCGCGTTCTGGTTTCGGTACAGCTCCGGCACGGCGTAGGACACGAAGTCCCGGAACGCCCCGCCGCTGTCGCTGCTGTACGATGCGCTGCCTGTCCAGTAGTTTGTGGTGATCGTACCGTCCATCTCTTTGCCGAGGAAGGCATCCCGCACATACTCCGCCGCCGATGATACCGCCAGCGACGACTGCTCCTGGGCCTTGTCGGAGCGCAGGGTGGTGGCGGCGCTGGAGGCCGCGGCGATGACCACCGCGCTGACCATCAGCGCCACCAGCAGCAGGAACAGGGCCATCAGCATGGACGCGCCCCGCTGCTCATGCAATTTTCTGTGGAGTGCGCCCATGGAATGTCACCTGCCTTTCCTTTTACGGTGCGTATGTGTAGTCCTTCAGATACAGCGTATAGACTGTACCGGTCGTGCTGTGGGTCAAGCGGATCTCGCCGCTGATCAGCACCGTGTTCGGGCTGTTGAACAGCACCTCCCGGTACTGCACGCCTTCGGCCGACTGTATGTCGCCCAGCCCGGCGGCGGTCACCGCCGCGGGATCGCCCGCCGCGTCCACGGCGGTCAGCCCGGTAAGATCGACCGTAAAGCCGCCCAGCCCGGTATAGCCGCTGCCGGCGAACAGGTACAGCTTCCCGGCCTCCCGGGGGAACTCCGGCACGGTCACGTCCGCCGTGCCCTGCCGGGCGACGTCATTCTCCGCCCGGCGGTACACGCCGCTGGTGACGGTATACACGGAGGTGTCCTCCGCCGCGTCGTACACAAGTCCCACCGCGTCGCGGGTGGACTTGGCGGACAGCAGCGACCGCGCCGTCACGGTCTTGAGCTCGTCGCCCTCCGGATAGGTATAGGTACACGCTGCCGTCACGGTGGAGACGCCGCTGGAGAACCCGGAGATGGTGAACTGATACAGCCCACTGGCCGCGTCCACCGCCGTAACGGCGCTGCATTCCACGATGCTCTCGTCGCCGGGATCGTACCCGCCGCCCTGCTTCGTGGCGGTGACCTCCCAGACCAGCCGTTCGCCGCTCTTGACCACGATGGGATTGTTTTTGGAGTCCGTCAGCAGCAGCTGTACGGTCTGCTCTCCACCGCCGTAGGTCACGGTCACACCGGAGGAGGCCTTGTCGTTGGTCAGCCGCAGCGTCTGGGTCACGTCAATGGTCAGCTCGGCGGTATGGCCGCCCAGCGCGGCCCGGGCGACGGCAAGTCCCGTCCGCCCCTTGCCGGTGAACGTGACCTCCCAGCAGCGCTCGGCGCTGTTGTAGACCGGCGCGGTCCAGTCCAGCAGAGTGCTGACCTGCCCGTCGGTGTCGTTCACCAGCGTCAGCGTGGGCGTCCCGCTCAGCGTCGTGCCGTCGGGCTTGAGATACAGCTTCACCGTCAGCGTGGGCGCACCCTGGCCGGTGCGGTCCGCGCACAGGTCCAGCGTGGTTCGCGTCCGCGCCCAGTACAGACCGCTCATAGGCCACCGTCCGTAGTGTACGTTCACGGTTCTTCCGGCCACGTCCTTTTGGGTCAGAATGGTGGGGAAGGGGAAATCCAGGCCGTCCAGCATCTCAGCGCCCGCGCCGGGGAAGCTGTACTTGCCGGGGATGGGCGCGCCGTTCTCCGTCACGGTGACGGTGTCGAAGCGCAGGGACGAGTCGGATGCTCCGCCGTTGAGCCAACCCTTCAGCTTCGTCTGCATCTGCTCATAGGTGATGTAGGGGGTGTTGCCGCTGTTGGTGAGATATACGCGGCGGCCTGAATTTGTGTTGCCAGTCAGCTCCACTTGCCCTCTCCAGTCTGCTGTGCTGCCAACTCTAATATAATCGCTGGTGTTGGCGGCAACATCTGTCAGTGCGTAGCAGTTTTGAATGTATGCATCGGAATTGTATACGCCGTTAAGGGTGAAATTGCTGTTTTGCATCTCGCCATTGGAGGCAAGGGAATAGACAGCCATCACGTGATTTTTATTTGTGTTGGTGTTCAACGGCGGCAGCGCCACAAAGGCATAGGAGTTCTGCACTGTCAGTGGGTTGGTGGTCACTCCCATATAGCTTTCCAAATTACCGTGATCTCGAAGGATAATGCCTCCCACCAGGCCGCCCACCCAAATATTGGTGGAGTGAGCAACACCAACGTGCGACTTTTTCATCGCCGCGGCGGTGACCGAGCCGCCGGCATAGCATTTGTCCAGCGTGGCCCGGCACACACCGGCGATGCCGCCCACACGCAGGTTCTTATAGCCAATATCATACGTGGGACTCAGTACAATATCCGTCACGGCGGTGCAGCCGGTGATGTTCATATTGGTCGCGCCCACCAGGCCGCCCACGCAGCCGCCGCCCCAGTCAGGGTTGTTGGCCCGTGTGTCTTGAATGGTATAGCCGGACACGGAGCAGTTGGTAAAGGACGCATTGTTCTTCCCCGCACCGGCAAAGCCCACCAGACCGCCCACGGCGTACCAACCCGTGCCGTTCTCGTCATTGACGATCTTGCTGCCCCGGTCGGAATACATGACGATGTCCTTCAGATTCGCGCCGATGGTATAGCCGAACAGGCCCACGCACTGGGTGGAGGCTTTGATCTGGATGTTCTTGATGGTGTACGCGCCGCCATCGTAGTCCGAGCAGAAGAAGGATACGTAGGGGTTGGCCTTGCCACCACCGTTGTTTTCATCTACCATATTGCCGATGGGGGTGAACAGGTGGTCGGGGTCGTCATATTCCGCCGCCGCGTCCAGATCGTGGCTCTGCACCCAATACCGCCGGGTCTGATTGCCGAACCTGCTCTCGTTGTGGCGGTAGCTGCCAAGATAGGGATACTTCGTGATGTTGCCGTCGGTATAGTTGCCGGCGAGAATGGAGTGGGTGGTGCTCTGTGTGTTGTAGTTCCAGTTCAGGTACTGCAGCTGGCTCACGGACCGCACCTGATAGGCGCTGCCCTCCGTCGCGCCGGGCTTGGCGCTGTTGGTGGCCGCGCCGCTGACGCTGTCCAAGCTGATGGCATCGGCGAAGAACGGGCACACCGTATACTGGGCACTGTACTGGGCGCTGGCGCCCTGATAGCGCAGCGTCCATGTGCAGTTGGCATCCATGGTGGTCAGGTACATCGAGCCGGTGGTATAGGCCACGAACCGGTAGTCCGGCATCTGTGCCTCCAGCGCGCCGGCCGCCGTGGGGTTGGCCGCGCCCAGGTAGCAGTTGGCGGACACATCGAGCCGCACCGTGTCCGTCAGGCCGCCGGGCTTGAAGAAGTAGCCGTAGCCGTATTCCGCCACCACGCCGCTGTCGTTGTGCTGGACGCACAGCGTGCTGCCGGAAAAGGCCACGCCGTTGTCTGTGCCGATGTAGCTCAGGTGGTAGCCGGCGTTGCCGCCCTGCTCCCGCTCCCAGTAGAACACGCCCATCGTGCCGATGTGCTGCTGCACCGGCCATGTGCCGTAGTGTACGGCGCGGCCGATGCGATCCCGCACCACGGCGGGGTAGGGGTACACCGTTTCCGTACCGCTGCCGGTGACTTTGGAAAAGCCGTACAGGCGCTGGCTCTCCAGCCTTTCTCCCGTAATGGGCGACTGGGCCGCGTTGGCGCTGAAGCTGTTGTGGGATACGTTGTAGGCATACAGCGCGTTGTTGTAGGCGTATGTGCCGCCGTCCAGATAGCAGCACTGGGCCGCGCTGCCGCCGGTGCGGGTCAGGCCGTATACCTCCGCCTCACCGGCGGCGGTCAGGGCCGTGGCGCTGTAGCAGTAGGCCAGCGCGCCGCCGGTGTTTTCACCGGCGAAGCCGCACAGCCGCACCGTACTGCTGCTCACGTCCAGCGCCTTCAGCACACCCAGCGCGTAGCAGGACTGGATGCTGCCGCCGGCGTTGCTGCCGGCAAACCCGCCGGCGTAAATGGAGGCATTGTAGGAGGATACCTGCACCAAGGGGCAGTTGGCCTCGCTGGAGAGGATGCGCCCGCTGTGGGTCTTGTGGTACAGGTTGCCGCCCACCAGGCCGCCCGTATAGACTGTGCTGTGCTGATAGGCCAGTATGCCCATGCCGCTGCCGAAGCTGTAGCCGGACACGGCACAGTTACTGATCGTGCCGTAGCTCCGCCCGGCCAGCACACCCATGTAGACGACGGTGGTGCTGCCCTGGATCAGCCCTCTGCGCTCCACGCGCTCCGTCCCCGAGGACAGCAGCGTCACGTTCCGCACCGTACCCGTGGGCGCGACCACGGCGAACATGCCCACGTTGTTCCCCGCGCTCACGAAGGACACGCCCTGAATAGTGTGGCAGTCGCCGTTGTAGGCGGCCCGGAAGCCGCCGGTGTCGCTCACATCCGCCGTGTTTGCCGCGCTGTGGATAGGCTCTTGGCTGGTGACGGTATCGGTGGAACTGGTGTATGTAGTCCACCCATAGGCGGCGTAGTTAATATCCCGCTCCTGCCGGAACGTGGTGTTCACCGTGGCCGCGGCAAGGTCGTCGTAACGGCGGCTCAGCTCGTACAGATGGCGCGCCGTCCGCAGATAGATCGTGCCGGGAACGCTGTCCGCGCCGCTGCCGGTGGTCACTGTCTTGGCAAAGTAGGGGTTGAACTGGTAGCTTCGCTGATTGACGGTCACCGTCCGGTAGAAGCTCCCGCTGTGAGAGGTCTCGGAGGTCAGCGCGCTGACGGGGTACAGATAATAGGAGATGCCCTCATAGCTGTTGGAATAGTACAGGGAGGAGGCATTCAGCACCGTACTCACCGTGCCGCACTGCACCGTGATGGTCTGTGCGCCACTCAGCGGCGCGGACAGTGCCACGGCGTAGCCGTCGCCGACGATAGTCTTGTCATCGGCCAAATTGTCCACGTTGCCGCCGAAGAAGCCCGCCGTGGCGTCCTCATACCGCTCATAGTACACCAGTGCCTCGGCCTCAAACTCCGCCTGCCAGTCGCCGTAGTGGCTCATTCCCGTCAGCAGCGGATAGGAGTAGGTGCTCAGACCCTGGCTCAGCAGATTGTAGGGCACAGTGGTGTCCGCGCTGGCGGTGGTGAAGGCGGTGCTGTTCAGTGCTGTCAGGAACGATGCGGCGCTCATCTGCGCATAGGGCAGGTCCTGGGTTGTCCCGGTAAGGCTGTGGATGTTCCGTCCGTCCAGGCCGCTGGTCAGGTAGAATACCGAGCTGACATTCGCGGCAGTCCCTTCCGCCGCGGTGGTGTATATGATCTGGGGTGTGCCGGGGAAGGCGCAGGCGCTGTACGCGCTGTGCGCGTTGGCCAGCCGCCCGGCCACAAAGCCTGCTGCCGCATCGGTGGCCACCTGGTATCCGGCGGCATAGCTATCTCTGAGCGACAGACCGCTAATGCTGCCGGTCGTGCCCACCAGCCCTCCGGTCGTTGGCGCGGTGAGGTAGCTGTCGGCGTAGGACCGGCTGACGCTGACAGCGCCCTGCGCGTGGCCCACCAGGCCGGCGGCGGCGGTGCTGCCTTTAATAATAGTGGAAGCAAAGGAGTTCTGAATAGTTAGCGACTGGTCGGCAATACCGACCAGTCCGCCGACCGTTGTGCCGGTGATGCACGCCGGAACAGCGTCGGCGGAGGCGGCCTTCAGCCCGCTCAATTCTGTCAGATAGACGCGGCAGTTTTCCAGCGTCAGAGCACCGTCAGTCCGGGCGGCCAGCCCGCCGGCAACGCCGCCGGTGATCTGGGAATTGACTAAAATGGCATTGGAAATTTTACCGGAAAAGGTGGAAAACAGCCCGGCGGCGGACGGGGAGGAAACGGTCAGTCCGTTGATGATATGTTGTTCATAACTGCCGCTGGTAAAATGTATTCCGCTGAAAGAAGTCAGATTTTTGTTGTAAATTGGAGAAAATCTTACACCATTTGCGGTGTAAAGGCTGTACCAGTCGGTTTTGTCGGCGGGGTCATCGAAAAACGAAATATCGTCAACCTGGACGGCGGAGGTGATGATGGCAGCATTGACATGGGACGTATCGGACAAATTAGCCAAATGTCGTCCATACGCCACCAGAGCCGTGTTCTCACCATAGCCCAGATCGGTCCTGTCATCGAACAGGCCGTTGGTGGTCCGGGTGGTGAAAACCGTGTCAATAGAAGGGTCGGTGGACGATACGGTGAGCTTGATGGTGATGGGGGTGCCGCAGGAAACTTTACCGACGGTCTGTGCGAAAAATCGCTTATTTGGGGAGGTGAGATCATCCAGCACCCACTGGTATTTATAGTTGCGGCTGTCCAGCTGCTGCAGGCCGCCCTGCAGGCCGGTGACGGTGCGGGTATAGCTGCCGCCGAACTGGTCAGAAATGGTAATGGTGAAGGTCAAAGGATGGGCAGAGGTGTCGTCAGAGGGGTTGTTGGAATAAAAAGTAACAGTGAGCTTTTCTGCATTTTCTATGCTGATACTGGGGTTAAATTTGCTAATATCCTGTGTTTGCGCAATATCTCCGCCGTAATAGCCGACGGCAGCGGTGCGGGCGCGGTAGTTGAAGTTCCGATAATTGCCGTTCAGGTCGGTGTGGGAGGGGAGGGGGGATTCGCTGTAAAAAACAGCGTAAATACTGCCAGTTGAGGGGGCATATTCGATGCACCAGCAGCCGTTCCACAGGTCCTTGTCCACCGCGGTGTCGGGGAGGAGGGCGGCGGGCGCACCGGTGCGTTTATCCGAAGCATCGTTGACATAGAGATAGCAGAATTCCACGTCGCGGGAGCTTTCATCCATGTGCGTGCCGTCGAAGGCCATGGCGTAGACGCCGTTGTCTCCATCGCTCAAGCCCTTGCTGTATAAGCCCTCGCAGCCCGCGGCACGCAGCTCGGCCATGCGGTTCTGTGCGGCCACGTAGATGATCTCGGCCCTGGCGTCCAGCTCGTGCTGGCGCAGGGAGCGGCGGAGCTTGCTCAACGAAAAAGCGGCAATAAGGCCCACCAGGAGGAGGATGGCGATGACTGTGAGAAGCTCGACCATGGTGAAGCCGGAATTTGCCGTTTCATATTTGCGATATTTCGTTTTTTGAGAGAAAAATGGGGTCATGAGATGCTCCTGAGAGGTTGAAAAAAACTTGAAATTACCTTATAAAAGCATGAAAGAGGATGGGGATCTTTCTATAAAGGAGGTTGAAAAAAACGGGATAAATTTGAAAAGAGGGGACGGATCGCCGAGGGCGCGATGCGCCCTCGCAAGGACAAGCGTGCGAGGGGCGCAGGGTCATTTCTGCAATTCAAAGTAGGTGATGGAGAGGGAGGTCTGGACGGTGCGGCCCTCCAGGTCCATGCGGAGGTCGGAGATCAGGTTCACATACTGGCTGTCATGCAGGGCATCCAGCACGGCTCGTGCGGCGGTGTAGCTGCTGACCTCAAAGGTGAGGGTGATGGGGCGGCACATGATGGCGCTGCCGTCCTCCAGCGGGACGGTGTTGCCGAAATTCAGTGTATAGTCCGTGCCGGAGAGAATGGTGTTCAGCTCCACCAGCAGCCGCTCGGAATTGTCATAGTCCGGCAGGGGCTTGGCATCGGGATCGGCCAGCACCGTTTCCAGCTCGGACTTCATGCGGTTGAGCTGGGAGAGCCGGGCGGCGCTTTGGATCATGGCGTCCTGCTCGGAGGCGGTTCTGGACTGGAGATCGGCGATGTCGTCGTTGATGGGGGTGAGGATGAGCTTCCAGTAGCCCACGGCGATGAGCATGATGGCCAGGATCACCAGCAGGATCTTTTCGCGGTTGGTAAAGACGTGCTTCATTGGGCGGCCTCCCTTTCTGCGGCGCTCCGGAGGGTGACGGTGATGGAGAAATCCACCTTGTCGCCGGGATTGACGCTGGGTGTGGCGGCCAGGGTCAGGGTGGCGGCCTTGACGGCGGGCTGGAGCTGAAGCCGCTGGAACATGGCGGAGATCTGCTCCAAATTCATACCGGACATGGTGACGATCATCACATCCTCATCCACCACCAGGGTGTTGACCGTGCCGTAGGGCATCAGGTACTCCTGCACCAAATCCAGCACCTCCATGCGGTCCACGGGGACGTAGACGGGGGAGTTCTCATCGTGCATCCAGGCGCGCGACCAGGTACGGTATTGCAGCTCCACCCGGTCGTAGTCCGCCAGCGCCGTCTGCATCTCGGTGTACTGGGAGTGGGCGGTGCTGTACGCCTGCTCAGCGGCCCGCTGGCGGTCCAGCTGGCGGAGCACGCCGAAGTTGGCCACGCAGAAGGACAGAAGCAGGATGATGAGCAGACCCAGGGACAGGGTGAGGGTGCTGCGGGAATGACTCTCCCGCTGGGCCAGGTTGACGGTGCGTTTGGTGGGGTATTTTGGCGCTTTGACACGGGAGGACTCAGCGCCGGATATGGTTTTCATGGCGAGACCTCCTTAGTCTTGCAGGGCGCAGCCGATGGCGCGGGGATAGAGATAGGGCGCGTCGGGGGCGACGCCCTCGGGCAGCAGGGCGGAGATAGGGATGATCTCCAAATCCGTGAGCTGGCGGATGGCATCGTGTATCTGAGGGATGGCCGCGCCGCCGCCGCAGAGATAGACGCGCTCCAGTGTCTTTTCCCGGTTGTTGTAGTTGTAGAAGTTGACGGCCTTGGTGATCTCGGCGGCCATGCGGTGGTAGATGTCCAGGCTGGCGGGGTCGGTGGTCGCGCCGTCGTAATCGGAGAGCAGGTGGGCCAGGGCGATGTGCTCGTCCACGCCCTGCCGCTGGGAGATGGAGCGGATCAGATCGGCCACGCCCAGGTCGATGGTGCGGCGGGTGATAAAGCGGTCGCCCCGGAGGACATACATACGGATGCCGGTGTGACCCACGTCCACCAGACAGTGGTCGGCGTCGCTGTCCGGCTGGGCGCTGCCGGCGGCCAGCAGAGCGGCGTAGGCGGCCTCCTCGGGGATGGCGGACACCAGCCTCATGCCCGCACGGGCGAACATATTGCGGTAGTCCTCCACGGTGGACCTGAGGGCGGCGCAGGCGAAGAGCTTCATCTGCTTCACCTGGCCGTTTTCATCGCGGGTCAGCTCCTGCACGGCGTAGTCGAAGTAATACTGGCTCTTCTCATGGGTCAGGTAGTCCTTGAACTCGAAGGGCAGGTTATAGGTCAGCTGGCCGGCGGTCATGGGGGGCAGCTCGGTGACGCGGGTGAAGGTCAGGGCGGCGGGCAGCACCACGGCGGCCTGCGCCCTGCGGGGCAGGCCGTTTTCCTTGGCCAGCTGCCAAAGGAAGTCTGCCATGGCGTCCATGGAGACGATGACGCCGCCGCGGACCAGTCCGTCGGGGACAGGGGCGGAGACGGCCAGCTTATAGGTCTTACCGGCGAACCAAACCAGCTTGAGCTGGGCTGTGCCGATGTCAAAGGCGATGATGTTGGAGGGCATGGGGATTACCTCACTTTCGGGGGTGCGTTTATGGTTTGGGCGGGAGGGGCGGCGCACCCCAAGGGTACTTGCTTCGCGGCGTGGGCATCGCCCCCTGCGGAGGGTCTGTTGAGAGCCAAGGCCCTCTCAGTCACCTGCGGTGACAGCTCTCCCAAAGGGAGAGCCAAGGGGGTGCTCCTTCAGAAGAGGGAGAGGTAGGCGGAGGTGACGGCGTCGCCAAAGAGCAGGGTGAGAATGGCGGAGGCGGCGATAGACGGCCCCCAGGGAATGAGATGGGCATTTTCCCGGGCGGCGCGGCGCTTCTGTGTGGCCAGGCCGAAGACGATGCCCAGCAGGCAGGCCAGCAGCAGGCAGAGCAGGTTTTTCAGCCAGCCCAGGTACAGGCCGGTGAGGAACAGCAGCTTCAGATCGCCGCCGCCCATGGCGTCCACGCGGCGGAGCTTCTCATAGAGCAGCACCACCAGCAGCAGGCCGCCGCCTACGGCGAGGCCGCCCAGGGCGGCGCTGAGGAGCTGGCCCTTCAGGTCGGGGAGCAGGAAGAAAAAGGGGATACGAAGGACAACGCCGACCAGCACATACCGGTCGGGGATGATATATCCCTCCAAATCCGCAAAGGCGCAGGCCAGCAGGACGCAGGCCAGCAGCAGGGCTTGGAGCATTTGGAGCGAAATATCATAGCGCAGCAGGAGCAGCAGGAACGTGAGGGCGGTGCAGACCTCGGCCCACAGATGGCGGGGGGAGAGCTTCGCGCCGCAGTAACGGCAGCGGCCCTTGGAGAGCAGGTAGCTGAGGACGGGGATCAGGTCGCGGGGGGCGAGGGTGTGGCCGCAGGCGTCGCAGTGGGAGCGGCCGCGGAGGGCGGACTGGCCGTGTACCCGGCGGGAGGCCATGCAGTTGAGAAAGCTGCCCATGCAGGCGCCCAGCAGCAGGGCCAGGAGGCAGCAGTAGGCGGTGATGGCGGGGGAGAGGTAGAGCATGGCGGCGATCCTTTCTGATGCCTGCACCACAGAAGCCGCAACCCTTCGGCTTCTGTGGTGCAGGTGATATAGGGGTACATGGGTTGATGGGGGGGAGTGGGGGTTAGTTGGTTTCCGCAGCGATTGCCACTTTGCCGTCGGCAGTGGTATAGGTGTAGGTGATCTTATTGTCCTTAGCCCAGGTGACACCCTGGCCGGCAACATCGACGTCAGTGGCGGAAGCGCCCTTGCACACGTAAGCATTGGTGGTCTCAGTGCTGACGGTGCCGTCCTTCTGCAGGTAGAACTTAGTATTGTTAGTGATGGAGGGCTTGGTAGCATCCATGTCGGACTCCAGGACCTTCAGCATGGCGGAGGCATAGCCGGCGCGGATGTTGGCGGCGTCGGTGGCGGTCTTGGCCTTGTTCAGGGAGCTGGTGAAGGTGGGGATGGCGATGGCCACCAGAACGGCGATGATGGCGACGACGATGAGCATCTCCATCAGGGTGAAGCCTTTTTCATTCTTCTTGATCTTGGAAAGCATTTTGTTTTTTCTCCTTTTTTGTATTTCTATCTATGTAACCGCCCGCTTGAAAGGGTTGCCGGGGCGAGATACAACTTATTCAGATGAGACTGCCGTACATGGTGAACATGGGCAGGTAGACCGCCAGCAGCAGGACGACCGTGATGACGGCCAGGGCGATGGTGATGGCGGGCTCGAGGAGGGACAGCAGCCGCTGGGTGGTGACGCTGACCTCGTTGTCGAAGTAGTCGCCGATGACGGTGAGGGTCTGCTCCAGGTTGCCGGAGCGCTCGCCCACGCCGGTCATCTCCGTCAGCAGGCGGGGAAAGGCGGGGTCGGTGAGCATACAGTCGGCCAGGGCGCGGCCCTGCTCCACGCCCTGACGGACGCGGCGGACGGCATCGGCAAACAGGTAGTTGCTGACCACGCCGGAGGTGACCTCCAGCGCCCGGGTGACGGGCAGGCCCGCCGTGAGCATGGTGGCCATGGTGGAGGCGAACTGGGACGCGGCGTTCATCTGGTGCAGGCGGCGGAGGGGCGAGCGCCTGAGCTTGCCGGCGGCAAGGAATAGGCGGCCCTGCTCGCTGCGGCGCAGCAGCAGACGGGCGATGAGGAGCACCAGCACGATGAGGAGGAGTGCCCACCAGTAGTGCTGGAAGAACCCGGACACGGCCATGAGGCCGCGGGTGACGGCGGGCAGCTCGCTGCCCATCTCCGCGAAGGCGGAGGTGAACATGGGGACGGCCACCACCATGATGATGAGAAAGACGATGGCCGCCACGATGAGGACCAGCACGGGGTAGGTCAGGGTGCTGACCAGCTTGGCGCGGGTCTTGGCGGACTTGTCGTAGTAGGTGTGGAGACGCTGGAAGCACAGCTCCAGCGTGCCGGACTGCTCGCCGGCCCGGACGGTCTCGATGAACGTGACGGGCAGCAGCGTGCCGGCGTTGGAAAAGCTCTGGGCCAGGCTGTAGCCGCCGGACACGTCCTCGGCCACGCGCTCCAGCAGCTGGCGCACCTCCCGGGTGCGGGCCTGGGCGGCCACCATCTCCACGCAGCGGACGATGGGCAGGCCGGAGGTGAGGATGATGGCGAACTGGGAGCAGAGGATGGCCAGCTCCTTGTCCTTGATGCGCCTGCGGCCGATGGTGACCGGGCCGCTGCGCTGCTCGGGGACGGGCTCGATCTTCGTCACCACGGAGCAGGTCTCCCGGAGCTGGGCGACGGCTTCGTACTCGTCGTAGGCCTTGATGACGCCGGCGACCTTTGCGCCGTCGGGGGAGAGACCTTTGTATTTGAAGGTGGTCAAGGGGCGTCACCTCGGTTCGGAGTGGGATGGGGGAAACGGATTCCCACGCCAGTGACATCGGTCACTGGCTCGCAATGACACCGCAGCGCGGTGGGAGAGACGGCTCAATAGGGGCGGACGGCGGCCTGGAAGGCCTCCCGGTCGCGGGCGTAGGACAGAGCGGTGTCGAAGGACACGGTGCGGTCCTCCACCAGGCGGCGGAGGGATTGGTCCATGGTGATGCTGCCGCTGCGGCCGTCCATGGTGATAAAGCTGTCGATCTGAGGGGTCTTGGCCTCCCGGATCAGGTTGCGGATGGCATCCGTGACCACCATAATCTCGCAGGCGGCGATGCGCCCGGAGCTGGCCCGTTTGGGCAGCAGCTGCTGGGACAAAACGGCCCGGAGGGTGGTGGAGAGCTGAAGCCGTATCTGCGATTGCTGGCCGTCGGGGAATACGTTGACCATGCGGTCAACGGCATCGGCGGCGGAGTTGGTGTGCAGCGTGGCAAAGACCAGATGGCCGGTCTCGGCGGCGGTGAGCGCCGTCTCGATGGTGTTCAGATCCCGCATCTCGCCGATGAGGATCACGTCCGGGTCTTCCCGGAGAATGGCCCGGAGACCGTCGGCATAGGAGCGGGTGTCCGCGCCGATCTCCCGCTGGTTGATGATGCAGCGGTCGGGGGTGTAGACGTACTCGATGGGGTCCTCCAGGGTGATGATGTGGCCGGGGCTGGAGTGGTTGATGCGGTCCAGCAGCGCGGCCAGGGTGGTGGATTTGCCCGAGCCCGTCTCGCCGGTGACGAGGACGATGCCGCTGCGGTAGGCGGCGAAATCGGCCACCACCGGGGGCAGGGACAGCTCCTCCAAAGAGGGGATATGGTCGGCCAGCAGACGGATGGCGGCGGAGACGCAGCCCTGCTGGCGGAACAGGTTGACACGGGTGCGGGCGATGCCGGGGAAGGAACGGGCCAGGTCCAGCTCACCGATGGAGGACATGGTCTCGTAAACGTTACCGGCCAGTGCGCGGGCATACAGCTCGCAGTCCTGCGCGGTAAGGACCTCATCGGTCAGGTCGGTGACAGCGCCGTCGATGCGGCACTTGGCCGGCAGGCCGCAGACGAGATGGACGTCGGAGGCGTGCAGGCCGTGGGCCTTTTCCAAAAGCTGGTTCAGGGAGAGCATGGCGCGGACCTCCTCAGTCGATGGTGGAATGGATGGCGCGGGCGGCCTCGGCGGCGGTGGTCTCGCCGGCCAGCACCAGCCGGCGGCAGTTGTCCCGCATGGAGGTGAAATCGGTGTCGGCGGCGGCCTTCAGCAGCGCGTCGTAGTCGGCGCCCCGGCTGATGAGGCGGCGCAGGCCGTTGTTCACCGTAAGGATCTCGAACACGGCCCGGCGGCCGTGGTAGCCGGTGTGGCGGCATTCGGGACAGCCCTCGCCGCGGTAGAACGTCACGTCGGCGTCGTCGGGCAGCTTCAGCAGATCCAGCTCGTCGCCGCCGGGGCGGTAGGGCTTTTTGCAGTGGGGGCAGATGCGGCGCACCAGCCGCTGGGAGATGACGCCCCGGAGGGCGTTGGCGATGAGGTAGGGCTCTACGCCGATGTCCACCAGACGGGGAATGGCGGAGACGGCGTCGTTGGTATGAAGGGTGGACAGCACCAGGTGGCCGGTGATGGCGGAGCGGATGGCGATAGAGCCGGTCTCGCCGTCCCGGATCTCGCCCACGGAGATGATGTCCGGGTCCTGCCGGAGGATGGCCCGCAGTCCGGCGGCAAAGGTCATGCCCGCCTTTTCGTTGATCTGGCACTGGCTGACGCCGGGGATGTCGTACTCCACCGGGTCCTCCAGCGTCATGATGTTGGTCTCCTCGCTGGAAAGCTGCTGGAGCATGGCGCACATGGTGGTGGACTTGCCCGAGCCGGTAGGGCCGACGATGAGGATAACGCCGGAGCTGTTCTGCAGCAGGGCGTCGTATTTCCGCAGGTCCTCGCCGGTGAGACCGATGCTCTCCCGGCTGATGTCGCGGCGGGACTTGTCCAGCAGGCGCAGGACGATCTTCTCGCCGTAGATGGTGGGCATGGAGGAGATACGCAGATCCAGCTCGTGCTGGCGGAGGCGGATCATGGCCCGGCCGTCCTGGGGGATCTTGCGCTCGGAGATATTCATACCGCCCATGATCTTCAGGCGGGAGATAACGGTGCTTTGCAGGTTGGCGGGGACGGTGAGCATCCTGTGGAGCAGACCGTCGATACGCATACGGACCACCATTTCGCCGTCCTGAGGCTCAAGATGGATGTCGCTGGCCCGTTCGCTGAACGCCCGCTCGATGAGGGAGTTGACGAAGCGGATGGTGGGCGCGGCGTCGGCGTCCTCCGGGCCGGAGACCATCTGAGCGGGGACGATGTCCGCACCGGTGTCGCCGGCCTCCCGCTTCATCTCCTCGATGACGCGGGCTGTGCCCTCGTTGCCGTAGAGGGTGGCGATGGCCTGCTCCGTGGCCCGGCGGGTGGAGATCATGGGGATGATCTGCTTGCGGGAGGCGGCCTTCAGCTCCTCCTGGGCCATAAAGTCCAGCGGGTCGCTCATGGCCACGTACAGCTCGTCCTTCACCAGCTTGACGGGGACGACGCAGTATTTTTTGGCGATGGACCGGGGGACGTATTTGGCCAGCTCCACGGGGATGGAGACGCGGGTCAGGTCGATGTAGTCCACGCCCAGCTGCATTTGCAGCGCGTCGATGAGCTGACGCTGGGTGATGACGCCGCTGTCGATGAGCACGTCGCCCAGCCGCTGGCCGCTGGTTTTTTGGGCTTGCAGCGCGGCCTGAAGCTGCTCGTCGGTGATCGCACCGGCGGCGATCAGCAGGTCGCCCAAACGCATATAGGCCATAACGCGCTTCCTTTCTTGATGATCATTCAAAGAGCTTGTATTCGCCGGAGAGAAGGTGGTGCTCCAGCTCCTCCGGCTGCATGGGGCGGGCGAACCAGTAGCCCTGCATCCGGCGGCAGCCCAGGCGGCGCAGGCCCTGGGCCTGCTGCTCCGTCTCCACGCCCTCGGCGATGACCTCGGTGTTCAGGCTGCGGGCCATCCAGATCACGGAGGAGAGGATGGTGCGGGTGCGGTCGTCGTCGTCCTTGTAGCCGGAGAGGAACTTCATGTCCAGCTTCAGCACGTCCACGGGGATGTCCTTCAGAATGTTCAGGCAGGAATGGCCTGCGCCGAAGTCGTCCAGCTCCACGGTGAAGCCGGCCTGACGCAGGCGGGCGATCTGAAGGGACATGAGCTCGGTGTTTTCCGCGCAGATGCTCTCCGTGATCTCCAAATGGAGCTGGGAGGGGGACAGCTGATAGCGGGAGGTCAGGCTGATGAGGCCGCCGCACAGGTCGTGAAATTGAAACTCGTTGCGGGAGATGTTGACGGACACGGGGAAGTGAAGGCCCATATCGCTCCAGCGCCTGACCCAGCGGCAGGCCTTTTCCCACACGATGCGGTCCAGCTGGGAGATCAGGTTGCTGTGCTCCAGCAGGGGGATGAACTCGCCGGGGGAGACCAGGCCGCGGGTGGGATGCTGCCAGCGCACCAGGGCCTCCGCGCCGATGAGGACGCCGCTGGTGTAGTTGAACTGGGGCTGAAACCAGACCTGGAACTGATCCTCCTCCAGGGCGGTGCGCACATCGCTGAGGAGTGTGTGCTGCCGCTGGGAGCGCTCGCCCATGTCCGCGGTGTAGTAGGCGATGCGCCGGGTCTGGTCGCCGAGGATGGTCTGCTGGGCCAGCAGGGCCTTGTAGATCATGGTGTAGGTGTCGCAGTCCGGCTCGCACAGGTCGTAGACGCCCATGTGGATCTGAATGGGGTAGTCCAGCTTGTAGCAGCGGTAGTACTTGAGGAACAGGGCGTAGCTCTCCTCAGGGGTGAGGCCGTCGTCCACGGCGCAGAAGCGGACGAACTGGTCCAGGCTCAGGTGTCCGGAGAAGCAGTTCGGGCCGTCGTGCTCGTGGAGGTAGAGGCCGTTGTCCTGGAGCAGGTCCATGCTGGCCTGGTAGCCGAAGGTGGCGTTGATGTAGCGGAAATCATCGAAGTCGAAGAAGATCAGGCGGTAGGGGCGGCCCGGGTTGTCCCGCAGCCAGCCGTCCACACGCTGGACGAAGCCGTGGGAGTTGTAGAGGGCGGTGAGGGGGTCGATGGTGGTGGCCACCAGGGCGGAGATGTCCACAGAGGTGATGACGATGCTCTCCCGCAGGTCGTTGAGGTAGCGGTAGCGCAGCTTCAGGTAGCGCATGGGGCGCTCCGCCGTGGGAGCGGTGCGGAGCGTCAGGTCGTAGAAGGGCTGGTGCTCCAGGGCGGCGACGATGCGGTCCAGCGAAAGAGAGGGACGGAGGTCCTTGTACTCCGCAGGGTACATAAGGCTCTCGATGTCATGGAGCATATCGCCCTCGTAGCTGCGGAAGCCGGCGTCCTCGTCCACCGTGCCGGAGAGCTCGTGGCCGGTGCGGAAGGGGAGATACCAGCCGGAGTGCGCATCCAGCAGGCCCATGCAGGTATACTCGGTGGTGATGAGCTTTTCGCAGATATCCTCCAGGCGCTTGAGGCGGTTGATGTCCAGGCCGTAGCCCAAAGCCATGATGTGGCCGGTGTTGGGGTCACGGTTCAGCTCGGCGTAGACGCGGAGCCAGACGTAGCCCTTGCCCTCCAGCAGGAAGAGATAGGGCTCGCGGACGGAGTAGATGCCGCTGTCGTAGAGGAAGAGCAGGTTCTGACGGCGGAATTGGTTGAAGAAGGCGTCCTGCATGGAGGGATGCACCAGCCGGCGCATACGGTCGGCCAGCTCGTCCAGCGGGCCTTCGTAGCGGTGGGAGGGGAAACCAAAAACAGGCTTACAGCCGCCGGAAACGGTATCCGCCGTCAGGTCGATGCGGAACGAGCCCACCAGGTTATCCCGGCGGAGAAAGCGGCTGTTGTCACCCAGCAGGTCATCGGAAAGGGCGCTGTCGTTCCGCTGGCGGCGCAGCGCGCGAAGCAGGCCGCTCATGCGGAGCATTACCAGAACGGCGATGACCAGCAGGACGGCCAGGACGATATAAATAGTCTGGGAGGGGTCGCTGTGAGGGGGACGCGCGGCGTCGGCGGCGGCGAACACAGCGGACATACGGCAGAGCTCCATAGCAATTCTCACATCCCATGCAAAGGAAATGGAAACGGCGCACGCGCACGGTGGAACGCGCAATTTAACACATATAGTATATCATCGAGGGGTGGGAGTTTTCAATTTCTCAGCAGAACCCTTTTGTGCATATTTTGCGTAGATTTGCGCGAGTTTTGCACACGGGAAGGGAAAACGGGGACGGGCCGCAGCGCAAGCCGGGCTTACATAATTCCAAAAAATGGGAGAACGTGAAGGAGGTTGCGCGGCAGGGGGAAAAGTGATACAATACGGAGGAATTTATATTTTCACAGGAGAGAGCGTGGAGTACGATGATCGTTTTGGATCTGGAGTGGAGTCAGCCCTACGGCGGCGGGATGGAGGAGATCCTGCAGATCGGCGCGGTGCGGCTGGACCACTTGGGCGCGCCGCTGTCGGGGCGCTTTAATGTTTACATAAAACCGGCCATACAGAAAAAGCTGTCGCCCATCGCCCGGAAGCTGCCGGACGGCAGGCTGTCCATGACGGAGGGTGTCCCCTTTGCGGAGGGGTATGAGGCGTTCCTGACGTGGTGCGGCGGCGAGACGGTGTTTGCCGGCTGGGGCGGACAGGACGACGGCGTGCTGACGAAAAACGCCCGGCTGTGGAAGCTGCCGCTGCTGGAGATGCCGGAATACGTGGACCTGCAGGCGTCGTTCAACCGCACGCTGGGCATCGGTACGGGCCGGCGGCTGGCACTGGAGAACGCGGTGGCGTACTGTGGGATACCGGAGGTGTTCGAGTACCACAACGCGCTGCACGACGCCATGTATGCGGCGCTGGTCAGCGGCTGGATCAAGCCGGAGGCGGTGGAAGAGCCGAAGCAGGAGAAGACGTGCCGGGTGCGGGGCAGATCGCTGACAACGCTGGAGTATCCGAAGCAGGCCCGGCAGCGGACGGAGTGCTGTCCGGCCCGGGAGGATGTGCTGAACAGCCGTTCGGCGCGGTTCGTGACCTGCCCCATCTGCCAGCGCCGGGGCACGGTGAGCTGCTGGTATCCCCAGGGGAAGGAGCTGTATTACGGCACGTTCTGCTGCGAGGAGCACGGGCGGTTTCCCGTGCGTATGGCGGTGGTACAGCGGAAGGACGGCCAGTGGCAGGGGCGGCGGACTGTGCCCCAGGTGACGGAGCAGGAGCGCTCGGCGCTGCGCAGCGCGCGGCGAAACGAGCCGGTGCGCTGCCGTCGGAAGCGGAAAAAGTGAACGAACGCCCGCCCGGGTCTCCCGGGCGGGCACTATATATGCTGTTCTCGTGGGAAAAGTTCTTGCGTTCTGCCCTTTATTTGGGTATAATAATAAAGAATATGTATTATGTGCTGAACCCCGTGGGGGTTCGTTCTTTGCTTCGCAAAGAACATTCGCATTGGACCGGCCGCTGATGGCAGCGGGAGCACGGTCCTGTATACCGCCGAGAAGCGGGAGGGACAGACGATGGACAAGATTTTGGTAACGAGATCCTCTATGCCGCCCTTTGAGGAGTACGTGGAGGAGATCCGGGATATATGGGACAGCCGCTGGCTGACCAACATGGGCACGAAGCACCAGCAGTTGGCGGCAGCGCTGCGGGCGTATTTCCAGGTGGAGAACGTGTCGCTGTTCTGCAACGGCCACCAGGCGCTGGAGGCGGCGCTGGCCCAATTCCCCCGGGGCGGTGAGGTCATCACCACACCGTTTACCTATGGCTCGACCACGCTGGCCATTGCGCGGGCAGGGCTGACGCCGGTGTTCTGCGACATCGAGGAGGAACAGTACACGTTAGACCCGGAGAAGCTGGAGACGCTGATCACGGATAAGACTGTGGCGATCCTGCCGGTCCATGTGTACGGACACATCTGCCGCTGGCAGGCCATCCGGGAGATCGCGGACAGACACGGGCTGAAGGTCATTTACGACGCGGCCCACGCCTTCGGCATCAGCGAAAACGGCGTCAGCGCCGCAGCCATGGGCGACGTGTCCATGTTCAGCTTCCACGCCACCAAGGTGTTCCACACGGCGGAGGGCGGCTGCCTTACCTACGGCGATGGATCGCTGAAGCCGTTTTTCACGGCGTGGGAGCGGTTCGGTATGTATGATGGCGAGCAGTCAGAGATGCTGGGGACCAACGCCAAGATGACGGAATTCTCCGCCGCTATGGGGCTTTGCAACCTGCGGCATCTGGACGAGCAGATCGCCTGCCGCCGTCAGGCGGCAGAGCGTTACCGCCAGCGGCTGAGCGGGCGGGACGGTGTCGTGCTGTCTCCGGAGCAGGCGGGCGTGGTGTCCAACTACGCCTATATGCCGGTGCGCTTTCTGCCGGAACAGCTGGGCTATGGCCGGGACGCAGTGCTGACGGCGCTGGCGGAGCGGGAGATCTTTGCCCGGAAGTATTTCTATCCGCTGACCTCATCGTTCCCGCTGGTACGGCAGAATTACCCGGTGCAGGAGACACCGGTGGCGCAGAAGGCGGCGGAGGAGATCCTGTGTCTGCCGCTGTACGCGGACCTGACACTGGAGCAGGTGGACCGCGTCTGCGACGTGATCGAAGGACTGTAAACGACGGGACGCACCTGCAGGCGGCCCGTGTATGGCTGACAGATGCAGAGAAAAGGGAAGATGCCCATGGCTGAGAGACACGCGCCTGACATCCGAATATTCGTCTCGTGCCACAAGGCGTTTCCCGTGCCTGAAGGCGGCCTGCTGTATCCCATCCATGTGGGGGCGGCGCTGGCTGACCGGCCGCTGGACGGTTACATCCGGGATGACAGCGGAGAGAATATCTCCCGCCTGAACAGGCGCTACTGCGAGCTGACGGGCCAGTACTGGGCCTGGAAGAATGAGGACGCCGAATATTACGGCTTTTTCCATTACCGGCGGTATCTCTACCCCGACACGCACTGCCGCAGGCCGTATATCATCCGGTCCGAGCCCGACGGGGCACTTCTGGAGAAGCTGGGCTACGGTACGTTTGCCGGGCTGATCGGGCAATACCAGCTCATTGCGCCCGTAGGGGAGGATATGCACGTCTCCGTGCGGGAACACTACGGTGCGGCGCCGTTCCACAGAGCGAAGGATCTGGAGCTGGCGGAGCGCATCGTGGCCCGAAGATACCCGGAGTACGCGGAGGCCATGGAGCACTATCTGTCGGGAAGCATATGCTATTGGGGCAATATCTATATCATGGACCGGGAGACGTTTTTCGACTACTGCGGCTGGCTGTTCCCGATCCTGCGGGAGTTTGACGAGACCGCTGATCTCAGCGGGTATAGCGCCCAGGAGCTGCGGGTGGACGGGTATTTGGCGGAGCGGCTGTTCGGAGTGTACTACACGAAGCGGCGGGCATCGCTGGCCTGCCTGGAGCTGCCCCGCGTGCATTTTGAGCCGGACACGGGCCGGCGGGTGAAGCAGCAGGTCATCAACGCACTGCTGCCGCCGGGAAGCGGTCTGCGGGCCAGGGTGAAGAAGCTCGTCATGGAGCGCAATAAGTGAGGAAGAGAACAGGATGGAACAGAGCGTAGCAGGAAAAAAGCTGCTCATCATGGGCGGCCGTCCGGCGGCAACGCCGGACATTGTGCGTGCGGCCAAACGGTTGGGAGTCTACACCATCGTGACGGACAATGTCCCACCGGAGAGGTCACCGGCCAAGCTCATGGCGGATGAATACTGGGACATCAGCACGGCGGAGGTGGAGCGCCTGGCGGAGCGCGTCCGAGACGAGGGCGTGGATGGTATCTTCACCGGCGTGCATGAGTTCAACCTGAAGAGGACAAAAGAGCTTTGCGCCCTGTGCGGAAAGCCTTTTTATGCGTCGGAGGAGCAGCTGCGGCTGAACTTCGACAAGGTGTTTTTCAAGGAAAGCTGCAAGTGGGCGGGCATCGATGTGCCGGAGAGCTATGGGATAACGCCCGCCCTGGGAGCGGACGAGCTGCGGGCGCTGCGGTATCCGCTCATCATCAAGCCCCGGGATGGCGGCGGCGGGGTGGGCGTGACGATCTGCACCGATGAGGCAGAGCTGCGGCAGGCCGTGGCGCTGGCGGTACGGGAGTCCCCCAGCGGACAGATCGTGGCGGAGGAATATGTGGTGGGCCGCGAGGTCACGGCGGTGTATGTCATCAAGGACGGCGTCATCAGCTTCGTCTGCCTCCGGGATCGCTATCCCACCAGGGAGCATGAGCGGGTCACATCCCAGTATGACCTGTCGCTGATGCCCTCCAAATATATGAACCTGTTCCTGCGGCAGAGCGACCCCGGGTTCAGGCGGCTGCTGGCGCGCGTGGGCGCGTCCAACGGCTGTGTTTTCTTTCAGGGCATCGCCGCGCCGGACAGGGTCACCTTTTTCGAGTGCGGCTACAGGCTCAACGCCCTGTGCGACTATCACAACATCCGCGATGCCTATGGGGTGGACTATCTGGAGATGATGATCCGCTTTGCCCTCACCGGAAGCATGGGTGAGGGGACGCTTCGGGAGGTCTATTCCGATATGCGGGGCTACAGCGGCATCTTCAACATGACCGCGAGGAGCGGCGTCATCGGTCGCCTGAGCGGCCGGGAGCGGGTGCTGGCGCTGGAAAACGTTCTGGCGGCGGAGTACCTGAAAACAGAGGGCGATGTGATCGCCGACGACGCGGCCATGACCCAGTCTGTGTTCCGTACCCACATAAAAGGGCAAAGTTTGGAGGAGCTGGCGGAGGTGATCCGGGCCATCCAGATGCTGATCCGGGTGGAGGACACGGAGGGACGGAATATGCTGTTCTGCCCATTTGACGTCCGGCGTCTCCATGAGCCGTTTTGACCGGTTGTATGGTTATGAACGATAAGAGGAAACGGTGCGATGAAAAGCCGCTGGTCAGCGTGATACTCATCGCGTACAACCAGCGGCGTTATATTCGCCAGGCCATCGAGAGCGTGCTGGCCCAGGAGACGTCCTTCCCTTATGAGCTGCTGATCGGGGACGACGCATCCGACGACGGGACGAGCGACATCGTGGCGGAGTACGCACGGGCGTACCCGGATATTATCAAAGCATTTATCAGGCCGGAAAACGTAGGCGCGGCGCGGAACGCCGTATTGCTGCTGCAGCAGGCGAGGGGAGAGCTCATCGCGTCGCTGGAGGGCGACGACTACTGGATCGACCCCCGCAAGCTGGAAAAGCAGGCGGCATTTCTCAGAGAGTCGCCGGGCTTCATCGGCTGCACCTCCCGGATACGGTGCGTGGATGAAAACGGCTGCGCCATCCGGGGAAAGCCGGAATGGATCAGGCAGAAGCGGGTATTCACACTGGCGGACTTTGACGGGGTGCATCTGCCTGGCCAGGCGTCCAGCCTGATGCGCCGGAATATTTTCCGAGCACCCGCCCACGATTACTCCGTTCTGACGGAGGCGGACACCATGATCTCCGACAGGACTGCCATGCTTATCTTTCTGCTGCAGGGCGATTTTTACTGCTTTGACCAGCCCATGAGCGTGTACCGCTACGTGCCGGCGCTGCAGGGCGGCAACGTTACGTCCCAGCTGGCCGGGGAGGCCTCCATAGTGCGGGATGTGCAGATCACGCGGGCCATGGAGCGGTATGCGTATGAGGAATTCGGCCGGAGGATCGTTTTCTCCCGCTTCCGCAGAGAGCTGTACGCGAAGGCGTGGGTGCGGGCGGTGCTTGGCCGGTCGGAGACCATGCAGGGCGAGGCGGCCCAACTCCGGGGGGAGGATGGCGGCTGGTGTTGCGTGGTGCTGCTGCCGCTTGAGCTGATAAAGCTGACGTGGCGCAGGTGTGTGCGCCGCCTGCGGTCTTTATGACCGATATGGAGAAAGAAACAACACAGGAGGGGAAGAAATGCGCTTTTTACACGTATCGCTGTCCAGCGTGCGTATGATGGACACCTATACGCGCATGATCCGAAGCAATTTCCCGGAGGAGGAGCATCGCTTCCTCTACTGCGACGAGGTGGGCGGAGAGGACAGAAGGCTGCTGGAATACGGCAACTCCAAGGAGGTAATGGGTTCGCTGCGCCAGAGGTTTCGTACCATCTGCGAGGAATTCGACGCGGCGGACTATATCATTTGGCACGGGCTGATGTCCGGCGCCAAGAGGGTGCTGATCCCGCTGCTGTTCCGCAAATATATGCGGAAGTCCGTTTGGGTCATCCGGGGCATCGACCTGTATAACTGGCGGAAGCAGGAGCGCGGGCCGAAGAGCTGGGCGATCAACTTTGTGAACTACCACGGGCGGAAAAATATGCCCTATGTGTGTGTGATCTTTGAGCCGGACGAGGAGGTCTATCACCAGCAGTTCGGCCAAAGGGCCAAGGTGTTCTATACGCCCTATCCCCTTTCGGAGAACGCCTTTGCGTCTATGGAATCCCTTCGCGGCCGTGCGCCCCGGGCCAACGGCAAGGTCTATATCCAGGTGGCGCACAACGCCTATGCGTTCAACCACCATCTGGAGCTGCTGGACGCGCTGGCGCAGTACCGGGACGAGAACATCCGCGTGGTGCTGCCCTTGAGCTACGGCAACGACTGGTACAACCAGAAGAACGGGTACGTGGCGGAGGTGCAGAAACGGGCCGACGGCTATTTCGGCGATAAGGCGGTGTGTCTCAAGCGCCTTATGCCGGCGGAGAAGTATACCGACGCGCTGTGCGACATCGACGTCAGCGTGTACGGGGCCCACCGGCAGAACGCGCTGGGGAATATTTTCCGCTCCCTCTACGTGGGGAATAAGGTGTTCCTGCCCCGGGACAACCCGGTCTATACCTGCTTTACAGCCAGTGGCATCGAGCTGGGGTGCACGGACGACATCGAAAAGATGTCCTTTGAGGAATTTGTAAGGCCGCTGCCGTCCGACAGGGCCGTGGCGTGGATACGGGAGCACCACCATCCGGAAGCGTCTGTGGTCTATTGGAGGGATATGTTCGAGGCGCTGCGCTGCCGGAAGGAGGGGAAAACGTATGTGCCCTCCGATGAACAGCGGCAGCAGGAGATACGGCGGAGGCTGGAGAAGGTTTTCCCGAAAACAGAGCAGGGCGGCGCGGCGCGCAGAAAGCTGAACTACATCGACTTCTCCCGGTACGTGGCCCTGCCGAAAAATACGGTGCTGGCGGATGTCAGGAGCGTGGTCATCGCCGGCGCGGGCCGCCTGGGTCAGAGCGTCTGCTGCCAGATGCTCCGGAGCAACGAGAGCGGCATGAAGTGGGACGTGCGGGGCTTCGCGGACGAGGAAATGGCGTGCCTGCCGGAGGACATCGACGGCTGCGATGTGATCGGCCGGATGGAGGACATCCGGCTGGAGGAGGGCGACGGGCTGGTCAACGCGCTGGAGACGGCAGCACAGCGCGGACGCTTTCTGGAGAGATTGCCGGAGGAAAAACGGGCGGCGCTGTATACGTACTGCGCCGACACCGCGGTCATCGAACGCGGGGCGGCGGTGGAGGCCGGCTGCACGGTGATGGGACACAGCTATATCCACGCCGGGAGTACGGTGGGCCGGTGCTGCCTGCTGCACTCCGCCACGGTGGAATACGGCGCGGTGCTGGGAGAATGCTGCGTGCTGCTGCACGACAGCTGGGTCGGTGAGGGCGCGGTGCTGGGTCGCGGCGTCACCGTGGGCGCTTTTGCGCGGATCGCGCCGGGCGTCACGGTGGGCGACGGCTGCACCGTCGAGCCGTTTGCCGTGGTGAAGGAAGATATTGCAGGCGAAAGAGGTGCGGTATGCGGCTGATCGTGACCGGCGCGGCCGGTGTTTTGGGCAGTGAACTGATCGAACAGACCCTGCGGGCCGACCCGCAGGCGGAGATCGTCGCGGTCACGCGGCAGCCACAGGCACTGACCCGGCGCTGGCAGGGCTATGCGAATATGAAATGCTGCTCCTGGGACGAGCTGGCGCAGATGCCCCTGGCGGACGGTGACGTGATCGTCCACGGCGCGTTTCCCCGGCAGGAGAACGGACAGGAACTGACGGAGGCACTGGATCTGACCGGTACGCTGCTGAAAAAAGCGGGCACATCCGGAAAAGAGATCGCATGGGTGGACATTTCCTCTCGCAGCGTGTACGGCCAGAATGAGCAGACTCCCTGGACGGAGACAGCGGAGCTGATGCCGGCCTCGCCGTATGCCCTGGCGAAGGCGGCCCAGGAACTGTTGACCCGCCAGGCGGCGGAGGCGTATGGCTTTCGCTATACGGTGCTGCGTATGGCCGGGCTCATCGGCGTCGGCATGGAGGCGCGGCTGGTGTCGCAGATGACCATGCGGGCCATTCACGACCGCGCACTCACCGTCATGGGAGGAGAGCAGCAGTTCTCCATGCTGGATATACGGGACGCCGCCGCAGGCATACGGGCGCTGCTGCGGAAAGAGCCGACGGCGTGGAGGCCCTTGTATAATTTCGGCGCGGAGCAGGCGACCCGGCTGAAGGACATCGCGCCCATCATCCAGAAAGAGGCACAGCGGCTGTACGGCTGGCGGGTGTCCATCACCCGGCAGAAGCGGGACGCGGCGCTTATCGACGAGATGGATTCGTCCCTGTTCTATGCGCAGATGGGATGGAGACCGCAGTATACGCTGGCCGACACGGTGGACTGGCTGCTTGAGACCTACACCGGGGCGGCGAAGTAATAGACCGAAGCAAAACCAATGGAGCAGGCGCGAAAGACGCGCCGTTGGGATTTTGACATGATGCAGCAATACCTGCGCCACCGCTTTCTCTTTGAGGAGCTGGTGAAGCGTGATTTCAAGAAAAAATACAAACGCACGGTGCTGGGCATGGCGTGGAGTCTGCTCTCGCCGCTGCTCATGCTGCTGGTGATGAAGCTGGTGTTCACCCAGTTTTTCGGCAGGACCATGGAGCATTACACCATCTACCTGTTTTGCGGCAACCTGGTGTTCTCTTATTTCAACGAGTCTACGTCCCAGGGGATGACATCCCTTGTGAACAACGCGGCCATCTTCACCAAGGTCAACATCCCCAAGTACCTGTTCCTGTTCTCCAAAAACGTGCAGACGCTGATCAACTTCAGCCTGACGCTGTGCATTTTCTTCGTGTTCTGCGGGCTTGACCACATTCTGTTTACCTGGAAATTCCTGCTGCTGCTGTATCCCGTCTGCCTGCTGGTGCTGTTCAACATCGGTGTGGGCCTGATACTGTCGGCGCTGTATGTGTTCTTCCGGGACATCCAGTACCTCTGGGGCATCTTTACCCAGATCCTGCTGTACGCCTCCGCGATCTTCTACACCATCGACCACTATGACTACACGGTGCAGTGCCTGTTCCTCGTCAACCCGATATACCTCTTTATCCGCTACTTCCGGAAGATCGTCATTGACGGCGCGATCCCGACAGTGTGGTTTCACCTGCTGATGGCGGCAGATGTGCTGGCGGTGCTGGGCTTGGGCTGCTGGATGTATAAGAAGTACAACACGCGGTTTCTGTACTACGTGTAAGGAGGCGGAAATGAGCATTTTAGAGGTCCGCGATGTCTCCATCCGCTATATCACAGGGGACTTCAAGGACATTGGACTGAAGGAATACGTGCTGCGGAGGCTGCGCCACGACTACCACGTCAAGGAATTCTGGGCGGACAGGGACATCAGCTTCACCCTGGAGCAGGGGGATATGCTGGGGATCATCGGCACCAACGGCGCGGGTAAGTCCACGCTGCTGAAGGTGATTTCCGGCATCATGGAGCCCACCCAGGGCAGCGTTTACCGGAAGGGCACGATCGCGGCGCTGCTGGAGCTGGCCAGCGGGTTCGACGGCGACCTGACGGTGCGGGAGAACACGTATCTCCGCGGCGCTATGCTGGGCTACACCCGCAAATTCATGGACGAGATGTACGAGCAGATCATGCAGTTTTCGGAGCTGAAGGAATTTGAGGACCGTCCGTTCAAGCAGCTGTCCTCCGGCATGAAGAGCCGCCTGGCTTTCTCCATCGCCAGTCTGGTGCAGCCGGACATCCTGATTTTGGACGAGGTACTGTCCGTGGGCGATGGGGCGTTCCGGAAGAAGAGCGAGGCGAAGATGCGGGAGATCCTGGCGTCCGGCGCGACCACCATCCTGGTCTCCCACTCCATTACCCAGGTACGGCAGCTGTGCAGCAAGATCCTGTGGCTGCACAAGGGCCGGCAGATCGAGTTTGGGGACGATGTGCAGCAGATTTGTGACCGGTACGAGGCCTTTTTGGCGGGGAAATTGAAGCTATGAGCAGAGAGTACGACTATCTTATCGTGGGCGCGGGCCTGTTCGGCGCGGTGTTCGCCCGAGAGATGACGGACGCCGGCAAGCGCTGTCTTGTGATCGACCGGCGGGATCATGTGGCGGGGAATGCCTGCACCGAGACGGTGGAAGGGATCGCCGTCCACCGCTACGGCGCGCACATTTTCCACACGAACGACGACACAGTATGGAGTTATGTAAACCGATTCGCTCGCTTCAACCGGTTCACCAACAGCCCCATCGCCAACTACAAGGGGGAGCTTTACAACCTGCCCTTCAATATGAACACGTTCCACCAGATGTGGGGCGTTACGACGCCGGCCCAGGCCCGGGCGGAGATACGGCGGCAGCAGGAGGCCTCCGGCGGCGAACCGCAAAATCTGGAGGAGCAGGCCATCCGGCTGGTGGGCCGGGACATCTACGAGAAGCTGATAAAGGGGTATACGCAGAAGCAGTGGGGGCGTCCGTGTACGGAGCTGCCGTCGTTCATCATCCGGCGGCTGCCGGTGCGGTTCACCTATGACAACAACTACTTCAACGCATACCATCAGGGCATCCCGGAGGACGGCTACACCGCCTTGGTGGAGCGGATGCTGGAGGGCATCCCGGTGCATCTGCACACGGATTTCCTCCCCCGGCGGGAGGAACTGTCGGCCCTGGCGGAGCGCGTGCTGTATACAGGCCCCATCGACGCGTACTTTGACTACCGATTGGGTGCGTTGGAATACCGCAGCCTACGCTTCGAGACAGAGCTGCTGGACACGGACAATTATCAGGGCAACGCGGTGGTGAACTACACCGACGCGGAGACGCCCTACACCCGCATCATCGAGCACAAGCATTTTGTGTACGGCACGCAGCCGAAGACCGTCATCACCCGGGAATACAGCGCGGAGTGGCGGCCGGGAGACGAGCCGTACTACCCCGTCAACGATGGGAAGAACGCGGCGCTGTACCGGGCGTACCGTGAGCTGGCGCAGCGGGAGCATCGCGTGATCTTCGGCGGCCGGCTGGGCGAGTACCGCTACTACGACATGGACCAGGTGGTGCGCGCAGCGCTGGACTGCGCGGATAGGGAGAAGCGCTGCTCCACCTGCTGACACGGCGGAGAGCACTGTAGAGAGGAGAAAGAGTATGAAGAAACTGTTGCTGTTGGGAGGTTCTCGCTTTTTGCTGCCGGTGATCGAAGCGGCGCACAGTCTGGGCTGCCAGGCCATCACCTGCGACTATCTGCCGGATAACGACGCCCACAAGTTCGCAGATGAGTACCACAACGTCAGCACCACGGACCGCGAGGCGGTGCTGGCTCTGGCCCGTGAGCTGCAGGTGGACGGCATTATGTCCTTTGCCTGCGACTCCGGTGTGGACACGGCAGCCTACGTGGCAGAGCAGCTGGGTCTCCCCTCTGTGGGCAGCTCCGCGGCGGTGGATATTTTGCAGAATAAGGCGCGTTTCCGGCAGTTCCTGGCGGACAACGGCTTCAACGTGCCGATGGCACGGGGCTACAGCTGCGCGGAGGACGCCGTCAGCCAGGCGGGGGACTTCCACTGGCCGGTGATCATCAAGCCCACGGACTCCGCGGGCAGCAAGGGTGTGACAAAGGTCACAAGGGCGGAGGACATCCCTGCGGCGGCGGAATACGCCAAGCAGTTCTCCAAGACAAAGACCTTCATCATGGAGGAATTTATCGAGAAGCAGGGCTGTTCCTCGGACTCCGACTGCTTCTCTATAGACGGGAAGCTGGTCTTCTGCTCCTTCAGCAGCCAGCGCTTTGATGACGAGGCGGCCAACCCCTACACGCCGTCGGCATACAGCTGGCCCTCGGATATGCCCCGGGCGGTGCAGGAGGCGCTGCGGGGCGAGCTGCAGCGGCTCATCACTCTGCTGGGGCTGAAGACCTCGCTCTACAACATTGAAACACGCCTGGGCGTGGATGGAAAGCCCTACATCATGGAGGTGTCCCCCCGGGGCGGCGGCAACCGCATTGCGGAGGTGCTGCGTATCGCGGCGGATACCGACCTGATCACCAACGCGGTCCGGGCAGCGGTGGGTATGCCGGTAGAGGGCATCCACGGCGACCCGGTCTACAGCGGCAGCTGGGCCGAGGTGATCCTGCACAGCGAGAAAAGCGGCGTGTTCAAGGCGCTGGAGATCGACCCGGATTTCGAGACGAGCCATGTGGTGCAGAAGGACCTGTGGGTCAGGCCGGGCGACGAGATCCGTGAGTTCACCGGTGCCAACTGCATGATCGGTACACTGGTGCTGAAATTTGCCGATGAAGCCCAGCTGGTGGACCACATGGGCCGCCTGAGCGACTATATCCGCGTGACGCTTGCGTAAATGTGAATAAAACCGCCGCCCGCCCGGGTCTCCCGGGCGGGCGGTGTTTTGCTGTCCCTCAGCTCTCCATATTTTTGCCCAGAAAGGCGGCCACGGTCTGGGCCAGCTTGCACTCCGTCTCGCCGCCGGTGCGCCCGTCGGCGGAGAGGAACAGCACCGCGCCCAGCACGTCGCCCTCACAGAGGATGGGCGCGGCCACGGTGACGCGGAACTGCCCGTTCTCGTCGCTGACGGCCACCCCCGGCCCGCAGTACACTCCGCGCTCGCCCATGATGCGCTCCAGCTCCACGGAGACCCGCTTGCCCAGCAGCTCCCGCTTGCCCGCCCCGGCGATGGCGATGACCGCGTCCCGGTCGGTGACGGCGGCGGTGAAGTCGGTGCTGCGGGCCAGCGTGTCGCAGAACTGGGCGGCAAAATCCTCCAGCCCGCTGATGAGGGAATACTTCTTGAAGATGACCTCCCCGTCCCGGGTGGTGTAGATCTCCAACGGGTCGCCCTCCCGGATACGCATGGTCCTTCGTATCTCCTTGGGGATGACCACGCGGCCCAGATCGTCGAT
>ERZ827168.1012-NODE-1012-length-41396-cov-10.856946_pt1 | contig 41396 bp, 38 predicted proteins | sample MGYA00519868_ERZ827168 | MGnify/ENA primary metagenome ERZ827168 (study PRJEB31778, sample SAMEA3449271) | human gut metagenome | biome: human gut; feature: human-associated habitat; material: faeces | place: United Kingdom | collected 2010/2012 ...
GTGCTCAAAGTATTTATTTTAAATAATTTGTGACAAATGATTGACTAACCTACATAATAAATTCTAATAGTATTCCAGAATTATTGAATAAAATAGGAAAGTTTTATCCAAATGGATATGATATTAAAAAAGTAGACAAAAGAATAAAAGAAAGAATAAAAGAACTTGAAGATGAATTTGCAAAATATAACAATAGTATAGTAGATATAATAAGACACTAAAATAAATTATGAAACTATCACAATAGATTACAACCTATGTATAGTTTCCATATCATATCAAAATAAAATTCAATGTAATATGTATTTAAAATGAGAAAAATAGTAAAAAAGAACAAGAAATATTGCTAAAAAAATTTTCCAAATTCATTGTTGAAGAGATAGAAAATAAGATTTCAAGAAAAATTAGAAATTTATAACATGAATCAAAACTCAAATATTATTTTGAAGTCAACTTTTACTAATAGTATAATGCAAATTGATAAAGAGGTTAATAAAACTAAACAAAACTTCACCAATAACAAAATCTTTGCTATACTATGTTAGCACGTATCTATTATTCCTATAATAGAGAATGGAGTAGGTTAATAAAAACCTGCTCTTATTTATTTTTAGATCAGCAAATGTCAAATATATTTAGGAGCATTTTAAACATCACTGCATTCTAAGCTCAATTTTTAAAATATAATTCCAAAAATAATTTCTAAACTTCCCCCAAACCCCTTGTTAAACCCCAAAACTTGTGATAAAATGCTATTATATAGCAAAATAGAGAAATTTATTAGTAATAATTTTAAGATTTTGTTTGTAGGAGGTTACTGATAAAGAATGACAATCGAGAGCAATTTAGCAACAAATTATAACAATATGACAGATGAGGGAATAATAGAGCAAATAAAATTAGGGGACAATAATGCATTAGACTTCATTATAAACAAATATGCAGAGCTTGTTAATATGAAAGCAAGCAAGTTTTTTATTGTTGGAGCAGAGAGGGGAGACATTGTTCAAGAAGGGCTAATTGGCCTTTACAAAGCAACAAAAGCATTTGATAATGAAAAACAAAATTCCTTTAAAACATTTGCTAATATGTGTATAGAACGTCAAATAATTACAGCAATAAAAACAGCGAATAGACAAAAAAATATTCCTCTAAACTCAGCTTTTTCAATTAATGCACAAGTCTTTGATGATAATGAAGAAAATGATAAAGAAATTGTAGATATTTTAAATACACATTGTATAGAAGATCCATCTGAAGAAATTGCAAAAAAAGAATATTATAATCTTATAAATAAAACAATAAATGAAAGTTTAAGTGAACATGAAAGAAATGTTTTAAAGTATTATCAACAAAATAAAACTTATGAAGAGATTGCAAACAAGCTTAACTGTAAGACAAAATCTGTAGACACTGCAATGACAAGAATTAGAAAAAAGGCAAATAAAATAAAAAAACAAGTAGATGATAATGATAACAATTAAAAATAAATAAAGGAGCGTTTAGCTCCTTTATTTTATATATTTAGATTATTTTTATTAGTTAGCTTTTTTAATTTTAAATAAGTTATTACAGAAGAGGTTAATCCTAAAACTAAGATTACTAATAATGAAGTAAATACTATTTTGTTACCAGTATCAGGTATTATAGGTGAAGACTCACTCTTCTCAGCACTTATACGAACTGTATTTGAAGAAACATCTTCTGAATTATCAGCTGTAACTTTTGCTGTATTTGTAATGATTGTGTTTTCATTTTCGATTTTATCAACCATTACTGTGAATGTCTCTGAAAAACTTTCCCCAGGAGCTAATGTCTCCCTAGTATTAGATGTAATTGTTGTAGTAGAGGCTTTTTTCACATATTCATTATTTGAATCTTTTTCAACATAAGTTGTATGTTCAGGGACAGTATCATGTATAATTACATTTTTAGCATCACCCTCACCATCATTGTAAACAGTTATTTTATAAGTAATTATTTTTCCTTCTTTAACAGTTGAACCATCTTGAATAGAGCTTGTTTTTACTACTCTTAATTTAGGTAGTTTAGGAGAAGGAGTTGTAGTTATTGTTACTGTGTTTGAAGAAATTTCATCTAAATCATCAGCAGTAACCTTTGCAGTATTAACTATTTTAACATTTTCATCTGAAATTTTATTTACTTTAACACTAAATTCAAATGAAAAGTTTTGCCCAGCTTCTAAAGTTCCCTTTGTATTAGAAGAAATAGTTTTAACAGAAGCCTTTTCAATATAATTATTGTTAGAATCTAATTCAACATAAGTAGTGTTTTCAGGTATAGAATCTTTTATTACTACATTTTTAGCAGGACCATTTCCACTGTTATATACAGTTATTCTATAAGTAATTATATCACCTTCTTTAACAGAAGCTCCGTTTTGAATAGAACTTGTTTTAACAGCACTTAGAATTGGCTTTTTTATAGTTTCTTCTGTAGAAATAGTAACTGTATTAGAACTAACATCATCTAAATCGTTAGCTGTAACTGTAGCAGTATTAGTTATTTTTGTATTACTATTTGCAATAGCATTTACTTTAACTGAGAATGAAATGTTGAAATTTTCACCAGCAGCTAAAATTTCTTTTGCAACAGATGTAATAGAAGTTGTAGAAGGTTTTTCTACATATTGGTTTGTAGTAGTATCAAATTCAACATAAGTGGTGTTTGCAGGAACTGTATCATGAATTACTACATTATAGGCAGGAGCGGTACCATCATTGTAAACAGTTATTTTATAATTAATTATATCTCCTTCCTTAACAGTAGTACCACTTGGAACAGAACTTGTTTTTACAGCTCTTAATGCTGGATTTTTTTCTGTAGGAGTAGTAGGAATATTGATAGTATTAGATGGAATTTCATCTAGACCGTCAGCAGTAACTTTTGATGTATTTGTTATATAAGAATCATGCTTTTCAATTTCATTTACTATTACAGAGAATGTCAATGAACAATTTTCGCCAGCACCTAAAGTTTCGACTACACCGGATGCAACTGTTGAAATAGAAGAATTTTTTATATACTGACTATTTTCTTCTTGAGCATAGGTTGTATACTGAGGTATAGTATCTTTGATAACAACATTTTTAGCAGGTACATTGCTATCATTGTAAACTGTTATTGTGTAAGTTATTAAATCTCCTTCTTTTACAGAAGTGCCTTCTGGTATAGAACTTGTTTTTACTACTCTTAAAATTGGACCATTTCCAGTAGTTAAACCAATTTTGTTTGCTTCATTAGAACCAGAATTTCCATCATAAGTATAATAAGCACCGAAGTTAGCAAATAGAGATTTATTATATTTTAAGCTATTACTTGTAGAAAATTTATAATTAAACTTAAGTTGCTCGCCAACAGCCAATTCGTAATTATTTAATACAATCATAAATGACTTTATTGTACTCAAATCTGTTGGTGTGGTTACCCAGTTGTTAGCAGTGTTAGTTAAATCTTTAGTTGCATCAAGATTGTCTGAATAATAAATAGTATATTTACTATCATCAATGTTTGATACTTTAGTTATATAAGTTGTTAAAATCGTATTAATTTCTGTGCCTAAATCATTATTACCTAATATAGATTTGTTATTAATATAAGGTATTCTACCTAAAACAGATATATCAGAAACAGGTACAGTATGATTGTTTTGAATAATTAAGCCCATTGTTGCTTCTACGCCATCTAAAGATATGTTACCAACAGTGTTTTTGTCAAATGAATCAATAACATCTCCTGTACTGTTAAAGTTACTTAGCTCAGAAACACAAAGAAGAGTAGGTTCAGTAATTAAATCAATGGAATCTGTTGCAATTCCGCAAACTGGATTTGAAGGATCAAGTTTGAATACTGAAGGGTTTCTATATTGGTAAGCAAGGGCGTTATAGTAATATAAATTAATATCTTTTGTAACACTAGGTGTAAATTTATCAACAAAAACTTTAAATTCTACTCTTATTTTAGTTGGGTTAGCATAAATATTTTTTTGAGAACCATCTAGTTTAAATACTAAATTAAACTTGTTATCTTTTTTTATAATGTTTAATTCATCAGCTACAACGCTAAAACCTTCTATATTTGAAATTTGAATGTTAACATTGCCATCAAAACTAGTTACATATTCAGGTAACTCTATTGCAAAAACAGGGTTTTCCCACAAATCAGAATCTGTTCTAGCAGCATTATCTAAAAGTATATTTGCTATAATAGTTTGAGCTTCATTACTATTTTTTAGTGTAGTTGTTTCCAAATTGAATGAAGCATTTGTATCTGTATCTGCTAAATTTAGAGAAAGGTTTAAATCCTTCTCGTGAGTATAATTTATTGCATCTCCAGCATTTCCACGTGCTGAATAAAAATTGACAGTTTCATCAATTGTTTTAAATTTTTGTATTTGAGCAATTGTATATGGAAGATCTGTTTGAATTGCTCTATGATAGCTAATTTTTAAAGCAGTAAGATCATTAGTAGGTGTACTTGTTATTAAAGTGTACTTTTCTATATTTCTAGCTGTTTCCTCAGGAATATCAATTTTGTAGCTTAAAACACCATTTATAGTTTCTGTAGTAGATGATGCTGAAATAGTGTTTAAAAGAGTATCATTTTGGTCATAAATTTTTATATAGCCATCAGCTCCAAAAAATTCAGAAAATTCTTGAACTGAAACATAAAAATCTACAATAGGTATATAATTAACACCTGAAATAAGTGCTGGAAAAGAGTTTGTACCATCACTAAATGTTGAAGCATTTAATATGTATTTATGGCTAAGAAGTGCACCAGATTCAGCTAAGTAAAGAACTGTACTACAAGTATATTTTATTTTACGTAATGATTCTCCAAAAGTATTTAAATACAAGAAAGATTTTGGTACGCTACCAGATTTTGCACCAATATATTCAGTTAAAGTAAAGTGATCATCAAGAGATTTTGTTATATTTGTTGTTGTATTATTTGAATATAAAGTCATAACTCCAGATATTTTATTCTTTAAATTAACACCAGTCAAATCTATTAAATTATATGCTGCTTCAGGATAAGTATATGAGATAACGAACTCGTCAGTTCCTCTTTTAGAAACAGCTTTGTTATTATCTAATGGGTTATCTACAGTAATTGTTATTTGTTTTGTAGTTGAGTCATAAGACCAATTTGAACTATCAAAAACTACATTTGATTGGTCTTTACCATTGGTTGCAGTTGTTTTAACTGCTGATACCTCAACTTTAGAAGGTTCAATACTTTGGTATGTAGGAACATCAACAACTATTTTTGATTGTTTAACTGGAAGTATATTTATTAAATTTGCACTATTTATTTTAGAAAAAATAGTTGTTTGAATATTTATTGTTTTATCATCATTAGCAATATATTTAGTAACACGTTGGTCTAAGCCCATTGTTAAATCAGCAGTCCAACCTACATTTATATAAATTTCTTTTGAAATATTATAAGTGTTTCCAGCTAAATCTTTATATGTTGCAGTAAATAAAATAACGCTATCTTCATTTAACTTTGAAATATCAACGCTATCACCAATGATAGTAGAAATTTGCATTCCAAATTTGTAGTAATTGTGTGTAGAGGGGCTACTATTGGTAATATCATTAAAATAAATTATTTTATTAGTTTCATCTACTGACTTAATATTATTAGTCATTTTACTAAAAGGTAGAGTATAGTTAATAGCCGCTGAACCACTTAAAGTTTTTAATTGTACAGTTGGATTAACTAGTGTACCACCAGTAACTCCAATTTTTAAAGTCAAATAAGGATATTCAGGATTTGCATTAATAACAGCAGAATGTGTTCCGTGTGCCGTTATCTCCATCAAAATATGCATCAAAAGTAACATTTGAATTTGAAGTCTGCTCATTTTGATTTACTGTATCAACTGCTAGAGCACCTTTTTGTGTTATTGTAAAGATTCCGAACTAATGTTGCGGCTAAAATTAGCAGTGGAATGATAAATAATAAAAATAAGTTCAAAAAATGTTTTTTCAAGACAAATCTCCTCCTATATAAATATAAACTAATACTACTAATATAAAGAAAAAATGTCAAGAAAGCCTAAAAAACGACTAAAACACGTAAAACTACGGAAATATGTCTTATATAAAAAATAAGTGCAAAAATTAAATTTTTATTACATTTGTTGCATAGAAAAAAAATATAGTGTATAATGTAAAAAGCATATGAAAATAATACAAATGCATTTATAGCTCAGGTGGATAGAGCGCTCCCCTCCTAAGGGAGAGGCCGCTGGTTCGAATCCAGCTAAGTGCACCAACAAGCAAAAAAATTAAAAAGGAAATATCAATGGAACCAAAATTTATGAGCTTAGCCTTAAAGGAAGCTGAAAAAGCTTACGGAAAGCTAGAAATCCCAGTAGGTGCAGTGATTGTAAAGAAAGGCAAAATTATTGCAAGGGCACATAATTTAAAAGAAACAAAACAAAGTGCAATTTCTCATGCAGAAATTTTAGCAATTCAAAAAGCAAATAAAAAGCTAAATAATTGGAGACTGATAGATTGCGATATGTATGTTACACTTGAACCATGCCAAATGTGTATGGGTGCTATTATTTCATCAAGAATAAAAAACATTTATATTGGAACTTTGGATCCTAAAAAAGAAAAACAAATTGATATAAATAAATATAAAGAAGAATATGATATAAATATAGAGTATGGAATAATGCAAGAAAAATGTGAAGGTATACTAAAAGAGTTTTTTAAAACTCTAAGAAAAAACGGAGGAAAAAATGATAATTAATCAAAACAAAAAAATCAGTGTTGCTGCTTATTTTGGTATATTAGCAATAATTATAGCATTGATAGTTATATTCTTTATTATGTATAAATATCAAGTTGAAGGAGAAGCTATACCACCATTTAAAATATCAAAAATGGTAGTGGTAAGTACTGCAAAAACTGAAAATTTACAGTTAATAGATGGTGTATACAATGCAGATGTTATTCAAAATAATGATATAAAGATATTAATAGAAAAAAATGAAAAATATAAAAAAGATGCAATAATAAGAAAAGTAACAATAAATAATATTCAAATAGATAAAAAGAACACAGCAGGAAACATTGAAATATATAGACCATCAATGAGCACAAAATTATATGATTATAAAGAAGAATATAAAATAACAGATTCTATAGAATACATAGGAGCTCAAGAAACATATTTAAAAGGTGAAAACCTAGCCATTTCAAATCAAGGAGGAATAATAGAGTTTTCCATAATAGTGAATGATTTAGGTAAAATAAAATACAATGAAAATGAGAGCCTAAAAGTTAATGGAACATTATTAAAGCAAGTTGCTGTAAGAGATTTAGACTATCAAGTAAAATTTGATTTAATAATAGAGCTGCAAAACAACTTAAAATTAAAAACAAAAATAACATTAGATTTGCCAACAGGCAATATACTAGAAAATGGAATAGAAACATTAGAAGAAAGCAATATGAAAACAGTATTTAAGAGAATATAAAAATTTTATAAAAATACTTGCCAAAATTCAAAACCCATTATATAATATTACTTATGAAGTTAACCTTTGTATGGAAAGTAATTCAATAAAAAGCTATGAACCTCGTCAGGTCCGGAAGGAAGCAGCGATAAATGGTAAAATTTATGTGAGTTGCTTTCCATAGAGAGGTTAACTTGGGTTATAGGAGGAAAATATGGCATATACTGCTTTATATAGAAAATTTAGACCTAAAAATTTTAATGAAATGGTAGGTCAGGAACATATAACAAAAACTCTAAAAAATCAAATAATTGCAAATAGAGTAGGACATGCATACTTATTTAGCGGTGGAAGAGGCACAGGTAAAACATCAGCTGCTAAAATTATGGCAAGGGCAATAAATTGCTTACATCCAAAAGAGGATGGAGAACCTTGTAACGAGTGCGAAATCTGCAAAGCAATATTGGAAGGATCTTTAACTGATGTTGTTGAAATGGATGCAGCTTCAAATAATAGTGTTGAAGATGTAAGAGCAATTAGAGATGAAGTAAATTTTTTACCAACAGTTGCAAAATATAGAGTATATATTATAGATGAGGTTCACATGTTATCAACAGGTGCATTTAATGCATTATTAAAAACACTTGAAGAACCACCAGAGCATGTTAAATTTATTCTAGCCACAACAGAACCACAAAAGATACCAGCAACAATACTTTCAAGATGTCAAAGATTTGATTTTAAGAGAATTACAGTTGAAAATATTGCAAAAAGATTAAAAATAATATCACAAGAAAGTAATATAGATATAACTAATTCAGCTCTTCAAATGATAGCCGTTTTAGCTGAAGGAGCTTTAAGAGATGGAATAAGTATATTAGAAAGATGTAGCCAAGATACAGAAGGCACAATAGATGAAAACAAGATTAGAGAACTTGTTGGAATGCCAAAACTTGAATTAGTAAAAGAAATTACACAAAATTTAATTGAAGAAGAACCAGAAAAATCAATAGATGTTACAGATACTGTTATTGGAGAAGGCAAGGATTTAGATAATTTCTTATGGGAAGTTATAAAGTATATAAAAGATATATTAATTTACAAAACAACAAAGAAGTTGGAATTATATAGCAAAGAAGACATAGAATTTATAAGCAGTTTAGCAGATAAAGCTATAAAAGAAAAGCTATTGGAACTAATATATGAATTATCCGAACTTGCAAATAACATGAAAATATCTAATCAAAAAAATATTATTTTTCAAGCAGGAATTATAAAAGCTTGTATGCATATTGTAGAAAAACAGCAGGCGGTAGAATATATACAAACAGCACCTAAGCCAATTACAAACAATGCAAAAAAGGAGCAAACAATTACTAAAACAGTACAACAGGAAAAAACAAGTCCAGCAATGAAAACAAGTCCAGTTCAAAATACGGGCAAATATGTACCATACTGGCAAAATGTTTTAGACAAAATTAGACAAGGTGGAAAAATGACAATATATGCAAATCTTATTGGAACAAAAGGTGTTTTAGTAAATGATTTAATTGTAGGCATTGAATTTCCAGGTAAGGTTACTGAGTTTGCTAAGAAAGTTTTAGAAGAGCATGAAAATAAAACTTTAATAGAAAAAATAGTTTCAATGGAACAAGGAAAACCAATGCAAATAAAAATTCTAGATAAAAATGCAGATAGCCAACCCACAAAAAAACAAGGAATAGAGGGCTTTGCTGAAGAACAGGACATAACATTTAATGTTATAGATGAGTAAGAATAATAAAGGAAAGGATTGATAAGAATATGTCAAAAAGAGGAGGATTCCCAGGAATGGGAGGATTTGGTGGAATGAACATCAACCAATTAATGAAGGAAGCTAAAAAAATGCAAGCAAATATGGAAAAGTCACAAGAGGAGCTACAAGCAAAAGAATTTGAATCATCAGCAGGTGGAGGAGCTGTTACTGTTAAAGTATCAGGTTCAAAACAAATACTTGAGTTAAAAATAAACAAAGACGTTGTAGATCCAGATGATGTTGAAATGTTACAAGACTTAATTATAACTTGCATAAATGATGCAACAAGAAAAGTTGACAGTGCACAAACAGCCGAGTTTGGAAAGTATAATATTCCAGGGTTAATGTAGGAGGAAAACAGTGTCATACTATTCACCAACTATTGAAAGATTAATAGAAAATTTTGAAAAATTACCAAGTATAGGACATAAAACAGCAACAAGATTAGCTTTTTATATGTTAAACTTAAATGAAGAAGGAATTAACGAATTTATAAATTCAATAACAGAAGCTAAGAAAAAGCTAAAATATTGTTCAAAATGCTTTAATATAACAGATACAGATCCATGCCCAATATGTTCAAATCCAAAGAGAGACCAAAGTATTATATGTGTTGTAGAAGATGTAAAAGATGTTGTTGCTATGGAAAGAACCCACGAATTCAAAGGGGTTTACCATGTATTACATGGTTCAATATCTCCAATGAATGGAGTAGGACCTGAAGACATCAAAATAAAAGAACTTCTTGAAAGACTAAAGGATACAGATGTAAAAGAAATAATAATTGCAACAAACCCTAGAGTAGAAGGAGAAGCAACAGCTATTTATTTATCAAAATTAATAAAACCAATAGGGATAAAAGTAACCAGAATTGCACATGGAATTCCTGTTGGAGGAGATTTAGAATATACAGACGAAGTTACTTTAAGCAAGGCTTTAGAAGGCAGAAGAGAATTATAAAAAATTCACCCCATATATGAGGTGAATTTTTGTTATCCCAATAAAGTCTCACAAATATCTTTTGTAGAATTTTTTTTGGCAATTAATCTAGCTTTGATTTTCATGTTTTGTAATTTTTGAGGTGAGCTAAAAACATCTAATAAAATTGTTTTTATATCATCTTTATTTCGTATCCAAATTCCAGCACCACTTTTTTCAATAAATTCAGCATTTTCTTCTTCTTGACCTGGAAGTGGATCAATAATTATAAGTGGCAATCCAGAAGCTAAACTTTCAGTTGTTGTAAGACCGCCAGGCTTTGTAATTACTAGGTCAGAAACACTCATTAATTCAGGGACTTGGTTAGTAAATGATAAAATTTTTACAGTATTTTGAGACTGAGTTTCTTCAACAAGGGTATCAAAGCGTTCTTTCATTTTCTCATTTCTACCTGCAACTGCAATAACTTGCAACTCAGGGAAATTATCAATAATTGCTTTTAATCTATTAAAAGTTTTATCCTTTCCAAAACCAAATTCTCCTCCTGCAAAGAACAAAATAGTTTTTTTATCTATACTTAAATTATATCCTTGCAAAATTTTAGGTTTATTATAATTTAATAAAAATCTATTAGATAGAGGAATTCCAGTTGCATAAATTTTACGGCTTTCAACACCTCTTTTGATTAATTCATCTTTCATACCTTCATGAGCTACAAAGTAATAGTCAACAAATTCATTATTTACAATCCATTGATTATGAGGTGCATAGTCAGTCATAATAGTTGCAAGTTTACAATTAATTTTGTGTTTGCCTTTTAATATTGCACACATTTGGCTACTAAACGGATGAGTTGAAATAATTAAATCTGGTTTGTATTCTTGAATTAATTTATCGAGCTTAATAGCCATTATTCTGTTTATAGAGTTACTAACTTTTGCAAGACCTCCATTTTCAGAACCATAATAAAGCTGTTTCCATATCCAACGAGCATTTTTTGAAAAATCAACATAAGCCTTAGTAGTAACTTTATTAAACAATTTATTTATATATTCAATACAATCAACTACTTCGATTTCAGTATCGTTGTAGTGATTTTCTATATAATCCTTAATGCTTCTTGCAGCAGATAAATGTCCTCCGCCATAAGAACCGTAAAAAATTAAAATTTTCTTCATAAATTTCACCATAAATATTATACCATAAATTTTGTAAAAAAAAGAATATTTTAAAAATTTTAGGTAAAAATAAATGTAACAATTTATGAATTTAAGAGGAATGTTATGAAAAAAATATTTGTATTAACGGCAATTTTGCTTGCTTTAATAGTTTTTATAGCCTTTTTTAACACAAACGAAAAATTTGCACAAAATGGAAGTCAAACCTCAGACATTCAACTTTTAGCAAGGGCAATAAATGGAGAGGCAAGAGGAGAAGATTATGAGGGACAAGTTGCAGTTGGAGCTGTAATCTTAAACCGTGTAAAACACCCAGATTTTCCAAATACAATAGCAGGTGTAATATACGAACCAGGTGCATTTACAGCAGTTTCAGATGGGCAGATAAATCATCCAATAGATGAAAGTTCAACAGTATATAAAGCAGCAAGAGATGCTATGAATGGTTGGGATCCAACAAATGGATGTGTTTATTATTTTAACCCTAATACTGCAACGAATAAATGGATATGGTCAAAAACAATAGTAAAAACAATAGGAAAACACAATTTTTGTAAATAAAATTTACAATGGGAGGATTTATGAAAAATAATATTTTAAAAACAATGAAGAAAAATTACATGTATGGTATAGCAATAATTCTAATAGTTGCAATTATTGTAATGGCAGTATTACTATATAATCAAAGAAACAAATATGTTATTGCAACGGAAAATAGCTATAATTTAGCCTTATATGAGTTGATAGATTATATAAATGATACTGAAAATTATTTGGCAAAATCAACTATTTCGAGTTCTTCTGAAAAAGCATCAGAAACATTGATGCATATATGGAGAGAGGCAAATTTAGCTCAAGTATATTTAGCTCAACTTCCAATATCAACAAATGAATTATCTAATACTGCTAGATTTTTAAATCAAGTAAGTGATTATAGCCACAGTTTGGCTAAAAAAACAATAGATGGAGAGGATTTATCACAGGAAGAATTAGACAACTTAAAAAAATTACATGAATATTCAACAAATTTGCACAATATACTAGAGCAATTATCGGCAGATATGTCAAGTGGAAGAATTAGCTGGAAAGAGCTTACAAAGGATGTAGATACAACATTTGCACAACAGGTTGATAATCTATCAGCAACAAGCTTTAGCAACATTGATGAAAATTTTGGCGAATATGAAGGATTAATTTATGATGGGGCTTATTCTGAGCATATAGAAAGTAGCGAGAAAAAAGGATTAGTTGGAGAAGAAGTAAGCGAAGAAGAAGCCAAACAAAAGGCAATAAGCTTTATAGGGCAAGACAGAGTAGAAGAAATAAAATCTAATGGATTAATTCAAAATGGCAATATTGTAGTTTATGATTTTACAATTACAATAAAAAATGAGGATAAAAATAATCCACTTACAATATCTGTATCTAAAAAAGGTGCACACATTGTAGTTGCAAATCATAATCGTGAAATTGCAGAAGAAAAAATTCGGAATAGATGAGGCAAATGAAATTGGTAAAAATTTCTTAAATAATTTAGGTATACCAAATATGAAGCCAACTTATTATTTGAAACAAGGTGGAGCTGTAACAATAAACTATGCTTATGAACAAGAAAATGTTACAATTTATCCAGATTTGATTAAAGTAAAAATTGCATTAGATAATGGCGAAATTTTAGGAATGGAAACTAGTGGATATTTGAATAATCATACTGAAAGAACAATAGAAGAACCAACAATTTCAATGGATGAGGCAAAATCAAAACTAAATAAAAACTTAGAAATTACAAGCGAAGGACTTGCAATAATACCAACAGAGTGGAGAACGGAAATTTTCTGTTATGAGTTTAAAGGAAAAGTTGATAACACAGATTTTCTTGTGTATATTAATGCAAAAACAGGAAGAGAAGAAAATATATTAGTTATTATAAATACTCCAGATGGAATATTAACTCAGTAATGTTTTGATTAGAAAAAATTTCAAGTGTATTTTACAAGAAATTGTGTAAACTAATCTTAAGAAAAGTGAAATTTCATTTTTCTTAAAGGAGGATACTGATGTCTGGAAACAAAAACTTAATGTCTGAAAATTTAAAGGAAGAAATAGCAAAAGAATTAGGAGTATATGACGAAGTAAAAAAGGATGGCGGTTGGGGCAATGTATCTAGCAAACAATGTGGCTCAATGGTGGCAAAGGCAATAGAAATTGCGAACAGGAAAGTATAGGGAAAAGACTTAAGGATAGTCAAAATAGGAACCCTTAGGGGTTTCTATTTTTTAGCAAAAATTGACTAAAAAAAGGGTTGATTATTTGTGTTTTTTGTTATATAATAGGGCAGAAAATTGGAGGTATATTATGTTTTTTAAAAACGTTATGATAAATTTAAAAAAATATTCATTTTTATTACAACAATTAGTATCAAGAGATTTTAAAGTAAAGTACAAAAGGTCTGTTTTAGGAATTGTTTGGAGTTTATTGTATCCTATTTTAACAATGGTGGTTATGGCTATAGTATTTTCAAATGTGTTTAAATTTAGTACGCCAGGAGTAAGTTATTTGGCATATTTACTTTCTGGGTTAATTATGTTTAATTATTTTAGTGAGGCGTCAAATTTATCTATGAGTTCAGTAGTTGGAAATTTTGGGCTTTTAAATAAAATATATATACCAAAATACATATTCCCGTTATCTAAGTGTTTATTTGTGGGAATTAACTTTTTACTTACATTGGTTCCATTATATATTGTACTTTTTGCAACAGGAACTGGAGTTAATTGGTATCACTTGTTTTTACCTTATTCATATTTATGCTTATTCATGTTTACTTTAGGAATGGGTTTTATATTGTCAGCAGTATCAGTGTTTTTAAGAGATATGTTTTACATATATGGAATTATAATAATGATGTGGACATATTTAACACCAATTATGTATGATATAAATTTAATTTCAGCTAATTTACAACCATGGCTTAAACTAAATCCTTTATATCACTATATTAATTTTGCAAGAGAAATTATACTTTATGGCAGAATGCCTCAACCTTTTACTTGGGTTACTTGCTTAGTGTCATCAGTAGCTGTATTATTAATTGGGGTAATTGTATTTAAAAAGACTCAAGATAAATTTATTTATTATGTATAATAGGAGGAAATATGATAAAAGTAGATAATGTCTCAATGAGATTTAATTTAGGAATTGAAAAGAATTTTTCATTAAAATTGTTCTTCATAAATCTATTTAAAACCAAAAAAAAGAAACCTAAAAAAGAAGAGTTCTGGGCATTGAAGGATGTTTCTTTTGAAGTGGAAAAAGGTGAAGTAATAGGGTTTATTGGAAGCAATGGTGCAGGTAAATCAACAATGCTTAAAGTAATTGCTGGAGTTATGAAGCCTACAACAGGAAAAGTTACAGTAAATGGAAATATTTGCCCAATGATTGAACTTGGGGCAGGTTTTGATATGGAATTAACTGCAAGAGAAAATATATACTTAAATGGAGCAGTACTTGGATATTCAAAAGATTTTATCGAGCAAAAATTTGATGAAATTGTTGAATTCTCAGAATTAAAAGAATTTTTAGATGTTCCAGTAAGAAACTTTTCATCAGGTATGACAGCTCGTTTAGCATTTTCAATAGCAACAGTTGTTGATCCAGAGATACTAATTGTAGACGAAATATTGTCAGTAGGAGATATTGCTTTCCAAAAGAAGAGTGAAGCAAAAATGAAAAGTATGATAGGCGGAGGAACAACAGTTCTTTTCGTATCACATTCTTTAGCTCAAATAGAAAAAATATGTAATAGAGTTGTATGGCTAGACCATGGCAAAGTTGTTAAAATTGGAGACGCTAAAGAGATTTGCCAAGAATATTACGACAGCCAATTAAAATAAAGAAAGGAATTTTAATGAGTTCTAAAATTCAAAAAATTAAAGATTACTACAAAGATAATGGATTTAAAGAAACAGTAAAAAAAGTATATAGAGTAGCATCTTTTAAATTAAAAGTAAAAAATCCAAGTAAATCAAATACTGTTTACAAACTGTCTAAAAAGGAAGAACAGCAAATAACAAAAAAGACAGAAAAGAAAGTATATATTTTTACTAACATTCCATATTTTGATGTAGGAGGAGGACAAAGAGCAGCACAGCTTGCGAAAACCTTTAATAATATGGGATATTTAGTTGAATACTATTATGCATTTAACTCAAGTGAAACAGTTAAACACTCAATGTTATTACCAGTTACAGTACATAAAAGAATCACAAAAATTAACAATGATGAATTTGCAAGTAAAATTGATAAAAATAGTATTTTCATTTTTGAAGCACCAATGGAAATGTTTTTACCTTATCTTAACATTGCAGTTGAAAGAAAAAGTAAGATTATTTATGAAAATATAGATAATTGGGAAACTTCTCTTGGAAATATGTTTTTTTCAGAAAAAGCATTAAGAGAATTCTTAGAAAAATCAACAGTTTTAGTGGGAACTGCAAAATTATTGGTAGAGCAATTAAAGGATTATTTAAAAAAATATCAAATTCCAGAAAAGAAAATAATGTATCTACCAAATGCTGTAGACTCAGATTTATTTGAACCACGAAAAAAATATGAAAAACCACAAGACCTAGTTACAGGTTCTAAAACACTTATTTATTATGGCTCACTTTGGGGAAGTTGGTTTGACTGGGAATTAATAGAAAAAGTTGCCAAATCTTGCAAAGATATATCAATTAATTTAATTGGTGATTATGCAGGAATAATGGAAATAGTAAAAAAAATGCCTGATAATATACACTTTTTAGGCTTGAAAAAACAAACAGATTTGCCAAGCTATTTATATTATTCAGATTACGCAATATTACCATTTAAACCAGATGAAATTGGAAAATATGTATCACCACTTAAGCTATTTGAGTATATAGCAATGAACAAACCTGTTATTGCTACAACATTAGAGGATATTGTGCAATACGAAAATGTATATAGTTCAAATAATAGCAAAGACTGGATAAATTGGATTAATAATGGTTTAGATTTTGATATTGAGGCAAGAAATAACTTTATATCAAATAATGACTGGTATTCAAGAATTTCAAAAATGATAGATAGCTTAGAAACAAGCAAAAAGTGCGATTTAGAGTTTTATGATAATATTTCTATTATAATATTAAACTATAATAATATAAATGTTATTGAGAACTGTATTGATTCAATATTAAGGTATAATGAACGATACAAAGTAGAAATAGTAGTTGTAGATAATCAAAGTAAAGATGGCTCTTATGAAATGCTAGAGCAAAAGTATAATGGAAAAATCAAGCTACTTAAAAATTCAAAAAATGGCTGCTCATCAGGTAGAAACTTGGGTGTAAAAAATGCAACAAAGGATTATATAATGTTTTTAGATAGTGACCAATGGATTTTGCATAAGTATTGGTTAGAACCATATATAGAAATTTTAAACAAAAATACAAAAATAGGAGCTTTAGGCTGGGCAGCAGGTTGGTTTAATAAGGAAGGATATTCGTATCATGTTGTAGATAGTTTCCCTTACAAATACATGCCACCAATAGGACTTTATAGATGTGATATTGGATATTTAGGCACAGGTGGAATGATATTAAAAAGGGAGTTATTCAATAAAATAGATGGCTTTGATTTACATTATGATCCAACATGTTATGAGGATACAGATTTATCCTTAAAGGTTAGAAATGAAGGCCTAGAAATTGCATATACTACATATTTAGGTGTAGGACATCTTCCACATCAAACAACAAAAAGTGGAAGTAAAGAACATGATAAGTTAATAAAAAGTAAAGGAGACTATTTCATTCAAAAATGGAAAAAAATTAATCCTAAGCTTTTAAAATATATAAAATAGAAAGAGGTAAAAAATATGTTTAAAGACAAAGTATTATTAATTACAGGTGGAACAGGTTCATTTGGAAATGCTGTTCTAAAAAGATTTTTAGATTCAGATTTAAAGGAAATAAGAATTTTTTCAAGAGACGAGAAAAAACAAGATGACATGAGAAAGAAATACAACAATGACAAATTAAAATTTTACATAGGAGATGTAAGAGATGCACATAGTGTACAAGAAGCAATGAAAGGAGTAGACTATGTATTCCACGCAGCAGCATTAAAACAAGTACCATCTTGCGAATTCTTCCCATTACAAGCAGTTCAAACAAATATAATAGGAACAGGAAATGTTCTAGATGCTGCAATAGAAAATAAAGTTAAAAAAGTTATAGTATTAAGCACAGATAAAGCAGCATATCCAATAAATGCAATGGGAATGAGCAAAGCTTTAATGGAAAAAGTTGCAGTTGCAAAAGGAAGAAATGTTGGAGAAAATGGAACTATAATATGTAGAACAAGATATGGAAACGTAATGGGTTCAAGAGGTTCTGTAATACCACTATTTAGAAAACAAATTAAAGAAGGTAATCCATTAACAATTACAAATCCTGAAATGACAAGATTTATGATGACATTAAATGACGCTGTAGACCTAGTTATATATGCATTTGAACATGGAAAACAGGGAGACTTATTTGTACAAAAAGCACCAGCAGCAACAATAGAAACATTAGCACAAGCAGTTTGCAAAATGGAAAATGTAGAAGAAAACATTAAACATATAGGTACAAGGCATGGAGAAAAATTATATGAAGTTTTAGTTACAAAAGAAGAAATGTTAAATGCAGAAGATTTAGGAGATTATTTTAGAGTTCCAGCAGATAATAGAGACTTAAATTACAATAAATACGAAATACATGGAAATGAGAAAATAAATGAAATGCAAGAATACACATCACATAATACACAAAGATTAGATGTAGACGGAATGATAAAATTATTAATAAAGATGGGGGAAATTGAAGAATGAGAATTTTAGTCCTTGGATCAGAAGGAATGTTAGGACATGTAGTAAAAAGATATTTTGAAAATAAAGGACATGAAGTATATGCAACAAGTAGAGATAAAAATGATATAAACTATTTTGACCTTACAGATAATATAAAAAATATTGATGAAATAGTAAATAGAATAAAACCACAAGTTGTAATAAACTGTATAGGTTTATTAAACAAAGTTGCTGAAGAAAATCAGGCTTTGGCAGTTTTAATAAATAGTTATTTACCACATTACATGGATGAACTATCAGCTAAACAAAATTTTAAATTTATCCATGTAAGTACAGACTGCGTTTTTGATGGAAAAAAAGGTCAATATCATGTAGATAGTTTTAAAGACGCTTATAGCTTTTATGGCCAGTCAAAAGCATTAGGTGAATTAAACAACAATAGAAGTGTAACACTAAGAACATCTATAGTTGGACCTGATGAAAATCCAAAGGGAATTGGATTATTTCAATGGTTCATGAGCCAAGATGGAGAAACAAAAGGTTATTCAAAAGTAATATGGACAGGAATAACTACTATTCAATTTGCAAAATGTATGGAAGAAGCCATTAATAAAGACTTAACAGGCTTATATCATGCAGTAAATGGTGAAGAAATAGCAAAAGCAGATTTATTAAGACTATTTGCAAAATATTTCAAACCATCAACAAAAGTTATAGATGATGACAGTTATGTTTCAGATAAAAGTCTTGCACTAAGAGAAAATGATTACAGATTTAATATTCCAAGTTATGAAGAAATGGTAAAAGAAATGAGAGAATGGGTAATAGAAAACAAAGACTTATACCCAAATCTACTAAATAAAATGGAGGATTAGTATGAAGGTAATGACAATAGTAGGCACAAGACCAGAAATAATAAAACTAGCTTGTGTAATAGAAGAATTAGATAAATATACAGAACATATTTTGGTACATACTGGGCAAAACTATGATTATGAATTAAATGAGATATTTTTTGATGGAATGAAAATAAGAAAACCTGATATATATATGAATGCAGCAGGAGAAACAGCAGCAGAAACAATAGGAAACACAATAAGTATATCAGATAAATTAATTAAAGAACATAAGCCTGATGCTATACTTCTATATGGAGATACAAACTCATGCTTAGCCGTTATCTCAGCAAAAAGAAACAAAGTACCAGTATTCCACATGGAAGCTGGAAATAGATGCTTTGACCAAAGAGTTCCAGAAGAAATAAATAGAAAAATAATAGACCACTCAAGTGATATTAATATGACAATAACAGAACATGCAAGAAGATACTTAATACAAGAAGGTATAAGACCAGAAACAATAATAAAAATTGGTTCAAGTATGAAAGAAGTATTAAGAAAAAATGCTAAAACAATAGAAGAGAGTAAGGTATTAGAAACACTTGGAATAGAAAAAGGAAAATATTTTGTACTAAGTACACATAGAGAAGAAAATGTAGACAACCCTAAGAACTTTGAAAATTTATTAAATTCAATAAATGAAATTGCAAACACATATAAAATGCCAATAATATTCTCAGCACACCCAAGAACAAGAAAAAAGATAGAAAGTTTGAATTTCAAATTTAATGATTTAGTAAAATATATGAAACCGCTAGGATTTGCAGACTATAACAAACTACAACAAAACGCATTTTGCGTAATATCTGATAGTGGAACAATAACAGAAGAATCATCAATACTAGGCTTTCCAGCAATAACAGTAAGACAAGCACATGAAAGACCAGAAGGTATGGATGAAGGAACACTTATAATGAGTGGATTAGAAAGTAAAGATATAATAACAGCTATAAATGTTGTAACAAGTCAAAAAGAAAAAATGCACATTGTAAATGACTATGATGCAGACCATGTTGCAGCAAAAGTTGTAAGAATAATATTGAGCTATACAGACTACATAAATAGAACAGTATGGAAAAAATATTAATAAGGAGATAATATATGGATTTATCAGTAATTATTCCTATATATAATCATGAACAATATATTAAAAAATGCTTGGAAACAATATTAGAAGATTTTCCAAGTAATTCAGAGATAATAATCATAGATGATGTATGTACTGACAAGTCAATAGAAATAATTGAAAATTTACATTCACCATATATAAAAATTCTGCACAATGAAAAAAACATGGGATGTGCATATAACCTTAACAAAGGAATTGAGGCTGCACAAGGTAAATATATAGGAATTAATTATTCTGATGATTTTGTTGAAAAAGGCTTTTATAAGAAAATGCTTGATACTGCAATAGAGCAAGATGCAGACGTAGTATGTGCTAACATAGCAGATTATGACGAAAAAAATGAAACTATTTCCTATAATGATATTACAGTAGGAAATCTTTATTATGGGATAAATAAAGAAAAAATACAATTACAAGAAACCCCTTACCAAGTACCAGCGGGATTTTTGCTAGGCCATTGGACAGCATCTTCTGCTAGCACTAAAATTATAAAAAAACAATACTATGAAAAGTACAAATTTTCAGGTTCAAAAGCAAATGATATTCCAGCAATTTATCCAATAATGGCAGCAGCAAATAAAATAATATATTATCCAAAACTGTATTTATTCTATAGAAAAGTTGAAAACTCATTATCGAGAGCAAATGATCAAGCAAGCTATAATTCTGTGGCAGAATCAATTATAAAAACATTTGAATTATTAGATGAAATTAATGCAAAAGAAGAAAAAGATATACTGTTTGCAAATAATTCTATGAGCTATCTATTTAATTCAATAGCCGAAATTGAAAATGAAAAAATGAAAGAAGAATGTATAGAGTATTTTATACAATGTTTTAAACAATATGATGAACATATTTTTGAAAAAATGGAAAAAAATGTATATTTAGAAAAAGCATTATTATTTTATGAAACAACGGTGGAAACGTACAAGTGCCTAGTAGAGAACAAACTAGAAAAATTTATTTGTTTGACAAAAATGAAAAAACTAGAAAAAATAAACGAAAATAATAATATACAATTCAAATTGAAACAAAATGAATTGCAAAAACAAATAACAGAAGAGCAAGAGAAAAATAGAAAACTACAGATAAAAAATGAAGAATTGCTTAGAGTAATTGAAAACAACATGGAAAAAGAAAAAAATTTACAAAATCAAATATTAGATGAACAAAAATTGAACAAAGACTTACAAACAAGTAATGAAAGACTATTAGAAATAATTGAAAATAACAAATTAGAAGAAAAAAATTACAAGATGAACTAAGTAGTGCGGAAATAAAATTTGAAAAATTACAACAAATAAATACAAAGATAAATGTGGAAATTGAAAATTTAAAAAGTACGATAGATGCATACGAAAATAGCAAAAGCTGGAAAATAACAAAACCAATTAGAATAATAACACAAAAAATAAATAAAACGAGGAGAAAAAAATGAAATTTCAACCTAAAATATCAATAATTATACCAGTATATAATGGAGAAAACTATCTAAGAGAATCAATTGAAAGTGCAATTAACCAAACATATAAGAATATAGAAATAATTGTTGTAAATGATGGTTCCAATGATGATAATAAAACTGAAAATATAGCATTATCATATGGAAGCAAAGTAAAATATATAAAAAAGAAAAACGGCGGTGTTGCATCAGCACTAAACTTAGGAATAGAAAAAATGACAGGTGATTACTTCTCTTGGCTAAGCCACGATGATTTATATACACCAAATAAAATTAAGAACCAAGTTGACATTTTGGAAAAAATCGAAGATAAGGAGACACTCATTTGCTGTAGACATTGTGTTGTGGATAAAGACCTACATTATTTATATGAAAATTCATTTGAAGGTGAACAAGGAAAAGTTGTTTATCCTGCATTAAAATGTTTATTTAAAGGGTATATCCATGGATGTGGATTGTTAATTCATAAAAGTCATTTTGACAGAGTTGGAAATTTTAATGAAAGTTTACCAACAACTCAAGATTATGACTTATGGTTTAGAATGTTAAGAAAACAAAAAGTATACCTAAATGAACAATGTGATGTAATATCACGCTCTCACGAAGAACAAGGATCAAAGAAATTCTTAAAAAGCCATATAAAAGAATGTGATAAACTATGGATTAACATTGTTGATACATTAACAAAACAAGAAAAAATTGAGATAAGTGGCTCAGAGTACAAATTTTATAAAGAAATATATGAATTTTTAAATACCTATACTCAATATGAAGAATGTATTATATATATATATAAACTCTATGTTCAATCACTAAAGAAAGAAATTCAAGAGAATAAACTTAATATAAAAGAAGTATTTTCTATTATTAGAAGCGAAAACCTACAAAACATTCTATTAGAGAGAAAAACAAAGCAACGAATAGTATTTGGTGATTATGGAGATTGGAGCGACAAGGGTGGATTAAATAGAATGGTTGCAAGCATAGCAAATGCACTTACAGAGTTCTATGATGTTTATGTTATAGCAAATGGAAGCAAAGACTCAGGGTATGAACTAAGTAATAAAGTAAGATATATAGACACAGCCATTGAAAAGATACATTCAGGCGATTTACAAGAACTTTCAACATTAATGTTAGCAATAGAGGCTGATGTTCACATTGGTGTTCATAATTGCTCAAATTACTTATTAAAAATTTATAAAGAATTAAAAAAATATCAAATAAAAAACATTGCTTGGAACCATGAATTTTACTTTATACCTTACTGGAATATGAATTTTAGTAGTGTATTGAAGGAAAGAATTAGCACATTTAAGGAAATTGAAGCAGTATTTTGGCTTACAAGTTTTAATGAAAAAATATGGTGTAATATTGCTGATAATGGCATAGTAATGCAAAATCCAATATCTTGGAAGAAACCAGAAAATATAAGGTATGAAAAGAAAGAAAAGAACATTGTATCTATAGCAAGATTTAATGACACTCGTAAGTGCCTAGACAAGCTTATTAAGGTTTTTGCGTTAGTTCAAAAACAGGAGCCAGAAGCAAATTTATACGTAATAGGACAATATGACCTGGATATGAAATGCAATGATGAAGATATTACAATAAGAGAATTAATAAAACAACAAAAAATTCCAAAGGAAAAAATTATTTTCACAGGTTTTATTGACAATTCTATTGAAATTTTAAAAAAATCTAAAGTTAATGTGGTAACTTCTTATCATGAAGGATTTGGATTAATAATAAATGAAACAGGAATGTACAAAATACCATCAGTTGCTTGCAATGATAGTGGATTTGAAGATTTAATTAATGAGAATTATAATGGCTTTTTAGTTTCAAGAAAGAATGATCAAGAAATGGCAGACAAAATATTAAAACTGCTTCAAAATGACGAATTATGTAAAAAAATGGGAGAAAACGCTTATAATAAGTGTGATGAATACTTACCAGAAAAGGTTACAAAAAAATGGAAACTTGTATTGGATAAAATTTTGAACACAAATAATCAAGAAGAACTAAATAATTTTTATAAGGAACATTGTCCACCAATAGAAGTATACGATAAGAACTTTATAAGCAATTTAATAAATCAATATGAAGTTAGTATACAAAGAATATTGAAAACAAGCCACCCAGAAATTATTAAAGTTTCAAACGATGAAGAAATACAGATTTTATTGAACAAAGAACAAGAACTAAGAGATAAGCTAAATGACATTAATGAATCAACATCTTGGAAAATTACAAAACCTGTTAGAGTAATATCTGCTTATGTTAAAACTGGCACAAGAAAAGCCTTAGGATTATTTACCAAAGGAAAGGAAGAATAAAAGTGAATTACAAAGTAACAATAGTAATACCCGTATATAACGGTTCAAATTTTATGAAAGTAGCCATTGATAGTGCAATCGCACAAACTTATGATAATAAGGAAATTTTAGTTATTAATGATGGTTCAACAGATAATGGGGAAACCGAGAAAATTGCTTTATCTTATGGAAACAAAATAAGATATATAAAGAAGGAAAATGGTGGAGTTGCTACTGCACTAAATTTGGCAATAAAAGAAATGAAGGGCGATTACTTGTCTTGGCTTAGTCATGACGATATTTATAAACCATATAAGATAGAAAAACAAATTGAAACAATAAAAAAACTTGAGGATAAAACAACAATACTATTTTCTAATGTTGAATTAATTGATGAAAAAGGGGAAATTTTTTGTACAACAAACTATTCAAACTTAATGACTCATGAAGAACTTTGCCAAGGAATATATCCAGTAATAAAAGGAACTGTTAATGGTTGCTCAATGTTAATTTCAAAAAAATGTTTTGATAAAGTAGGATTATTCAATGAAAATTTGAAGACTTCAAATGATTACGAAATGTGGCTTAGATTATTTAAAGAATTTAAAAGCTATTTAATAGAAGAACCGCTTATACAATACAGAATTCATAAAAATCAAGATACTACAAAATCACCATATACTCTAAAAGAAGCAAATAAGCTTTGGGTAGATATAATAAATAATCTTACAGTAAAAGAAATAGAAGGATGGAGCTTTGAACCATTTAATGTATATATGGATTTGTATTTCCAAATGTATTATAGCAAATACAATGAGGCATATCCAGTTGCTTATAAGAAAGCAAAGGAAATCTATGATAAATCAACACCTAAGGTAAGCATAATAATGCCATGCTATAACTCTGAAAAATATATTGAAAAGGCTATACAAAGTGTATTAGATCAAACATATAGAAATTTTGAGCTAATAATTATAGATGATGATTCAACAGATAAAACATGGGAAATCATTGAACAATATGCAAAAAAGGACTTTAGGGTAATATGCACCAAAAAAGATGAAAATGAAAAAGGAATCTCTAAATCTATGAACAAGGGAATAGAAATGGCAAGAGGAAAATACATTACTAGAATGGATAGTGATGATATAATTATTCCTGAAAAAATATTCAGACAAGTACAATTCTTAGATAAAAACGAAGAATATGGAGTATGTTCAGTAAATATTGCAATGATGGACAATTTAGGAAATATTTACAATGAAAATGTGTATCCAGAGCAAAAAGTACCATCAGAATGGACCTTTTTATGGACAAACCCAGTTCCAAATGCACCATGTATGTATAGAACAAACATTATAAAAGACAACAACATAACATTTAGTAATTTAAGAACAGCAGAAGATTATGACTTTTTAGAAAAGCTTATAACAAAAACAAAAGTATATATGATAAATCTTCCTTTATACTATTATAGATATAATGAAAAAAGCACATATAACAGAAATAGAATAGAGACATTTAAAAATTCACTTGATATAAGCAAAAAATATTATACAGAAGTAACAAAGAAAAATGCACCAGACTTCTATAAATTTTTAACATGGTTTTACACTAATGAAGATGAACCAATTATAGAGGATGTTCAAGTAATTAATGAATTCCTTGAAAAGACAGCTAAAGAATTTAATGAATATTATAAATGGACAGAAGAGCAGTATTCAAATGTAAAAACAGATATACTAAAAACAATAGAAAAATATGCAATATATAAATTTTTAGCTTCAAAATATGGAAAAATAGATGCAACCTTTACCATAAAAGAAGAAAAGCAATCAAGTGTTATAAGATTAATAAAAAGAGGAGAGGAATATTTAAAGAAAAACGGAGCAAAAAAGACAATACGCAAAATAGCACAAAAAGTGAAGGGTAAGATATGGAAGAAAAAATAAAAGTATTAGAAGTAAATAACATAGACTTAGCAGGGCGTAGATTTAATGGATATGACTTAATTGAATATTCTGAAAATACAAATGTTGATATAAGTCAATCAGTAGTTATTAAACAATCTCATAACAAAAAAGTAAATCAAATATTAAAAAATTCAGAACAAATGCAGATGTTTGAAAAATTAGAAAATTTTGAAAATGATGAACTTTCTATACATTCAAACCTTTCAATAACATCACCTGCTTTAATAAATAGCGAAGAGTACAAAAATGCTGATATTATACATTTTCACATGTTTCATAATACAAAACTTTCTTTAATATCATTACTACAAATATGTACTGAAAAAAAAGTTGTAATGTCAATTCACGATCCTTGGACAATAACTGGAAGATGTGTGCATTTTGGGGAATGTGATAAATGGAAAACAGGTTGCAATAATTGCTCAAATTTGAACACTTTATTTGAATTTAAAGAAGATAATTGCAATTCAATGTGGAAATTAAAAAAAATGATTTATGAACAAATAAATCCAGAAATAATTGTTCCAAGCCAATATATGTATGACTTAATAAAACAAAGCCCATTAACAAAGCACTTTACTAATGTGCATATTATACCACTTGGAACTGACTTAAACAAATTTAATAACAACATAAGTCAAAAAGAAGCCCGTAAAAAGTTTAATATTCCAGAAGACAATATTGTATTATTTTTAAGAGCACAAGAAGCATTTAAGGGAACTTCATATGTTGTAGAAGCATTACAAATGTTAGAAACAAATCAAAAAATTACGATTCTAACTTGTGATGAAAAAAACAGACTTGGAGAAATAAAAGATAAATATAATATAATTGATTATGGAAGAATGAATAATGAGGAATTAATTCATGCCTATAACGCGTGTGATGTGTTTTTAATGCCATCTTTAGGGGAAACCTTTGGGTTAATGGCAGTTGAAGCAATGGCGTGTTCAAAACCAGTTATAGTATTTGATAACACGGCTTTACCATCAGTAACCTTTGCACCAGAATGTGGTGTATTAGTAGAAAATAAAAACTCTCAAAAATTAATGGAAGCAATAAAACTTTTAGTTGAAAATCCAAATGAGAGAAGTAAACGAGGAGCATTAGGAAGAAAAATTTGCAAAGAACATTATAATATAGAAAACTATAATAGCAGTTTAATAAATCTGTATGAAAAAATGCCAAATAAAAAGTCAAGCAGTAGTATACTATCTGGAAAAATAGACTATAGAAGTGCAGAGAGTATTAAAATTCAAAATAAATTGAATTATTTTACAAAAGCAAATTTTAAACAAGATAGTTTTGAATTTAAAAATCTAATATTTGAAAATGTTGAGGAGAACCAAGGACCAGTTGATTACTCAAACAAAGATGTGCAAAAAATAATAAATAACTATAATAATAATTTATATAACATAATGACAAATAAGAGAACAAATAAACTAATTGTAAAAATAAAAAATGCAGTAACATTGCTATTTACAGATCAAGACAGATTAAAAAATAGCATACAGTATAAGTTCAATCAAATATTTAAGAAAAAGGATTAAATATGAAAGATAAAATAAGCAAATTTAAGTCTTTAATAAAAAAATATGGTATTTTAGGTACCATCAAAAAGGTATTAAACTATGTATTTTCAATAATAATGAATATATTACATAGTTTAAACTTTATCGAAAACAAAAAACTATCAAAAAGTTTAGATGAAATTATTGAAAATAAAAATTATGATAGAATAATTATATGGAGAAGTAATTTTGGATGGAATGTGCCATTATTTCAAAGACCACAACATATAGCACTTAATTTAGCAAAGCAAAAATGCCTAGTATTTTATGAAGTTACACATTTTACAGATAAAATTAGAGGAATAAAAAAGGCAAATGATAATTTAGTATTAATTAATTTAGAAAATAAAAGTGTTCAAAAATTATTATTTACAAAGCTTAAAAATACTAACAAACCAAAATACATACAAATATATTCAACAGATTGGAAAATGAAATTAGATGAATTAAAACAATACATACAAAATGGATACAAAGTAATATATGAGTATATAGATGAAATAAACCCAATACTTTCAGGAACAAAAGAAATTCCAGTTAATATTAAAGAAAAGTATGAATATATGCTTACTGATAAAGAAAACATATTTGTAGTAGTCACAGCAGATAAACTACAGCAAGATATTAAACAAAAACGAGGAACTGAAAAATTAGTATTTGCATGCAATGGAGTAGATTATGAACATTACCAAAATATAGATAAAGACTTTAAATTTGATGAAAAATTTAAAAAAATTCTAGACCAGAAAAAGCCTATAATAGGCTATTATGGAGCTTTTGCCAGCTGGTTTGATTACGACATGGTAAAATATCTAGCTAAAACAAAACAAGAATATAATATAGTTCTAATAGGAACAAAATATGATAATTCTCTTGAAAAATCAAGAATAGAAGATTTAGAAAATATATATTTTTTAGGAACAAGAGAATACAAAATATTAAAAAATTATGCGGCAAAATTTGATGTATGCACAGTACCATTTGTTATAAATGATATTACAAAAGCAACATCACCTTTAAAAATATTTGAATATATGGCTCTTTCAAAGCCTATTGTTACAACGGCAATGGATGAGTGTAAAAAATACAAATCAATATTTATTGCAAATAATAATCAAGAATTTGTTGAATTAGTAGAAAAAGCTTTAAAATTAAATAGAGCAGAAAACCTAGAGTATTTTGAAACCTTAAGACAAGAAGCATTAGAAAATACATGGGAAAATAAAGCAAGAAAAATAATAAATTTATTGAAAAAAGAGGAGCAAATAAGTGATTAAAGAAAAAGTATTAGGATTTGATGTATGTACTGAAAATCAAGAAAAAATGCTACAAGATATTTTCAATGACTTTGAACAAAACAAAAAGTTATTTATTGTAAATATAAATCCAGAAATTGCTGTAAATAATTATCAAAATGAAGAACTAAAAAAAATCTTTAATAACCAGAAATATCAAATTCCAGATGGAACAGGAATTGTATGGGCATCTAAAAAAAATAATGGAAACATCAAACAAAGAATTGCGGGAATAGATTTGATGCTTAAAATCTGTGAAGAATCGCAAAATTATAAAGCTAAAATCTTCCTATATGGCTCAAAACCAGGAATTGCAAAGGCTGCAAAGGAAAATTTAGAAAAAAATTTCCAGCAAATTAATATTGTTGGAGAATGTGACGGATATTGTGATGAGAAAAAGGTAGTTTCAAAAATAATAGAAAGCAATGCAGACATTGTTTTTGTAGGAACAGGAAGCCCAAAACAGGAAAAATTTATAATAGATAATATTGAAAAAATACAAAAAGTTAAAATATTTATGCCAGTAGGAGGCTCATTTGATGTAATAAGTAATACAAAGAAAAGAGCACCAAATTGGATAATTAAATGTAATTTAGAGTGGTTATATAGACTATTTCAAGAGCCAAAGAGAATAGGCAGACAATTAAATTTAATTAAATTTATGTATCTAGTAAGGAGAGAAAAAAATGGATAGAATAAAAGTAATGACAATATTTGGAACAAGACCAGAAGCAATCAAAATGGCACCACTAGTTAAAGAACTACAATCAAGAAAAGAAATTCAATGTATTGTGTGCGTTACAGCACAACATAGACAAATGTTAGACCAAGTATTAGAAGCATTTAAAATTACACCAGATTATGATTTGAATATTATGCAAGTACGGACAAACATTAAGTGATATAACAAGTAGAGCACTTAAAGGACTAGAAGAAGTAATAAAAGAAGTAAAACCTAATATAGTACTTGTTCATGGAGATACTACAACTGCATTTGCAGGAGCACTAGCTGCATATTATAATCAAACAGATATAGGACATGTAGAAGCTGGGCTTAGAACATGGAATAAATATTCTCCATATCCAGAAGAAATGAATAGACAAATGATAGGTGTATTAGCAGATATGCATTTTGCACCAACAGAAAATAGTAAAAATAGCTTATTAAAAGAGGGAAAAAATCCACAAAATATTTATGTAACAGGAAACACAGCAATAGATGCACTTAAAACAACAGTAAATAAAGGCTATTCAAACCCAATATTTGAATGGGTAGGACAAGATAGATTAATACTACTTACAGCACATAGAAGAGAAAACTTAGGAGAACCAATGAGACAGATGTTTAAAGCAATAAAAAGAATAGTAGACGAGTTCAAAGATGTAAAGGTAGTATATCCTGTACACTTAAATCCAAAGGTTAGAGAAATTGCAGATGAAGTACTTGGAAATGATGAGAAAATTAAACTAATAGAGCCACTAGAAGTAATAGACTTTCATAACTTTATGAATAAAGCTTATTTAATATTAACAGATAGTGGAGGAATACAAGAAGAAGCACCATCACTTGGAAAACCAGTATTAGTATTGAGAGATACAACTGAAAGACCAGAAGGAATAGAAGCAGGAACACTAAAACTTGCAGGAACAAATGAAAATACAATATATGACATGATTAGAGAATTATTGACAAATCATCAAACTTATGAGAAAATGAGTAAGGCAGTAAATCCTTATGGTGATGGAACAGCAAGCCAAAGGATAACAGGTGCCATTATAGAAAAATATTCAAAATAAATTCGATGCAACCTATAAGGAGAAAAAATGAACACAAATAGCGACATAACAGAAAATGAGTCAATAACTGAGAAAATGATAGTAGTTAGTACAAAAAATAATAAAAAGAAAATAAAGAAAATATTAAAATCTATTATAACATGGTTAATTTTATTGATACTTGCAATATTAATAGTAGCATCAATCTATTACTATAAAGAATATTCAGAGCAAGATTTTGATCAAATTGTTTATTATGTATTAAATGGAGTAGAATCAGCAGCACCAAGTGTAGTAAAAGGAGTAATTGAAACGGCTGCAATACCAACAATTTTGCTTTGGCTAATGTTATGCATACCAACAGTAAAAAATGTAAAAAAAACAAGGCACATAAATATTAAAATAAAATCAAAAACATATAAAATTCAAGTTTTTCCAGTCAAATTTATTTCAAACCATAAAAGAATTTATATATTTATTGTATTTGTAATAGCAACAGTGTTAGTAATATTTGGCTTTAGAATAAACGTTTTTATTTCAAATAGAATAAAGAAAACATCAATATTTGAAGAATATTACGTAGATGCCAAAAGCGCTAACATCACATATCCAGAGGAAAAAAGAAATTTAATAATTATTATTGCTGAAAGTATGGAAAACACAGTATTAAGTAAGGAAAATGGTGGAACTTGGGATATACCGATTGTTCCAGAATTGGAAAAACTAGCATTGGATAATGTTAATTTTTCAAATACAAGTAAAATAGGTGGAGCAAATCAAACTTATGGAGCAAACTATTCAGTTGCTGGAACGGTTGCAATAACATCAGGTATTCCATTAAAAACAGGAGATATTTTAACAAATAAAGAAACATATTTAGAAGAAGGCAAGTATTTATCTGGAGCATATACATTAGGGGAAATATTAGCTATGCAAGGATATAATTTAGAAATTATGCTTGGTTCAGATTCAACTTTTGGAGGCAGAAAACAATATTTTGAAACAAACGGCAATTATAAAGTATTTGATGTAAATTATGCTATACAGCAAGGTAAAATGACGGAAAACGAAAAAGAATGGTGGGGCTTTGAGGATGATAAACTATTTCAATGGTCAAAAGAAGAGATAACAAATTTAGCTAAACAAGGTAGTCCATTTAATTACATAATGGTTACAGCAGATACTCACTTTGTGGATGGATATTTAAGCAAAAATGCAGAAAAAAAATTTGATTCACAATATGAAAACGTATATGCGTATTCTTCAAAATCAATAAATGAATTTGTAGAATGGTTAAAAAGGCAGGATTTCTATGAAAATACAACAATAGTAATACTTGGAGACCATTTAGGCATGCAAACTGATTTTTATAAACAAAAAATGGAAGATAATTATGATAGAACCATTTTTAATGTAATTATAAACGGCGTTATTGAGGCTAAAAATAACAAAAATAGAATTTTTACATCTATGGATATGTACCCAACGATTCTTGCAAGTATTGGAATTAAAATTGAAGGAGAACGTTTAGGAATTGGAACAAATTTATATTCAGGAGAGCCTACACTTGCAGAACTTAAAGGACTTGAAGCATTTAATGATGAAATAAGTAGAAAATCAGATTGGTATAATAAACACATTTTAGGTGACGACTACTATGTAATGAAGAAAAACACACAAAAAGAAAGCGAGGTAAAAAATGAAGAAAATATCAATAATAATACCAGCATACAATGAAGAAGAGGTTGCTCAAGAATGTTACAATAGATTAGAAGAGGTATTAAATAAGTTAAACAATTACGAAAATGAAATAATATTTATAAATGATGGAAGTAAGGACAAAACTTTAGAAATTCTAACAAAACTTGCAAATCAAAATGAAAATGTAAAGATAGTTTCATTTTCAAGGAACTTCGGGCACCAAGCAGCAGTGACAGCAGGACTAAAATATGTAACAGGAGATGTAATCTTAATAATAGATGCAGACCTTCAAGATCCACCAGAGCTATTGCCAGAGATGTTAAAACTATGGGAAGAAGGCAATGAAGTAATATATGGTGAAAGAAAAACAAGAGAAGGCGAATCAAGATTCAAATTGTTTACTGCAAAAATGTTTTATAAAACTTTAAATGCCCTTTCAGATGTGGAAATACCTAAAAACACTGGAGATTTCAGGCTAGTAGATAGAAAAGTTGTTGATACAATTAATTCTCTTCCAGAACATAATAAATTCTTAAGAGGGCTATTTAGTTGGGTAGGCTATAGACAATATGCTTTCAAATATGAGAGAAAGGAAAGATTTGCTGGAAAAACTAAATATCCATTAAAAAAAATGCTAAAGCTAGCTGCTGATGGTATAATTGGATTTTCAACTAAGCCACTTAAAATATTAGGAGGATTAGGATTTATTTCAATAATAATTTCATTTATTATTTTGATATATTCACTGCTTTCATTTGCATTTGAATGGAACAATTTAGAAGCGGGTTGGACATCTATAATGGTTTCAATAACTTTCTTTGCAGGTGTTCAATTACTATCAATATGGGTTCTTTCTGAATATATAGGAAGAATATATGATGAAACAAAAAATAGACCACAATATATAGTAGATAAAACTATAAATATAAAATAAAAAAATGTTAACACTCTATGTGTTAACATTTTTTAATAAAGCAAATAATAAAGTAAAGTAAATAGTAAAGCTTAAACTATTAAATAAATTACCAGACATATACGCTATTCCAAATATAAATATAATTGTAATAACAGCCAATAGATTTATAATATTTACACATCTAAATTTAGATTTTAATACTTTATATGCATATAGTCCAATGAGTACAAAGTAAGGTGCAAAAACTAAAATAGTTCCAATAATTCCGCAAAGCATAATATTGTACAACAAAATCTTTTTCAATGTTGAAGATATTTTGTAATCTAGTATTGGTAATTCCAAACCATTTATCCATCTTGTTATTATTAATTTCTACCACTCTTTTTACCATACAAAGCTCAACATATCTATAATTGGTAGTTAGTGAAATATCTTTTTGTAGGAAATCATACCAAAAGTCAGTATCATATTGATATGGGTAGTTTTCAATAAAGAATTGTTCATGTAAATCTTTTTTAAGATAATGTTTCTTTATGTAGTTTAATTTATAAATATAATTAGCATCGCTATCAGTTTCCTCTTGAGAAGGAGAAATATTCTCTTGAGAATCATCTGAATCTTGTGAAGTTTGATTTTTTTCTTCTTCTTTAAATGTATCAATAACAGTTTGTCTTTCATTTATTCTATTAAACATTGGATTTATTGGCAACAAAGAAGAATACACCAATAAAACCACACAAATAGGTAAAACATCTTTAATATTAAATCTCTTTTTGCTCATAATGTAAACAAATGAATAAGCAAAAGCTGTATATATAAATACGATAAATACACCTATAACAGAAACTCTTGTACATAATAAAGTTAAAGCAAAAACATCAACAATTAAAGTAATAAGGTTAATTGCAGTATGTTTTTTGGCAAATAAGTAAATTGCAAAAGGTAAAAACATAATTAAAATTGCACTAATCTGGTTACCATATTCAAAAAGACCTTTAGAAGCTAAATCTTTATAAGTATACGTAGAGTTATTATTAAACCATTCAAAGAAGTTAGCCTTAATTATACTATCACTGTAATTACCGTAAGATACAACAAAAATATTACTTAAAATAATTACTAACCCAATTATTAGTATTAATGATTTCATGATATTAATAATAGTATCATGAGATAATTCAGCCTTGTAAATACAATAAATAAGTAAAAAAGGTGAAAGCATTTTTACAAAATATAATGCTTCTTTTATCATTGAATAGTTAAAATCACCAGGAACTAAAGAGTGAAAATGCATAGCGTTAATCTGGTGAAAAACAAAGTAAATTCCAATAAGAATTGGGTAAATAAGTAAAAAGTATTTCTTTTTACCACAAAGTAAAGTATTAGAATTATCTTTTTTAATAAAAAAGTAATATAAAAATAATGCAAATATTATAATAACTCTAATCAAAGTTGATATAGAGTTATAAAATATTTTAATATCAAAAATTGGCTGAATAATCAAAAATAAAATTAAAATATTATTAATCGCATTATTTTCTTTCGGTTTTTTCATCATTGTTATCATTCCTTATTCTTAAAATATCTTTATAGCCAATCGCAACAATGGCAATGCACATCAATGCAAAGGATAGAGCCTTCCAAAGTCCGCTATCTAAAAGAATAATAGCAAACATACCAAAAGTTGCACTAAGTGCATATAGCATAAGAACCGCTTGCTTTTGAGAATATCCACGTTTCATTATTTTATGATGTAAATGTTCTTTATCTGCTTTAAATACACCCTTTAAAGATTTTGTTTTTATAATTCTTCTTATAATAGCAAGAGTTGTATCTAAAAGAGGAAGGGCAAAAACAATAAGCGGAGCAATAATAACTATTGCAGTATATGTTTTAGCCATACCTAATATAGAAATAATAGATAAAGTGTAACCTAAAAAGTTTGAACCAGTATCTCCTAAAAAAGTTTTAGCTGGGTTGAAATTATATGGTAAAAAACCAAGAATACTACCAGCAAGAGCCAATACTAATAATATAGAAATTAGAGGAGAACCATTTAAAGTAAATATTATTAATAAAGACAGACATGAAATAAGTGAAACCCCGCTAGATAATCCATCTAAGCCATCAATTAAATTAATAGCATTTGTAATACCAACAATCCAAATAATAGTAACTAATTTAGCTATTATTGCCTCAGTAAAAACTGCTGTGAAAAATGGTACTGAAATTGTATCAATTTGAACACCACAAGAAGTAATTATAATAGCTGCTAGTGTTTGACCAAACAACTTCACAAAAGGATTTATACTTTTTAAATCATCTAAAAAACAGAATCCACCTAGTACTATTAAACCAGCAAAAAATCCAATTAATTTAATGTAATATTGTTCTGAACCGAATAAATTAATAGTTTGCTCAAAAGACATTACAGCAAGCAAGTATATAACTGAAACAGTAAAGCCGGTTATTACTGCTAAGCCACCAAGTCTTGGCATAGGTTTTTTATGAATTTTTCTAGATTCTTTTGGAATATCAAGTGCTCCAATTTTTTTTGCAAATCTAATAGTATAAGGTGTGCAAACATAAGCTGTAATGAAAGCTAAAAGAAATGCTACTGCCATATCTCCCCACATATAAATGCTCCTTTTAAGATTTAATATAAATAACACTCTAATTGTATCCTCAAAAGCTTAATTTGTCAATCCTTAGAGTAAAAATAAATCTTGTAATTTATAAAATATTTAAACAAGTATGAAATAACATAAATAATATTCTCATTATTAAAACCTAGAAGGCTAAAAAGCAGCAATGGAAAATACAAAATTATAAACAAACCAATTTTAATATTCATAGAAGGAAAGAAACTTACAAATGCAAATACCATTATAGCCCAAACCACATTAAGAATGGCAGTTGAATAATCCATAAAACCAAAAAGCTTATTTTTGAATGTATAGTTTTGAGGAATAATAAATTTTATTTTGAAACACCTCCTTTAAAAGCATTAAAAAAGTTAGACATATTCAAATTTATATCTGTTGAAAAACCGCCAACAAAATCCTTTACAAAAGAATTAGCTTTAAATAAAGTATAAATCATGCCAAGATGAATTATTTGCGAAGGCAGAGAAGCAATATCATTGTTGTTAATTATAAAACAAACCAATAAAATAGTAGCAATAAAAATCTGTAAAAATAATATAGCAATAAATGATTTAAACCAAACCTTGAAAAAATTACTAGTTTTACTGCTAGATAAAGTCAAAATCGCAAAAGGAGCAAGTAATATTAAAACTTTAATAAGAATGTAGCGAATTGCATAAGAAACAGATAAACTAAGGAAACCAAAGGTTATGGAAGACTTTAAAATTCCGGTCAAAATTAAATAAACTAAATGAATTAGAAACAAAGTATTCCTGAGGTATAACATTACTGATTAAAGTTGAAAAAGAAATATCTACTCCAAATAAATATGTACCTAACTCACAAAGCATATTGGAAATATGCGAAACAAGAAGAATAAAACCACCACATAGATATTGACTTGCATTTAAAGCCAAAGCACAAAGAATTAATTTAAAAATAAACTGCAAAGGGCTTTCAACCTGCGAAAATGTAAGGTGAGAAAGCAAAAATGAAATTGCATAATAAATCAAAAAGCCATAAATAAGGGAGTTACAAATAAGGTTAATTCCAGAATAGCTATTTATGCCAATAACATCAGTCAAGTTTGTAGTAATGCCTGAATCTACAAAAACTAACTTATCTAGATAGTTTGTAACATTGTTATTGATTGAAGATAGTAAATTTGAAAGCATATTATTAATTGCATACACTAATAAACTAGTAATATTAACTTCTGTAATTAAAATCACCCCTCTTCAGTTTTTGTTATAAGCAACTGTATTGCAGATAAAATTAAATCAATACAAAGGATGAATGCATAGGAAAATAAACTACCACGAATAACTCTTTTTCCTGTTCTAATTCTTTCCTCATCACCAAAGCTAAACTTTTTCATAAAAACGCCAGAACCAACAGCAACAGCTGCTGCCGGAGTGGAAATTCTCAAAAGCCAACTTTCAATGGTTTTAAATGCAGAAGTTATAGTGTTTACAAGTTTTGGATACGCACCAAAACTAAATGTACAAAAACAATTTAAAAATATGAAAACTAAAAATATAATTTGAATCACATAATATAATTTTTTCATAGAACCTCCTATCTATAAGATGTTAAAAAAACATCAAATTAAATAATTTTGTATTTTTGAAAACCTTTCTTTTTGGGTGAATTATCTAAAAAATATGGTTGCATTTTTAGCTTTGTTGGAGGTAAAATCTTATCTCCATTAGAAAGAAAAGAAAGGCAAGAAAAAGTTTCTAAATGTTGGGTAAAGAAGTTTGTATCATATACAAAATCAGTATTAATATGAGTAGTAATGCTTTCAGAAACACTAGATTTATTGGAATTTAATGAGTTTGTAATATAATTGTAATTTGTCTCTTGAGCATTTTCAGAAATACTTTTAGATATTTTTGTTTTATCTTCTTTACCAATTTGTTTTTGAGCATCTTCTATTGTAAAAGCATCATCTGTCCTATACCAAAGTTTGTTTATCAAATTTTGAATAATTGATTTAACTGCATATTGATCTTTTAAAGAGTTTAGAAGAGATGTATAACTTTGAGTAGCTACAATGTTAATACATTTAGCCTCTCTACTTTGAGCGAAAAAATCACTATCAGTAGCTGTCACATATTCATGAAATTCGTCACAAATAAATACACTTGGTCTTACATTATTGTGAGCAAGCTGTGATAATATTTCAGCCTGAAAATCGAGCTTTAAATATGCTGCAATTATTTTTGAAAGATTCTTAAATAAAGCAATATTCATATTTAAAACTACAATTTTCCCTTGCTCTAAAACATCTTTAAACCCTTTAAAAGTAACATCTTTTTTTTCAGGGCAAAAAGTTTGCATTATATCATAATCAGATATAAAAACATTTGTCATTCTAGTTATTTCGGATTTTAAAATAGAAAGAACACGACTATCAAGAGTTCTGTACTCAGTTTCGAAAAAAGTTAAGGCAGAATGAAGCTCATATATTTGATGATGATTAAGTTTTGCAGTTCTAAATAACTCTCTTAAATAACAAACCTTTTCATTATAGTAATTGGGAGAATTAACTAATTTATGAATTTCAGTAAATGTTACATATCCGTTGTTATAAAGTCTGCACAATTTAATACACTCACATAAAACTTCTTCAGCTTTATCTAGCCAGTAAGATTCAGAATTGTTTGGTGAAAAAAGTGTTAATATGGTTTTTAAACGATTTGCTAAAACAGAAGGTTTTAAATTAGGCTTATCAAGCGGATTATATCTAACATTTCCACCAAGCTCAATTACACATAAATCATCTATTCTATTATATTCTTCGGCATACACTTTTACTTGCTTATAAAAATTTCCCTTAACATCTAATATTAACATCCCAAGCTTTTCAAAAGCATTATCAGCATTGTATTCTATTAATTGTTTGGTATATGGATACATACTAGAACTAGTTTTGCCTGTACCAATAGTTCCTGTAATAAGAAAGTTTTGATATAGACCTCTTTCTGTAAGATATACAGGAGCATTTGTTATGACATTATTACCTAAATATAAATTAATTCCAGAAGTTGGTTTAACCTTTTCTTTTTTTATTTTTATATCTATTTTATCTTTAAAAATTAGTGAATATATAGAATTTGAAAAAAGAAAACAAACATGGTAACAACACAAACAATAAATAATTTTCATGCACTTCCAAGCAATAGGTGCTTTTATGCAAATATCAAAAGGGTAAATGGCATAGGGAATTATAAGATGTGATGTTAAAAAAATTGGTTTAAAAACAAATAAAATGGGAATAAATAATAATATTGCTAGCAAAAAACAGAAAGCAAAATGTAATAAAAACAATATGAACTTCAAATTTTAACCTCCTTAGGAAATTTTTTTGATTTTTAATTTTGAACCCTGTAAAGAGTGAAATACTTTCATTTCAAAGAATGAATAAATAGAATAAATTGTTATGAAAAAACTAATAATAAAAGATGCAAAAAATAAATGAATTAATATTTTAAATCTACACCACCTTTCATAATTTTTCATTATTCTACTACAAATTATTTAAAATGTCTATACTTTTTAGAAAAAATATGTTAAAATCTTTAAAGAGTAACATATTAAAAATGTTTAAGGAGGAATATTTATGATAGAAAAAACAACTAAAATAGGAGAATTATTAGAAATAGCTCCAGAAAAAGCAGAAATATTAATAGAAGCAGGAATGCATTGCCTAGGATGCCCAGCATCACAAGCAGAAACAATCGAAGAAGCTTGCCAAGTACATGGAATTGATGTAGAAGAGCTATTAGAAAAAATTAATAAATAATAAGATTTGAAAAATATGAAGTAAACCCAAATTATTAAACAAAAATGTTTAGTAATTTGGGTTTATTTATTTTTAAAACTTTGCAATGTTGAATTGAAATTAACATAATTGCATGATATAATATATTCGAATTAAGTTTCACTTATTCAGTATTCCTTGCGAGACACCTGGAAAATTCATTAAACAAATAATTTTAGGGAGGAATCTATATGCAAACAATAGCTACAATGAAGGAACTTATCGAGCTAAACGAGTTGGTCTTCAAAATGAACAACTTGAACCGGTGGAGTGACTTTAAGCAGTGCGACGTCTACAATGAGCTAAATAAGCAAGCATTTAATTGCATAATTGCTTTTGAACTAGCTAACTTTGTAGAAAAGCAAGGCAGAAGTGTGAATTGGGTTTGCTTCCCGCGTATTGCAATAAGCAGAGCTTTTGCTAAAGTGTATGTTTTTTATGATACGCCTGAACACAAAATTTCATTTTCTGCTAAAATAGGAAACATAGGAAAAGACAAGTTTGATGATGTTACAAGAGAATATATCGCTGTGAAAACCAGTGAGAAATTCGCAAGTTTTTTGTGTGATAACAATTCTTCTTTTGAAGAAGCAATTTATAGGGTAGCAAGCAAAATTGCAACCTATATTGAGTTGTTGGAATATGAAAAAATTGTACAGAATCAAGCATTAATTTCCCAAAAGAAAGAGGAAATTATGAATGAAATTTGTGAGTATATGTATATCCCTGGTGTTAGGAAATTCATTGATCAAAATTCACAAATTTTCAAACTCTTTCAGTTTGTTTCAAGCCTTAGGAACAAATTGCGTTGGGCAACGTGCTGTAAAGCAGTAAAATGTTCTGTTTTAGGGCATTTGTTTGATACAGCAATTTGGGCATACCTTATTGGACTGGAGCAAAGTTCTTTTGATGAACAGCTTGCAACAAAGTTTTTCTTCATGGGAATTTTCCATGATATTGCAGAAACTTGGACGCATGATATACCAAGCCCAATAAAGGACAAAATCGAAGGTTACCGAGCAGCAACCGAAGAACATGAAAGCCAAATGCTTGAGGAACACATGTATCCTAATCTTGTGACTTTAGGTTTGGACGAACCAACAAGAAACATTATGTTTGAGGATAAAGTAAACCGTAAATACAGAAAATTCATAAAAATTGCGGATTATTTATCAGCAGACAGTGAGTGTTGGCGAAACCTAGTAGCAGGAAGTCGTTATTATTATTACTGGGATGCAATTATCGAAAGAAAAATTGACAAAAGTAGTAAAATAAACACTGTGATGCATACATACCTTACAAAGTATGCAAAAAAAGTTCGTAGAAGATGGAGATAACAACAACGTAGTTATTGAAAATGGGTGCAATTAGCACCCATTTTTCCTCATATTTAACAAGGAAAAAAATAAAAAATTCAAAAAAATTAAAAAAATATAAAAAAAGTATTGACAGTTGTGAAAAAATGTAGTATTATAGAAAAGCAGTTGTTCAAAACGACTGCTTAAATAATTCGAAAGAATTATGGGCTATTAGCTCAGGTGGTAGAGCACTTGACTTTTAATCAAGTTGTCCGCGGTTCGAGT
>ERZ827168.1018-NODE-1018-length-41333-cov-5.097364_pt1 | contig 41333 bp, 68 predicted proteins | sample MGYA00519868_ERZ827168 | MGnify/ENA primary metagenome ERZ827168 (study PRJEB31778, sample SAMEA3449271) | human gut metagenome | biome: human gut; feature: human-associated habitat; material: faeces | place: United Kingdom | collected 2010/2012 ...
AGCCCCTGAGGGGGTACAAAAGAAAAGGTTAACAAGCTAAATTATAAGCTGTTAACCTTTTTCTTTTTACAGTATTGCACCACGGTTGCACCATTCGTCATTTTTTAACAGGCTCTCCGCCATTCATGAGCCGAAGAACATCCCGGTATCTCCACTTGTTAACGCCGCCGATCCGAACTGACTTAAGATAGCCTTCTTCATCCCATCGACGCAGGCTTCGTGGCGTGGTCGACAAAAGGGTCGCTACCTCGTCGGCATTGAGCATACGATCCATCAGCAAAGATTCCTTCTCCTCCCTGGCATCAGCCATAGTTTGCTTATGGAAGTCCAGCAAGTCTTTGCCTGAAATAACAAACAATCCCTTCCCTTCTTTGAGTGCTTGCAATAATATATCCTCCATACCTATATTAAAATAAAGGCAGCTCTTGCTGCCATCCGTCAATGTGTTCCCGTAAAATCCGTTTGAAGGCCCGCCACAAACATGGCAATGACCTATGTTTTTTGAAATGATATTTGAAATCGTGGTCGTATTTGACCCCGAGTTTTCGATCCGTGTCCACAATAAGTTGCATCAACTGCCCCTTCGAATAACTTATATGGACCTCGGAATCGTCCCGCTGGCCACCTCTGCGTTTTTCTTTCTGCCCACCCATTGTTTTCCCGAATTAATCACTACCTTTACGATGTGAGCGTAGGGGTGATCTTTCGGGATTGCCTCTTCTTATTTATTGATTTCTATCCGATAGTCCATTCTGGACCAACCGCCGGCCGCTTTTACCGATTCTATACCAGCCTCCATGTATTCATCCGGAATAGCCGATAGAAGAAGAGAACCACGATATCCGCAATGTGGGCCGCCCTTAAAATAGATATAGCCCCACTCCCTGCGGGTTAGTACATAGTCAATAAACTCCCGGACCGTATATTGTCGGTCGAATATTACATCATAGGGAGCGGTCTCATCCCCGCCCGTACTTGCTGTTCGTTTGAATTTTATCATTTTTACCTTTTTAACAATACATCGTCATTTCTCCGTTTTCTCCAGCTCTTCGATCATGGCGTCAGCAATCATGACGGAGCTTTTCACAATGATTCCCGGAATACTCTTGTCGCCATCGAAACCATTGCCGGCTGCCAAACATCCGGATATTTCGCCAGCCATCGCCATCCCGGCAAACCACTCGCGCTTGGTTAAGTTTAAAGGCATCGAATTCGATGGGTTTTCGTAAAGAGGTCGAATTTGACCACTTTGATACTCTCCCCGCTCCAGCTTCTCCAGATAGTCGTCGTCGCGCATCATCAGGTCTTGATTACACTCTGTGCTGGATGGGAACCATCCCCCGTCATCTCGATATGATTGTGGTGTTTCTTTGCCAGACACGGAATCTTATCAAAAATTGCATCAAGTGATTCAGATGTGGCAAACCCATCCTTATCTGTTTCTATGTCGTGCCAGCGATTATATTCCACCAAGACTTTTTGGGTAAAATCAATCAGCATGTTTTGCAAACTGCCTATTTCCGCAGAATTGTCGTACTGCGCATTGGGGCCCAATTTATTACAAGCGTAGCCATACGCCATTTCCTCAATTGTTTTCATGTCTATAATTTTTTATTGCAGATACAAATTCTTCTACGGAATAGCAGGCGGCGAGATCGTACTTTTCGCAAAATCTCATCTCATCGTCGTAATCGACAAGCCAATATTCATACTTGTTTGCCATTATCGCCTTGTGGGGAAGCCCTGATAATATGGCATTGCCCCTCATTAATCCGGCTTCGACCATAACCATGTGGAAATTAGGATCGCCAGAGAGGTACAAATACGGCTGATTGAACAATACGGCTCCTTTCATAAACATTTCGAGATTTTGCGAGAATCTCGCTCATTTCACCAAATCCACTTCTTATCGCCGAAACACTTTCGAATAATGTTATCTCTGTCATCATCGGACAACATCCTCCATTTATATCTGTCGCAAATGATATTTCCGACATATTCTCCCGTATTCTTATAAACCGACACAACTACATCGTTGCTGCCAGCTAAAGGTTCTGTAATATAGTAAGCCATCTCATTGCTATTTTACAAGTTCTAATTCGTAAACCACGACCCACGGATTAAGGCCCCAAGTTCCGCAGCCGTAAACCTTGTCGATCAGCGCGGCGAAAGCCTCACGGTGATTGTCGAAATAGAAGGCTGCTTCCCGGCTCACATCCTCGAAATAAAACTTGCAAATCTTGGGAATGTACCGAATACCTTCACGAATACAGTCTGCATCCGAAATATCCTGAAACCACTTGCACTTGATTCCGGTGATGCGGATTCGGTGAGGCATAAGCTCTGCTTTGGTGAGCATCTTGTTATTCCACCCTGCAAGCTCCTGCACACTTTCGATGGATATTTTATGCGCTTTGGCCACCTGGAGCAGAAACGTATCGACATCCGGATGACCGGCGGCAATCGTCGAATAGCTCTGTGCCACGGCCACGACTTCGCCAACCTTATAGCGGGTATACTTCGAGTGCCTGACATCAATAAAATCCCCGTATTCGTTTTCATAAACCAAGGTGTCGCCCCTCGTGTCCCACGTAAGTCCGAAGAACTCATCAGGAATCAACCGTCGCGTCATGGTCTTTCGGCCCTCGATAACCGCCTGCGTCAAGCCGTAACGGTCGTTAAACATTATCTTTTTCATGGCTTACATTGATATTAATTGTACCACTTCGGTTTTGGGAATCTTGGGGTGAAGGTTATTTCATTCACTTCTTCGCATTCGATCATATAAGCCTCCGGCCATAAATCATTTATTTGCTCGGCATTTTCGGCATAGGCGACAATAACGAAAGAGTCGACGCTTTCGCCCGTACACCAATACGGATACTTGATTGGCCATTTAACTGGCCGATAATCGTTACCGCAATCTTTGAATTTGATATAGAATCTTGCTCGTATCATTTCTCCCTCTTTTTGAAATGTTCAATAATCTCCTCGACCGTGGCCTTGTGAAAAACACTCGAAAAAAATGTCGTATGGTCCATCGTGTCACGTTTGATCACCCAATCTCCCTGTCTAAGATCGCACCAATACGGAACGTCGCAGACATACCATTGGTTCAAATCGTTCTCGTCGTTCATCGCCGCCAACGCCTTGAACAGCTCGATGTTTTCGCCACAGTCAATAAATGCTGGTGATTTGGGTGCCTTAGCCCAAATACCAACATAACCATCCAAATCAGGATCGTAAGGTTCCGTAACTATTACCCAGTCTTTATGATAATCGCTTGATGTGACGGCAGGAGATACATACCGGCCTATACTCGACAGCCACACAGCCAATTCTTTCCGCTTCTCCGCATCCTTGACGCGGACAAAGCACGGGGTGGTGAATTTCATCCTATTCTTGTCGTTTTAGATTGTTTGTCCTGTTGATCTCCGCGGCAATAGCCTCGACGGTCTTGCCCCGGCCTCGGCCATTGCGGCGCACACGTTCTATTTTCTGGAACCGCCGAATAACTCCCGTTGGTTGAAGGTATTCATCAAGACCTGAATAGGCGACAATCTCATTGAGCCATTCCTTTACGTCGAATCCATCCGGCGGCCCCTGCCAAATGCCATCAATCAAAAAGTTTTTCATTCTTTGTTCAGTTTTTGAATAAACAATCTCAAGCCTTCACACACCTTCGTCAATTGCCCCTTTTAGCTCCAATTCAGCAACACGTACACGCCGCTGCAACTCTTCCAACCGCTTGATTTGTTCCTCGTCCATCCGCGGGCATCCCCGCAGCCAGCTCTCGTAGTTCGGGGTTTTCAACTCACCGCCGGCAATCGACCCCACACGCAGGCAGTAGTCGTAGTACTTGACGTATTCATCCTCCGGAGCATCCATATCGATGTCGGTGATGATGTCGTCCATCCGGACTATATAATCCGCGCATTCGGTGATTCCGCCGACATCGCCGCCGACCCAGGACTGCGCCGCATCGGCATAATCGAAGCCGTGTTTTTCGCAAAAAGCCATCAGATAGGCGTTGCAGACCCTGTCATAATTCTCTCTGAGTTCAAATCTTGATTGTTTCATTTTCTTTTCTGTTTTAGTTCCTCAACGCGGCGGATTATATGATTTTTCATCGCTTTATTGACAAATTTTAATGCTCCGAAATAGCCCTTACACTCGGCAATCATTAAAATCAAATCATCCGGGAACTCTTTGCGTGCTTCCCGCCGCAGTCGTTTCAGTAGGCGTGTTTTCATAACTTTTCGTACTTATTTATCGTTTCGAATATCTGCAAGGCCGCCTGCGGAACTATGGCGTTGCCGCATGCTTTGATGGATTCCCTGCACCACGCAGGAAAGGAGATACCAGCCAGTTCACCGGGAAACCCATCATTTCGGTCACATACAGGGGATCCAGTCGGGAACCTGCTCCAATCAAATATTCGTCGCTTTGCATTGCCATTTTGGACAATCCGCTCTTGCGTTTGACTTGACTGGCCGGAAGACTGGAATTCGTAGCATCCGTAGGTGTCGGCAGAAGTCCCATTCGAGCCGCCAGTGCGATTGTCGGTCGGTCGGCAGCTCCCGGAGACAGACTCCGGTTGATACGCCCCGATCCGGCATCTATTGCTGTCGGTGTCGGCAGCAGCTCCAACGGCATGAACGCCGTCTTGCCCTTCTCGCATTGTTTCAATACTTGCGTCTGTACGGTGGGCAACAAACCAGCATCTGTCCCGCCGGTGGGGAGCGCCGACACCGCAAGCCGGTATAATGTACGGCTGCACTTCGTATCCTGCCGCTTCCAGGTCAGAGCACACCTTGTCGAAGACCATTCCTTCCGACCAATTAATAATTCCGAAAACGTTCTCGCCCACGACCCAACGGGGTCGAACAGTCCGAATAACCCGCAGCATCTCCGGCCAGAGGTAGCGGTCGTCCTCCGTGCCCTTGCGCTTGCCCGCGAGGCTGAACGGCTGGCAGGGGAAACCGCCTGTGAGCACGTCGATACAGTCTCGCCAAACGGCAAAGTCTGTTGTTCGTATGTCTTCATATTGTTCTGCATCGGGAAAATGGTATTTGAGGATTTTTCGACAAAACGGGTCTATCTCGCAGTTGAAGGCGTTCGTCCATCCCGCCCACTCGGCTGCCAGATCGAAACCGCCGATGCCGCTGAAAAGGGAGGCGTGGGTCATGGTCATTCGCATAATCCGTAATAGCTCATGCAACTCGTTGCCGTGTCGTCGTCGAACAAACTGCCCGTGGCGTTCTGCCACTCGACATAGCGCACGACATCTCGGATCGTCGGATATTTCTCGCCGCTGGTGATCGCATGGGACGGTATCTTGTCCGGCCCGAAAAACGAGGATCTCAATTCACTTTCGAGGGTTGCAATCTCGTCGATGCGCTCCGGAGCCTGCCGGGCGATGTTCAGGATATCCCGCTGATTCGCCATCACGCACGGCCAGCAGCCGACACGTTTGTAACCCATCCGGTAGAGCGGGTTCGGCTCCAACCCGGCGGCGAGAATGCAATCGATCACCTGCTGCGCCGACCAATCGAACACGGGACGCAAAAGATCGTCGGCGAACTTTTCCCGGAACGCCCGGACATCCTTACTCCGGTAGGTATGCTTTTCGGCTTGCCGTTTTTGTCGTAACCGTAAGGCTCGAAATAGTACTTGAAGTACGTACATTGTGCCGACATCTTGGCCCGGCTGGCCGATTCTGCCGCCCGAATGCCCTGGATCATCAGCATATTGTCCTGAACCTCGTCCAGCACGTAATCGATCGTCGGCTGGGTTTTGAGTTCTACCGTGCAGAATCGAGCCCGCGTCGAGGGCCAGCGCTTTTTCTGCCGCGCAAGATCGACCATATACGGTCGTGAAATTCTTGGTGATATGTTCCCGGGTCCACAACAGCGATGCAAGGCTGTCTTTTCCGCCCGAAAAGGTGACGATGACTTTCATAGCTTTCGTGTTAATACTCCACAGCCGCCCGGCGGTCGATGAAGAAGTGGATTCCCGGAGCACACTCATTCCAACGGTCATCATCAAAGTCAGGGACCTCGACGGTAGCGCCGACCGCATACACGAAGTTGTTGTCATGGTTCGAATGAATTGCCTCGATGTCGGCTTTGGTTCCATCGACATTCTGAATCTCCGCCACATAGGCTTTGTCACAGCGACATTTTTCGCCTCCGGCAGAGCTGCGGCGGGCATCCTCCGGGATTTGCAACTTCACGATATACCCCGAAGCCTTTTTCCATCCGATAAAACTGCCGTCGGTAGGACAAGCCATATAGCTACCTTGGGCTCCGCGCAGGTCGGCTCCGCGCAGGTCGGCTCCGCGCAGGTCGGCTCCGCGCAGGTTGGCTACGCTCAGGTCGGCTTCGCGCAGGTCGGCTCCGTACAGGTCGGCTCCGCGCAGGTTGGCTCCGTACAGGTTGGCTACGCTCAGGTCGGCTTCGCGCAGGTCGGCTACGCTCAGGTCGGCTCCGCGCAGGTCGGCTCCGCGCAGGTTGGCTCCGCGCAGGTCGGCTCTGATCAGGTCGGCTACGCGCAGGTCGGCTCCGCGCAGGTCGGCTCCGTACAGGTTGGCTCCGCGCAGGTCGGCTACGCTCAGGTCGGCTTCGCGCAGGTCGGCTACGCTCAGGTCGGCTTCGCGCAGGTCGGCTCCGTACAGGTTGGCTCCGTACAGGTCGGCTTCGCGCAGGTTGGCTCCGCCTTTCAAAGCCTCCGCTACCGTTTTGGCGAGCGTATTATCAACGCTCGAATACTCGAAAATGATAGAACCTGTCCAGCGGTTCTTAATCGATATTTTAATCTCTTTGCTCATAGTTGCTTGGTAGTTGGTTAAATGTTAGTTATCGTCCGAAAACAAGCATCGCAGCGTCGCGTCCATGAACTGACGACCGCCCGTGCCACTGGGTTACGAATTTGAACTGTGCCTCCGTAAGTTTCGTGCGATTGCACCCAGGAGCTATCATCCGATATTGCAGCCCTTGTTCCCTACACCAGTCCTCCCAAATGCGGCTGTCGCGTTTCACGGAGCCCGCACCCTGCAATTTCTCCCGCCCGGAGTGTCCGAACCACTTGCGCTGCCGGGCATCCTCAATGAACAACCGGATATTATCTTTACCACGAATATCCGCGATCATCTTCACGCGCTCCATTGCCTGGGTGATGGTGTACGTGGAGACCTCGGCGAGATATTTTGTGTCCGAATGCCATACGGCGAAGCCTGTATGCACCCCCGGGTCAATGCCTATGTACGTCATAGCTCGTCCGGGATATGATACCGTGCCTTGTCCACTTTGAGCACCCAGCTGGGTTTCTCGGCCCCATTGATGCGTATCGGAGCGTAATCGTCCGTGCTGCCGCCGTTCCGAGCTACTTCATTACACATCGCAGAATACGTCAGAATCCGACATTTCACATCAATGCCCAGGATGTCGGCGATCGTCAGCCGTTTGTACGTAAACGTGTCCAGTACCCTGTTCAGGGCATATTCCAGCCGCTTCCCGCTCATCCCCGTCTTCCCGATACGCTCGGCAAGGATGGAGAAGAATTCGCTCGACATATCCGGGAAACATACGGACAGCTTATGCACCGCCGTGGCGATATGTGCCGCCGATGCCGGAGGCCCGGCAAGTACGGAGACCTCCTCACTCCCACTCTTGGCGAGTATGAGCGCGAGAGATTCCTTCGGCGACGGCCCGAGCGAGTTCATCAGGGCTTGGGGGTTGATTCTTTGTACTTCGTCCATAGTCATTTGTCGTTTTCAGCGGGAATAACCCCGCCCAGTTATTTGCCATAGATTGTCGGATGATCTTACGGGCAATGTCCGGCTCCCCGTTTGAAAGTTCCCGCAATTTGGAATAACAAGCCTTTAATCCCTGCTGCCGATAGGTCTGTCCGCGCTCAGACTTGTAAGCAAGCCATTCCGCCATCACTGGCTGGAGCGAAGGTTCGACGAAGGATAAATCAGTCTCTTTTCTTTTGCCGCAACTTTTCTTTTTCTCTGGTCCGTTTTTTACGGATTCATCGTCAGAGTCCGGAGAGCCGATTTCCCCCTTAGGGGGATTATAGGGGGTACTACTATTCCTCTCCTTTTCCTCTCCTATTATAGTCACTGATTGATCACTGATTGATCCATGATTGATCACTGATTGATCAGTGAATTTAGCTAAAATACTGTCTAATAGCTCCTTATTAATATTTACATCGTCCAAATTAGGTCGATTGATTATTTGGTGACGGGAGAAAGTAGGAAGATAATAGAAACTCTCCGATTTGACGGAGAGAAGACTAATAAAACCGGTCTTCTCGAGCAGCCCTAACCACGCCTCCAGCTGTTGAACCTGTATTCTGTCGTAAGGAAATATTTTTGATTTTAGCCAAACGGGATCGGCGATCACCACACCTAAGTCGTCCGCAAAGGTCCAAAGGCCTATATATAGCAGACGGGCGTCACGAGGGATTCGGCCTATTTTCGCGTCATCCCAAAATTGTGGCTTTATAGTTCGTATTCTCGCCATATCATATCCATATTTGCTGGTGTTGCATCTCCCTTTCTATGAAGCCTATCCACTCCGCCTCGTCAGGCGATGGCAGGTCTATCCCGGCCTCCGCGGCCGCCCAGTTGCGGAAACGCTCTATTGCCGTTGTCATCTCTCCGGTGTCGAGATCCCGGCTCGACCTGAGCCGTTCAACCTCTTTGTGCAGCAGCTCGTCGAACTCGACACGCACGAATAACTCCGGATTGCAGAACCTCTTGAAATACTCCGTTTTCACGTACGACAGTGTGCATCCTGTCTGCATTGCGAACTCGCCGAGTATCACGTGCAAATAGCGGTTCTGCGGGGAAGTACGCCGGGGCTTGCGCTCCGAACACTCGACAACGGCCCGACGCGTCATCAGAGCGTTTGCACGTCGCTTGAAGCGCTCCCGGTCGATGTCGGTATTCAGATCGTAAACCATACGGCTCAAACTCTTTTAGAATGGTAAATCTTCCGTATAGCTGGCAACTGGGAGGTCTGCAACTTGGTCGGGAGTAGGCTCCGCCGGGCGAAATACCACTGACTTACCTCGGCCTACATACACTCGTTTGTCCTTGCGCTCGCGCTCCTCCTTAGACTGACGCATGAACACACAATGCGTGTTCTCGTACTGGTCAGCCTCGCGGAGTTCCGACACGCAGATACTGATGTACTTTTTGCCGTTTTCGGCAACGAAAATCTTGTCCCTGGGAATGTCGCTGACACACAGCGACACATTGATAAGTTCTGCCATTATTCCTATTGTTTTTTGAAAGTTGTCTTAATTACCGTTTTGCTGCTCCGAGCCGGCGGGAACATCACCACGCCAGTATCGGGGTCTGCAACCCCGGATGACGGGATGTGCTTCAACATCGTTTCCCGTTCCTTGATGTCGGCTTTCAGGGCTTCCAGCGTGGCGTACATATCCGCCAGCTTGCTATCGCCGCACATCGAATAATCGTACTTGACATCCGTTTCGGCCTCCTCCAGCCGGCAGTCGCCGAACTGGTGCTTCTTGCCGTATTTGGACAACTCACGCAGCGTGATGTCTCGCACATCGACGTTATCCTTGTAGATGTCTATGGCCTTTTTCATACGGCTAATGTTGATGTAGGCCGTTATCGGGTCTACCTCCCCATTTACAACCGAGGAGATAGCCCGATCGGCCAGCTCGGATGCAGATGCCGTTTCCCGAATCAATGTTACCTGTGTCTCCATATCACTTCGTATTTTTCCGGGCCTGACGATATGATTCGAAGAGCGCCGAGAAGCGGTCCACGACCTCCGCATCGGCATCGTATGATTTCAGCAATCGCGCTCCGGCGTCGAAGTCCGCGGCATAGTTTGCCGTAGTGAGAAATCCATACATCCATTTCATCAGCTGGTCGCAGACGATGGCGTCGTCCAGCTGTTCCATCGTGATACGCTTGCGGGCCGGAGCAGTTGCCGGGACCGTGGACGGTTGTGCTGTTTTGGTACTTTGTGCCGCCGCCCGGTTGGCGTTCTCCGTGTGCCGCTCGTCCGTGTCCGCATCTTTCGTATCGTCGATGCAGAACAACCCGTTAAGGGCATATTTGCGGGCATAACTGGATGCTGTACCCGTTATCTGAGGCCCGTCCATACCCTTCTTGTCGAGGTCCTCGCGGGCAAAGGCCGTTGCCGTCTCGACCTCTCCGGCGGCGTTCGTGATGCGCGCCGTGGCCTTCACGTAGTAGCGGTCCCCGACGGCGACGATGTCGTCGCACAGGTTCAGGACGCATTCGTGCGCCTTGAGTATCGGTTTGACCGCTTCAAGAATATCCTCGCAGCTCCGGTACCTGTATTCCCCGAAGCTGTTATACTGCCCTTTGGGGGCTTTCAATTCCGACTGGATGGCGATTAACTCTTTCATGGCTTAGTCTTCGATATAGGTTACTTCAGGTGCTGTAACTTTGGCCGGATCGAGATTGCACATGCAATCCCGTTTGGCTTTCTCGATCTCTTTGGCCGTCATGCGGCGGTTCTCCTCATGGCTGGTGATCAGCTTGCCGGTAGCTCGGCTTCTGACCTCGATACGTGTTTTCATGATTTTTATAAGTTGTTTATGTTTTTCAGTACTTCCAAAGCATCCGGTGCTTGCGGGCGTAGTCGTTCACGCGCTTGGCGAGCGTCGGGCGGAGGCAGTCGAACACCGTATCATAACACCCCGCGACGTCGAACTCGAAATCGTTGCCGTTCTTGTCGTAAGCCTCGCGGCAATGCCCGCGAACCGTAAACTCGTAGACGCCCCAGTCGATGACCATTTCGTAGCCATCCCCGAATTTGAGAGGCTCCCAATATATCGGGCGCTCCCCGGGCGTCGTGAATACGTCCTTTATATGTTCTGCGAGCAGCTCGATAGACTTTTCCGACACGGCGAACTCGTTGAGCGTCGGACGCTTCTTGGCCGTTCCCGTGATGTGCTCGCTGGGAATGTCCACCAACTCTTCCGTAACCGGGAGGGCCGGGGATGTCGTCGTAGTTAGGTATTGCGTGTTCATGGTAACTGACGGTGTAAAAAGGTTGGATGTTTGCGATGACCCTCATCCCAGCCTGCGAACGGCCACGGAACGGGCATTGCTTCGGTATGATTGCCTTTGACTTCGGACGCGGGGAGATGACCCGCATCCCGAAGTTTGGAGAGCCGCATCTTCACGGCGCATTCAGTTCGCCCGAGCTCCGCCGCTATCTCTTCGATGCTGGTGCCTTGACGGTACATATATATCAGATTGTTGATGTCGTCAAGACCCCAGCGAGGCTTGGTTTCCTTTCTCATGGCTAATCGAATATTTCGTTAATCCGCTTTTCGATACGTTCTTTGCGGTGCTGATCCGAGAATACCCACCCAAAGGTGATAACTATCGGCACAATGAACAACATGAAAGTGATTAAATGTGTCATAGCTGATTCCTCCCTTTCATTCGATTGTATGATACATAATTCCAAAGGTTGACTTTGCGCGAAATACGGTGCTTGGTGCGGTGCCACGCCCGCCAGATGATGTCGTAAAGCAATTGCTTGTCGGTGCGTCTCACGCCCCCGATAAGCTGGATTTCATTCTCCATGATTCAGCGGTTTAATGTTTGGCTTTGGGAGGAAATACCCGGCTTACGAGTATGGTGCCGACGACGACAGCATACGTCGGATAGATCAAGCGAAACTGAGCAAGGAAACAGCCCAGGGCGTGTTCCTCGCTGGTAGCGCGGATAATGTTGGTGTAATCGACCTTCTCTAACGAGAATGTAGATTTGGCTGCCTTGAGATGGCAACGGTAAAAGCAGGTACGATGCGTTGCACGGGTACTTTTATTCCCCGTTTTGCAACTCGTGTTGTGGTTTGGCATTTGGTTAACACAAGTTAGTTGAACAATACGTATAAAAAGAAGGACGTGCCCTCCAGTTAGTCGCCAAACCACCACAACTGCGGGTGCAGAAGTGAACCGAGAACACGCCCTAAAAGACGTTTTGTATTTTCTGATTTACCCTCAATTGGGTGGTTTGGCTTCACAAATATAGGAAATCATTTTGAATCTGCAAAATTATTTCAGCAATTCGGGGTTATTCGTGGATAGGATGCCAGCCGGTAAATTCGTAAACGGCAAGTTGTGCAAGCTCGTATTTTGCAAGTACATCCGTAAGAATGGCAAGATCATTTATCCTAAAAAAGCGAAGGCTTTCAGGATTTGGGTGCCGGTCAATAATGCGGCTTAACAAGTTACCGTCGTGGAGTGGTAGGACACTCCACTTTTATTTAGAATTTACCCCAAATTCAATGCCATCCTCCGCGCCCTCTCGGCATTTTTGAGGTAGCGCGCCTTGTATTTCTCATTGGCTTTCTCCGGAGGAACCAGGATTACCGTGTTTCTATCGAGCCGTAAGGGAACGAGATTCTTTTCTTTAATATCCTTGAAAATATCATTCATAATTACAAGAACTTATCACTTGTTGAGCTACCCGGATTCGAACCGGAAGCGCCACCTCCAAAGGGTGATGTGTTACCGTTACACCATAGCTCAATAAATGCCGGTCTTTCCCGGCTGCCAGATGCTTTCGCATAACCTGTCCGATAGAGTCAAGCGTCTGTTCCGCTTTGCCATTGCCGCGCAATCGGCAATAATCCCTTGCGCTATCGTCGCTCTACTTGCATCATCAACAAAGGGGTTGCGGAGGGTGAGAGATTCGAACTCCCGAAGCGTTTCCGCTCGCCGGATTAGTAAGCCGGAGCCTTCAACCACTCGGCCAACCCTCCAAATATCGCCCGCGGGCCTCACGGATGGCGGGCGACGGTTCTTGTTATGACGTAAGTAAGGCGTCGTCACGCCTTTTCTTTGACGAAACGCCCGCCGGCGCCGCGTTTACGCTGATACTTTTGCAATTCGGCCTCAGCGGCATAACGAATGTTCCGTTCTTCGGCGCACTTTTTCAGGAGGTCATTGCGGTCTTTTTCACCCGCGGTGAAACTCCGGCGAATGTCCGCATTTACGCGCTCGAGCCGTTCGATCTCCGCGCGGTATCGCTTCCGCGGAGTGAAGTCCATGCCCAGAAATTTCCGGGCCTTGAATGTCTCGGTTCTCATATTTGTGCAATTTCAGGGTTAACGACCATATGATACTCTTTGTAGCGGACAACCCGCCCTCTGTCTGCGTCGTGGCTGTAACACCAATCGCCAACGATGATGTAGCCTTTGCGCCGGAGCCTCGTGACAATCTTCCGCAGCTCCGTCGTGCCAAATTTGCTCATCGCTTTCCACACGGTCAGCGTGCCTCCTCTGATGAAGTAGGCCAATATGCGAGCTTGTGGCTTTTTTAAATTCTCCATAGTTTTGAAATTTTAAGGTATTCGTGCCCTGACGCCATCGAAGGCAAGGCTCACCGATCACGTGCATCGGCGCCATCAGGGCAAGGGTGCGGGCTTTGCGCGGTGTGATAACCACTAACTTAAACTACTACAAAATGGACAGAAAGAACGTGTGCACAAAACCCGCATTGGAGCCCGGATAGGTACATTCAAACCACACCGGGCATAGTGTTGATACGGCTCACCGGATCGCTCCGGATCATCGCTCGCTCGTTGGTATTTATCTGTTGCCAGCCCTTCTGCGCCAAGTCGCTCACTGGGTTTTACATCCACTCGGATGGTTCTCGTGTATCAATACGCCAAAGACCCGAAAATCGCTTTCTGCCTTGCAGCTGGGGTTATTGCCAGCGATCAAACCCCTAACCCTTGCGGGCTGCTATCTTGGGAGTGCGGCAGGATTCGAACCTGCGTAGATGGTACTTTACTTCACATCTCCTTCCGTTAGTTATGCGGAGGCATTGCCAACCTGCCACGCACTCCTTGTTGGTTAGTTTTCTATAAACTCCTCCACCCGGAAGCCTCGGCTTCGGCGGGGATTGCGCAACCTGCGACATTCGAAATCCGTACTGAACACCTCCACCGAGAACAGACACAGCAGAACCGCGGCCCCGATGCGTCGGGTCATCTCTGACACGTTGAGCGTGATGCCGAAATTCTGCGTGAAATACCAGGTAACCAATGCCTGCAAGGTCCGCTTCGTCCCCGTCTTGTCGTAGATGCTCTGGAGGTGGTTCGCTACGCATTGGTAGATCACGTTCATCCGTTCTGCGATCTCGCGGGCCGAATAGCCCAGCACGACGAGGTTCATCACCTCACGTTCGCGTTTGCTCAGTATGGCGTCAGTTTTCATAGTCTTAAGCCAGCCCCCAGGGATCGGATACTCCCCATTTGGTAAATATCTGTTCGATCTTTTCCCGTTCTGTGGGCGTATGGTTCACATAGCCGTATTTGCGATTGTGGAACGCTTTGTCGCATAACCCGCCTTCTTTTAATGCCTGGCTGATCTCATCCATAGCAATGCTGGCAAGGTCCCGGCCTTTTCTCCGGGCGCGGATGACGTTGTAACCCTTTACAAAGGCGCAACGCTCGATGTCTTCTTGTGAATGATTCATTGTTATTATTTGTCTAAAATTTCAAGTATTCGTTTAATGCATTCCGCCTACTCTTCGAGTAAGGCCGTCAGGCGGTCGGCTGATTCGATGATCTCGGCCATGTCCGTATTGCGACTATTTACCCTTCCTCTCTCGATTAAATCGCGAGAAGGATGCCCAGTCTACGCTCGTTGCCTCGTTAAGCGCCTTCATCAGCATAGGCACGATGCAGCAATGCTGAATCTCGGCGTACTCCCGGGCGAAATCTTCTATGTCCATGTTGAGTGTTAAGGCTGTTTCGTTAATGAGGTTAATTTCTTCATCCGTCGTGTACTCCCCAACAATACGCTTGAGTTCTTCAGTTGTCATCATGGTTGTAAGCAATAATTGATAATGTTATATTCAAATAACTTAGTAAACCCTATTGGCACACTATTTCGCCCTTTCGGATTTGGTTGTTTCAATCTTTTTTATATATCTTTACATTGTTTTGCGGCGTAGAACTATTTACCTTTGCGGTGTAGTTCAATTCCACAATGCAAATATAAACTTTGTTTAGCGTACATCCAAACAAAAAGCAAACTATTTTTAGGTGCATTTTATAAATGACTGAGAATGAGAGAATAAAAAAAGCCATAAAATGGCTTATAGGTAGCGGCATTGCTAAAACTCAAGAAGGAATAGGTCTTCTAATGGGCTATTCCAATAAATCTGCATTCTCCCAAGTAGTCAACAACCCAGATAAAAGGCCGGAAGATTTTGTCGTGCGTTTATGCAACCTAAACAATGCACTAAACAAAAATTGGTTATTGACCGGCGAAGGATCAATGCTTAAAACTACCGACCAACCCGTCAGTCAAAGAGAAGAAGACGCAACACTTTCGGAAACTGACTTAAATAATTCAAACACTATGAAGAAGTATTTAGACCAAGTCCTTCGACAAAACGAGGAACTAATTCGGCAAAATGGGGTACTACTTGACCTATTCCGAGAAGAGAGGGCAAAAAACAAGGGCGAAGTCGCCCTAAAAAAAGAGGGCTAAGGGTATTCTAATTAGACTAATGCCTACCGGAGGAGAGCCGGAACCGTATGCCAAAGCACACACATAATAGCACTAAAAATAAAATCATGCCCTTCTCCGAATACTCGGAGAGGGGTAAATTGTATAATAATAAAATGAACGTGTATGGAACTTATTGCTACTTTATTGTTGATTGTTTTCGGTATTTTACAAATCATTCTCTTCTTTAAGTTGTGGGGAATGACAAATGATGTTGCCCAGATTAAAGAATATATCGCACGCATGGATAAACGCGTCAGTAATAAATTAAAATCGGGAAAGGCACAAGGCGAACAAAAAGACGCTTCCATGCCCGATTGGGTAATCGGAAGTCGCGTAGTTCGCATAGCAACAGAAGAGCAGATGAAAATAATCAGCCTTAATTCCAATGGGTCCTTTGTATGTACAAAAGACGGAATAGTCGCCGGTTCATACCGTCGTGATGAACTTATGACATGGACTGAATGGCTTGAACATCTCAAAAAATAATATATTGAAAAATCAAATAAAATAGGTTAACATGAAGAAACTTTTACTATTTTCCGTATGTATGGCTATTTTATGTTCATGTAACTCCAATCAGAAGAAAGCCGAACGATTGGTAAAACAATACATGAAAGAAAATCTCGACGACTATAAAAGTTACGAGCCTATTAAATTTTCAGAACTTGAACCGATCCTGATAAAAGAACAAGCGGAAAAAGTTCTTAAAGTAGCAATAGATCATAAAAAAAGCCGCGAAGATTATATATATTACTTGGATTCAACCCAATTAAAGGAACAGTTAGCATACATCGCTTCAATAGATACTGATATAGATTCGTTAAAAAGGGTTTGCGATTCAGCATCCGTTAATGACATTCACGGTTGGTGCTTTGAGCATTCATACCGTTCTGCCAATAAAATAGGAGCAATGGAGAAAAAAACAGAAATATTTTATTTCAATAGAGATATTACCGAGATTCAATAACCCCACCCTCCCCACTCCCGCCCCGACTTCTGCCGGGGCGTTTTTACCCAAAGTGTAGAATAATTCACTACCTTTGCGCGTTATTTGCTCGGAAAATGTTATATTTGTAACAAAGAACCACTACTATGCTTGAAACTATTTGGAACTGGATCATGGAAAACTACCCCGGCATATTCGCAATGCTGGTGGTTGCAGCTGTTGTATGGACAGTTAGTCGTTGGTATTTTAAGTTTGAGGCAAGAGTAAAAGCATGTGAGGCTCACGAGCCGGCTATTGAGGAGATAAGAAACGACGTGAAAACCTTGCGAAAGGATATTGACAGCGTTAAAATGGATGTGAAGAGCATCAAAGATTATTTGGTAACAAAAGATCAAAAAGCAATAAACGTTTTAGCGATGAAAAATAGCCCGATGGTTCTCAATGAGAACGGAAAGCAGATATACGACATTATAGTAGGTGATAAATTCCTTACTGATAATAAGACGCTTTTATTTGAGCATATCGATAGTAAAAAACCTCGCACTCCGCTGGACGTAGAGATTGCAGCCAAAGAGGTTCTTATTGACCTATTGAGTAGCCCCATATTTGATGGAATTAAAAACATAGTATACAATTATCCATCGATTCAAATTAAACAAGAGGGGAAAGACGTTGATTATGCTATTTCCATATCAGATGTGTGTTTCGTATTAAGTATCCCATTGCGTGACATGTATTTGGAAGCGCACCCAGAAATAAACACGAAAGGCGATCAATAGCGATAGCACCAAACACCCATCGACCCCGGGCCACAAGCTCGGGGCTTTTTTGTACCTATTGAACAATTAATCATCTTAAAGTAGGCTTTCTCCCTAAGAAAAACACAAACTTTTTGAACAATTTGTCCCATCAATCCCCTGGCCACAAAAAAATATGAAAATTTTTCGTCGAACTCTTGCATAATGTGCCGAGAGTTGGCTCCTTTGCATCGTAAGCCTGTGATGAAGCAGGCCACGGACAAGACGAGCGGTAGCATCCGCGAATCTTAACGACGAAAGGACACGTTGTAGGACACACGTTGTTGGTAGTAGTTCTTGGAAGGGTCTGTGGCTATTCATTCGGCCGCAGACCCTTTTTTCTATGGCAAAGAGAACGGAAGGAATCAAGACGACAACCGGCAACAAGCCCGCTCGCAAAGTGGGCCGCCCTCGTGCATATACCCCCGAAGCTCTTGAAGCCAAGTTCGAAGAATATGTCGAATGGGCAAAAGCGAATCCGCGGTGTAATAACCGGCTACTTTCTGACGGGAGTATCGTTCCAATTCCCACCGAACGTCCGCTGACACTTTCCAGCTTTGCCGTATTTGCAGGAATTGTTCCGGAAACATTTAGAAACTTTGAGGAACAAGAGGAATATTTTGGCGTATGTGCGCGCGTACGTGCGCGAATCGAATCCGATCAGTTGGAGGGAGCTATGTGCGAGCAGTACAACCCGACGATTGCGTCACGTGTCCTTCATCTTGCCGATCGCCAGGACGTGACCACCAACGGCAAGGACATTCAGCAAGTGCCGGCGATCTCTTTTACCGTAGACGAAGCCGCAGCTTCGATCATTCAGTCCATCGGAAAACAAACCATCAATTCTATTCATAAGGATGGAAATTGACGCACGGACATATCGGGGCAAGGTTTATAAGATCATGTGGTACTTTTTCCATAAGTATCGCAACACAGGTGTTGTCCTGCGTGTTTTCAACGAAGGAAGTTCTCGCTCTGGCAAAACATTCGACACGTTTGATTTCCTATACGATATATGCGCCATAGGAGATCGCGCCTATAAGATATATGTTTATCGAGCCACATTGCAAGATTGCAAGGAGAAGGCCCTCGACGATTTCAAGAAAAAGCTTATGGCACGGGGTATTTATGATCCCGACAGCATGCACAGCGAGAAGATTCTTCCCGAGTATCATATCGGCAACAGCATTATCCGTTTTCGCGGTCTCGACAAAATGGACGTGAAAGAGGGCCATGACTGCGACATTATCTATTTCAATGAGATGTTGGACGATATTTCCAAGGCGCAGTTCAACAATATCACGATGCGTTGCACTACCATGATTATCGGCGACTGGAACCCTAAATACACCGAGCATTGGGTTTTTGAAATGGAAGGCCAACCGGACACGATATTTACCAAAACCACCTACAAGGACAACCCTTTCTGTCCTCCCAGCGTTCGTCAGACCATCGAAAGCTACGAGCCCACTCCCGAGAACATTGCAGCGGGAACCGCCGACGATTTCCGATGGAAAGTCTACGGTCTTGGCGAGCGGGCCGCGCAAGAAGGTTTGGTTTATCCCAATATAGACTGGATCGACGAATTTCCGGACGATTTGGAATATACGGCATATGGTATTGACTTCGGATTTACCAATGATCCCACGGCTATTATCCATGTAGGAGTTCGTGGCCGGGACCTTTTCCTGCATGAGCTATTCTATTCACCCATTGATGATCCCGACCTGCTTTATCAAATTGTAGCACCGATCCTCGGTTCCGAAGGATATGCCATTGCAGACAGCGCAGACAAATATGCCAAGAATCCCGAAGGTATGGTCAAGTCGCTTCAGATGCGCGGACTGAGTGTTATAAAGGCCAAGAAATTCCAGGACAGCATCACTACGGGCATCTCCTATATGAAGAATTTCCATATCCATTGTGTCAAGACCAAAAACATGCGCAATGAGGCCAACACTTATGTATGGGATGCGGTAAACGGAATCACGATCAATAAACCCGTAGACAAGAATAATCACCTCTGGGACGCCGCTCGATACGTCGTGATGACGGTGTTCCGAAATTATATCGCAGCATGAAGTTCTTCGGATATAATGTCAATATAGCCAAATGCGGCAACGACAAAAACCCATTTAGGTCATTGAATCTCAATGTCCGAGATGTATTGAATTTATTTGGCAATCGCTCCGGAAGCATCGACACTTCAACGCCCGAAGGACAAGCCGCAGCTTTCGCATCATGTTCAATTCTGGCATCCATAGTCACTAAGAAAGTTTCGGCAATAGCCAATGCTCGCTACTGGCCCCAGGATGACGAAGGAAACGATATTGAGAAGCCCGAAGCATTGAATCGGATGCAAAAGCCCAATAAATACCAAACCCTATCTGAATTTGTGTGTATGGTCGAATTTTTCTCGCAGATATTCGGCAAGGCTTACATCGTCAAAATAGCTCCTGTTGGATTCGAGAATGATTTCGAACTATACGTCGTGCCTAATCTGATGGTTACAGAAAATGAACAAACCATTATAGAGGCGACATTCGCGCCTTATGCAGACGTAAAAGATTACACTATAACCCTTGGCAGCGGCTATCAAAAAATAATCGACAAAGACGATATGTTTATCGTCAACGATGCAACCTACTCGCTTAACCGGATGGGCGGGGCTGTATCTCGGATGGAGTCGCTTCAATACCCGATCAACACCTTCATATCCTCCTATGATGCCGTGAATGAATTGTTGGTTAATCGGGGTATGCTCGGCATTATTTCGCTGATGTCAGAAGACCCGACAACCACATTATCATCTCCATTCACGAAAAAAGACAAGCAAGAACTCGAAGAGGGATTAAATAAGTACGGCGTTATTAAAGGACGGCTCAAATACGCTATAACTGCCTTCAAAGCATCTTATGTGCCTATTTCATCGACTATATCCGATCTGGGGCTGACGGATATTCAACGCAATTGCAAGAAGGACATTGCCTATACGTATCAGGTTCCAAGCATCCTTCTCGACGTGGAAGGAAGTACTTACTCGAATTTTGGGGAAGCCAAGCTGGAATTCTACACGAACGATATAATCCCTTCCGCCCGCAACATTATGTCCGCGCTTAACAGAATATACGGAAATGAAGGATTCGCCATCAAGCCTTTCTTTGACCACCTGGAACTATTCCAAGACGCCAAGAGACAGCAAGCGGCTGGTATGGTTTCACTTGTGTCGGCACTCGATCACGCCGTACAATCCGGATTGATGTCTTTAACAGACGCCAAAAATGAACTTCAAAAATACATGATCTAATGGAAGACAAAATAAAATCATTCAAAGGGTGTATTGACGACATAAAACGCGATCAAGGCGTTGTGACCATCGCCATATCCAAGTTCGATCAAGAGGACCGCGCCGAAGACATCGTGCGCAAAGGCGCCTTTGCCAAGTCGTTCGAGGATATGTCCCGCATCAAACATTGCATTGACCATAAGCAAGACCTCGATCACGTAGTGGGGACTCCCCGCAAAGCATGGGAGTCGGATGAATACGCCCTTGTCGAAAGCAAGTTGATTCTCGGCAAGACTGCCGGGCATGACGCATTCGAATATTACAAGCATTGTGCGGACGAAGGACGGCAAGTAGAGCATTCATATTGCTATCGCGTACTTCGGAAAAATCATAACGACCACATTGCAGGCGACGACATCGCGGAGTTGCAGTTAAAATACGAGTACAGCACCGTATTCGCCGGGTGCAATCCGTTTACCCCGGCCCTTGATGTCAAGGGGTTGAAAACCATCGATGACATCATTGCATATCAAGAACAACTCAACAACCTCCTTCGTAAATGCGACTTCTCGGACGAAGGCGGCCGAAAAATCGAATGCCTCATAAAGAAGATCGAGGAAGGTCTTGCAGAGATTCGCAAGCAGGCTCCTCATGACAGCGCCACCGTCGAAGGAATCATTGAAGTTTTACGCCATTCATTTACAAACCATTAAAAAAAAGAAATTATGAACGAAGAACTGAAAAAAGAGTTGGAGCAGTTCGCTAACGAAGTAAAGGGAGGTATGGTTCCCGCCGATGTCTTCGAAGCAAAATATAAAGCTCTCAACGAAAAGATCGAGGCACTTCCTGACGCTAAAAGCGTCCAGGAGCTCCGAGACGCCATGAAAGCGCAGGGAGAAACCCTTTCCATGCTCAAAAATGCGGGGAGCAAGTCCGGCGAATCATTGGATGCTCAGATCAAGGCATTCATTGAGAATAAGGACAACATCGACGCCGTAATGAAGGGGCAGTCGGCAGGTGCCGAGCTCAAACTCAAAGACGCCGCACTGATGACGACGACCAACGCCAAACCGGCTATCGACATCTGGAATGTCGAAATCGACCGCACCATCCACGCGGCGCCCAGCGAACCCGATGCGATCTATTCACGTCTCGTGAAGGGGTCCACGTCATCGCCCAACATCGTATGGGTTAACCGCGTAGACGGTGAGGGAGGCGCAGCATTCGTCGCCGAAGGTGCCCTCAAACCACTGAAAGACTGGGAGTATGAAACCGAAACATCGACGGCCAAGAAAGTCGCCGTTTCGTGCAAGGTTTCTACCGAGATGCTGACCGACGCGCCCTTCATGCGCAGTGAGATCGACCGCCTCCTCCGTCAGGACTTAATGTCTGTCGTCAATGAGAAGGTTCTTACCGGAACCGGGTCGGGTGCCGAAATCAAAGGTGTAACCGTTGGCGCCGCAGGATATACCCTCTCAGATCTCGACGACAAAGTGGAGAACCCGAACTACGCCGACGCCATCCGCGCCGCAGTTCTGCAACTTCGGATGCTCAACTTCCGACCCGATACGCTGTTTATCAATCCCGTGGACAACGCCATGATTGATTTGACGAAGGACACCACGGGGCACTATCTCACTACCGAGATGAAATCCTTGATTTCTGGAATCACCATCGTAGAAACCGCCAATATCACAAAAGGCAAGTTCCTGCTGATGGACACATCCCGATGGATGCTGCGTGTCTACGAAAACCTGCGCCTGGAATACGGGTTAGAAAACGACGACTTCCGCAAGAACCTCGTGACGGTCATCGCCGAGATGCGGCTGCACTCCTATCAGAACTCCATCGACGCTGGATCACTGGTGTATGCGGACTTTGCAACCGTGCTGGCCGCCATCGAGAAGCCTGCATCTGCTGCAGCCTGATAACAAACATTCAAAACATTATATATCATGGAAAAAGGAGAAAAGATCAAACTGGACGAAAAGGTAAAGATCGTCGGCACTGGCGCCAGCAAATTTATGCCCAAGGGCGCCATCTATGAGGTGCATCCCCGACACGCACGCAAACTCGTGGATGCCGGCAAAGCAACGTGCCCCGGAGGACTTCCTAAGTTTGACAAATAGACGCAAGGCAGAGGGGTGTCGTTTGGTACCCCTCTGTTATTACAACTATGCTCATAGACGAACGATACTTTACATATCCCGAGACATATATTGCGGGAATAGAGACCAAGAGCGACGGTAAACCCGCCGGACCTGCCCTCAAAATCATCAGCGACATCCAAGCATATATCGCCAAGTATGAACCGCGGTTTTTGCGGATGCTGCTGGGGTCGGATGTCGCCGACAATATCGAGGATTACCCGGCGATTATTGCGCTGCTGGCGCAACCGGACAAGGGGACATCTGTAATCGCCAAATATGTCTATTTCTACTATTCGCGCGACCATATGACGTTCAACACCGTCGCCGGGGAAAAACTCAAGAACACCGAGAGCAGTACCCGAACATCTCCGACACATCGGCTCGTCCGCGTGTGGAACGATATGGTAGACGAATGCCGAGAGATCATCCGCATCGTTGATGATGTGGAGCTGTGCCCGGACTTTGACGCGGAGATATTCGAACCGATCAACACTTTCAACCTATGAAGATAACCCCCAAAGATACGGTTGGCGATATTGTATTGCGTAACCGTGCATTATTCAGCATGGGTACCGAACGCATCGTAAAAGCCATCCAAGACCTTCCGGAACCGGAGTTCATACCTATGAAGCGCCGGATGTGGTTCGACAAACGTCTGCCCGTGCGTGACATCGCTGAGATCACGATGGGCGAGTTGAATGCCATCGAAGCCCGAAAACCGTCGTACGAATATTTTTGCATCGTGCTCGGTGTGATGCTCGGGCTCATGAAGTTCAACCGCATAGGCATTGACGGTAATCCGGATTGGACCGCGGGGTTCAGCGTAGACGAGGAGCAAATCGGACGCCTCCGGTTCATCCGTGCCCAGCGCTATTTCATTGCCATACAGAAAGGGTTGGAAGGTATCGGCAAGTCGTGGAAAAAGCTGGAAATGCCCCTCACGGCCGCCGAGATGAAAGCGCGTATCAAGCGACCCAATCGCGGACTTGTCGCCGTATGCCGGAAATACTGCCAGATCATGAACGGCGCCGTTGACATGAATAAAGCATGGAATACGCCGTGGGCGACAGTATACGAAGCATTCGAGGCATGCAAGTGCGACAACATGGAACAGCGGGCCATCTATGAAGCAAACAAATCTAACGGGAGACGGGGACGATGAAAAAAAGCATTAACGAGATATTCAGAGAGTGCGCCGAGGCGGAGGGACTGTGCTCCTATATGTACGCCCGGATAGCCGAAGCTAATTATCTGATGGATGACGTAAAGCAATACCCCGTATTGCTCCGTCAGTTCAACGAGACGATTTCCGAAACACGGATGTCGGACACGCGGCGCCGGACGACGACGCTCTATTTCTGCGACGCCCTCGGGAAAGCGGAGCCGGACACGGAGACCGAAGTGCAGCCAATCGTCGAAAAGATGGAAGAACGCGCCTTTGCATTTATCAACCGGATGCGGTCGATGGGTATAGAGGTCGAGCTTGTGGCCAACGCGACGCCCTTTTACGGCAAATTCGACGTGTTGGTGGCGGGCGTAACCCTAAGCGCTATTATGACCTATAACATCTGCTGATATGCCCACCATCCGGCAAATAGAAGAGGTGTTCAGCCCCGAGCGGATCATCACCATCTGCGAAGACGAGTTCGGTCCGCTGGCCGAACAGATCGCCTTTAACATAATGACCAAAAGGACCAACAGCGGCGCCGATGTCAACGCTTTGGGGCTCCCGGAGGAAACGACCGGAGCGACGGCCGAAAGCCTTAAAACCATCCATGAATCTACGAACGGCGGACTTACGGTCTCATTTGTCGGGCGCAAAGGCATCAAGAATATCGACGAGGGAAGTTCCCCGCAAGACGTGCAGGAGGAGTTCGGCAGTTTCGGGGCCTTTCTGAATGCCATCGAGCGGTGGGCGCGAGCCAAAGAATCGCGGTGGAATCTCGAACCAAGATCGATAAATGCGTATGGCGTTGCTTCGAGCGTCTGGGATCACGGAAACGTACTCCATCAGGAGGGCGGCGGAACGGAGATCATGAAAGACTTGCTGCCCGAAGTTGTCGAAAGGATCAGCGAAAGAATCACGGAGGAGCTCGACACCTCCATTTATAAACTATTAGATGCGACGATAGATATATGAAAACTATTTGGGGAGGGGATAATTCAATAACGGTACCTAATACTTTTTTCTGTACCAAAAGCCGATACGCATACGTCAAGGTGGCATTAGAAGAGGCTTTGCGCAATCAAGATGTAACCCTCGAAGTTTACGACGTGGCCAACGAGGACGCCAGCAAGATAACCATTGCCCGCAAAACCGATGATCGGGGCGTCGCAATATTCCCTATCGGCGCGGTGTGCGAGTCTTTGGTAAAGGAGTACGGCGAAGGTATTGTCGTGATGTTCAACGCCTCCTATCCGGGCGGAGGTGCCGGATACTCGTCGCGTCCGATTGTCGGATATGCTGACTATGAAATCAAAGCCCTCAATGTGGAAGCCAAAGGCGACACGAATGCCACCAACTACCCGGCGGCGAAAAAGATAGTCATATATCCTTATGGAATGTTTCGTCAAACCGTATTCGTCCCGGCGTCCAATGCCGTTACATTGAGTGATCCCGAACGGCAATTAACATTCGCCCAAGAGATTGGGCCATATATTGAATTCGACCCTGTGTCTGTAGAAGATTTGGATTATACGCCGACAGCTTTGATGGCTTCTATACTATATGACGCAGGGGACGAGATGTCTATATCTATCCCCGTAAAAGTTGACCTGTGCACAAGCGGCGTATTCCTCAAATGGATCGACAAATCGGGTATCCCGTATGTATACCGATGGACCCCCGAGATGACGACCGACGAAATGTCCGTAGATTCCACCTATACGCAACTCGATGAAACCCTCCAGCCTTTCGAGGTTCAGAACAAGACCCTAACCAAGCGATACACCTTGCACAGTCGAATCGTCGAGCGGGATATATACGAGATGTGCAAAACCATCATCGGAAGCCAGGCAGTGTGGATGTGGGATACTACCCTTTCCGATTGGGTGCGCTGCTCTATGGATGACAGCGAGGCCGAGGATAGCGGAGCACCGATGCAAGACCTGGTTATTGAAGTCGTAAAACGCGAGTACAACCTATGACGACCTACGAACTTTATATCAACGATATTCTGTGCGACCTGTCGAGTGACGAGGTCATAACCCTGCTTTATCAGAGTCCGATCTTTTCGAGCCTCGACAGCATTCAGTCGAACCGGTCTTATAACATCGCGCTGCCTCCCACGCCTGCAAATATGCGGGCTATCGGCCAGGCAGCCCGCCCGGATGTGGATGCCGACGCTCCCTATGTGCGCCTTCCGGCGGCATTGTATCAGGACGGGGTGCCGCTGTTCACGCAGGGGTTCGCCGTGGTTACGGATATTGCGGACACTATCAACGTGACCCTCACGTGGGGCAATGCGGACAATTTCCAGCCTTTGTTCGACGCGAATCTGCGGGATTTGGGGCCCCAGCTGGAGGCCGCCGGGGAGGATTACATCGAGTGGAACGAGGACTCGGCAATACTCAAAAAGGGATCGGCCCCGAGCGGCGGCGTGGTCAGCTATCCGAGTGTAGCCTTTTGGGGCATAGATTTCGGAATGGGGCTGTCCAATCCCAAATATCTACATCCGGCTATTGATGTGTGGCGGATACTGTACAGCATTCAGCAGGCGCACGGAATCATCATCGAGGATTACCGGAGGCTGTATGGAACCTTAGAGCTGCCGCCCATTGTGCCGCTGGTGTCGAAAAAAGCAGACTATAAGCATAATTATGCTTACAAATCAAATAGTGAAAGCCCCATATCCATAAATTTATATTTTAATGGAGACGACCAGGCCGGTATAGCCGGGTTCCCATCTGGCACTATGGGATTCAAGAACAATGGGGCAACAACTATCAAACTATCTATTTCTTCTTCGAATGCAGATAATTTCTATGTTAGGTTTAATTGGCCGAGTTATGGTGAGGAGAGGAATGGGACCACAACGATGTCTATATATGGCACTCGTTATACGGGTGAGCGCGACGTATTGTATAAAGCAACATCTCCATACAATACTAAAAACGGCAAAGTATTGTTTAACAATTTAGCCCTTGACATAAATGAGGCATTCAAATACATAGGATTTAATGTTAGTTTCCAATCATCGGACGTATTGCCCGACGAGTATCTTGTAGGTGACGTTTTAGTTTTTGGAGATTTCGACAATTTCGAAATAACATACCCGAATCCTTTTTATGTCGCCCCCAACCTCCCCGACATCTCACAAGGCGATTTTATCCTCGCCATGATGAATATGCAGGGCCTGTTCGCCTATGCGGACAAAGACAACCCGAACACGATAAAGTTGATAAGCATCGACGACATAATCGCCAATGTTCAGAAAAACGACATCATCGACTGGAGCGACCGGGTAATTCTGAATGATATTCACCGGGTAGATATGCCCGATGCGTCGGTTTTCACCATTGATGACCTCGCGCAAAGCAATATTCTCGACTACGACAACGACGACGATGTAAAGACCGACACGCACGGCACCATCACGATCCGGAACGAAAACATCGAGAAAGAAGCGGAGCTTGTAGAGCTGCCTTTCTCGGCATCGGAAAATGCGACCACGGACGGGGTAAATTGCGCCGTTGTACCGATCTATGAGGATGACGGCAAAGGCGGCGCCAATCACTCGGAATGTTCGCCGCGTATATTAGCATGGAAAGATGATCAGACATATAACAGTTCTGCCATCTGTACGGGGCGTTTCGACACGTGGATGAAGTTCGGCGGCGAAAATGGCATCGTGAAGACCCGATACGCCTCCTATCAGAAAGTCGTTGACCGCCTCAGGATCATCACCGTCCGGGCAAAACTCACAGCTCTCGATCTCTATAACCTCGACTACACGAAGCCGGTATATATCGCCCAATTCGGGCATATATTCGCCATCTATTCGGTCGAAACGGGCGAGGACGGCATTTGCGACTGCCAACTGCTGAAATTGAAGGTAGACGGGGTTGTGCCTGCCCACTACTACCTGTATTTGGACGGTAAGGACGCCGACCAAAGCAAGACCGACATAACATCTGCCGGAACAACTATTACGTCTAGTGTTCAGTCGAATGGTACGCCCTATGTGGTTTCGAAAGACAGCCGTTTGACGGTGACGCTTCAAACTGCCGAAGACGGCACGATATTGCTCACTATAAATGTTCCTCAAAACACATCAGACGCAGGAATCAATTACGACCCCGTCATTCTTGGTATCAGCGAAGACGACCATGTGCGCCGGGGAATAAGCATATCGCAGAAAGGCAAAGAATACTATCTGACGCTCAATGGCGCAGCCGGGGATATTGCCTTAGATACAGCGAGCGGTGGCGGAATATTAAACATCGGCTGCCAAACCAACGGCACGGCCCAAATATCGGGTTATACTGAGGGGGTTATTACAAACGCATACATGAATGGCATCTCCGCTATTCGAATTATCGTCTCTGCTAACAAATCCAACCAGCAAAGAACAGGACAGGTAACGGTATATCTTAAAGAATCCCCATCAATAGAGCGTAAAATTGTTGTGATACAGGATGCGGCCGCAGCAGAGCGCATGGTCATCATCGACGTGCACGCCTGCGGAGTTGAAGCTGGCGAAAATATAGAGCTTATGTTCGAACTCACTACTTCGTGGCTTGGCTGGTTCGATGTATTAGACGATCTGACGGTTCGAGTCTCGTTCAACGAATTATCCAGCATGATAGGCCAAGAGTTAACAGACCATGTAGGTGAGCGGTTCTATATCGAAGCCAGCAACAACGGCGAATGTTGGTTCGGACCAATCCCTGCCTCCGGGAACATCGAGGCTGAATTAGTTTAGTTATTAACCATTTAACCCATATGAAGAGATATGGCACAGGACACTATCGACAAGATCATTAATATCCAGTTCAATTATGGCGAATTGGTGCAGGGATGGCAGAAGGCGACCCGCGAAATCGAGATAAACAAAAAGAATCTCGCAGAGCTGAAACAGGAATACAAAAACGGCGAAATGTCTGTCTCGGAGTACAACCGCGCCCTGTTGGAGATCACGAGCACGACAAAGGCGCTGACAGCCGAGAAAAAGGCCTACGAGAAAGAGATCCAGCAGAACATCAAGATCGAGACACAGGCTACCGGTTCATTAAACCAGCTTCGGGCCAATGTCTCCAAGTTGACAGCACAGTACAACGCCCTTTCGGCTGCCGCACGCGAAGGTGAAATGGGCAAACGTATGGCCGCAGACATAAAAAGCCAGCAGGAGGCCGTCACGGAGGCCGAGAAAGCTCTTGGCAATTATCGGTCGCAAGTAGGTAGCTATGAGGAAGCGATCCGCGCCGTTCTTCCGGCAGAGATGTCCCAAGTCGTGACATTGGGCAAAACCATAGATAAAGCGGGAGGTGTTACAAAGGCTTTCGGGCTGATGACTGCGGCGGTAGGCCGAATGATTAAGGCGGCATTGGCATTCGTTACCACTCCATTAGGTGCGGTACTGACAGCATTAGCAGTAGGAGCTGCTTTGGTCGTCAAAAACTGGGGCAAATTAACGGACGCATTGGGGATAACAAGCCCGGCAAGGGAAGCCGCTAAAGCTATCGAAAAGCTAAACGAGCAACTCGATTATTTCAATAATAGAGCCGAGAAAAACGGGACCGAGGCCCTAAAAAGATACACCGAAGCCCTTAAAAATGCCAAAGGGGATGCCGAAGCATTGGCCAAAGCACAAAGGGACTATAATATTGAGTTGCTGAACGCCGAGTATGAACGCGCAAGGATAGCCCGGGAGGCTGCATATGAGGCCGAAGCAAAGGCGTACGCTGCATATGCCCGCAGACAGAACGATGAAACGACAAAAGCCCTCCAAGAAGCTAAGGATGCAGTTCAAAAGGCAAACACCGATTTTGCGCAAGCCGATTATGAAAGAACAAAATTTCATGCGGACGCATTGGCTAAACAGGTAGAGGACGAGAAGAAAGCCGCAGAGGAGGCAGCCAAACTTCGCACCGCCGCCACAAAGAAAGCCGCCGAAGAAGAAAAGAAAGCCCGGATCAAGGCCGCCGAAGAAGCGCATGAAAAACTCGTCGCTTTATGGGATCGGGAACAAGCGGACGAGACTAATCGTATAGGCGGGCTGCAAATGGCTATTGCCCAAAAAGAGGAGGAATACAAAAACCGACTTCTTAAGGCGCAAACACAAGGTGGAGATACCAACGCCCAAGAAGAGATGATCCGTATTGCTCAGGAGCAGGTCAACATACTACAGGAGCAGTTGCAAGATGTAGAAACGTTCAGGACCGCATACGAGGCGATGGGACTTTCTGGAATTGAAATAGACAATAAGCGTCTCGAAGCCTTGAAAGCACTACAAGATGCGCAAAAAGCACTTCAAGGTGCCCAAAACAAAGCCGCCGAGGACGAAAGAAAAGCCCAAGAACGAAGCACCGCAATGAGCATACAATCGGCACAGCAACTGGCCGGAGCATTGGGAGGGCTCGCAGAAGCCGCCGGAGCTGATGCGGGGGTTGTCGCAATGTTGGCAATCGCCGAATCGGCCGCTGCGATGGGAGCGGCGTTACACAAAGCATTTTCATCTTCCGCTACTGTTTGGGATGGTATTGCCGGGGCGGTGGCTGCAATTGCGACCATTACGACCATAATAACGCAAATTAAATCGCTCAACAGTTCCGCAGAAGAAGAAAGAAGTAAATACCGATACGCCTCCGGCGGCCTTGTCACGGGCCCGGGAACCGGAACTTCGGACAGCATTCCCGCAATGTTATCCAACGGCGAAGCTGTGATGACGGCCCAGGCTGTCAACGACTGGGGCGCAATGCTATCGGCCATGAACGTGGCAAGCGGCGGAAACGCCATCCAAGTATCGAATCTTCCCCAGCGCAACGACGGCATGAAGGGGATGGAGCGCATGATGGAACGGGCCCTGATGAATATGCCGGCGCCCATTGTTTCGGTGGTTGACATCAACAAGGGGCAGAAGCGGGTCAAGGTTCAAAACAGCCTCGGAAAATTAGGACGGAAAAAATACGAATAATTCTTGCACAATGTGCCGAAGGTTAGCACCTTTGACACGAACGCTTATGAGGATATAAGCCGCGAAATCATGTACGAAACGACACATACATATCGCCACCCTTTCGTGGCCGCATCTGCCATAAGCGCGAAGTGCTTTGTCTAACTTAACACATCAAACTAATGGCAGTACAAACATGCACCACTACGCTCGGGCGGGACATTCTCAACGACTGCAACGAGCCCCACGCTAAAGGCGTGGAAAAGTTTTTCTATTTCATCTCCCGGGATGCTATCGACTGGGACAAATCCACGCGCGAGGGCCACGTGATTACCAACCTGGTGGCTCTGACCGGCAAGCGTGGTTACAAGGTCCGGAACCCGTCGAATGAAACCCCGGCGATCACCATCACAGACCAAAACCCGAGCATCGACACCGCGTGGGACAAGGTTCTGCCCGTTACCCTCTTGGCCGACAGCCCGGAGAACGCCGCCGCCATAATGGGGCTCAAGCAGGACAAATACGTCTGCATTTACGAGAACATGGAGAAAGGCGACGCAGGTAAGCAAGCGTTTGTCGTCATCGGCTGGGAGCAGGGCGCAACAGGTGTAGACCTGAACATGGACAAGAGCGGGGACACCGGCGGCTGGACAGGCAACATTACCGAGACCGGAGCCCCGACGTCGCAACTGTTCTTCTACAAGACGGACTACGCAACGACGAAGGCGGCCCTCGAATCGCTGTGTTCGGCAGCGGACTAATCATGCAGACACAGGAATGGTATAGAGAGAGGGTTTCGGCCCCCTCTCTATCCGATGCCGACAAGGCTGTTATCAGAGCGGATTGGGAGGAGATCACGGGCAAGGATTTCACCGCATCATTCAATGCCCGGTGCCCGAACTGTCATCACGATGCGGCAATACTAATTTTACGGACTATGAACAAGCAGGAAAACGGCGGATACATCCTTAAGAGGGGTATCGCTTTCAGATACAAAGGCAAAGTATATACCGCCGACAATATCACGGCTCCGGCGGCTGAATGGTATATCGCGCAAGACCTGAAACACCGTGACGATTTCGAAGCGCTCGCAAAAGATTACGACGAGTACGAAACAATATCTCCGAAACGCAAAGAGGAATAAATATGGCCGATGACAATATTCGCCACGTCAACTGTGCCAGCGATTTCCGTATTGTATTCGCATTTTCAGACGGCAAGTTACCCGATTATCCGTGGCGTTTAGGGCTTAAAACGCCCAACACACCGTCATATAACATGTATGTTGCCTCGTTTGACGGGACGACATACAACAACTGTTCGCCGCTCGACGATGAATCTATTATGGTTTTTGTAGACCATCATCGTCTGGCCCCCGGAATCCTGCATTACTATTTGCAGACGGACGCCCCCGACAGCCTTTTCCCCGACGGAGAAATGAATATCACCATCCCCGGCACCGTCAATATAGAGCTGTGGGAGGGTCCGAGTGACGGGGACACGCCGCCGGAAGTTACAGTAATCGTCGAACGCCTGTTGAAAGGCGACAAAGGTGATCCGGGCGAGGCCGGTCCCGCTGGCCCGGAAGGTCCTGTCGGTCCGAAGGGCGACACGCCGGAAATCACCGCAGACGAGCAGGGCAACATCTATTCCGACGGAGAATTGTTGACCTCCGTTGTCGCCGAGGCAGCCACCAAAGCCAATGCGGCCGCGGAACACGCCGAAAATGCCGTCCCGGTCATCGAGGAGATCGAGGGCGCTGCGGTAACTATCGACGTTCAACCGAACCACATCTACAAATGCGGCGAATTGACCTCACTGACGATTCAGTCTGTGGTCGATTCCGCGCAGATCGCCGAAGTTATCTTCACCTCGGGAGTTGCGGCGACGGAACTTGCACTTCCGGACACCTTGTCAGGCGTCACCGGCTGGCAGATTCCGCAGCCGAACAAGACCTACAAGATTTTCTTCCAGTCGAACACGGCGACCATATCCGATTAAGCCATGGACACGCTTCTTTTGGAACATTTCGCCGCGGTATCGAAGATCGCCGCCGTCCGCCAGTCCCGGAAGCGGCAGCAGGGGGTAAAAATGGGATATGGAGATAGAAATGTATATTCATCTTCATTTACCGGTACGGCATTAACGAGCCCGCAAATTCCGATCGGCACTTCGAATTTCTCGATTGAATATTACGGAAACGCCTACGGCTCTGGGAACGGTTCCAGTCCGTTATTGATTAATAGGGCAACCTTGGGATCGATAAAAAATCCTTCATTCTTTCAAGTATATGGCCTGCGCTTAGGCTATAATGATTTGAGTTGGGTTACATTTAGTGCCCCGGACGGGGGTAATATTACTACCGATTCCCTCAATTTTAACTATTCAGTACCTGATTTAAGTGCCAAATTCCATCTGATTATCACTCGCCAAGGTCGAATGATTAATGTCTATATTGACGATATGCTTATAGCATCTAAAGAACAGACAGAAATAAAAGACTTTGGATCATTTGCTCTTTGTATCCTCAATTCCTCCGACGTTGGCTTTACCCGTGTTTGGAACTACGCTCTTTCATCATCAGAGGTCGCAACACTTTATAACAACGGCGATCCGGCGGGGCATGTGCTCCCCGCAAAGCTGAAAGACGGAGAGCAGCGTTGCATCGCCGAGTATCTACCTCAGAACCTTGTAGCGGATAATAACGGACTTGTCTCCTCTTGGCTCGACTCCGCCAAACAACTCCCGATGAACGACGAATACATTCCGCCGTTGCTGGAAACCGCCGGAGGCTACGATTTGACAGCCGAAGGAGCCCCGGAGATCATCTATAAACTCTAATAAAACATATACACACATGAACTACGCAAAACTTATCGACGGTCGGCTCGAATGGGCACCGAATCCTGTCAAGATCGACGGATATACCGTTTCGAATCCCGGCCCTGACATCCTGGTATCTTTGGGGTACAAAGAGGTGATCTATCCCGAGCCTCCGAGCGATCCGGAACAGATCGTCGCAGAGGAATCCAGAAACATGATTCCGGTCTACATCGACGAATCCGATTGCATCCGCGTTTCGTATGTCGAAGCCGAACCGGAGCCGCAATCCGATCCGAAGCAGCTGCGGGAAATGGCCTATCGCGCCGAAGCGGACCAATACCTGATGGCTTACGAAGGTTACGTCGCAGAAGGTAAGATTGCCGAGGCCGACGAACAGAAGGCGCTGTGCCTGGCCAAGAAGGCCGAAATCAGGGAAAGGTTCCCGGACAAATAGCACCGACAATGGCACGGATGACTGAAATAATCATTAACATCGGTTACAAACTGAGCGAAATGTTCCAAACGGTTTATGGATGGATCGCTGCGGCAGGCATTTTCATCGTGAATTTCTTCGCTGGGTATGAGATGGCCATCAATGCCGTAGTAGTATGTGTGGCCCTCGATACTGCCTGGGGCATTGCGGCCCAAATCAAACGCGGACATTTCGCGCTGTCCGAACTCGGACGGCATGGGATGCTGTCTAAATTGGCGTTGTACGCTTCGGTGATCGCAGCGTTTGTGCTTATCGAGCGAATGGCGGAATTGGAATCGCAACTCGCCGTGATCGCTATCTGCACCCTGATCTGTCTGGTCGAACTTTGGTCGATGGGAGGATCGGCGCTGATCGTAAGCCCGAAAATGCCGTTTCTGCGGATATTCCGTGAAGTGCTGGCCGGAGAAGTCGCCCGCAAAATGCAGGTCCCGGTCGAAGAGGCCAAAAAGTATTTGGACGGAACTAATAAATAAAATCAACATGACACGAGGTCTTAGAAACAACAATCCGCTCAACATCGAGAAAACAAAGGGCGGCAACCCCTGGCAGGGCGAGATCGTGCCGTCGAAAGACAGCCGTTTCGCGCAATTCAGGACGATAGCCTACGGATACCGGGCGGCTTTCAAGCTGCTGAACAACTACCAGCGCAACTACGGACTGGACACCATCCGAAAGATGATCAACCGCTGGGCGCCGTCGAACGAGAACCACACGGAAGCCTATATCCGTACCGTGGCCGAACGTTCTGGAGTTCCTGCCGACAGCCGGATCACCACGACGAACCGCGATGTGATGGTGCCCATCGTTGCGTCGATGTCCTATGTAGAAAACGGTGTCGAAGCCAAGATGCCCGACGTGCAGGCCGGGTGGGATTTGTTCATTAAGGGATGAAACGCCTGATCCTATACCTGCTCTCCGTACTCGTCGCCGGGGCGCTGCTCTTTGGCTGGGGATACCGCCGGGGAGCGGCCTCGGTGGGAATCCGGTCGGAAGTGCGTATCGATACCGTGTTCTACGAGCAGCCGCAGTCGTACGGTTTTTCCGAACAGCTGGTGACGGTGAATGTCCCGCGGCTGCTGTTTGCTCCCGCGGATACGGTGGTGCGTATTGTCGAGGCTGTGAACAGCACCGACAGCGTGCAGATGGAGATTCCGGTCCGAACGCTCGAATACCGTGATTCCACCTACTATGCCCGGGTGTCGGGCCCCGTTATCAGGGATTTGGCGCCCCGGCTGGAATGGATCGAGACCTACAACCGGACCATTACCCGAACCGTGACAAAACGCCGAAGGTTCGCCGTGACGGCTGGGGTGGGTGTAGGATACACGCCGCAAGGCTTGCAACCGACGATCGGGGTGCAGGCTGGCGTAGTGCTGTGGAATTTTTAATAATTACCGCTATGAAGATTATTTACAACAACATCATCCCATTCCCGGGATTTGCCGCTATCAACCTCTTCGGGGTAATCTTCGCCCGCAAAGAGTGTCGCCCGCTGTCTGAAACGACGATCAATCACGAAGCGATACACACAGAGCAGATGAAAGAACTGCTGTATGTGGGATTCTATCTCTGCTACCTTGCCGAATGGATCGTGCGGCTGTTCATGAAGGGCAACGCATACCGCAATATCTCATTTGAAAGGGAGGCGTACCGGTGCCAGCATATTCCCGGATATGCGCAGATCAGGCAGCGATTCGCCCAATGGCGATAAATTAGACCTTGGGGGATGGGTATAAAAAAGCCCCCAACGTTTTACGCATATACCCCTATATACGAGTGTTTCCACACCAACATTGAGGACTTAAAACCTTAACTGTAAGTGTGGAAATTTTCATATAGGGGTATAACAAAGTTATGATAAATAATCTTTGAATGTATGCGTAAAACAGAGCTTTTGCACAAATACTTAAAACCGTTGCAAATGAAACGGAATTGACGCCCGAGCAAATCCTTTCGTGTTGTCGCACGGCCGAAACGGTCGATGCGCGTTATATGCTCGTCTACCTGTTAAAGCGCGAAGGCATATATATCGGTGAAATAGCCCGCATGATGAACTTCTCCCGCCGGGGTGTCGAAAAGATGCTGTCGCAGTTCGAAGATAGACGCGCTCAAAGCGGACGTATTTTCGAATTGACGTTTGAACGCATTGCGAACAAAGTACGCATAACCGCCGAATCATCACGTTGATTACCCTGCCGAACCCTGCCACCTTTGCATTGTAGCTATCGGGAAGCCTGCCCCGTGTGCAGGCATAGTTATCAATGTAAAACTCAAATATTATGGGTTCGGACAAAACTTATATTTTCGACGGCGGCACCTCCGGGGGCGGCCTCGACATTGCCGCTATTGTCTCCTCGATGATGGGGAACAAAGGCATGGACCCCAACCTCGTTGCCGCGCTGATGAACGGCAACAACAACCGTGGATCATGGGGCGGTGACGGCTGCTGGTGGATCTGGATCATCCTGCTATTCTTCTGCTGGGGCGGAAACGGCTTCGGAGGCTTCGGCAACAATGGCGCGAACGGCCTTCCGGCACAGCTCAACGGCGACGCCGGGCGCGAACTGCTGATGAACGCCATCCAGGGCAACGGCACCGCTATCAACCAACTGGCCGCATCGCTCAACTGCTCGACGCAACAGATTCAATCGACGCTGTGCAGCATCGAGGGCAAGCTCGGGATGTCGGGTCAGCAAATCATCAACGCAGTTCAGTCGATGGGCTGTCAAATCGGCAATCAGATCGCCGAATGCTGCTGCAACGTCCGTCAGGATATCGTGAAGATGGGCTACGAGAATCAGCTCGCAACGATCAACCAGACCAACACGCTGCAATCTTCGGCAAACACCCAGTTCAACATCCTCGGCGCCAAGATCGATGCTCAGACGCAGATCATCAACGACCGCTTCTGCCAGCTCGAGATGCGCGAGATGCAAAACAAGATCGACACGCTGCGTCAGGAAAACAGCAACCTCGCTCTGGCCGCTTCGCAACAGGCTCAGACGGCTAACATCGTCAGCCAGCTGCGTCCGCCCTGCCCGGTTCCCGCGTACATCGTGCAGAACCCGAATTGCTGCAATACGCCCACCGTGGCTGTAGCGGCTGCTCCCGCGTGTGCAAGCACCTTATTTTAGCAAAGAAAGGAGGCAAGTATGTATCCTTTCCAAGCAGATATAAGAGTCGTCTTACCGCAAGGAGCACTCGTACCTCGCATTGACATCGGAGGTATATATACGCTCACCACGACAGGCAAGGCATCTACAGAGGCTCAGACCGTAGATTACGGTTTCAACCCCTGCGCATGGAGGTCTTTGCCCCAGGAAGGAATTCTTCTCTGGAAGGTTCGCCATCCGGTCACAACGGAGGAGAGCGCGTATGCCGTGAATGTTGTAATCCCGGCCTCCGGGTCGGCAAGAAGTACGGTGACGTCCCCTAACACGATCACCGGAACGTCCAAAGTTCCGGTAGTCGATAACAAGGGAACGCAGACCATCGGCAGCGACATCACGAATCCGACGGCAAGCGGTGACGCAAGTGCTTACACCGAACACCTGGTATATTTCAACAAATGCGCCGGAACATTCCGGTTGCTGGGAGTGAAGTCTACGGCAGGGACCGCGGAAGCGAATGACGAAGCAACGCCGGCAGCGGCAAAATCGAAGTAGAAACCGAAAGAACGGGGAGGAGTGATCCTTCTCCCCTACTTTCACAATCATTAACCAAAGATGTTTCAGAACTTGAAAAAAGGCTCCTTAGTCTACGTCTTCGACAACAGGGAGAAACCGAAGTATTACACAGCGGTCGTAAAAGATGTTTCGGCGCCGTATTTTCCGCCTCCTAAGCAGGGGCAATTCACGCCGACGCAGCAGTTCATCAACATTACCATCGACGGCAACGAACCGTGGGGAGTACCCTTGCTGGCCGACATTGTATCGAAGGACGGGCTTACCGTGGCGACTTCACGTGAGGGGCTTAAGCCCACAATCACCGAAGCCCAGCAGTTGAGCCGCGATATTGTCGAGTCGTATGACAGGCATAAGGCCAATCTCGAAATGTATGACGAGATACTGCTGCAACTCGACCCCGAGGCTGCCCGCACCAAAGAGTTGGAAGCCGAGAACCGGGAGCTGCGAAATCTGCTCGCCGGCATCAATGAACGTCTGAGTAAAATTCCGACGGCGGAAGAGTTGAGGAGCCTTACCAAGACTGAAACACCTGCAAAAACAAAGTAACTATGGGTTGGAGAATCATAGGCGAAGGCCGTGGCGGTTTTGACGGCGGCCACGAGGAGGAGATGGAGCGGGAGCTCGAACGCGCATATCGAAAGGGGCGCGAGGATGAGCGCCGCGAAAGTCGTGAGGGCTACGGAGAGCGTGGCGGGTACGGGCGCGGTGGCTACGGCGAACGCGACGAGTATGACCGCGATGGATATGATGACGATGACGGATACGGCGAACGCCGTGGTGTCAAAGGCACGGGACGTTATTCCCGCTATCGCAGGCGCTAAACCGGCGAGAGGGGCCGCGTGCCCCTCTCCTTTTTAAACTGAAAATTATGGACAGATTAGATACACACGAGGCATTCCCGACAGGGTTCCGTGAATATCTCGAAAACTACGGATGGCATTTTTCCAAGAATATGTGCGACTTTGCGGTATCCCGCATGAAGGATCGCAACGGAAAGAAGATCGAACCGTACACCAAAGAAAAGGTAGATGCCCTACTCAAACAGTATGGCATTGAACTCAAAAACGACAAAGGATACGATTGCGTGTATGTCTGCAATATGGCGATATCCGATTATTTCGGATCATCCATACCCAATCAGCAATACCTGGCTATGTTCATCAAAGACTACATCGACGATGAAGACGGTTATCCGGGAATGCCGTTCACGCGATACTACGCCGACACCATCGGGTCCGGAACTCCCATTTTGTGGGAAAAAATGCTGTAAGCGATGAAAAACATTGCTTCAATAGTCCGCAATCTGCCGAATGATAAATATCAGGAACTTGCGGGCGCCGTGAATGATGTACTGGAAAACAAGCGTTTCAACAGGGCACAACGGCGAAGGCTGGCCCGCAGTTGGCGCAAGTACGGGAAACGAGAAGACGACCGATGAAGATTAGGGATTTGGGTATTCGGAAATATGGTTGGAGGTTGCGCATCTACTATGCCGTGACCTGCTATCATACGGCTGAAATACTCGAATCCCTTAACGAGATTGGATGCCCTGCGGAATTGATGCAACGAATACAGGGGAATCTGGAAAAGTGCGATATGGATACCGGATTCACCTACTCAAACAAGGATCGCCGGGAAAGTGTCATCGTAATCGGAATACACTCCTCGCCTCCTGAATTCATAAACTCCTTCGAGCACGAGCTCCGTCACCTTGTCGATGACATCGCCCAGACGTGCGGCCTTGAAATGGCCGGCGAGGACGTAGCCTATCTGACCGGGGATGTGAACTCGGCGCTCTGGGAGGATATTCATTATTTCACCTGTTGTAAATGCCATGAACGAGGACATTAAATATTGGCTGTCGCAGCTCGAAATAAACGAATGCTCGGCGCCGCTGTTCGCTTTGGTGATCGCAAAGATCATGGAGGTGATGTGATCACTCCAAAAGTTTGACCAGATCGACCTTCATATCCTCATCGATGTCTCGATAGCGGGCGAATGCCTTGCTGCCTTCTTTATGACCCGACAATGCTCCGACAAGATTGGGGTCCTTGACTTGTTTGTATAGGTTGCCTACGAAAGTGCGTCGCGCCAAGTGGGACGATGCGACCTCCCAAATAGGTCGTTGCTCCGGATCTCGGGTAAGCTGATTCAGGATCGTTACTTTCCGTTTCAATCCAGCGGCAAGGAAAATCCGTTTAATCGCTTTGTTGTACTGCTGTTCTGCGATAAGTGGCAAAAGAGACGGACCCTCATAACGGGCATAACGGTCCAGTATTTCGCGAGCAATGGAATTGAGAGGAACCCTGACTGTTATAGGGCGCCCGTCCTTTGTTTTGCGAGGAATATATTCAATAGCTCCGCGAATTAGATTGTCTTTCGTCAATGCATATAAGTCACCAACCCGACACCCGATCAAGCATTGGAATACGAAGATGTCTCGTTGAATGGATAGCCGGGGATGTCGAGAAAGATTTGTGTGAAATATTCTATTCCGCTCGTCTATAGTAATATAGTAAGGGGTCCCATAAACGCAGTCTTCAATAGCATATTTCTTAAAAGGGTTGTTCGTTGTCTTATCATTATCTACCGCCCATATAAATATAGTCCTCAGCTTCTTCATCATGCCGCTGATCGTGTTCGATCCTCGCGGGCTCGGCTTACGGGATTCAGGAACCTGCTTGTATATTTGAGGATTGGCAGTAGCGATAACATGCTCGTTGCGCAGATAATTGTCGATAACATACAAGTCGTCTAATGACAAAGTGTCAATATCCAAGATATATCCGGGTTCTTTGATCTGTCTCCACAGCTCAAACCTTTTCAATATTCGGAACAAAACCCTGAAATTGGCCTGGCGAACCTGTGACAATTTGCGTTTTTGAAGAAATTCATCGCAGAGTTCAAAAAAGCCTTGTTTCTGCAAATGGAACTTTTCAGGATGCAGATACTTGTCTACCTCAATGCTAAATAGGTCAGAGGAAATATTATCTTTATTAAGCGCTGAAGCGTACACATCCAATAAAATGGTTTTCCACTTCGCTACATTAGTGTTGAATTCGGTTCGTTTGATGGTATCATATACCACCTTTGATTTAATTTCTTGCCGCTTTGAATCCCAATGTGCCGGATTTATTTCTAAATTTGACGTGTAAAAAAGCTGAATATCTCGTCCATCCCGAATGCGGAATCGAACTTTGCATTTAGTTCCTTTCTTTGAAGTACGAACAAAAGCGGATATAGTAGCCATTGGTCCAAGAGTAAGTGTGGTGGTGCAAGTTTAGCTTTTTTGCACCACACAGCCAAATACAGATGTCCTTATTTGTCCGGAGTTGTCACAAATAAAACTATGTAAAACACGGAGACTCAAATACAATGCCTAAAATATCAATCAATTACAAAATCAAAAAATGACAGCCCATTAGCCCCTGAGGGGGTACAAAAGAAAAGGTTAACAAGCTAAATTATAAGCTGTTAA